>ODAK010000696.1_pt1 | contig 38450 bp, 35 predicted proteins | sample 1539591 | NCBI WGS metagenome assembly ODAK01 (sample SAMEA3539303, study PRJEB22396) | soil metagenome | biome: tundra; feature: field; material: soil | place: USA | collected 2010-05 | depth 0.15 m | reverse complement strand
CTCCACGATTGCGTCTCCCTTCATTGACCGTGCCTTGCGGCCGCGGTTGTTCTCTAATCAACCTAGTTCTGCCTCAGACGACGGCGGATTCAAGAACTGAGCGCAACGACCTCGACGAACTTCTCCAATGGTGTCATATAGCCGAGCGTCTTCCGCGGCCGGCCGTTGAGGCTGCGATGGATGCGGGCGAGATCGTCGGCGCTAAGTCCGAGTGCTTGTAAGTCGGCCTCACTGAGCCACTGGGATGGCACCGCTTCAGCCGTATGCGGCTTTTTCCACTTTTTCGTGATCCACGTTGCCGAAGAGGAGCACATGCCGCAGTTGCCGTCGTAAATCAGCAGCGCGTGATTGGTGCTGTACACGTTCTCAACCTATCGGCGACTATGCCTCAGTGATCGAAGCCATTCGTCGAATGCGCTTCAGGTTGTGAAGCCACTCGACGTGTTCTGTTCCCAACGTGTCATGAAGGCCGCGATAGACCGAGTAGATCTCGTCGTAGATGGGCTGATTCGCTGCTATTGGTTCGTAGCGACGTGCCGTGGCCGGTCGGAGCGCGGTGACTGCCTGGAAGATGTCGTCGAAGCCACCGCGATCTGCTCCAGCGGCAAGAGCTCCAAAGAGGGCCGAGCCACGAGCGGGAATCTGGCTGGAGTCCGGAATCGTCACCGAGAGTCCTGTGATGTCCGCTAAGAGCTGCATCATGAGCGCGCTCCTCTCCGCGATGCCACCACAGGCCACGATCTCAGTAAGGGAGATGCCATGCTGAAGGAAGTTCTCAATGATTCGGCGTGTGCCAAAGGCAACTGATTCAAGGAGTGATCGATAGATTTCGGCTCTCGTGGTCGCGAGGGAGAGGCCAGCTATGACTCCAGAGAGGTCGGCATCACCGAGAATTGTTCGATTTCCGTTCCACCAGTCCAGTGCGACAAGACCACTTGATCCCGGGTCAAGTGCTCCAGCCTCCGCATCAAGAGCTCCATGCCAACTCTCGCGAGGTGACGAACCCGACGCCTCAAGTTTGAGGAGATGATCACCAAACCACGCGAACATGTCGCCGACAGCTGCTTGGCCAGCCTCGTAGGCGAAGTATCCCGGGATGAAGCCGTCTTCGACCACGCCCGTGATTCCGGGCAGTCGGATCTCGTGGTCGTTGAGCACAAGATCACAGATCGAGGTCCCGATAACCATCACGAAGGTGCCAGGGCGCTGGACTCCGACGGCTGGGAGTGCCACAAAGGCGTCGACGTTGCCGATCGCGACCGTGACGTCGATGGTGAGCTCGAGCCGTTCTGCCATCGATGGAGCGAGTCTGCCAGCGGATGTTCCGGGCGCAAAGAACCTCGAACCCAGCTTTTCATAGGGATCGGGGAACCCCGGAAACGCCGCTTCGAAGTACTCCTGCTGGGGAAGACCCTCACTCGCCGACCAGCATGCCTTGTAGCCAGCTGTGGAGCTGGCACGAGAGAGTGAGCCAGTGAGCTGCCACACGATCCAGTCGGTCGCTTCGACGTAGGCGTCCATCGCGTCATAGAGAGGCCGGTCATAGAGCCAGGTCTCGATGAGTTTTGGGAAGTACCACTCCGATGAGAGTCGCCCGCCGTAGCGAGTGAGGAAACTTTCGCCTCGTTCATTGGCCACCGTGTTGAGGCGGTCCGCAATGGGCTGGGCACTGTGGTGCTTCCAGAGTTTGACCCACGCGAAGGGATGATCTCTCCAGGCCTCGAGCTCACACATGGGAGTTCCGTCTCTTGTGACTGGCAACACCGTGCAGGCAGTGAAGTCAACGCCGATGCCGACGACCTCATGTCCCGCGACATTGCCTGCGGAAAGCGCAGCAGGGATTCCCTTGTACAGGACTTCGAGGTAGTCACTTGGCGCTTGGAGAGCAGTGTCTGGAGCAAGTGTGATGTTGCTGAGTGGCAGTCGTTCGTCGATGACCCCGTGCGCGTAACGAACCTCTTGAACGGCGATCTCCTCACCCGTGGCGAGGTCCAACAAGAGCACGCGCCCGGACTCAGTTCCAAAGTCCACGCCGATGCTGATTCGCCGTGCAGCCTTGACGTCCGTGGTGCTCAACGTCCGTTGTCCGTTTTGCTAGGCATTGCAACCAGTCGGGGCGAGGTCATCTCTTGCTGTCGTGCTCTGGAATATCGGCGGTGAGGTCGGCAACCTCGTTGTAACGAGCTCGCACAGCATCCAAGGGTGCCGCCTCAAAGGTCTCATAGGTTGCTGCTTTCCAGACAGGGGGGATGGCCGTGTCGCTCAGTGCCCACGCGGCCTGTCGTGCTGCGCCGATGGCCACATGCTGCGCTGCTTCTGGGGCAACGACGGGTTGTCCAAAGATTCCTGGTGCAATCCGACGGACCGCTTCTGAGCGACTTGCTCCGCCAATCAAGATGACGCGGTCAACGGGGACGTTGTTCGCGAGTAGGGCATCGATACCGGCAGCGAGTCCACAGAGCATGCCTTCGAAGGCAGCGCGGGCGAGATTACCGGGCGTCCACGATGAAAGCCGGAGGCCATGTACCGCCCCTGTGGCGAATGGTCGATTGGGCGTGCGTTCACCTTCTAAGTAGGGAACGACAACGAGGCCCTCTGCCCCTGCGGGGGTCGCGAGTGCGAGGTCGGAGAGCCCTTCGAGGTCAATGCCAAGGAGCGCTGCGGTGGAGTCCAAGACTCGAGCGGCGTTCATGGTGCAGACGAGGGGCAAGAAGCGGCCGGTTGCATCAGCAAAGCCGGCGATGATGCCCGAGGCGTCCGCGGTGGGTTTGTCGCAGACGGCAAAGACCGTGCCTGAGGTTCCGATCGAGATGATGACGTCGCCTGGTCCTGCGCCAACGCCTAGTGCAGCTGCCGCGTTATCTCCTGCCCCACACCCCAAGAGCTGCCCGGTTGGAGTATCACCTGCGCTGGCGGATGGCTGAAGAAGTCCCGGGAGTCGCGGCGTGTGCCCAAAGGCTTGTGTTAAGAGGTCGAGCCGGTAGGTCCCGCTGACGGGGGAGAAGTATCCGGTGCCGCTGGCCTCGCTTCGGTCCGTTGCCAATGCTCCGTCACCGAGCGTCCGATCCCGTCGTGCGCCCCCCAGCTGCCAGGTGATCCAGTCGTGGGGTAGGCAGACCGTTTCGGTACGCGCAGCGTTCTCCGGCTCGTGTTCTAAAAGCCACCGCAGTTTGGTGACGGTAAAGGAGGCCACGGGGACACTTCCTATTGCGTCTGCCCACGCACGGGCACCCTCCGTCGGGCCCCCAAGTTCGTTCACTAGTTCCGCAGCGGCGGTACCTGATCGTGTGTCGTTCCAGAGCAGTGCAGGACGGACGACCCGGTCATGTTCGTCGAGGCAGACCATGCCGTGCTGCTGTGCGCCGACGGAGAGGGCGGCGACGTCACTCAGCCCGCCAGCTTCTTTTATCGCTGCGCCTAGCGCAGTCATCCAGGCAGCTGGGTCGACTTCAGTGCCTACAGGGTGTGGCGCGGAACCTGAGCGGAGCACAACTCCACTCTCTGCGTCACAGATGACGATCTTGCTGGACTGGGTGGAGGAGTCAACTCCGGCGACGAGGGTCACCACTTCGCCTGTCCAGCGAACACCGTTGAGCACACATTCACTTGCCGCTACTACTTCTAGCGAGCGCCGAGGATGTGCTCGATCGCAAGTTGGTCGAGATGCACCATGCCGTATCCCTTGGTAGCCGCCGGCTCGACGTCGTAGTTCTCGTAGGCGCTGACGTCACTGCGGAGTTGTGCAGCGGACTCGCCTGCTGCAAGAGTTGGTACCGAGAGTTCATCGACCTGGCTGGCCTTAAGTGCTGCTTGCACTTCAGGGTCGCTTCGGAAGGCCTTGGCCCGTTCCTTCAACAAGAGGTAGGTCTGCATGTTCGACGAGGCGGCAGCCCATACGCCGTCCATGTCTTCGGTCCTCAGTGGTTTGAAGTCGAAGTGCCGTGGTCCCTCGTAAGACATACCTCCGCCTGGTCCGCCATTTTCAAGCAGATCGACAAGGAAGAACGCGTTGAGAATGTCGCCGTGGCCAAAGACAAGGTCTTGGTCGTACTTCGGGCCGCGCTGACCATTGAGGTCGATATGAAAGAGCTTCTTTTGCCAGAGGGCCTGGGAAATGCTGTGCATGAAGTTCATCCCAGCCATCTGCTCGTGGCCGACCTCGGGGTTCACGCCCACCATCTCGTGATGCTCAAGGGTGGAGATGAATGCAAGCGCACTGCCTACCGTCGGCAAAATGATGTCGCCGCGGGGCTCGTTGGGCTTGGGCTCGAGTGCAAATCGAATGGGATAGCCCTGGTCGATGCAGTATTGAGCGAGGAGATCGAGACCTTCGCGGTAACGATCAAGCGCTGCCCGGACGTCCTTTCCGGCATCGCTCTCGGAGCCTTCGCGTCCACCCCAAAAAACGTATGTCGGTGCACCGAGCTCTGCGGCAAGGTCGAGGTTCCTCATGACCTTACGAAGAGCGTAGCGGCGCACTCCCCGGTCGTTTGCGGTAAAAGCACCTTCTTTAAACATGGGATGGGTAAAGAGGTTTGTTGTCATCATGGCGACCACGACGCCGGCGTCATCAGCTGCCTTACGGAATCGTTTGATGAGTCGCTCACGCTCACTCTCATCGCTTCCAAAAGGAATGAGGTCGTCATCGTGGAAGGTGACACCCCACGCGCCAAGCTCACCGAGGTGGGAGACGGACACAACCGGATCAAGAGGAGGTCGTGTGGCGTCACCGAAGGTGTCGCGTGCCTGCCACCCAATTGTCCATAATCCAAAGGAGAACTTGTCTTGCTTGGTCGGCTGAATCATCTGTCCGCCCTCTCAGCTCATGTGGTGTTCTTTAATCAACCTTAGGACGCCTTGCCCTAGGTTCCTTTGTCGGACGCAGTGGTAGCGATTCAGTTGTGAAATGGCGCGAGGAGTGACTCGTCAGCCTCGCTCAGCCGCTCTGAGGCAGAAGCCGCCTGATGCCAGTAGGGGTAGATCAGTGGCAGCGCACTGACGGTATCTAGCGTGGCTCGCTCTGTCTCGCTGAGCTTCAATTCGACGGAGCCGATGTTGTCGAGGAGCTGTTCTTCGTTTCGCGCACCAAGGATGACGGATGAAACTGCCGGCTTCCCAAGGAGGTAGGCGAGTGCGACTTGCGCGGGCGAGACCCCACGGCCCTCGGCGACTCCAATGAGGGCCTCAATGATGTTGTACATCCGCTCTTTGTTGTAGACCGGTGGTTCGCCCCACTCTGTCGCCATCCGTGAGCCCGCTGGCGGTTCGACGCCGCGACGAATCTTTCCCGAGAGGAGGCCGCCTGCGAGTGGACTCCACACGAGGATGCCCATCTTCTCTTCTATTGAGAGCGGAACGAGTTCGTACTCCACGTCCCGATCTAGCAGGGAGTAGTAGATCTGCTGGGTGACGTAGCGCTGTAGTCCCTGTCGCTCGGAGATGCCGAGCGCCTTCATGACGTGCCAGGCAGAGTGATTAGAGACGCCGATGTAACGGACCTTTCCCTGATGGACAAGGGTGTCGAGTGCATCAAGGGTCTCTTCCATCGGAGTGATACCGTCGCGTTGGTGTACCTGGTAGAGGTCGATGTAGTCCGTCTTTAGACGGCGCAGACTCGCTTCACAGGCCCTAATGAGATATCCGCGTGAGAGGCCACCGTCGTTTTGTCCGGTACCCATGGCAAAGCGGGCCTTTGTGGCGAGGACGATCTCGTCGCGGCGACCAGTGAGGACTTCGCCAAGAATCTCCTCTGAGCGACCAGCGGAGTAGATGTCTGCGGTGTCGATGAAGTTGATGCCGCCATCAATGGCGACGTCGACGATTCGCCGAGCCTCCTCCACTTCCGTTTCTCCGACGTAGGCAAATTTGCCTTGACCACCGAAGGTCATCGTTCCAAGGGCGAGCTCCGAGACACGGAGTCCTGTGTAACCAAGTTGACGGTACTTCACTCTGCAACTCCTTTCAGTGCCCGCGGCGAGCCCCCCCAGGAGAGCCGCGCGCGATGTGCGTCGGACGACGGACGATTCACTGCTCGAGCTGCTGCTGGCCCGCGGCGAGCTCGCGGCGGTACTCGGTGACCATGAACTTGGTGAGCTCCTCGACCGAGGTGTCCTTCACTTGCTGGTCGAAGGCGATGCGGCCCTGTTGGATGACGTTGAGCCGGTCGCAGAGCTCGAAGAGGTGCGTGTAGTTGTGGTCGATCACGATCATCGACACACCGCGGTTGCGGGAGAGATCCTTCACGAGATCGACGATGAGGGCAGACTCCCGGGCGCCCATCGCCGCCAGCGGCTCATCGAGCAGGAGGATCTTGGCGTTTTGACGGGTGGCCCGGGCAACCGCGATGGCCTGGCGCTGGCCGCCCGAGAGCGACTCGGCCTCGGCGTTGATGTCGGGGATTTCGACCTTGATGTCCTCGAGGTAGTTCTTGGCGAGCTGGCGCATCTTACCCGCGGAGAGCCAGCCCACCTTGCCGAACCGGGTGAGCTCGCGGTTGAGGAAGAGGTTCTGCGCGACCGTCAGCTGTGGGACTAGGGCGAGGTCTTGGTAGACGGTCTCGATGCCGAAACCGCGCGCGTCGGCGACCGACCGGAACGACACCTCCTTGCCCTCGACGTACATCTTGCCGGTGTCGGGAGGATGGAAGCCGCACAGGATCTTCACGAGCGTGCTCTTGCCTGCCCCGTTGTCGCCAACCAGGCCGAGCACCTCGCCTCGCCGTAGCTGCATGTCGATCCCGCGTAGCGCCACCACGGCGCCAAAGCGCTTGGTCAACCCAACGGCCTCGAGCACCACGTCGGACGCGGCGAGCGTGGCGTCGCGCGTCGGGCTGGCCTCCACCAGCGGCGACTCCGCCTCCGTCATCGACGAAATCTCCTGGCCACTGTGCCGAGCTGGGTGTTGGCGACCATCGCCACGAGGATCATGACCCCCTCTGCCAGATAGAACCAGTTGGCATTGACACCGATCAGGTTGAAGCCATCCTCGAGCACGCCGAGGAAGATGGCACCGAGGGCTGCTCCGACGATCGTGCCGCGACCGCCGGTCAGCGCAGTGCCGCCGACTACGGCCGCCACGATACCCGGGAGCACCGTGTCCAGGCCCGAGCTTCCGGGGTTGACGCTGCCGATGCGGATCGCATCGAGGATTCCGATGAGCGCGGAGGAGGAGGAGATGATTATGAAGCACCACACCTTCACCCGCCGCACCCGGATGCCCGATTCGGCCGCGGCGAGCAGGTTGCCACCGGTGGCGGTGATGTGGAGGCCGAAGCGCGTTCGCTTCAAGAGCGCCCAAATGGCGAGCATCATCGCGGCGGCCCAGAGGATCGTCGACCAGGCGCCGACGCCGAAGATAGTGCTGAAGTGGCCCGTTTGACCCGGCATGTTGACCTGGATATCATTCGACCCGATCAGCACGATGCCGAACAGCGCGTAGTTGACCGCCAAGGTGACGATCAGCGAGGAGACGTTCAGCCACACCGTTATCAGCCCGTTGATCATGCCGATGCCGGCGCAGCACGCCACCGCGGCCACGATTGCCCAGCCAATCGGCAACCCGCTCTTCCAGAAGAAGTACATGAACCAGGGTGAGGACAGATAGACCGCCCCGGCGGAGAGGTCGATCTCGCCGAGCACGAGGATCAGCACCTCTCCGAAGCCGATCACGGCGATGGAGGCGATGTACTGAGCGACCGTGATGATGTTCGCGGTCGTGTAGAAGGCCGAGTTGGCGATCCCGAAGTAGATGATCACGAACAGCGTCACCAGGATGACAGTCAACTCGCGCTGCTGCAAAGCGCGCTGGACGAGCCAATACGCGACAGGCCTCCGCCCCTTCGGAGCGGGGGCCTGTCGCGTATTGCTATCTGACGCGGTGGCGCGAGCCACGATTCAGTCCACGACTCCTAGATCAGTACCCGATCGCAGACGGCGGCGGGTAGGCGGTCTGCGCCACTCCGCTGCCTTCGAAGCGTGTCGTGTGTGCAAGGTACGGGCCCACGTTGGCCGAGGTAACGAAGCCGAGGCCCGTGTCCGTATTGCACGGCTTCATCAGGCCGGCAGAGATCTGGTACAAGAACAGCTGAATCGTCGGGATGAATCCCTGCAGGTAGGCCTGCTGGTCGATGGTGAAGTTGAGCTGGCCGCCCTTGACACCCTGCAGCACCGGGACCTCCACGTCCCAGCCCGAGCCCCCGACCTTGCCCTTCAAGTTGTACTTCTTGATCGTGTCCGCCACGGCCACCGCGTCTCCGTCGTCCACGGAGTAGAGGAACTTGACGTCCTTGTGGCCGGTGTACCAGGCCTCGACGGCGGTGATCTCTTGGGGCTCGAGGGCGCCTCCGGCCACCACCGCGGTGTCCAGACCGGCCTTTTTGAAGACCGGCAGGGCGCCGTCGATCCGGGGCTGGATGTTGCCCGAACCTGGCGTCGCGATCACCATGCCGACCAGGCCACCCTTCTTCACCACCTTGGCGATGCGCGCGGCTGCCGCCGCGCCGGCGGTGAGGTTGTTCTGGCCGATGTAAGCCAGTCGGTTGTTGGTTGACTCGTCGGCGTTGTAGGAGATCACCGGGATGCCCTTGGAGAGGGCGTGGTTCGTTGGCGCGTTGAAGGCGACCGGGTCGATCAAGCACGAAGCGATGCCGCTCACCCCGGCGGCGATTGCCTGGTCGAACGCCGTCACCATCTGGGACACACTCGAGGTCGTCGAGCCCGTCCACAGCGGCGTAGGGATGCCGAGGAGGGCCGCTGCATCGGCCATCCCGTACTGGGTCGGGGTGAAGAAGCTGTTGGTGGTGACGTGGTTGACGAACGTGAACTTGTACGAGGGGTGTTTTGCCAACAATGGGTGGGACTCGTCGTGGGCCGTCTGAGCCGCCGCTCCACGCTCGGTCAACACTTCCATCATTCCGCCGAGCAACGGAACCATTGTCGCCGCCACGCCAGCGTTGCGCAGAAAGCGACGCCTTGACACCTCATACTGCTTTGGATCTACCTCGTGTGGTTCGAACTTGCTCATCCGTTTCCCCTTTCCAGCCTCAGCTGAAACACCTGCACGTATTTCGAACATACCACCACACGTGCAATGTCAAAGGAAGAAATTATTAGGGTCTTTCGACCCTAATTCGTGTGATCAATTGCTTCTGATTGTAAAACAGATTTAAGTGCCGCGAACGAGACCATCACGACAACGGCATCGGCGATCGGACTTCGCAGTGACAGCTCTGGATACAAAGTCCAAAATCTTTGGACTGGGCAGGTAAGTGCGATATCCGCAGCGGGCAAGATCAATGTGAGAGTCCCCTCGGAAGGCGTGGCGTTGCTTCGCGTCACTCCTTTGGATTAAACCTCGCCGCGAGAGCACTTCTCTCGCGTTGGTCAACGGGTGTTGCAACGACCACTGAATTCCAAGCGGCGACCGGCAAGCACTACCTCTGCTCGCCCGAGGACGCCTACTCCTCGTGCATCGTGGGCTCCTCGATTGGCGAGAGTGGCCGGGCCCTGGGCTGAATGGTTGGAGTACTTCACACCCGTCAGGGCGCCAAGACCTTTTCACCAAGAAATCGTGGGCGAGGCAGGTGAGACTCGCGCCTCTTCGTGGAGGTGTCAAATGGTTACGGTCACCTACGAACAACACATCGGTCGGCGCGTCCCCGGTCAAGACGGCGGCGGCGAATTCTGGGTATCGCCGAGCAAGACCCGTGCTGGGACTATGGATGAGACCATTAAGCGGTGGATCGAGGTGGTGAGCGAGCGCGAGGAGTTCTCGGGAGTTGCGATCTAGCGCGGCCCGGAAGTTAGCCGCACGGATAAGTGGCGTTACGGGCGATGCGGCCTGGCCGATGGCTCTCGAGTTGTGGTCGTTGTCACCGATATGACTCCAGCCAAGTCAGTGATTAGTGTCCCACACGAAAAGTTCGCGAGCCCTACAACTGCAATTGGCACCGGACGAATTACTCAGCGATCATGTACGGAACGAGGTGGAAACTCCTCTAGCCCGGAGTGCCATTAGTGAATTTCGGGTTCTTAAGCTTTGCACTTCTTTTACACCTGTAAGTGGTGCGAGCCGTAAGGCGAGAGCCGTACAGTATCTGCGCTGCGATGAGATTTGCTGAGCGTGATGATTTGCACAATGTGGCTAAATTTCAAGCAAAGTGGCGTAGCAACCGATTCGTGCGTGAGTCGTAGATCGACCATGAGAAGGGCAGCGGTAAAAGAATCCGTCGGGCTCATAACCCGAAGGTCGCAAGTTCAAATCTTGCCCCCGCCACCAAGTAGTTCAAAACGAAGTCGAAGGTCCAGGGTAATCCTGGGCCTTCGTCGTGTTCGTGGAACCTTCAGCCCGCGGTTCCATCCGCTGGCCAGAGTTGACGCGAAACGTATTCCGACGACCCAATGCGTGGTCCGCGATTGTGTGGAAACCTGGAATGTCGATGCACTGATAACTGAGAATTCTTTTCATCATCCGTAAAGAGGGAAGGACTAAGGAAATTGAAGACAATGACGTGTCAACAAATGGGCGGCCCGTGCGATTATTCCCACCACGGCATGTCCGCCGACGAAGTCATTAAGTCGCAAGATCGTCATCTCAAGGAGATGGTCGCGAAGGGTGATGTGACGCACGAACGCGCCTCGAAGGAGATGAAGGGTCGCTGGAAGAACCCCATAAAAGGTATGGGATGGTACAGGAAGGCCAAGAGTGACTTTGGTCTTCTGCCCGACGACTGAATGTCGTTCGACGACGTTTCATGGGCGCAATGCAAGCCTGTGTCACGTCGAGTAATCAAACCCCATCACCACGCACTGGGCTGACTACGACGTCGCCCAACATCGCTCAATCAACCGGGTTCTCGTGATGGAGGTAGCGGGTTAAACTCGCCATGTCCCCTAGAAGCGAAAGCGAGCACGTGTCGTACGTCGTTCAAAGTGATTCGCTAAGTAAACGTTACGGCGACGTGCTCGCTGTTGACAACCTGACTTTCGCCATTGAGGCGGGAACGATCACCGGTTTCCTCGGTCCCAACGGCGCCGGCAAATCGACGACACTGAGAATGTTGCTCGGTCTCGCGAAGCCCACCAGTGGCCACGCGGCCGTTTTCGGAAGTCCTTACGATCAACTGGCGACACCGGCGCTTCGTATCGGCGCGGTCCTCGAAGCGACCGATTTTCATCCCGGACGCTCGGGACGCGACCATCTTCGGTCGCTTGGTTGGGCGGTCGGAATCCCCGACGCCCGAGTGGACGAAGTCCTCTCGCTGGTGGAATTGCAAAACGCGTCAAAGCGCCGAGTGAAGGGATACTCGCTCGGTATGCGTCAGCGTCTCGGTCTCGCCTCGGCGCTGCTCGGCAATCCCGATCTCTTGGTCCTGGACGAGCCGGCAAACGGACTCGATCCCGAGGGCGTACGGTGGCTGCGGGACTTCCTCAGAGACTTCGCCTCGGGCGGGCGCACCGTTCTCATTTCAAGCCACGTGCTCGCCGAGATCGCTCAGACCGTCGATCAGGTACTCATCATCAATCACGGACGGTTGGTCGCTGAATCGACGCTCGATGAGTTGACCGCTCGAGTCGGTGGCGTGGTACGCGTGCAAACTCCGCAACTCGATATTTTGGCTGAACTCTTGCAGGGCGAGGGAATCGTCACAACGAGGAGTAACGACCACGCACTGTTGGCCCAAGGGACGACGAAAGAGCATGTCGGTGACGTCGCGCTCGCCGGGGGAGTCGCCATCCATGAGCTCGTGACCGAAGGTTCGTCCTTGGAAGAAGTCTTCCTCGACTTGACCTCAGAGGGAGCGGCTCAGTGAATCAATTGCGAGCCGAGCTCCTAAAAATTCGTTCAACGCGCACGACCATCGGCCTCCTATTGGGACTGATTGCCCTGGCTCTGCTCTTCACCATCTTGACGTGCACGTTGTCGCCGATGTCTCAATTGTTGACCGAGCAGGATCAGTCGAGTCTGTTGAGCTTCGGGAGCATAGCTGGCGTCTTCGCGGCGCTCGCGGGCGTCATGCTGTTCACCAGCGAGTACCGTTTTGGGACGATTCGGCCTACGTCGTTGTTCAACCCGAATCGAACCCACCTCTTCGCCACGAAGATCACCGCGGGAGTCCTCTCCGGGCTCGTCTTCGGCGTCATCGGAGAGGGACTCGTCTTCTCGATCGGCATGATGATCTTGAAGATTCGAGGTGTCTCCATCGTCATGACGGGCGCCAACGTGACCGAATTGATCGTCGGCGCGATCATCGGGACCGCTCTGTGGGGTGCCATCGGCGTCGGAATCGGCTCGATCGTCCCCAACCAAGTGGGTGCCGTGATCTCATTGCTGGCGTGGGGTTTCGTAGTGGAGAACCTGGTCTTCGGGTTTCTCCCCAAAATCGGGCGCTTCTTACCGGTCCACGCGTCGGATTCGATGATGGGCCCAATTCAAAGTAATTTGCTCCCCGGCAATGCGGGCACTCTCGTCGTGGTGGCGTGGGTCTTGGTTCTCGCCATCGCCGGCGTGGCCCTGCTGAAACGGCGCGACGTCAGCTAGACATGGCGTTCGCTCGGTTGAGTTCCCTCGCCATCTGGAGACTCTCCGCGCTGGGTGTCGCGATTCTCAATCAAGTACTGGCGACGGATCTCGTCGGCCGGTAAATTACAAACGTTTGAATCCGAGTTCAAGGGGGGCACGTGACCGATACGGTGAAGGACGTCAATTCCTTCGCATCTGACGCTCCATCGACTGACCGGCCGAAAATCCAGATCGTTCCCTTGAAAGGACTTCCAATCGCCGCAGCCGCGGTGGTGTTGGTCACACTGGCCATCGCCGGCAACTGGCAGTGGGCACTGGTGTTCTGCCACGTGGCCGGAGGTGGCTTGTGGACCGGGATCGATCTCTTCGTCGGTCTGGTGTTGGGTCCGATACTCGGCCGTCTCTCGATTCCGGCCCGTGCGGAATTCTCCGCGAGGTTCATGCCCAAGATGGTCATCATCATGCCCACGGTCGTCATGATGACCCTGGCGACGGGATTTCAAATCGCGAGGAAAATGGGGAACCTCTACGCCAAGAGCCCGAACCACCCGTGGCTCATCGCGTCGTTCTGCGTGGTCGGTGTCATGGCCGTTATCGCCCTCGGTATCCTCGAACCCGCGAATATCGCGGTCCTGTTCGAAATGAACAAACCCGTGCCGAACGGCGAGCTCATCGGAAAGCTCATGAAGAGGTTCATCTACACCGCCGGCATCACGGGCCTGATGCAGATCGCGACGTTGATCATCATGACCCGAGTGGCAACCCAATGAGTACCGATGGGACTTCACAAGGGGCTTCAAGCGCGAACCGCACGTATCCGCCTGTCGCCTGGTTGAGCACCGGGGCGCTCGCATTCGTCATCGTTGGCGGCATCATCATGGCGTCGTACGCGCCGCGCAAGGCACCGCTCGGCGTAGCCACTGCTCTGCTCGTCGCGGGGGCACTGTTACTCGCCTCCGCCGGGGTGGTGCTGGTCGGATTGAAGGACTTCTCGCGAAAGACCTTTCTCATGGTGTTCAAATGGGCGATCTACGCCGACTTGGTGACGGCGGCGATGATCGAGTTCGCGTTCGTCCGAGATCACACGAACGGTACGTCGCTCCTCATCGTCACGTGCATGCTCGCGGTATTCACGCTCAGCGTTCCGACGACGATCGCCTTCACCGTGGCGCGCTACGCCGACGACTGAGTATTTCTTCACGTTTTCGCACTTGCTGCATCGAACCGGACCTTCTTGGTCGCTTATTTCGCTCGGCTCAGCGCGTGATGGGGTGATGGTTGCGGAGTTCAAGATTGTGAGCGTTGCCCCTTCTCATCGACGACCCGAAGCGGCTCATCGTGGATGTGATTTCGGGTCGTCCGAGGACCACTTTTGAATGACTTTCGGCCCTAGCGCGAAAGAACGAAAGTGGGCATGCTGGGCCTTGTAGGTACCTCACAAGTGGAGGCCGACAGATGTCTCGAACACTCGCCACGACGTCGATCTCCCAAAGCAAGGAGATATGGCAATGAGCAAGCCCACGTACGTGCGTTTCTTCAATGAATTCGGTAACGAAGACGTTGCTTTGGTCGGCGGCAAGAACGCCTCCCTAGGTGAGATGTACCAGAAGCTTTCTGGCCAGGGCGTGTTGGTGCCCAACGGCTTCGCGACTACTTCCGACGCCTACCGCTACGTGCTCGCAGAGAGCGGCGCCGTCGCGGCACTACACGAGGCCCTCGACGGACTCGTTCCGAGCGACGTCAACGACCTCGCTCGTCGGGCCAAGCGGGCTCGTGAGATTGTCTACGGCTCGCCGATCCCCAAGGACCTCGCTGACGAGATCCTCGCCGGGTATCGACGGCTCCAAGACGAGTATGGTGACGCGGTCAGCCTCGCCGTTCGATCATCCGCGACCGCCGAAGACTTGCCGACCGCCAGTTTCGCCGGCCAGCAAGAGACCTTCCTCAACGTGCACGGCGAGGAGAGCCTGCTCGACGCGTGTCGACGATGCTTCGCCAGTCTGTTCACCGATCGGTCGATCCACTACCGCGTCGACCAGGGCTTCGACCACTTTGACGTCGCGTTGTCGATCGGTGTCATGAAGATGGTGCGGTCCGATCTCGCCTCGTCCGGTGTGATGTTCTCGCTCGACACCGAGTCCGGATTCCGAGACGTGGTCTTCATCACCGGCGCGTACGGTCTGGGCGAGAACGTGGTCCAAGGAGCCGTGGACCCGGACGAGTTCTACGTCCACAAGGCTTCGCTCGCCTCCGGACACCGGACTGTCCTGCGCCGTTTGCTCGGTGACAAGGGCGTGAAGATGGTCTTCGTCGAGGGGGGCACGAAGATCAACGTGCGCAATATCCCGACGCCGATGGCCGACCGGGCGCGCTTCTGCCTCAGCGACGAAGAGGTACTCGAACTCGCCGACAGCGCGGTGGCCATTGAAGCGCACTACGGACGACCGATGGACATGGAATGGGCCAAGGACGGACTCGACGGCAAGCTCTACATCGTCCAGGCACGACCGGAGACAGTCGCCTCCCAGCGGCAAGCGTCGATTTTCGAGACATACGTGCTCGACAGCGGTGGCGAGATAGTCATCGAGGGACGTTCCGTCGGCGAGAAGATCGCGACGGGACGCGCCCGAGTCATCGACAGCGTCGCGCACCTTTCGGAGTTCCAACCCGGTGAGGTTCTCATCTCTGACTCGACCACCCCGGACTGGGAACCGGTGATGAAGACGGCGGCCGCCATCGTCACCAACCGCGGAGGGCGGACCTGTCACGCGGCGATCATCGCGCGCGAACTCGGTGTTCCCGCGGTCGTGGGCACGGGTGACGCGACCACCACCATCAAGAGTGGTGACGTCGTGACGGTCTCGTGCGCGGAAGGCGACTCGGGGCGGGTCTACAGCGGCGAAGTGGGATTCCACGTCGATCGCGAAGACGTGGGCGACCTCGCGCGACCGGCAACCAAGATAATGATCAACCTCGGAAATCCCGACCTCGCCTTCAAGACGTCGTTCCTCCCGAACGACGGTGTGGGCCTCGCGCGCATGGAGTTCATCATCAGTGAATCAATCCGGGCCCACCCCTTGGCGCTGCTGCACCCGGAGAAGGTGACCGACCCGAAGGTCCGAGCCGAGTTGGCCCAGTTGACGCGCAACTATCCCGACGGTGAGCACTTCTTCGTCGAGCGTCTCTCCGAAGGGATTGGTACGATCGCCGCGGCGTTCTGGCCGAAGCCCGTCGTTGTTCGCATGTCGGACTTCAAGTCGAATGAATACGCAAGTCTTCTCGGAGGAAGCGACTTCGAACCTCTGGAGAGCAACCCGATGATCGGCTTTCGCGGGGCGTCGCGTTACGCGCACCCGGCCTACGAAGAGGGCTTCGCGCTCGAGTGTCAGGCGATGCTTCGGGTGCGCAACGAGATGGGTCTCACCAACGTGGTACTCATGATTCCATTCGTCCGACGCGTCGCCGAGGCCAAGCTGGTCTTGGATCGCATGGCCGAACTGGGCCTACGTCGCGGCGAGAACGGCCTGCTCGTTTACGCCATGTGCGAGATCCCGAACAACGTCATACTCATTGACCAATTCGCCGAATACTTCGACGGCTTCTCGATCGGCTCCAACGACCTGACGCAACTTACCTTGGGCGTCGATCGAGACAGCGAGATCGTGGCGTTTGACTACGACGAGCGCGACGAGGGCGTTACGGAGATGATCCGACTCGCGGTCGAGGGCTGTCGTCGCAACGGCATTCACTCCGGACTGTGCGGTCAAGCACCCTCTGATTACCCGGAGGTGGCTGAGTTCCTCGTGGAGATCGGCATCGATTCGATGAGCCTCAATCCCGACACGGTGTTGAAGACGACGCGACAGGTCCTCGAGGTCGAAGCCCGACTGATCGCCAAACTGTCCAAAGAAAAGGATGAGGTCTTGAGCGTCTCAGTGTGAGATGCCTGTTACCAGGCCGACATCGTTCGCGCGACCCGCAGGAGCGGTTCGGGAACGGGTCGCGCACCGTCGGCCACGACCATTAGCGGCACGAGGTTCGCGCTGTCGTCACAGATCGAGACCAGTGTCGCGAAGTGGTGATCGTGGACTGCGTCAACCGCGCTGACGCCGCACCGAGTGGCGAGGAGGCGGTCCGTGGCGGTCGGCGGTCCACCTCGTTGGACGTGTCCGAGCACGGTGAGTCGAGTTTCATAACCCGTCCGTCGAGTGAGTTCCTTCGAGACCATCGATCCGGCCGACCCGTCGGGCGATCCCAAGAACGCTCCGCCGAGCGCGCCTTCGGCCACGACCACGATAGACGACGTCGATCCCGCGTCGTGACGTCGCCGCACTGCTTTGGCGAGTTGCTCGAAATCGGTCGGGACTTCGGGGAGACAAAATGCGTCGGCGCCGCCGGCGATGCCCGAACACACCGCGAGCCAACCGACGGTCCGGCCCATTACTTCGACGACCATGAGTCGATCGTGGCTCTCGCCGGTCGTCTGGAGTCGGTCGATCGCCTCGACGGCCGTGGCGACGGCGGTGTCGAAGCCGATGCAGTGATTCGTGCCCGGCACGTCGTTGTCAATCGTCTTCGCGATGGCCACGATCGGCAATCCCAACTGGGCCAGGTGATTGGCCGATCCGAGCGTGCCGTCGCCACCGATCACGATGAGTGCGTCGAGGCGATTGCGCTCTACGTTGCTCATCACCGCCGCCACGCCGCCGTCGTGTTCTTGAGGGTGGAAGCGGGCGCTGCGCAGTATCGTGCCGCCGCTTTGCAAGATGCCCTTCGTCTCAAGCGGCGTCAGAGGCGAGAATTCGTTCTCGACCACGCCGCGCCATCCGTGGTGAAATCCGAGGAATTCGTCGCCGTACGACGACCCCGCGCGAACGGCGGAGCGAATCGCGGCGTTGAGACCCGCGCAGTCACCGCCGCCCGTCAACAGACCGATTCGCATGGCACTCCAATCCGAGTCCTCTCACTCAAGAGTGTCGCGGAGGAGGCGTCCAATGGCTAGAGGCGAAGGTCCCGTGGACTGGGCTCGCAACGATGAGAAAAGTGAGCCATTGGACCCTAGCGAGACGCATTCGTGAAGTGCGAGAGTGACGATAGAAATGAGGGCGCGATGACCGATACGAGTGCACAGCCACCGGGACAGACGGAGCCCGCGGACTACCCCGAGTCGTGGGAGTTCGACGGCCTCTTGACCGACGGCGAGGCCGTGCTGGTTCGACCGGTGCGCCCGAGCGACGCGGCGGCCCTCGTGGGCCTGCACGTGCACTCCGTGGGCGCGTCAAAACCACGCACCATTGGCACGCACCCAGCGCTCGTGGCGAGTGAGTTGTCGCACCGTGTCACGGTGGACTATCGAGATCGCATGGCCTTCGTGGTCCTGGCCGGCGATCGCTTAGTCGCATTCGCGAGCTTCGACCGATTGATCGAGGGCGAGTCGGTCGCCCAAGTTGTGTTCGTCGTCGACGAGACGTTCCAGCACCGCGGGATCGCCACGTTGCTCTTCGAGAGCCTCGCCGCCTACGCGCACGCGATGGGGATCGGACACTTCGTGGCCGACGTGCTGGACGACAACGCCCACATGCTCAACATCTTGACGTCGACCGGACTACGGACGACGAGCGTCAACCACGACGGGACAGTTCGCATAGAGATCGATCTGCGTCCGACGGCGAAATACCGCGAACTCTGTGATGAACGCGAGGCCGTCGCCGAGGTCGCGAGTACGACGGCCATCCTGCGCCCGAGCACCGTTGCCGTCGTGGGCGCCGGACGTACCCGAGGGAGCGCCGGTCACGAAGTGGTGCGCTCGATTCTCGCCGGCGATTTCTCGGGGACCGTCTACCCCGTCAACCCCTCGGCGCGTTCCATCTGCGGCGTCAAGGCCTTCGCGTCTCTTTCTTCGATCCCCGAGCGGGTCGACCTCGCCATCATTGCGGTGCCGGCCGACCGAGTCGCGGGCGTCCTCGAAGAGGCCGCGGCCGCTGGCGTTCGTGCCGTCACGGTCATCACCGCGGGGTTCGCGGAAACCGGTCGATCGGGAGCGCACGCCGAAACCGAGTTGCTCAAGGTCGCTCGACGCCACGGAATGCGCATCGTGGGACCGAACTGCTTGGGTCTGGTGAACACGGATCCCCAAGTCCGGATGAACGCGACGTTCACGGGTCTCGACCCGCTGCCCGGGCGGCTCGCGCTCGTCTCACAATCTGGTGCGGTGGGAATTGTGCTCGCCGAACAAGCGAGCGCCGCAGGTCTAGGACTGTCTAGTTTCGTATCGGTAGGAAACAAACTCGACGTGAGCTCGAACGACCTGCTCTGCTTCTTCGAACGTGACGAGCGGACGTCGGTCATTGCGCTCTACCTCGAGTCACTCGGCAATCCCCGCAAATTCGCCCGGATCGCTCGACGCGTTGGCGCCAAGAAGCCGATCGTCGCACTGAAAGCGGGGAGGACGTCGGCCGGCGTCCGGGGTGCTCGTTCGCACACGGCGGCCGCGGCGTCGCCCGACATCACGGTGACCGCATTGTTGCGGAGTGCCGGTGTCATCAAAGTCGATCGCTTCGAGGAGCTCTTGGACGTGTCCGAGATCCTGTTGACGGGAAGGCTGCCTCGGGGTCGGCGGGTTGCGCTCGTCGGGAATTCTGGCGGCCCACTCATTCTCGCGGCTGACGCCTGCGAAGCCGGCGGATTGGTGGTTCCCGAATTGGATGAGCCGACCAAGGGGCAATTGAAGGAAGCTCTCGTCGCCGCGGCGGCGGTCGCAAATCCGGTCGATCTCACCGCTGACGGCACAGCTGAGAGTCTGGAAAAGGCGCTCGAAATCGTGCTCAATGACCCGTCGATTGACGCAGCCGTAGTCGTCGTCACTGAGGTAGTCGCGCTGACAACGCACGACGCGCGCACGGTGATTGCTCGCGTCGCCCATAAGAATGACAAGCCCGTGGTGGCGTGTCTCCTTGGAGCAACACCCTCGCGGTCTTCGGACGGCGAGTCTCTCGTGGGCGAACTTTCGTCGCCCGAACGCGCGGCGACGGCATTGAATCACGTGTGTCGCTACGCCGAGTGGCGCCAGAACGATCGGACCGACGACGACGACGTCCGGCAGCTCTCGGATGACGCCACGGTTCGGGCCATCGTGTCCGCAAAATTTGACCGAGATCCGGAAGGCGGTTGGCTCGAACTCGAAGACGCGGCGCAATTGCTCGAGGCCTGCGGCGTGCCCGTGCTCGCCACTCGCGCGGCGTCAAGTGCGGAAGAAGCCGTCGCCGTCGCTGAGTCGATCGGTTTCCCCGTTGTGCTCAAGGCGCGATCGGGTTCGCTCGTTCACAAATCGGACGTCGGCGGCGTGGCGTTGTCGCTCAACACTGCTGAGGCGGTCCGCAACGCGTACGTGACGATGTCCGCCCGGTTGGGAGAGCAAATGGGCGGCGCCGTGCTTCAGCCGATGACTCCTCCGGGCGTCGAATCAATTGTCGGCCTGGCCGTCGATCCCGACTTCGGTCCCGTCGTGATGGTTGGGCTCGGGGGAGTGATGACCGATCTGCTCGGCGATCACGCCTTCGCCGTTCCGCCGTTCGATCCCGAGACCGCCGAGGCAATGGTCAGTTCGCTTCACGCCGCGGCGTTGCTTGACGGTTACCGCGGTTCGCCGAAGGTCGACCGGGATGGGCTCATCTCTGTCCTCGATCTGATCGCCAAGGTTGCCGAACTGGTTCCGGAGTTGGTGGAACTCGACCTCAACCCCGTCGTGGTCTCAGCCGCCGGCGCTATCGTCGTTGACTGCAAGGCACGATTGGCACCAAGTCACAACGGACCGGGTCCCCTCTTTCGCGCGATGCGTTCGACCGTCCGAAACTGAACGGGCCGCATCCCGCGGTCCCCCCCGGAACTCGGCGCGACGTACGTCCTCGATAGAGTTCGCACGATCATTCCGACGCAGTCGCACGGTCGGAGGCGTCGCCCAAAGTTCAGGGATACCCCGTCACGAGTAACGCGGCGTCACGCCGAAGTGATTGACGATCAGAGGTGACGCTGCCGCACGTCAACGCCGGATCTGAATGTCCATCGACGGAGTCGCCACTTGACTTCCTTAGATTTGTTCGGGAACCATCTCGATCGCGCCACACGGGCATTCACTCACGCAGATTCCACATCCCTTGCAAAAGTCGTAGTTGAACTCGTAGCGATCTGTTCCACCGAGCTTGATGACCGCGTTGTCCGGACACACGCCAAAGCAGTTGTCGCATTCGAAGCAGTTGCCGCACGAGAGACAGCGGCGGGCCTCGAACAGTGCGTTCTCCTCGTTGAGACCGCCGACGATCTCTTCGAAGTTGTTCTGTCGTCGAGCAATCTCGAGTTCCGGGCGACGCGTGCGATCGGCGTCCGAGTAGTACCAGGTATTGAGGTAGTCGTACGCGGCCAGTTCGTGTCGTGGCCCGTCGACCACGTCATGACCGGCGAGGAATGCATCGATGCCGCGCGCCGCGCGTTTGCCGTGTCCGATCGCGATGGTCGCGGTCCGTTCCGACGGCACCGCGTCGCCACCGGCGAAGACGCCACTGTCATTGGCCCTCATCGCCGTTGAGACGCCAACGACGCCGTCGTCAATCTTGATATCGGCCACGTGTTCCAAGAGTGAGAGGTCGCTGTCCTGGCCGAGAGCGAGCACCACGGCGTCCGCGCCGAGTTCTTCGACCTCGCCCGTCGGCTCGGGGAATCCCTTTTCGTTGAGTCGCATCTTCTCGATCACCAAACGTTCACCGTCGTAGTGACTGATCGTCGAGAGCCACCGGACCGTGATGCCTTCTTTCAGGGCCTCTTCGAGCTCCTCGTCGTGCGCGGGCATCTGCTCGCGGGTCCTTCGGTAGACGATGACCGCGTCACTCGCGTCCAGACGGCGCGCGGTGCGCGCCGCGTCGAGCGCGGTGTCGCCGCCACCGTAGATCACGACGCGCCGTCCGAGTTGCGGTGGATCGCCGTCGGCGACGTGGTGCAGATACGAAATGGCATCGAGGATTCGCGCGGAGTCCCCGGAGGGAATGGCCACTCGTCGCGCCAACTGGGCGCCCACGCCGAGGTACACGGCGTCGAAACCGCCCTCGCGGCGCTCGCGTTCGATGTCGTGCACGGTGTGGTTGAGTTGCACGTCCATGCCAAGATCGACGATTCGGTCGATCTCGGCGTCGAGCACGTCTCGAGGTAGGCGATAGGCGGGGATGCCGTAGCGCATCATGCCGCCGAGTTTGTCGCTCGCGTCGACGAGTTGGACCTGGTGACCGAGTTGACGTAGATGGTACGCGGCGCTCAGTCCTGACGGACCCGCGCCGACCACGAGCACGCGCTTATTCGTGTCGACGCCGGGTGAGGGCAACGACCAACCGCGTTCGATCGCGAGATCGCCGAGGAATCGCTCGATGGAGTTGATGCCGACGGCTTCATCCAGCTGTGCTCGATTGCACGAACTCTCGCAAGGGTGATAGCAGATTCGTCCCATGACGGCGGGGAAGGGATTGTCCACGACGAGTTGGCGCCACGCGGTCTCGTACGAACCGGATTCGGCGTCGTAGAGCCACTGCTGGATGTTCTCTCCGGCGGGGCAGGCGTTGTTGCACGGGGGAAGTCGATCAACGTACACGGGCCGTTCGACGCGCCACGACCCAGTGTGATTCGCGTGGCTCGATCCGACTTCGAGGGTTATCGCGAAGGGGAGCTTCGTCATGCGGACACCTCCAGTGTTGCGTCGCGCTCCTCATCGACCAGCAGTCCGTAATGAGCGATGTTGTGGTCCGCGATCGCTTGGATTCGCGCGACGATGTCGGGGCGCCCGGGCGTGCCGAAGAGGTGGCCAAAGCGCTTCTGGATCGAGAGGTACGATTCGACGCTCGTGCGGTGACGGATTGGCGAGACGTTCGTGACGACACCGTTCTCGGCTTCGAAGACCGGGAAGAGACCGGTCTCCTTGGCGAGCCGAGCGACCTTGATCGTGTCGCACGAGGCCGATCCCCATCCGAGCGGGCACGGTACGAGAACGTGCAAATAGCGCGCGCCGTGCATCTCCATGGCGCGCTGCACCTTGTTCTCCAGGTCGTGCAGGTCGGCGACCGTTGCGGTCGCGACGTACGGGATGCCGTGGGCCATCGCGAGACGCGGCATGTCCTTACCCTGTCCGAAGACGTTGCCCGGCTGAGGCCCGACTGCTTCGGTCGTGGCTGTTCGCGCCGCCGGCGGGGTCGCACCCGATCGTTGTACTCCGGTGTTCATGTACGCCTCGTTGTCGTAACAGATGAAGAGCACGTCGTCGTTGCGTTCGAACATCCCTGAGAGGCACCCGAATCCAATGTCGACCGTTCCGCCGTCACCCGCCTGCGCGACGACGCGAACGTCGTTGAGTCCCTTCACCTTCATGGCCGCGGCGACACCCGTGGCGACGGCGGGCGCGTTTCCGAACAGGGAGTGCAGCCACGCGATACGCCACGACGTCTCGGGATAGGGGGTCGAGAACACTTCGAGGCAACCCGTCGCGTTGACCGCGATGAGTTGGCCATTCGTGGCCCGCATGGCTGCGTCGAGCGCGTACCGGGCGCCGAGCGCCTCACCGCAGCCCTGGCACGCCCGGTGTCCGGAATCGAGGGAGTCCGATCGCCCGGGATCGGACTGCACGGTTCGATCTTCGTCGTCGAGCAAACGATTGCCCACGGCGAAACTTCCGACTTGGTAGAAGTGAACGGGTTGGCGTGACATGGCGTTCAGCCGATCCTGGATGCGACGGTGCCGAGGTCGGACAGGACGTTCTCCGCGGACGGCCCCGAGCGACGAACGGAACCGATTCGAGCGCGTTCGAGATCGACGATCCCGAGGTCGAGGTCCAAGAAGGTGACGGGGCGGAGTCGGTCGTGGGCGGCGTCATCGAGCAACTCTTCGATCGATTGTTGCGTGATGGCGCGTCCGCCGAGCCCCGCGACGACGGAGTGCAGCGAGATGGTGGCGTCGTGCGTCGCCGAGGCGACGTCGGCCGAGAGCACGCCGCCGTATCCGACGCTGAAGGCCTTTTCCATGACGATTACCTTCTGAGCGTGTGACAGGGCGTCACGCACGTCGTCGAAGGGGAACGGCCGAAACGTGGTGATGCCGACGACACCCACCCGGTCGCCCAACTCTCGACGACGATCGACCGCATCCTTGATGGTGCCGAGGACGGAACCGAGAGCGACGACGATCGTCGTCGCGTCGTCGGTCCGGTACGTATGGAGCAAGCCGCCGCTCTCGCGTCCGAACGTCGAGGCGAACTCTGAAGCGAGCGTCGGGATTAGTTCGAGCGCGTCGAGTTGACGCAGGTGCGAGAGGTACCGGACCTCAGTGAAGGCTTCGGGACCGACCATCGCGCCGATGGAGATTGGATCAGCGGGGTCGAGCACTTGGCGCGGCTCATACACCGGCAGGAACGAATCGACGTCGCTCTGCTCCGGTACGTCAATGCCTTCAACGGCGTGCGTGAGGATGAAGCCGTCCATGCAGACCATGACGGGAAGCGAGAGTTCCTCGGCCAACCGGAAGGCGAGGATGTGCAGGTCGCACGCTTCTTGGTTCGTCTCGGCGAAGAGTTGGATCCAGCCCGTGTCGCGAGCGGCCATCGCGTCGCTGTGATCGTTCCAGATGTTGATTGGCGCACCGATTGCCCTATTGGCCAAGGTCATCACGATGGGCAGACCCAGACCGGCGGCGTTGTAGACCGCCTCCATCATGAACAAGAGGCCCTGGCTCGCCGTGGCGGTGTACGCCCTCGCACCGGCCGCGGACGCGCCGATCGATACCGACATGGCGGCGAACTCTGACTCGACGTTGATGAATTCGCACGGTGCGAGCGATCCCTCCTTCACCATCGCGCCAATCGCTTCGATTATGTGAGTCTGCGGTGAGATGGGATAGGCACAGACGACCTCCGGCCGACAGTGCGCCACGGTCTCAGCAACAGCCCTCGAACCTTCAATTTGTCGTAGCACGGCTGAACTCCTCTTCTTCCTTCAAAACCAGCTGATAGGCCGCCGTGGCGGCCGCAATGTTTCGCTCCGCCGTCGCGCCCTTGAAGCGCTCGTTGATCGCAACCGCTATCGACTCGAGCGTGACTTGCGAGGTCAAAGCGGCAAAACCGCCCAGCAACACGGCGTTGGGTAGTGGACGTCCGAGATGCTCTAAGGCGAGTTCCGTCGCCGGGCACGTAAGAAGGCGTTCACGGCGGAACGTATCTAAGTAGTCACCCAGACCAAGCTCGTCCAGATTCTTCGACGTGTTGAAGAGTACGTAACCTTCGTTCGAGAGTCCGGCGAAAATGTCGACTTGGTGGATGAGCGTCATGTCTTGGACAATGAGGGCGTCGGGCTTGATTACGGGTTCACGGCTGCGTATTGGTTGATTGTCAATTCGGCAGAAGGAGACCACGGGCGCGCCCGTGCGCTCTGATCCGAAACTGGGGAAGGCCTGCGCGAATTTTCCTTCGGCGAACGCGGCGACGGACAGCATCTCGGCCGCGGTGACGACACCCTGTCCGCCTCGTCCATGGAATCGAATTTGGAACACGATGCCGGCTCCTTAACTCTGCTCGGAAGAACCGACCAACGACGCCAGGTCGGCTAAGCGACTGGAGTAACCCGTCTCGTTGTCGTACCATCCGAGGACCTTGACCAGGTTGCCTTGGGCCATAGTGAGGCCGGAATCGAACACACACGAAGCGGGTGAGTTGACGATGTCGCTCGATACGAGGGGCTCTTCGGAGTATTCGAGGAGCCCGGCGAGTCGACCCTTGGTCGCCGCGACGCGGTACGCGTCATTGACCTCTTCGATGCTCGGCTTGGTGCGCACGCTCGCGACCAAGTCAGTGATCGACACGTCGGGAATCGGAACTCGCAGGGCGAGACCGTCGAGGTGTCCCGCGAGGGACGGCAGCACGAGGCCGGTCGCCCTGGCGGCACCCGTCGTGGTGGGAACGATATTGATGGCGGCTCCTCGAGCGCGGCGCGGATCCTTGTGGAGCGCGTCCACCAGACTCTGATCGTCGGTATAGGCGTGCACCGTTGTCATGAATCCGTTTTCGATGCCGAAGGCGTCGTCGAGGACCTTCACGAGCGGGGCCAGGCAGTTGGTGGTGCACGAGGCGTTCGAGATGATGAAGTGCTTACGCGGATCGAACGTGTCCTCATTGATGCCCATGACGAGGGTGGCGTCAGGGTCTTGGGCTGGCGCAGAGATGACGACGCGAGTGGCTCCGGCCACCAAGTGCTCCGTGGCCTTCTCCCGCTTCGTGTACTTGCCCGTGGATTCGACGACGACGTCAATGCCCAACTCGCGCCACGGCAATTCCTTCGCCTGGGCTTGGGCGAGCATCGTGATGCGGCGATCACCAACAATCATCACGTCGCCGTCGATGACGACGGATTCGGGGAACTGCCCGTGAACCGAATCTCGAGCGAAGAGCCGAGCCAGCGCCGGAGGCGCGCCGAGGTCGTTGATCGCCACGACTTCGAGCTCGGGGTGAAGGGTGAGCACCGCGCGAAGAAGTGATCGTCCCGTGCGCCCGAATCCATTGATTGCCAAGCGCACCGTCATGACGAACCCCTTTGCTCTGAAGCGAGTCCCTTCTCGTCTCCAATTCATCTTGCTTCCAGTGAGAACAGGTTTTGTAGGGCCAAATGTCACTACGTGCGGGTCGTTTTTCTTCGTTTCCGGCGACGAAAATCGGGTCATCGCGCTCGGAGCGCCAATAGTTCGGAAGGTTGATCGTCGAGTCAGGCTGCCCAGGCGGGGGATGGGCGAGATTTAGAGGCTGTGGGCCGTGAAAGTCGGCGGCGCGGCGTCCAAAAGACCCACCAGTTCGGCGTATCGAAGGAGCCCACCCTGAGCGCCGAACTGTTGTGACGCAGCCGCCGCGTTCACCGAGGGCCACCGCAGGGCCTCACGCAACGGCATGCCCCTCACGATCGCCGCGACCATGGTCGACGCAAACGCGTCCCCGACCCCCGTGAGGTCCAGCGGAGGTTCGGAGTCGAGGGAGGAATCAATTCGCAGCCGTTCGGTGTCGTTGGCGGCGACCGCTCCGCCACGTTCGTCGAACACGATGACGTTCTTGGCTGCCAACGTCAAGAGGGCGTCGAGCACGTGGCTCGAGTCCCCTGGGGTGCCGACGATCGCCTCGGCCGCTGCGCGACTGCAGAGGAGCAGTTCGGCCCGTGCGTAGAGTCGAGCGAGGCGCTCGGTCCCCGCCTCCAATTGGAAGGTGCCGGGTTGGAAGGCCAGTCGCACGTTCGAGAATTCGTCCAACCAATCGGCCAGCTGGTCCTGGTAGGCCAGGGCATCGGGACCGAGGGAGTTGATGTACAACCACGTCGGGACTTCGTAGTCCCGGCATCCCTTCCAGTGATAGTTGAACTCGGCGTGGCGAACCAGGATCGTGCGCTCGAAGCCATAGGAAAGGACGAAATTCCGAACCGTGCGACTCGGTGAGTCGACGTGAATGAGGCTCGTGTCGACGTCTTCACCGTGCATCGAGCTCAGCATGTCGAGCCCTATCTGATCATGGGCGACGTAGCTGGCGAGTCCGACGCGAAGACCGAGCCGTGACATCGATACCGCGGCGTTGGCGGCGCTTCCTCCGGTGGCCGGTACCGAATTGTCTTCAATGATCAGCTTCGTGCCGAGCGGAATCTCGAGCCATCGACCGTCGTCGTCCTCACGCACTCGAACCGGTCCTTCGGGCAGGTGTATGAACTCATCAGTGACGACGTCGCCCAGACTGACCACGTCGAATTTCTGTGCCCGAGTCACGAAAGCCACGGCGAACCTCCGAGTCGAAGCTGGGGAGAAGATTTCGTCTCGGCACGGTGGAATCGCGAATGCGATGAAGTCTGCTGAACGCAGTTCGAGGCGTCACCGTCGAGTTCGTGGGCCGGGAACACCGATCTCGTGCGCGCGTGCATTGACGAAAGTCTAGGTCGCGCGATTGTGCCACTCCGAGTGAGCGGTGCGAGTACTCCGATTCGTCATTGGCCGCGGCAGTCGCTCAAATGAACGACGACAAATAGTGTGGCGGCGTGGAGTTGGAATTCAGCGGCGCGGTATGGGAATGGCGTGGGCCATCGCCCTTTTACTTCGTCACCGTTCCCGAAGATGAGAGCGCCCTGCTCGAAGCGGTGTCCTCACTCGTCACCTACGGCTGGGGAATGATTCCGGTCGGGGTCACGATCGGTTCGACGAAATGGACGACCTCACTCTTTCCGAAAGATGCGCTCTACGTCGTGCCGCTGAAGAGCGCGGTCCGCAGGGCCGAGGAGATCGGTGTCACCGACATCGTGGCTGTGCATTTGGTCGTCGCGCTGTGAACACATGATTGTGAGAGCCGTCGGCCGTGGGTGCCACGTCGGGGCGACGTGATGCGCAATTCAACGCGCAACGCACTTCACGCTGTAGCTCAGGTAGTTAGGAACTGACGCTGTCGCTTCGACGCGGCAGTACCCAGTTCGGTCGCGGAAAATGACACGTGTAACCGTTGGGGTAGTGCACGAGGTAGTCCTGGTGTTCCGGCTCGGCCTCCCAGAAGGGTCCGGCCGTACTGACCTCCGTGACGACCTGGCCGGGCCATAGTCCGGACGCATTGACGTCCGCGATCACGTCGTCGGCGATTCGACGCTGTTCATCGTTGACGTAGAAGATTGCCGAACGATAACTGGTGCCGACATCGTTACCCTGACGATCCTTGGTAGTCGGATCGTGAATCTGGAAGAAGAACGTGAGGATATCGCGGTACGAGATTACCGCCGGGTCGAAGGTGATCTCGATGGCTTCGGCGTGTCCTTCGTGATGGCGATAGGTCGCGTTCACCACGTCGCCGCCGGTGTAGCCCACGCGCGTCGTCACGACGCCGGGACGCTTGCGGATGAGGTCCTGCATGCCCCAGAAACAGCCTCCCGCGAGGACCGCGGTCTCGGTTTCGTTGGTCATTGTGACGCCTCCTCATTCGATGCAGCGTTGTCGAAGAGATGCGTGTACTCGCCGTAGCCCGAAGCGTCGAGTTCGTCGTACGGGACGAATCGTAGCGCCGCGGAATTGATGCAGTATCGAAGACCGCCCTCTTCTTGGGGTCCGTCGTCAAACACGTGTCCGAGGTGACTGTCACCGTTCGCCGAACGCACTTCTATCCTCGTCATACCAAAAGTGCGATCCTTCAGTTCGACGACGTTCTCGGCCTCGACCGGTGCGGTGAAACTCGGCCACCCGCATCCACTGTCGAACTTCTTGGTGGAGGTGAAGAGCGGCTCGCCGGACACGACGTCAACGTACAAGCCCGCTTCGTGGTGGTCCCAAAACTCATTGCGGAACGCTGGCTCCGTCGCACTCTCCTGGGTCACGGAATACTGATGAGGGGTCAATCGAGTGACCGCCTCCGGGTCCTTCACGTATTTTTCGCTCATCGCTTCTCCTTTGATCGAGGCGCCTTGTGATCTCGCGGGCGTTGCCTTCATAACGGTATCGGGGAGGGCGCACTTCGTTACAGAGCCCCTCCCGAAATGGAGGGGCTCTGTCACAACCGGGGAATCCTGGCTACCTGGTGTCGGGTTACGAATCCCGGGACCTATTCGACCATGGCGAGTGCAATCATCTCCTCGGCCGTCTCTTCGGCGTTGGACACCATTGGCTGCGTGGGCCGAATGGCGAAATAGGCAACGAGGAACGCGACCGTGATGATCCCGGCGCCGGTCAGCAGAGCGTCAGAACGTCCGTGGGCCGCGGCGATACTCGTGAGGGCGGCGACGCCGACGGCGGCACCCGTCTGCTGCATGGTCTGGAGCATTCCCGATGCCGCACCGGCGTCGGCGTGAGGGACGCCCGCAAGAATCGTCACGCTCAGCGGCAAGAAGCAAGATCCCGCCCCGATTCCGAAGAGGACCAGTGGTCCGAACAGACTCTCGAAGTAGCCCTCGGACGGCGTGGCCTTCGAAATCCAGATCGTGGCGACACCGAGGGTGAAGAGACCGAACAGGAGTATCGGTCGGGCACCGATGCGACCAATGAGTCGCGGAGTGATGCGCGAACTCATGAAGATGAGTCCGGTCATCGGTAGGAACGCGAATCCCGCATCAATGGCGCTGAAGTGCAGGTCGCTCTCGAGGTATTGGCTGATGAAGAAGAACACGCCGTACATCACCGACGGCACCAGCATCATCGTGAAATACGCCGGGCCTCGAAGACGATCCGTCAGGAGCCGCATGGGCAAGAGCGGTTGCGTTCGACGCTTCTCCACCCGCACGAAGGACACGAGCAACAGCGCACTGATGAGGAACGATCCGAGCGTGACTGAACGGCTTCCGTGTTCGGCGAGTCGAATGAAGCCGTAGATCAAGGTGCCCAGCCCACCCGTCACCAACGCCGCGCCGGCGACGTCCAAGCGACCGCCGTTGCGAGGTGGTTCCGGGACAAATCGTGGCGCCAAGAGGATAATGGCGAGGCCAATGGGCACGTTGATGAACATCACCCAACGCCACGACACCCACGACGTCAAGGCGCCACCCAGAATGAGTCCGAGTGAACCACCTCCGGCTGACACCGCGGTGAAGATTCCCAGCGCCTTATTGCGAGCGGGACCCTCTTCGAAGGTGGCGCTGATCAAGCTAAGGGTGCTGGGCGCCGCCAATGCAGCCCCAACGCCCTGCACGGCTCGCGTTAAGAGGAGCATCGTTGACGTTGTCGCCATTCCGCCGAGCAGTGACGCGGCAGTGAAGATGGTGAGTCCGATGACGAGCATTCGACGTCGCCCGAAGACGTCGCCCGCGCGGCCCCCGAGTAGCAAGAGTCCACCGAAGGCCAGGCTGTAGGCGTCGATGACCCACGAGAGTCCGGCCGAACTGAAGTGCAATGAGTGTTTGATCGGCACGAGTGCGATATTGACGACGGTTGCGTCGAGGACGACCATCAATTGACAGGTGACGATGATGGCTAAGGCAATGGTCGAAGCTCGTTTTTGGGCGTGAGAAGTGAGAGGCACGGTGGTTCCTTTTTTGAATAGGGGCTGGAAACTCTGGATTCTTGGTATTCGAGCAACCTCATTGCGCGAAGTCATTGCTTTCGGTCTCCAGAAGACCTAACATGAGGGTGCCTCCACATACTATACGGAGGTTGCCTCCGGTTGCAAGTATTTCTTGGAAATCTTTGGGCAGTCTCTAAGAGGAGCGGTGATGAGCGAAACGGTGGCGAGGAAGGTTCCTCGCCGGGCGGACGCGCAGCACAACTATGAAGTGATCTTGGTCGCGACCCGAGCGGCCGTCGCCGAACGCGGCGGCGACATCGTGCTCGAAGACATTGCGCGCAACGCCGGTGTCGGGATCGGGACGCTGTACCGACATTTCCCGACACGTCTAGAACTTCTCGAAGCCGCATATTTGGACGAAGCACTGGAACTGCGCAAACGCGCCGATGACTTGACAACTGCTCCGGCGCCGCTCGACGCGTTAATTGCTTGGCTGCGCCTGCAAATGGACTTTGGCGCGCACGGGCGAAGTATGGGTGCCGCCATAATGAATGCAAAACACACCGAGGGCACCGAGATTCAAATCGCGTGCGTCGACATGCGCGAGGCTGGTGCCGTACTCCTACGACGCGCTCAGGACGCCGGTGAAGTGCGTTCGGACGTTGAAATCGTCGACCTGCTTCGATTGATGCACGGCATTGTCATCGCCAATGAACAGGCGCCCGATCAGTCGCGCGTCACACCCATGTTCGACGTCGTCATCGCGGGAATTCGTACCTGAATCAAGGTTGACGCGTCGTCGGCACGAGTTCGACGAATGAAATCGTGCGATCGGTCAGTCTCTGATAATCGCCCCACCCGTGGTAGTGATTCACCAGTTCGGTCCATCGGGCGGGATCTTCGGTTGAGGGAACTGCTCGGGCGAGTGCCACAAATCTCCGAGCGCCAACCTGCACGCTGACCTCGGGATGAGCGCGGACGTTGAGTAGCCATTCGGGGTGGGCCGGTCGGCCCCCGTTGGAGGCGACGACGTAGTAACGAAGATCCTTCTCGTAGTAGAGGAGAGTGACCGAACGAATGAGGCCGCTCTTTCGACCGAGAGTCTCCAAGATCAACATCGGTCCCACCGGGCTCTGGTGGCCAATAAATCCTCGCGTAAGTCGGTACAGGTGCACGTGCCATCGGTAGATCGTCCGTCCGATGCTGCGATCGATGGCCACGGTGAGCTTCAACGTCATTTCCTTCACTATGAGGATCTCTTGTGAATTCTTTCACGGTTCGTATCGATTGATTCAAGGTCCATCCAAGGGAGCGGATATCGATGATTGTGGAACAGCGCACACCCTTTAAGTTGGGCGTGAGGGACACGACGAGGTGTCCACGAGGAGCAACCCTATGGAGATCATCAGAAATGCCGACGGGAGTTTGCTGGTACCCATTCCCGAGGGTCGACATCATGAAAGTGACGACGCGACTGACGCACCGATCACCGACAGTGCCGAAGGCGTCGAGGTTCCAACGACTCGGTTATTGCATCCCGGTGAGGGTGGCTACAACGAAGCCCTCGCTGAGTGGGACCTCCAACAGAACCCCGACCGCGCTCCCGCGGTTTCGACGGCGAGCGGGCGAGAAGAGGCGATGAACGTTGTCCACGCCGTCGCCGAGTCGCCGGACCATGACGTGGCGGGCGCCCTCAAAGACGTCAACGACTCCGAAGCGAGCGGCGAGGCGCTGCGACACGTATTGATCGGTGGCACGCACTCGGTAGAGGCATTCTCCGAAGAAGTGGCTGAAGCCGAAGGGGGCGAACCGCTCCCGGCTCACAAAATGACCAAGATCATCGGCGAGGTCTTGGCTGAACTCGATAAATGAGCGACCGGCGCGATTCATCGCGATGGCGTGATTCGCTTGAATTGTCGAGCGGCGCCTACATTCGAAGAGTTGACCGAAATGAAAAAGGACTGGTGTGACGTGGACGTTCAAGAACTTCTAGGCAAGGTGGCCCAACACCTGTCAGTGAGCCGAGCTTTCGGAACGGCGTACGAGAAAGATGGATCGCTGGTCATTCCCGTCGCGCTCGTCGCCGGCGGTGGCGGCGGTGGAGAGGGCACGTCGGGTGTACCGACGGACGACACGGTCGAAGAGGCGCAGTCGGGAATCGATGACGCTGAAACTGACGTCCAAGCGTCGAGTGGCTCCGGCGGCGGTTTCGGCGCCGTCGTGATTCCCGCTGGGGTCTACGTCGTAAAGGATGACAACGTGCGTTGGCTCCCGGCCGTCAACGCCAACCTCGTCATCGTGGTGGCCTTCTTGACCCTTCGAATGATCGCGCGCGCCCGTCGTCGCGCCCGTCGGCACGCTTCCTAGTTATTTTCGCCGGGCCCGACTTCAGTTCTTGACGTCTCGCGCTCGCTCTTATGATTGGGCCATAGCCCAGCTCCTCGGAACCCACGCGTCACGGAGCACTCGTGGCTAATCCCCAGTGGTTCGCGCGACGTCGATACGGTTTTGGTTCCCGTCCAATCACGTGGCAGGGCTGGCTCATCACGGTAACAGCGCTCGGCGTCGCGATCGGCGGCCTGGTCGGTGTAAGGAAAACCCCCGGCGAGATTCTCTTCGTTGGCGACGTCGGGCTCTATCTCGCTGTGGCCTACACCTTCGGTGGCACGAAGAGACACGTCAGTCCCGATGACCACGTCGATCACTCGATTGACGATGATGCCTCTAGCTACAGCTACAGCGCCATTCAGACTCCGACGCCACGTGAAATCTACGGATCACAGACGCCTCATGAAATTGCTGAAGCCATCGTGTCGCATACTGGAAAGTTTGCGTCGCCTTTGGATGGTGAGGACGACTCGCGTGAATCAGTCATCGTGGTCGAACACTTGACCAAACAGTTCGGCCAACGAGTGGCGTTCGAAGACGTCTCATTCCGAGTCCGACGGGGGGAAGTCTTCGGCTTTCTTGGTCCCAACGGCGCCGGCAAAACCTCGACGGTGCGGACGCTGAGCACGTTGGTCACGCCGACGTCCGGGTCGGCGACGGTCGCGGGCGTCGACCTCAACGGCACACACGACGTCGAGATTCGTCAGCGGATTGCCGTGATGACGGAAGTTCCCGGCCTGTACCTGCGCTTGAGTGTTACGGAGAATCTTGTGTTCTTCGCCGGTCTCTACGGCTATCGCGACGCGCAACCCCGCATCGACCGAGCTCTGGAATCCGTCAATCTCACGTCAAGGGCGAGCGACCTCTGTGGCAGCCTTTCCAAGGGCCTCCGTCAACGCGTGGGATTGGCTCGAGCCCTCCTGAACGACCCCGAAATCATTTTCTTGGATGAGCCGACCGCCGGACTTGACCCCGTCGCGTCGCTCGAAGTTCACGATTTGATCAACGCGCTTCGACAGAAGGGTGTCACCGTGTTCCTCACCACGCACCGCCTCGACGAGGCGGAGAAGCTGTGCGACCGCGTCGCCATCCTGAATACGACGCTGCGCACCGTCGGCCGCATTGACGATCTGCGACAACGGATGTTTCAGAAGTCGCTTCTCGTGTCGACCGCAGCACCATTGGCCGACCCCAGAGGACTGTTCTCGACCGTTGAAAGTGTCGCGAGCTGGTCCGTCGATGAGACTGGCGGCTACGTGCTCGTGGTCAGTGACGTTCGCACCGCCGCCCCCGCAGTGACGCGGGCTCTGGTTGGCGCCGACGCCGACGTTCTCTCTCTCGTCGAGGTTCGTCATTCGTTGGAAGAGGTCTATTTGGAACTCGTGGGGGCAGCGGGCGGAGGGGGTGAGCAGTGAACGAAAGCGCCATCAGAATTCGGGCCGTGATGCGCAAGGAGTTTCGAGAGTATCGCCGGAACCGATTCATTATCTATACGATGGGCACACTGCCGTTGATCTTCACCGCCCTTCCGGTGATTTCGCTGTTCAGTATCTCGTCTGCCGCGTCCCCGTCCCTTGTTCGAACACAAGTAGCAATCACCCTCCTGCTTCTGCTCGTCATCCCGGTTGTTCTGCCCGCCACGATCGCGGCGTACTCCGTAATCGGCGAACGTGATCAGGGCACACTCGAACCGCTTCTGACGACGCCGATCACTCGAGAGGAGTTTCTTCTCGGGAAGTCGCTCGCGGCGACAATTCCCACCGTGGGCGTGGCGTACTCGTTCTTCATCGTGTTGGTGGTCGCAATCCGATTCGGCGCGTCGAGCGCGGTGTCGCACGACGTCTGGCAGCCCTCGTGGTTCCTGGCGGAGTTTCTTTTCGCGCCGCTGTTGGCAGCGTGGTCGGTGTGGGTCGGTACGGCGATCTCCGTGCGGTCCTCGGACGTTCGAGTGGCCCAGCAACTCGGCACGCTCGCGAGTCTTCCGGCACTGGTGTTTCCCTTGCTCATGTCACTCCAGGTCTTCAAGCCAACCGTTACGGTTGCGATCGTGATCGCATCGGTTCTAGCCGTTGTCGACGTTGCGGCATGGCGGGTCGTGTCAAAGATGTTCGATCGCGAGCGGCTCATCACGGGTGCGTCGGCGGTGACAATGCGAGCTGAGGCGGGGACTTAACTACAATCGTTCGGGCGCGATGGGGGCCTCGTAGCTGGAGTCCCCACCGACCTATCCGTGACCAGGTGTCGTCGGAGCCTCAATCGAAGGATTCAAATCGTCGCTTCCGAGACAACGCTGACGCGTTAGGACAGATTCGGCAGGACGTTGTTCACCCACGTGAAAGTCATCGGGGGAAGGGAACCCGTGGGGATCTCGATGAGGTCGACGTAGGACGCCCGGCCATTCACCATGGCGAATCCCGTGCCCATCTCGCAGTTCGTGCAACCGAGTCCGACGCCTTGGTTGTAACCGGGGTCCGAGCCGAGCAGTTCGTCGCGGTGGGCCCAGCAACCGGCCGCGCCGGCTGAGGTGCACGCGATGTTTGAGGTCTTGGCGACGCTGCCACCCCACGCGTCGTCGTACATCCAGATGTAGTCAGCCACGAGGACCGCGTAGCCCCCCGACCACGCCCCTCCGAAACCGGCGGATCCTTGTGCGTCATTGGCCATTGGAAATCCGGCGGCAATCGAGGGGTCGCTGTTGGTGGCGGCGGAGTGCTGAGCATCCGCGCTCAGCGCGGCATTGATCCCGACGTACGGAGGGAGCCCCCGAGCGGTGCGCTCAAGGTCCGCGATGACGAAGAGTTGCTCTGGCACCGAAAGACTGAACCAGTTACTCGGTAGGACCATAGGGCGTACGCCCTCAATCGCCCGAGCATTGTTGATCGCCGACAAAATGTAGTTGGTGCAGTCAACGCCACCCGTGTATCCGGGCCATGAAAGGGCGCTCGCCGTTCCGACGACGCACGGATTGGCGCAGCTCCAAACCGCGTTGGCGAAACTGCACGCACCGGTGGCCAGGAAGTTCGGGCTCGGATCGATGTTGGCCGAGGGGTTCGAGACGGAAGGAGCCGGCGCTTTGATGACCGGAGCGCTCTTCACCGTCGTGGTTGTCGTGGGGGCGACCGTCGTGGGGGTTACGACGGTCGTCGGAGTTGGCGTCGTGGTCGTCGGGCTGGTTGAGCCGTTCGAGTTCGAACGCGGCTTCTGAGTGGCAGACGTTGCGACAACGTGGGCGTGGCGCGTGGTAGTTGTCTTTGCGTCGCGCGCGTGGTGCCGTGGAATCGTGGTCGTGGTCGTCGTGGGGGCGACCGTCGTCGTTGTCGCAATGGTCGTGGTCATCCCCATTCCGAAGGTCGTAGACGGTGTGACGATGTTGGCCATAGCGGGTAGCGCCGTGGTGCTCAGGACGATTCCCGCAACCAGCGAACCGATCGAGCCGATAAGTACAGAGCGACGCGGACCCCGACGTGATGTCGAAGGTCGCCCATGGGGGTCTCCAGAGATTTTTTGCCCCCGCGTGATATTCGTCATGGATCAATTGTCGAAAATCAATTCCAAAGTGCTCCCTACTACTCCTCAACATCACCTCAATTCATTTGCGAACCCGAACGCGACACCGAAATCCGCCGGTCGAGCGCGGGGATCGTCGCACTTTGCTGAACTCACAGGAAGTTGCGCGAGACGCCCCGCGCAGGGAGCAGCGGCGCATGAAGTGAGCCGTAAAGGCTTTGCGCTGCGACCGCTACCGCGTCGCACAACCGACTTTTCAAGAGTGTCGCGCGCACCGTACGCGAGAAACATTGTTGTTGCACCTACACGTTTGAGTCATTGACGCAATGTGTGCATGGAGAAAGTTCAGTTCCTTACTCGAGTCAACGCCAATTACTAGCTGATTATCAGGGAATTTGTCATCTCAATGGTGACCGCGGGACGTACATCAGAATTCATTCGGGACGTGGACCATCACGCAAGGGCATGCTGGTGGTCCACCTCAGAGAGTTCTGAGAAGTGCCCTCGCGTGGTGCGAGGCAAGACGAGTGTGCCACCCAAAATTGAATTTTCTTCTGACTTGACTGGGATTTGCGCAGAGTTTGTCGCTACGTTGATTCGCTGCGACGTCGGCGTTAACAATTCGTCCACTGAGCATCGAATCGCTGAGTCAATCGCACGTAGCGATCACCGCAGGGCAACTCTCTTGACGTTGTCCGTGATCGAGAGAATGAACAATCTCGCGGAGGTCTAGGACTTTATGAGCGCGGTGAATACGACGATGTTGGAAAGGTAGTGGCCGGTGCTCGGATCGAAGATTCCCCCACACGTCACGATTTGGAGGGCCGGATAGGTGCGAGTTCCGTAGACTAACTTGTCCGGAAAGTTCGTCTTCTTGTACATGCGCTCACCAATGACCGCGAACACTAGCTTGCGGCCGTTGGTTAGTGTGACGTCCACCCGATTGCCGAGCTTCAATTTGTCCAGGTTATAGAAGACCGCGGGACCGTGGTGGTTGTCAACGTGACCCAGAATGACCGCCGAGCCCTTTTGGCCAGGCGATCGGTCTCCGCTGTACCACCCGGGCTCGGAAAAGCTTGTGGGAACGTTCACGGTTCCGTTCTTGTTGAGCGTTAATACGGAAAGTGGCACCGAGACACCGATTATCGGAATTGAGAGGTGCACCGGCCGCGACCGCGGTATTGGCTTCGCCACGTATGTGGGTGGAGGACTCTTCGTGTGGGCAAGCCGAGGCGTCAGTTCTCGGGGTGCATTAGAGCGCTTTATCGCTGCCAGACTCGACGCCGGCTTGATGGTCGTCACGGACGTCCTCGTGGTCGTGGTCGTGGTCTGCGCCGATATCGCCGGTGTCACGGCGATTGTCGTGGTCGTAGTGGACGTCGTCGGTGAAGGAATGACGACACCAGATGGGGGCAAGGAGACGACGCCTAATGATGACGTGAGCGTCGGGCCTTTGGGCTGGCTATGGGGAACAAAAACGACTCCCAAGATCCCAATGATGACCAATGCAAGAGAAACGACCCACCACATTATCTGTGGGGGCCGTTTCTCTTTATGCGATTTCACATCGCCCAATCTAGTTTGACCTAGTTAGAAAACACTTTCACGTTAGGCGTGACGTCGACGGCGCGCAATGAGGACCAAACCGGCGAGCCCCGCAAAGAGAGCCATTCCGCTGGCGGTCAACAGAACTCCGTTATCAGACGAGGTTGCCGCACCGCCAACACCTGTTCCGGGAGCGCCCGATGGAACGGTCGCTGGGGTAAGTGTTGGCTTCGTAGTTGCGGGCGAAGTCGGCGGCGCCGATTTTGCTTGAGTGGTTGAACTGATCGGCGGCATGGTCGTCGTTGTTGCCCCGGTGGTCGACGTGGTTGCCCCGGTCGTAGTGGTCGCCCCGGTCGTGGTGGTCGCCCCAGAGGATACGGGTGGGGGCGGTGGGAACGATGTGAATGTTGCCCCGGTCGTCGTCGTCGACCCTCCGCCTTCGGTCGTCGTCGTGGTTGCCCCGGTCGTCGTCGTGGTTGCCCCG
>ODAK010000695.1_pt1 | contig 38492 bp, 36 predicted proteins | sample 1539591 | NCBI WGS metagenome assembly ODAK01 (sample SAMEA3539303, study PRJEB22396) | soil metagenome | biome: tundra; feature: field; material: soil | place: USA | collected 2010-05 | depth 0.15 m | reverse complement strand
CGACCCGCTGCGCGACGACGATTTCGAGGAGTTGGTCCGCGACGCGCTCGACGAGCTGCCGGACCTGCTCCGGAACGCCCTGGACCACGTCGCGGTCGTGATCTCCGACGGTGGCCGCCGCGCGCACGCCTACGGGCTCTATCAGGGCGATCGCACGCGCCGCGAGCAGCCCGGCCGGATCGTGATCTTCCGCGACACGCTGCGACGGGACTTCGGCGCCGACGCCGACCTGTTGCGCGAACAGGTGGTGCGCACGGTCCGTCACGAGCTTGCCCACCACGTCGGCTTCGATGAGATGGGAGTCGGTGAGCTGGGGCTGTGAGGTCGTAATGGAACGGCAGATGAGAGGGGAGACCCGATGGTCGAAGCGGTGATCGTCGATGCGGTGCGCACGCCGATCGGCCGGGCGCTGAAGGGCTCGTTGCGGGCCGTGCGCGCGGATGATCTGGCGGCCGTGGCGTTACGCGCGCTGATCGAGCGCAACCCGGATGTAGACTTCGCACGGACCGACGACGTGATGATGGGCGCGGCGTCCGGGAGCGGCGAGCAGGGCTACAACGTGGGGCGCAACGCGCTGTTGCTCGCCGGCATGGATGAGCGCGTCCCGGGCGCCACCGTGAACCGCTTCTGCGCTTCCTCGCTGCAGACGCTGCGGATGGCGTTTCACGCGGTCTTGGCCGGCGAGGGCGAGCAGTACGTCGCGGCGGGTGTCGAGTCCGTATCGCGTGCGGGGCTCGGAGCGGCGCCCGACTACACGAGCTTGAACCCCCGGCTCGACGGCTCGGATGGGTCGCTGTGTGACGTCTACATTCCGATGGGTCTGACCGCCGAGAACGTGGCCGAGCGCTACGGGGTCTTGCGCGAGGACCAGGACCGCTGGGCAGTGATCTCGCAGCAGCGAGCCGTCTCAGCGGTCCAGTCGGGTCATTTCGAGCGTGAGATCGTCCCCGTGACGGTGCCCGCGCACGTCGCGGATGACGGCGACGAGGGCGGCCCGCGGGAGGTGGCCGAAACGGTCGTCGCGTGCGACGACGGCCCGCGGCCCGGAACGACTCTGGCGGTGCTCGCGGGACTGAAGCCCGCGTTCAAGCCGGACGGCACGGTGACCGCCGGCAACTCTTGTCCGCTCAGCGACGGTGCGGCCGCGGTACTCGTGATGAGCGCTCCGCGCGCGGCGGCGCTTGGCCTGCGCCCGCGCGCCCGCATCCTCGCCTCGGCCGTCGTCGGAGTGGAGCCGGAGTACATGGGGGTCGGCCCGATCCCGGCGATCCGCAAGCTGCTGGAGGCAGCCGGGCGGTCGATCGAGGAGATCGACATCGTGGAGATCAACGAGGCCTTCGCCGCGCAGGTCGTGCCGTGCATGCGCGAGCTCGGCGTCGCCGAACGCCAGCTCAACCCGTTCGGTGGCGCGATTGCGCTCGGTCACCCGTTTGGAATGACCGGCGCGCGGATCATGACGACGCTGCTGAACGGCCTCGAGACGACCGGCGGACGGCTCGGGATCGAGGCGATGTGCGTGGCCGGCGGGATGGGCCAAGCGATGCTGGTCGAGCGTATTTAGAACCCGCCTGCGCGGCGAGCGCCGAACGGCTCCTTCCGCGTGCGCGCTCGGTCAGGCGTGGGCACGGCAGGCAAGCGAGAGGGCGAACCACTCGTTGGCGTCGGTGTGCCACGCCGCGAGCGCCAGGCCGGCGGCTGCGAGTTCCGCGGCGACGCGCTCGCGTGTGAACTTCGCACTGATCTCGGTGCGCAGCTCCTCGCCCGCCGCGAAGCGGACCGTCAGGCCGATCGCCGGCAGGCGCACCTCCTGCTCCTCGCGTGCGCGCAGACGCATCTCGATCCACTCGTTGTCGCTGTCGAAGATCGCGACGTGGTGGAAGGCCGAGGGATCGAAGTTCGCTCCCAGCTCACGGTTGAGCACGTGCAGCACGTTGCGGTTGAACTCTGCGGTGACGCCGGCCTCGTCGTCGTAGGCGGCCACGAGGGTCGCTCGATCCTTGACCAGGTCGGTGCCGAGCAGCAGATGGTCGTCGTCGCCAAGCAGGTTGGCGACGCTGCGCAGGAAGCGCAGGCGACCCTCTGGATCGAGGTTTCCGATCGTCCCACCGAGGAATGCGACGAGCCGCGGCCCGCGCGCCGCCGGAAGCCTGTCGAGGTGGCGCTCGAAATCACCGATCAGCCCGTGGACGTGCAGCCCAGGGTATTCGCGGGTCAGCTCGACCGCCCCGTTTCGCACGACGTGTTCGGTCACGTCGACCGCGACGAAGCGCTGGAGGGTCCCGGCGGCGGCCATCGCATCCAGCAGCAGACGCGTCTTGGTCGCGCTGCCCGAGCCGAGCTCGACCAGCTCGCTGGCGCCGGTCGAGGCAATCAGCTCGCTGGCGACACGCTCGAGGATCGCCCGCTCGGTGCGAGTCGGGTAGTACTCGGGCAGCTCGCAGATCCGGTCGAACAGGACCGCGCCGCGCGGGTCGTAGAGGTGCTTCGGCGGCAGCTGCTTGAGGGTTCGCGTCAAACCGTGCCGGGCGTCGTCGGCAAGCGCGCTGCCGCCATCGGCGCCGAGCGCGTTCTCAAGCGTCACCTGTTGGCCGGTCGCGGTCACGCCGGCGATCATGCGCTCGCCGCCACACGCAGTCCGGCGAAGATCTGGCGCCGATCGGGGAAGTCCCAGTTGCGGAAGGTCGGCGTGGCGACCAGGGCGCTGCTGGCGAAGGAGCCTCCGCGCAGCACGCGGTAGCCGCCGCCGAAGAAGACCTCGGAGTACTCGCGGTAGGGATCGGCGCGGAAGCCCGGGTAGCCGTCGAACTCGCTCGCCGTCCACTCCCACACGTCGCCGATCATTCCGAGCGCTCCGCACGGCGCCGCGCCGGCACGCAGTCCGCCGGCCGCCAGCGGGGCGAAGTTCCCCGATTCGATCAGGTTGGCCTCGCCCGCGCTCGGGGGTTGCTCGCCCCAAGGCCACATCCGCTTGGCGGCGCTCGCGTGATCGAAGGTCGCGGCAAGCTCCCACTCGGCCTCGCTCGGCAGGCGCAGACCGCGTGAGCGCACGAACGCGTCGGCCTCGTGGCAGCAGACGTGCACCACGGGGCAGTCCAGCCGGATCTCGCCGACGGCGCCGAGGCGCCGCTCGCGTCCGTCGCCGAGCCAGTGCAGAGGCCGCTCGACCTGCTCTGCGACACGCCATCTCCAACCCTGCGGCGACCACCACTCGACCCTCCGGTAGCCGCCGTCGTCGATGAACTCGAGCCAGTCACGATTGGTCACGGGGATCTTGCCGATCGCGAAAGACTCAAGCTCGACTTGATGTTGAGGTCGCTCGTTATCGTAGGCGAAGCCGTGGTCGCCGGCGCCCAGCGGAAAGCTCGTTGCCGACAGCTCGATCAGCTCGAGTCCGCTCGTGGCCGGCAGCTCGTGCGGCGTGGCGGCCAAGCCTGGCGCCGGCCAGTCGGGCAGGCCGGCGAGCGCGAGCGTCTGCAGCATCGTCTCGGCGTGCTGGCGCTCGTGACGCGCGACCAGCTCCGCGATCGGCTCGTCCTGGCGCAGGCGAAGGGCGGCGACGCGCTCACGAACGGCCTCGAGGTAGTCCTCGGCGTCGGCGCGACGCAGGTATGGCACCTCGCCGCGCCTTGAGCGTGGGGTCTCGAAGGCGTCATAGACCTCGGCCAGATCCCCACGCAGCAACGGCAGCCCGCCGAGCCTGTGGGCGAGCCACAGATCCTCGAACGCGGCGATGTGCCCGAGGTCCCAGACGAGCGGGCTCATCAGCGGCGAGTGAACGCGCTCGAGGTCCCCGTCGGACACGCCGGCCACCAACGCGACGGTCTGTGCACGCGCCGCGTCGAGCCGACTGTGTTCGAGGACGACCATGCTGCAAGTACAGTCTAAGCAGCCGGCCAAAGCGTTACTGCCAGCTCCGCAGCACCCGTCGGCGCTGCTCGTGCGCGAGCACGCCGATGCCTCCCGGGGGCAGCAGGAACAGGGCGCCGTCGGTCGCTGCAAGGCCGAGCCAGCGTGCCGTCAGCACGCGCAGCAGGTGCCCGTGGGAGAAGACCAGGACATCGCCCGCCGGCGGGAGCGTCGCCAGCACAGCTTCGGCACGAGCGGCGACGTTCACGGCACGTTCGCCGTGCGGACATCCGTCGCGCCACAGATCCCAGCCGGGGCTGCGCTCGCGAATCTGCTCCGAGGTGAGCCCGTCGTAGTCCCCGTAGTCCCACTCGAGCAGCTGCGCGCGCTGCGCCGGCGCGAAACCGGCGAGGCGCGCCGTCTCGAGGGCGCGCGACAGCGGGCTGCTCCAGACCGCGACGAAGGTCCATTCGGAGAGCGGCTCGCGCAACCCCAGCGCCTTGGCGCGACCTTCTTCGTTGAGCGGGATATCGCTGCGGCCCGTGTGCTGGCCGCTCACCGTCCAGGCCGTGTCCGCGTGGCGGACGATCACCAGCTCGCCGCTCACCGCCGCGGCTCCACTACAGGCCGGCCAGCGCCGCGCCGTCGGCGATCACCGTCAAACGCTCGCGCTCCAAGAGGCTCGCCGGCACCGCGGGGTCCGGCTGCGCGAGCGCTCGCGCGAGCGCGTCAGACTTGCCGGACCCGCTCGCCAGCAGGATCGTGCTGCGTGCGCCGCGCAGCAGCTCGAGGCTCAGCGACACGCGATCGGGCGGCGGCTTGGGGGCATCATGCACGGCGACGGCGGCCAGGCCGCGCACTGCGAGCGCCGGATTGTGTGGAAACAGCGACGCCGTGTGCCCGTCCTCGCCGATCCCCAGCAGCAGGATGTCGAGCACCGGCAGCGCGCCGCCGTCGCTCGCCACCCGCTCGCGCAGCAGCGCGTCGTACTCGGCGGCGGCGCGTTGCGCTCCGAGCTCTCCCTCGATCCTGTGCACAAGCGCCCCGGCCGCGTGCCCCAGCAGCGTCTCGGCGACCATCCGGTAGTTGGACGCCGGGTCGTCCGGACCGACGCAGCGCTCATCGCCGAACCACAGCTCGATGCCGCTCCAGCGGCTGCGCCGTAGCTGTGTGTAGGCGCCCGCGGGGGTCGTGCCGCCGGCGAGTGCCAGGTGCGCGCGCGCGCGGGCGCTCAGCGTTGCGTCGAGCAGCTGATCGATCAGCCGCGCGGCGCGCGCCGCGACCGCATCGCCATCGGCGGCGCGGATCACGTTCGGGGCGCTCACGTCAGCATCTCGGCGGCGGCGGCCAGCGCGTCTCGGTAGGTCGGGTCGCGTAGCAGTGACTGGCGGATGCCCTCGCCGAGGATTCCGGCCTCGCCCCGCGAGGCGCCGAGCAGTCGCCAGCGGCGCTCTGCGCCGTGGGCATCCCGCCGGCTCGCCGTCAGCCCGCCCGGGCCGCGGTCGAGCGAAAGCTCGCCGCCATCGCGGAAGTGGATCGTGATCCCGCCGAGCCCCGGCACGTCCTGGACCACCGACTCGAGCGTGACGGCCACCTCACCCATCGCGCCGATCGCGCGGCCGTGTCCGTCACGGGTCAGCTGTCCATGCGGCCATCCGAGCCGAGATGTCAGCCAACCGCACAGCAGCAGCGCGGACGCTCCGGACTCGGCGACGTTGCGGATTGCGACCGCCGCGATCTCCGGCAGCTGACGTCGCCGGGGCGGCTCGTTGAAGAGCGCCGCGAGCCGCTCGCGCCACGGGGTCGAGCGCAACCACGCGAGATCGACGACGTAGCGCTGCGAGAGCAGCGCCTGGGCTCGACGCAGCGCTCCGGCGACATCCGGATCCTCCACGGAGTCCAGCAGGACGCATTGTGAGAGCCCGCTGAGGGCCTCGACGGCCTGCCAGTGGCCGTGGGGCGCCCAGACCACGGTCGTGACGTCGGTGATCACCAGCGGATCGATGATCGTGTCGAGGCGCTCGAGATGCCCTGGACCGAGGTCGAGGGTCACGGTCTCGTGCGTCAGCACGTGCTGTCCCTCGACCGGCGTGGCATCTGCCGCGATCGAGGCGACCGCATCGATCGTGCTCCGCCCCTCGCTGACGGCGCAGACGATCGTGCGCGACGGGTGATAGCGCCCGACGCGTCGCAGGCGGTTGGCCACCTCGCCGCTCCAGCGTCGCTCGACGATGCAGATCAGATTGAGCACGCGCGCGGGCACATAGCCGTCGCTTTCGTTGTGGCGCTCGATCAGCAGCTCACGCAGCGCCGCCTCGATCGCTGCGGGCGTTGTGTTCTGGCCCGCCCAGACGGTGTCATTGACGGCGGGCATCGAGGGCGGCTAGCTGCTCTGCGGCGCAAGCCGCGTGGTGTCGCCCACCTAGATGGCCCGCCAGTGGTGGCCCTCGAGCAGCAGCGCGTCGGCCTCCGCCGGCCCCTGGGTACCGGCCGGATATTGCGGCAGCGTCGCGTCGTTCGCCGTCCACGCGGACACGACCGGATCGCAGATCCGCCACTGCGCCTCGACCTCGTCGTTGCGTGTGAACAGCGTCGCCTCGCCTCGCATCGCGTCGAGGATCAGGCGTTCGTAGGCCTCCGGGGACTGCGACAGGAACGCGGTGCCGTAGAGGAACTCCATGTTCACAGGCCGGATCCGCATCCGCGTGCCGGGGATCTTGGCGCCGAGCGAGAGCGAGACGCCCTCGTTGGGCTGGATCGTCATCACCAGCTGGTTGGGGCGCACGCCGAGCGAGCCCTCCTGCTCGAAGGCCAGATGGGGCACCGGACGCAGCGTCACGGCAATCTCGGTGACCTTGCGCGCGAGCCGCTTGCCGGTGCGCAGGTAAAACGGCACGCCGGCCCAGCGCCAGTTGTCGACCTCCAGGCGCAGCGCCGCGTAGGTCTCGGTGTGCGAGTCGGCCGGCACGCCGCCCTCCTCGAGGTAGCCGGCGACCTGCTCGCCGCCGCTGACGCCGGCCGCGTACTGCGCGCGCACGCTGATCGCTTGGAGCCCTTCGGACAGCGGCGTGCGGATCGCGTGCAGGACCTTGACCTTCTCGTCTCGCACGTCGTTGGCGGCGAAGGACACCGGCGGCTCCATGCACAGCAGCGTGAGCAGCTGCATCATGTGGTTCTCCACGAGATCGCGCAGCGCCCCGGCGTGGTCGTAATAGCCGGCCCGGCTGCCGATGCCGATGTCCTCGGCGGCGGTGATCTGCACGTGGGCGATGTAGTTGCGGTTCCACAGCGGCTCGAACATGCCGTTCGCGAAGCGGAACGCGAGCATGTTCTGAACGGTCTCCTTGCCCAGGTAGTGGTCGATGCGGAAGACCTGGCTCTCGTCGAAGACCGAAAGTACCTTGCGGTTGAGTTCGCGCGCCTCGGCCAGCGAGGTGCCAAAGGGCTTTTCGATGATCACGCGAACCTCCGCCTGCTCCGACGTGGCGAGCCCAGCGCTGCCGAGCGCCCCCACGATCACGGCGAAGAACTCGGGCGACGTGGAGAGGTAGAACGCACGTGACATCGGCTCGCCGGCGGCATCGTCGAGCTGCGCCAGCGCGGACGCCAGCAACTCGTAGGCCGCGCCGTCGTCGAAAGCTCCGGCCACGTAGCGCAACTCGTCGAGCAAGCCGGCGAGCACGCTCTCGTCCGGCGGCGTGCGAGAGAACGCGCGGATCGACTCCGCGGCCATCTCGCGGTAGGCCTCGTTGGACATCTCGCCGCGGGAGACGCCGATCACGTTGAACTGCCCCGGGAGCGCACCCTCGTGGGCCAGGTTGTAGATCGCGGGCAGCAGCTTGCGTCGTGCGAGGTCGCCGGTAGCGCCGAAGATCACAAGATTGGTCGGCGCGACGGGGAGGCGCTCGAGCCCCGCGGCGAGTGGGTTCGGCTCGACGCCGGCCAGCGTCACGTACCGCTCTTCTTGACGGCGTGGCCCCCGAACTGGTTGCGCAGCGCAGCGAGCACGCGGGCGCTGTAGTCGCCCTGCGCGCGCGAGTAGAAGCGGCTGTTGAGCGCGGCGCTCAGCGCCGGTGTGGGTACCGCGTGATCGATCGCGTCCTGGAGCGTCCAGCGGCCCTCGCCGGAGTCCTCGACCCAGCCCTCCAGGCCTGCCAGATCGTTACCGTCGGCCTCGAAGGCGCGCGCGGCCAGCTCGCACAGCCACGAGCGGATCACCGACCCCTGGTTCCAGAGGTGGGCGATCTTCGCGTTGTCGAGCTCGAACTCCGACTGCTGGAACAACTCGAAGCCCTCGGCGTAGGCCTGCATCAGCCCGTACTCGATCGCGTTGTGCACCATCTTCACGTAGTGCCCGGCGCCGCTGGGACCGAAGTGCTCCCAGCCGCGTGGCCCGATTGCCGCGACGGCATCCGCAGCGGTCGGCGGAGCGAGCACGTCGAGGATCGGCGCGAGCCTGCGCACGGCCTTCGCGGGACCGCCGACCATCATGCAGTAGCCGACCTCGAGCCCCCAGACGCCGCCGCTGGTGCCGACGTCGACGTAGTGGATCTTCTGCTTGCGCGTGAGCGCTGCGCGAGCCTTGTCGTCGGTCCACTTCGAATTGCCGCCGTCGACGATCGTGTCGTCGGGCTCGAGCAGCTTCACGAGCGCCTCGACGGTCTGCTGGGTGGGGGCGCCGGCCGGCACCATGATCCAGACCGTCCGTGGCCGCTCGAGCGCCTTGACCAGCTCGCGCAGGCTCGCGGCGCCGCGCGCACCGGTCTTCTTCGCTCGCGCGAGCGCCTGCGCGTCGAAGTCGAAGGCGACGACATCGTGGTCGGAATCGCGGCGGATCCGCGCGACCATGTTGCCACCCATCTTGCCCAAGCCGACGAAGCCGATCTGCATCAGAGCATCTCCTTGATCCGCGTATGAAGCTCGCGCAGCGCGCTCGCCGGGTCGCCGCGCAGGACGACGATCTCGGCCGGCAGCCCGTGCGAGCGCAGGGTCTCGAGGTCGCCGATCGCCTGCGCCGTCTTCAGCGTGCGAAAGGCATAGCTCGCGCCGGGAATCTCGACGTCGGGGCCGCTGTCCGCGATCAGCGAGAGGAAGCGCCCGACCGGCGGCCCGCCCTTGTGGAACTGGCCTGTCGAATGCAGGAACCGTGGGCCGTAGCCGAAGGTCGTTGCCAGGCGGGTGCGCTCGAGCAGCGTGGCGCGCAGCGCCGCGACCTCCTCGTCGAACTCGACCGACGGCTCCAGGTAGCCCATCAGCGCGATGTAGCTCCCCGGCGCCCCGCCGCGCAGCAGCGCGAGCAGCGCCGCGTCGTCGGCAGGACCGAGCGCCGGCAGCGGACCGGCGCCCAGCACCCGCTTGGTCGCGTCCTTGGCCTCCTGCACATTCGGCTGGTCGAACGGGTTGATCTCGAGGACCCACCCTGCGACCGCGGTCGCGAACTCGGCCAGGAAGAACATCCGGCCGAGGTCCTCGCTGCCGTTGACCGTGAGCGTCAACGTCGGATGACCCGCCGCGCCGAGCGCCTCGACCCGGGCGTCGGTGTCCTCGCTGGCGCGCTCGCCGTCGCGCAGGTACACGAACACGCGGTCGCTGCCGTAGCTCTCGGGTCCCAGCAGCGGTTCGTCAGCCACCGGCAGGATCCCGCGACCCTGCTTGCCGGTGCTCTCGGCGACGAGCTGCTCCACCCAGAGCCCGAAGCTCCCGACCGGATCGCCGACGACGAAGGTCAGCTTGTCGCGGCCGTGGCGGGCGAGCTCGCCGATCGCCAACCCGAGCCACAGACCCGGGTTGCTCTGCGTGCCGTCGAAATGCGCGCACGCCTGCTCGGCGAGCACGGCGCGCTCGAGCAGCGCGTGGATCGGCGCGCCGATCAGCGCGGCGGGCACGAGACCGAACAGCGACAACGCCGAGTAGCGCCCGCCGATGTTCGGGTCGTTCTCGAAGCTCGCGCGGAAGCTGTGTTCGCGCGCCAGCTCGAGCAACGAGCTTCCGGGGTCGGTGATCGCGATGAAGCGGCTGCCGTCGGGCACCAGCGAGTGGAAGTGCGCGAACAGCGAGAGCGTCTCGATCGTCCCGCCGGACTTGGTCGAGACGACGAACAGAGTGCGGTCGAGGTCGATCGCCTGCTGCACCTCGAGGATCGCCGCCGGGTCAGTCGAATCCAGCACGTGCAGCGCGAGCGCCCCCTCGGTCGCGCCGAAGGTCCGCCAGAGCACCTCGGGGGCGAGGCTCGAGCCTCCCATCCCGAGCAGCACCGCGTCGGTCAGGCCGTCGTTCGCGCAGCCGCGGGCGAACTCGACGAGCTCGTCGGCCCGCTCGGCCATCGCGTCGGAGATCGTCAACCAGCCGAGGCGGTCGCCGATCTCCGCGATCCCCGGGCCACCCCACAGCGACTCGTCCTTCGCCCACACGCGGCGAGCGACGCGCTCCGCCACGGCCTTTGCCACGCGTCCCGCCACGGCACTCGAGCACTCCACGTCGATCACCGCCGCGATCGCCTGCGGACGCCCGGTGAGAACCATCTGGCGGACGCTCTCGATCCCGGCGAGCAGCTTGTTCATCGGCGTCACGAACGCAGCGATCCCCTGCTCCAGGAGCGTGTCGGTGACGTCGTCCATGTCGATGCCGGCCGCCGCCAGCGCCGCGAGCGCCGGCTCGGCGTCGAGCTGGGCGGTCCCGGGCACGATCTGGGCACGCTCAGAGGCGGCCAGCAGCGTCTTCAGCGGCATCGTGTTCACGGTCTCCGGCGCGATCAGGCCGTCGACGTACATCGTCTCGGAGTACGCCGGGTTCTTGACGCCGGTCGAAGCCCACAGCGGGCGCTGCACGAGCGCGCCGGCGGCGCGTAGCGCGGCGAAGCGCTCGCCGAGGAAGATCTGCTCGTAGCGCGCGTAGGCGGCACGTGCGTTGGCGAGCGCAGCGGTTCCGGCGAGGTCGCTGCGCGCGAGGGCGGCGAGGCGCTTGTCGACCTCGGTGTCGACGCGCGAGACGAAGAAGCTGGCGACCGAATGCACGTCCAGCGAGAGCCCGGCGGCGGCGCGACGCTCCAGTCCGCGGATGTAGGCCTCCGCGATCTCGGCGTAGCGCCCAACGGCGAACAGCAGCGTCACGTTGACGTTTATCCCCTCGAAGATCGCCTCTTCGATCGCTCCTACGCCGGCCTCGGTGCCCGGGATCTTGATCATCACGTTCGGGCGCCCCAGGCGCGCCCAGTAGTCGCGCGCCTGCGCGAGTGTGCCGTCGGTGTCGTCGGCGAGCGTCGGCGCGACTTCGAAGGAGACAAATCCGTCCCCGAACTCGTCATAGACGCTGCGCAGCACGTCGGCGGCGTCCTGCACGTCGCCGATCGCCAGCCGTTCGTAGAGCGCGACGGCGTCGAGTCCCTCGTGTGCCAGCTCCGCCAGCGCGTCGTCGTAGTCGTCGGAGCCGAGGATCGCCTGCTCGAAAATCGCCGGGTTGGAGGTGACTCCGCGCAGCGAGCACTCGTCGCGCAGTCGGGCGAGCTCGCCGCTCGAGATCAACCCGCGGCGGATCTGGTCGAGCCATGGCGCCGTCCCGGCCGCCACCAGCGCGGCGAGGTTGGCGTTGGCGGTGTGGGGTGCGCTTGCCATGTGTCCTCCTTTCAGCTGCTCAACAGTGCGTGGGCCTGCGCGACGATCGCCGCGGCCGTGATCCCGAAATGCGCGTAGACATCGGCCTCGGGAGCCGAGGCGCCGAACGTTCGCATGCCGATCACCGCGCCACGCTCTCCGGTCCAGCGATCCCAGCCGAACGGACTGGCTGCCTCGACCGCGATCCGGGGTGTACCCGGTGCGCCCAGCACACGTTCGCGCTCGCCAACCGGCTGACGCTCGAAGCGGTCCATGCACGGCATGCTGACGACTCGCGTCGCGATGCCGTCGGCGGCCAGCTGATCTGCCGCCGTGAGACAGAGCGAGACCTCCGATCCGGTGCCGATCAGCACCACGGCCGGTGCGTCGTCGCTGTCGCGCAGGATGTAGGCGCCGCGGTCGATCGCGTCATCGGGGATCAACTCGGGGTCGAGCACGATCAGGCCCTGACGGGAGAGCGCGAGCACCGTGGGGGTCTCCGTGGCGCGCAGCGCAAAGCTCCAGGCAAGCGCCGTCTCGTGTGCATCGGCCGGACGCACGACGTTGATGTTGGGCGTCGCACGCAGGGCCGCCAACTGCTCGATCGGCTGGTGGGTCGGCCCGTCCTCGCCGACGCCGATCGAGTCGTGGGTGAAACAGAAGATGCTCGGTAGCTCCATCAACGCGGCGAGACGGATTGCGCCCTTCATGTAGTCGGAGAAGATCAGGAACGTCGCGCCGTAGCCGCGCAAACCGCTCAGCGTCAGCCCGTTGACGATTGCTCCCATGCTGTGCTCGCGAATGCCGAAGTGGAGATTGCGCTCGCCGTAGGCGCCCCGCTCGACGTTGCCCCCGCCGTCGATCAGGGTCAGCGTCGAGGGCGCCAGATCGGCGGCGCCGCCGATCAGCGAGGGTACGTGCGACGCCGCGACCTGCAGCACCTCCTGGGAGGCCTTGCGGGTGGCGATCTTCGTGCCCGGCTCGAAACGCTTGAGCAGCCCGGGCGGCAGCGTCGGGGGCCGGCGCTCGAAGATCGCGGCCAGCTGATCGGCCGCTTCCGGGTGCGCCTCGCGGTAGGCGGACATGCGCTCGCTCCACGCACGCTCGGCCTCCTCGCCGCGGGCGATCGTCGCCCGGCAGTGCTCGAGCGCCTCGGCCGGGACGTAGAACGGCGGCTCGGTGGGCCAGCCGTAGGCCTCCTTCGTCAGCCTGATCTCCTCCTCGCCGAGCGGCGAGCCGTGGGCGCCGGCGGTGTCCTGCTTGTTCGGCGCGCCGATCGCGATGTGGGTGCGGCAGATGATCAGCGACGGACGGTCCGCGACCTCGATCGCCGCCTGCGCAGCCTGCTCCAGGCGCTCCACGGAGAGGTTCTCGCCGAGATGGCGGACGTGCCAGCCGTAGGCCTCGTAGCGCGCACCGACGTCCTCGCTGAAGGACAGCGCCGTGTCGCCCTCGATCGAGATGTGGTTGTCGTCGTAGAAGGCGATCAGCCGACCGAGCCCGAGATGCCCGGCCAGCGAGCCGGACTCGGAGGAGATTCCCTCCTGGAGGTCTCCGTCGGAGGCGATCGTGAACGTGTGGTGGTCGATGATCTCGTGCCCGTCGCGGTTGAAGCGGGCGGCCAGCATGCGCTCGGCGAGCGCGAGGCCGACGGCGTTCGAGATGCCCTGGCCGAGCGGGCCGGTGGTCGCCTCGATGCCGGGGGCTTGTCCATACTCGGGGTGGCCGGCGCAGGGCGAGCCGAGCTGGCGGAAGCTCTCGAGATCCTCCAGCGCGAGGCCGTAGCCGCACAGGTAGAGCATCGAGTAGAGCAACATCGAGGCGTGCCCGCAGGAGAGCACGAAACGGTCGCGGTTCGGCCAGGCCGCGTTGGCCGGGTTGTGACGCATCACTCGGGTGTAGAGCGTGTAGGCCACTGGAGCCAGCGCCATCGGCGTCCCGGGATGGCCGGAGTTCGCCTTCTGCACGGCATCCATCGCAAGCGTGCGGATCGTGTTGATGCAGAGCTCGTCGAGGCTCGCCGCCGGCGGGGCTGTGTTCATCTGGCTTCTCCGTTCTGACGTTTCAGTTCACTGCGGGCGAGCAGCGCGGCGCCGCGCACGCCGGCCTGCGGTCCGGACCGGGCGATGCGAATCTCGGTCGCGGTTCCGACGCCGGGGAGCACGTACTCGAGAGCGACAGCACGGGCCGGTCCGAGCAACAGTTCGCCCGCTGACGATACGCCACCGCCGATCGCCACGACCTGCGGGTCGAAGGTGTTGATCGCGTTCGCCACCCCGACGCCGAGGTGACGTCCGAGCGTTGCCACGCACTTGATCGCGACTGCGTCGCCGGCCTTCGCGGCGGCCACCGCGTCGGGACCCGCGACCGCTCCGCGCTCGGCGAGGACCGCTCCGAGCGCGGAGTCCGGGTGCTCGTCGGCGGCCTCGCGAGCGAGGCGGTCGAGCACGTGCCCGGCTGCGAAGGACTCGAGCGAACCCGGCTGCGGGAAGCGCGTCGCCGCGGGGATCCGCTCGTCGATCGAGACCAGCGTCATGCCGAGCTCGCCCGCCGCGCCGGTCGCGCCGCGGTAGGAGCGTCCGTCGATCACGATCCCGCCGCCGACGCCGGTACCGACCGTGAACATGACCAGCGTGCGGACGTCGAGTCGACCCTGGTCGTCGTGCGCCTCCGCCAGCGCGGCGACGGTCGCGTCGTTGTCGACGAAGACCGGGAGGCCGAGGCGTTCGCTCAGGACGGCCCGCAGCGGGACGTCCTGGAGGGGGACGTTGACACTTGAGCGCGCGCGCCCGCTCGCGAAGTCGACGACCGAGGGCACGCCGATCCCGACGGCCAGCGGTGACTCTCCGTTGGCCACCTTGCCGACCTGCGCGACGATCTGGGCGACCAGGGCTTCGGCGCTCGTGCGATCGGTCGGAAGCACCAGCGGCTCCGCGGTGCTCGCGCCGCGCAAGGTCGCGACGGAAACCTTGGTGCCACCGACGTCGACGCCGATCACGAAATCGTTCGCACTCATCGCTTGGCAAGCTATCAGCAGGCTTCCCGGCGGCTGTCATTCTCCTGCGATCGGGCTCGCTGATCGGATCAGCCGGTCGGCCGCCCCCTATACGCTGGGCCTGTGACCGATCATCCGAGCACGACTCCGCCCGACCGCAACCTCGCGCTCGAGCTGGTCCGCGTGACGGAGGCGGCGGCGCTCGGCGCGTCGCGGCTGATCGGGCGCGGCGACAAGGAGGCGGCAGACCAGGCGGCGGTCAACGCGATGCGCCACATGCTCGACAGCGTGCACATGGACGGCGTCGTGGTGATCGGCGAAGGCGCGAAGGATGAGGCGCCGATGCTGTTCAACGGCGAGCGCATCGGCGACGGCAGCGATCCGCAGGTCGACATCGCCGTCGACCCGGTGGAGGGCACCACGCTGACCGCGCGCGGGATGCCGAGCGCGCTGTCGGTGATCGCGCTCTCGCCGCGGGGCACGATGTTCGATCCGGGACCGTGCGTGTACATGGAGAAGATCGCCGGTGGTGCCGAGATCGCGGATCTGCTCGACCTCGACCGGCCGATCGGCGAGACGGTCGAGCTGGTCGCCAGGCGCAAGGGGATCGAGGTGGCCGACGTGATGGTCGTGATCCTCGACCGCCCGCGGCCACGCTGCGGCACTGGCGGCGATTCACGAGGCGGGCGCCCGCGTGCGGCTGATCAGCGACGGTGACGTCTCGGCCGGGATGCTGGCCTGCAGCGAGCGCTCACCGGTTGACCTGCTGTGGGGCATCGGCGGGACGCCCGAGGGCGTGCTCACGGCGGCGGCGATCAAATGCAGCGGCGGGCAGCTGCTGGGGCGGCTGTGGCCGCGCGACGACCGCGAGCGTCAGGCGGCGATCGACGCCGGATACGACCTGGAGCGCGTGCTCGACCGCGACGATCTGGTCGCCGGCGACGACTGCTTCTTCTCGGCGACCGGAATCACCGACGGCGACGTGCTGCAGGGCGTGCGCTACCAGGGCGCGACCGGCGCGAGCACCGAGTCGCTCGTGATGCGATCGCGTTCGGGCACCGTGCGGCGAATCCACGCGCGCCACGACCGCGCCAAGCTGCGCAGCTACTGAGCGCGCGCAAGGCATCCGCGGCTCCCGCGGTGCGTGCTACCGGGGTCGGAACCGACCGGTGCGCGACTCGGCAAGGTCCAGGCGCGCCAGTGAGCGCAGGAAGCCGTGCGTCACGAGCACGTGGATCGCGGACTGGGTCGCGGCGTACAGGCGCGGGCTGAGCGCGTTTGCGATCGCCGGGTAGAAGCTGAGCACGGCCACCTCGACGTGGATCGTCTGGTGGCCCTCGCGAGGTCCCGGTAGCCGGCGCACGTCGATCTGCAGGAAGCCGCCGCGGCGGTCCTGCCGGTGCGAGACGAGTGCCCCGCCGCGGATCTGCCAGCGGACCACGCCGCGGTCCGCGGTCAGTTCGTAGACGGGCGGATCGAAGCCGATCAGCACGAACGGACGGCAGACCAGCACGATGGCTCGCTCACGCTCGCTGTAGGCGACGCGGATCAGTCCAAGCGAGCAGCGCTCGAGAAAGCGCCAATAGGTCCGGGCCAGCCGCTCGAGCGCCGCCGGCGACCAGAGCTCGACGAGCGCGGCCTGGGGGATCCTCAGCTCAGCGGCCTGGACCGAGCGGGCCGCTCCGTCGGCGTCGATCGTCGGCGCACCCTCGGCATTGACGATCTGGATCTCCGCCGGGAGCCTTGCGCGCCGGCGCACCGAGACGGCCCAGGAGGTCGCAAGCAGCGCGACGAGCGCCACGATCAAGAGCCACATCGTCGCGGATGCTGTCAGCTGAAGGGTACGGTTGCCTCGCTCGGCAGCGGGCTACCCCGCCGGCGGGCACGTCAGCGTCGTGCGCCGCGGTCGGCGCCCGCTGTCCCGCTCAAGCCGCGGGAGCGGCCGCGCCGCCGGCGATCGTCGTGCCGGTGGCGCCGGTGGCCGGGGTGGAGGGTGCGAACCAATTGCTCGGCGCGAGCGGGGGGCCACTCAGCGCGAGCATGCCGACGGCGACCGTTTTGGTGATGCCCAGTTCCTGCGCGGCCGCGTGGGTGAGATCGATCGTCGCCCCGTTGGAGAACGGTCCGCGGTCGATCACCGGCATGGTCAGCGTCTGGCCGTTGTAGTTCACCGACACCGGCGTGCCGCAGGGCAGCGTGCGATCCGCGAGCCCGACGAGCTGCTTGGTCAGCTTCTCGCCGCAGGCCGTGTGGTTGCCGTAGAAGCCCGGTCCGTACCAGGTGGCGAGGATCTGCTTGTAGACCGCCAGCGTGACCTCCGGGGTGGCGGTCACCGAGCTCGCCGAGGCGACGTTCGAGCTGACGACGCGCAAGGTGAGCTGTCCGGTGCGGCTGGCTCGCCAGCCGATCGCAAAGCTGCCGTCGGCCGCGGCGGCGGCGCTGACGACGGTGACCCACGAGCCCGTGCTCTCGCGGAGCTGAAGCCACACCGGGTGGCCGGCGTCGACGAGCGGCACTGAGCCGCTGACCACGGCTACATGATGTTGAAGCAGCGCCGACGGGGTGACCGCGAGCACGCCCGCCACCGCGGCCGGCGCTGGCGTCGCGGGGCCGCCGGCCGGAGCCGAGGTGCCGCCGTTGGCAGCGCTCGCGACGGCAGGCATGACAAACAGGCCGGCACAGAGGCCGGGAATCGCCCATCGAATGGCTGTACGCACGCGCACGATGCACTCACCGACGTACCGTCGCCTACGGGGTGAGCTGTCGGGCTCGCGCGATGTGCGCTACGGCAGATTTCCGGCCGATTCGCCCCAGCGGAGATGGCTCCGCATTGGTTCCCCCGCCCACCCTGCGCGGACGCAGCGTGGCTCGGCGTGGTGGCGCGAGTATACGCCCGCGGCGCAGGCCGTGTAAAGACGATCCGCGATGCGGCAGGGCGCTATTGGATCGTTCAGGGGCTCTTTTCGCGCGCTTGGCAATTAAATCCTGCATTCGCATGCAAACGTGAAACCTTCCCGTGCGTTATGCGTAGTAGAGGTAGCGAAAAGCCCAGGTGCGGCCGCCCGCTGACGTTGACTACACAAAGTGAAGCGCGTAGAATCCCGGTAGACGTTTGAGCTGCACGGTGTGCGGGGAGCCCCGCCCATGGCGCTTGAGCGGCGCTCTCGGCAATCGTAGGCGGACAGGCCCCCGGGGCTCGCTCGTCTGTGCGACGGAAACGGAACCACATGTCAGTAGCGGAACTGCAGGAGCTCGAAGAGGTCAAGGGCCTGGTCGCCAAGGGCCAGCAGGTCGGCGTACTCAGCTACGCCGAGATTCAGGGCGCCGTCTCCGAGCTCGACATGGACGAGTCGGACATGGAGGAGCTGCACGGCTTCCTCGAGCGGTCCGAGATCGAACTCGTCGAGGACATCGACCCTGCGACCGCTGCCGGTTCCGAAGTCGAGCGCGCGCCCGACAAGCGCGGGCGCCGCAAGGCGAAGACCGCGCTTGACCTCAAGCCGGACATGACGACCGATTCGCTGCAACTGTTCCTCAAGGACATCGGCAAGGTGCGCCTGCTGACGGCGCAGGAGGAGGTCGACCTCGCCAAGCGGATCTGGCGCGGCGATCTGGCCGCCAAGCAGAAGATGGTCGAGTCCAACCTGCGCCTGGTCGTGTCGATCGCGAAGAACTACCGCAACCAAGGGCTGCCGTTCCTGGACCTGATCCAGGAGGGCACGCTCGGCCTCGTGCGCGCGGCGGAGAAGTTCGACTATCGCAAGGGCTTCAAGTTCTCGACCTACGCCACCTGGTGGATCCGCCAGGCGATCGCGCGTGCGCTTGCCGACAAGGCACGGACGATCCGGATCCCGGTGCACGTCGTCGAGAAGCTCAACAAGATCGGCCGGGCCGAGCGCAAGCTGGTCACCGAACTGGGGCGCGAGCCCACGCCGGACGAGATCGCCGCGGTCACCGGGATCGATCCTGACGAAGTCGACTCGATCAAGCGCTCCGCCCAGGCTCCAGTCTCGCTGGAGAAGCCCGTCGGTGACGAGGAGGAGTCCGAGTTCGGCCAGTTCATCGCCGACGAGCGGGCCGAGTCGCCGTACGAGCGCGCCGCGGAGATCCTCACCAAGGAGGCGCTGCGCGAGGCGCTCGAGAACCTTTCCTACCGCGAGCGCCGCGTGCTCGAGTTGCGTTACGGCCTTGGCGGCGAGCACCCCCGCACGCTGGACGAGGTCGGCCGCACGTTCAATGTCACGCGCGAGCGGATCCGCCAGATCGAGAACCAGTCGCTGAAGAAGCTGCAGAGCCTCGCCGAGGCGCAGAAACTGCGCGACGTCGCCTGAGCGCCCAACAAATTCAACATGGCTGAGCCGAAATTGCGCCCATGGACGGGCCTTGGACGCGCCCCGATCGGGGGCCAAGCTGTCCACGCGCTCAACCTTTCTGCCGTGAGAGCCGATCTTTGAGCAGGCTCGTGATCGACATCGACCAGGCACTCTGCGCGCTCGTCGCGTGTGACGGTTCAGACCTACACCTCAAGGTGGGTTCGGTTCCGCTTGCCCGCGTCGATGGCGAGCTCGGCCCGCTGAGCCAGGACGACTGGCCGGTACTCGAAGCCGCCGACACCGAGGCGGCGCTGCACCAGCTTGTGGGCAACAGCGTGCGCATGGCCGAATTCGACGTCGAGAACGAGATCGACCTCTCGCACGACATCCCCGGCGTCGCCCGCTTCCGCATCAACGCCTTCCGCCAGCGCGGCGGCGTATCGCTCGTCGCGCGGGCGATCCCGCACCGGATCCGAACGATCGAGGAGCTCGCACTGCCCTCGGTGATTGCGAGCCTGGCGGACGAGCAGCGCGGCATCGTGCTGGTCACCGGCACAACCGGCTCGGGCAAGTCGACGACGCTCGCGGCGATGATCCACCACATCAACGTCACGCGCGCTGCGCACGTCGTGACGATTGAAGATCCGATCGAGTTCATCCACCGCGACCTGCGCTCGGTGATCAGCCAGCGCGAGGTCGGCGCCGACACAGCGTCGTTCAAGCGCGCCCTGCGCCGGGTTCTGCGCCAGGACCCGGACGTCATCCTGATCGGCGAGATGCGCGACGAGGAAACGGTGGCGACAGCGATCTCGGCGGCGGAGACCGGCCACCTGGTGCTTTCAACGATCCACACGATCGACGCGCCGGAATCGATCAACCGGATGCTCGACTTCTTCCCGCCGCATCAGCATGGCCAGGTGCGCTCGATGCTCGCCGGCACGTTGCGCGGGGTGATCTCGCAGCGCCTCGTGCCGGCCGCCGAGGGCGGGCGTGTGGCGGTCTGCGAGGTCCTGCGGATGACCGGCCGTGCACGCGACATGATCCTCGACCCGGCCCAGACCGGGGCGCTGACCACCGTAGTGGCCGAGGGTGGTTACTACGGCATGCAGACCTTCGACCAGGCGCTCTACGCGCACGTCGTCGCCGGGCGCGTGACCGTCGAGGACGCCGTGATGGTCGCCTCGAGCCCGCACGACTTCAAGCTCCTGCTCGACTCCGAGGGCCGACGCGGGACGACGATGGCCGACGTGCCGACCCAGCCTTCGACGACGTCGCCGCTGACGCTCGTCAGCTGAGCATCCCTTCGAGTACTCGCGGATCGCTTCAGTTGGTAAAGTACCGGGTGCAATGGCATCCGACGACACCTGCCCCGTCTGTCACACGACCGAGCTGGTCGGGGGAAAGTGGACGCTTCTGCTGGTGCGCGACCTCGCCGCGGGACGCAGCCGCTTCTGCGAGCTCGAGCGTTCGCTCAGTGGGATCAGCCCGCGGACGCTCTCGCTGCGCCTGCGCGCGCTCGAGGAGGACGGCATCGTCGAGCGCCACACCTATCCCGAAGTGCCACCGCGTGTCGAGTACTCGTTGACGCAGAAAGGGCTCGACCTGCTGCCGATCATCGACAGCATGCGCCAGTATGGGCGTCGCTGGCTGTGCGAAGAGGTCTCGCAGGCCCCTGAGCACCGCACCGCCGTCGCAGCGTAGCGTTCGCGGCCGCGGGCGCGGCCGCGCCTTGCAAGCCGGGCTGCGCTGGAAGGACGATCGCCGGCGCGCGCGAATCGCCCTCCATGCAGTCGCGCCAGCTCCACGCCTCGTTGCACGCGTTCGCCACAGCGGTGGGCGCGACGCTCGCCGGTGAAGTCGCGGGAGGTGACGAGATCGGCTTCGAGGTCGTGGAGGAGGGCGCGCGCGGTTCGCGCCCCGGGCTCTACTGCTATGAGCCGCTGACGGCCGAGTTCGTGGAGCGCCACTGGCCGCGCCTGCTGCAACTGCCGCAGATGCGCGATGCGCAGCTGGCGCTGGCTTCGCTCGAGGGCCTGGAGGACTACCTCGACACCTATGCCGAGCAACACCGGGCTGGAGCGTCGATCGAGCAGGACGCGCTGCGCTGCTTCACCCGGCGCGTCTTCGAGGGGGCCGGTGAGGACTTCGAGCTGCTGCCGGAGCGCTTCGAGCCGGCCTACCGCGAGCTCCAGCAGGGTACGGCGACGGCGGCCGGTGAGCTGGCCGTGCTCGCGCTGCTGCGGGGCATCGGTTGCGAGTCGCCCGAGATCACGCTCGCCGAGGGCGTGCTGCTCGCGCCGCTGGAGCGTCTCGACGTGTTGCCGCCCGATCCCGGCTGGCGCGGGGCCGAGCGCGACCAGGGCGCCGCCCCTTCGGGTGGCAGGAAAGGCGGGCTGCGGACCGTCATCGCGCTGGTTCCGAGCGACGGCCCGGGAGCGATCACGGAAGCGCTCGAGCGCCTCCGTGACCTGCAGACCGCGCTGCGCCTCTACGCGCCGGGTATCTCGCTCGCGCCGCTGGCCTGGATCCGTGCGCAGCGGGCGGCCTGGCGGCCGCTGCCGATCCCCGGCGGCGGACGCTGCGACGGGCGGGTCGTCGTCACGGCTGCGCAGGAGGACGAGCTGCGTGCGTTCGCCAATCTCGTCGCCCGGCGTCGCCCGGTCGAAGGTGAGCTCGCCTGGGCGCTCGAGCGCTTCGAGCTCGCGCTGGAGCGCGGCGACGCGCTCAGCGGACTGACCGACAACCTGCTCGCGCTGCGTGCGCTGCTCGAACCGGAGGGGCCGCGCAGCGGTCGCCTCGCCGGCCGGATCGCGGCGCTCTGCGCGCAGCCGGCCGAGCGCGCTCAGGCGACCGAACGCGTGGCACACGCGATCTCGCTCGAGCGCTCGCTGATCGCAGGAATCAACGTCGGCGAACACGCGCTGAGCCTGGCGGAGGAGATCGAGGGCCATCTGCGAGCACTGCTTCGAGACGTCATCTGCGGGCATCTGAGCGACGAGCTGGTCGCGCTCGCGGACTCGCTGCTGGTCGCGGAGGACGAGCCGACGGCGAGACCGCGCGGGCAACGCAGCGGCCGCGCGCAGCCCGTGGAAGCGTCGTTCGACGACGACTGGTTTGGCGAGGAGGACTACTGCGCGGCGGAGGGCGAGGTCCCGCTCGGGGATCGCTCGAGGTAGCGCCCGACCCGCGCGAGGCCGTCGAGGTCCTCGATTTCACAGCCGAACTCGGGGATCAACACCGGCTCGAGCTCGCCGAAGGACTCGCGCAGACGCGCGAGCGCAGCCTGATCCGCCGCCGCTTGCGCTTCGAGCCAGTTCACGCTGTCGAGTACCAGGTCGGCCAGGCGCGGGCCGAGCAGCGCTTCAAGCGCCGCCGGATGGGCTGGCGGCCCGTCGATCGAGTGGATGCGGTTGACGACGAGCGCCGCGAGGGGGTGCTCGGCGCGGCGCAGCTCGGCGGCGAACGCGATCGCCTCCTCGAGCGCCTCGCGCTTGGGCGAGCTGACCAGCACGAACGTCGTGGCCGGGTCCCGTAGCAGGGCGCCAACAGCGGCGGCGCGCGCCGCGAGAGCGTCGACCATGCCGGCGATCGCGGTGAAGAAGGAGGTGATCTCGCGCAGCACGCCGGCGCCGGTGAGGCGCCCGACGACGCTGAGCAGCGGCGCCCCGGCGCGGCTCGCGGCCCGCGTCGCAAAGTTGCCCTGCGTGAGCAACAGGCGCAGGGCGCGTCCCTCGAAGAAGTGCGTCAGGCGCGCCGGCGCATCCAGGAAGTCGAGCGCGTTGCGCGATGGCGGCGTATCGAGCACGATCGCGTCGAAGCCGCCGTCACGGTCGAGCTCGTAGAGCTTGGCGACCGCGCTGAACTCCTGTGATCCCGCGACCGCTCCGGAAAGCTCGCGGTAGATCCGGTTCGAGAGCGCTCGGTCGCGCACCTTGTCGTTGGGTGCCAGGCTCGCGATCAGCTCGTCGAGCGTGCGTTTGGGGTCCAGTCGCATCGCCCACAGCTCACCTGGTCCCGGCACGCGGCGCGGCTCGCCGCTCAGCTCGTCGAAGCCGAGGGCCTGCGCGAGTCGCGGCGCCGGATCGATCGTTACAACCGCCACGCGCTGCCCCGCCGCCGCCCGCGAGCACGCAATCGCGGCGGCGACTGTCGTCTTGCCGACCCCGCCGGCCCCGACGCAGATGCAGAGCCGTCCGCCGAGCGGCGCTGCGGCCGGCGTCATGCGGCGACCGCCAAGCGATCGGCAAGCGCGTCGAGCTCGGGCACGCCGATCTGCGGCGCGGCGATCAAGGGCAGATCGATTGGCGCGCCGAGGCGCTCAAGCTGGCGGCGCTGCGCACGCGCAAGCGACTCCTCGGCGATCGCCGTCGCCAGCGCGTGGCGAACCGCCGGCGCGAGCGCTGCCTGAGCGTGAGCCTCACGCAGCGCCTCCGCGTCGCCCGTAGCGAAGCGCTCGGCGGTGACGGCGTTGACGAGTTCGGCGTCGAGCACCCCGCCGAGCGCCCGGCGCAGCTCGAGCAGCTCGTCGATTGCCGCCCGCTCGGGTGTCGCGACGGCGACCAGCGCGGTCAGGCTGCGATCTCGCAACGTCGCCGCGATCCGCCGGCCCTGACTCGCGATCGGGCCGACCGCCGCGGCGTTTGCGAACGTACGTGGTGCCTCGAGCAATGCCAGCCCGTGCCCGGTCGCCGGGGCGTCGACCACGACGACGTCGTAGGGCTCGGCGCCGCGGACGCGCCGGCGCGGCTGCGCCAGCTCCCAGATCTTGCCGATCGTCAGCAGCTCGCGCAGACCAGGGGTCGCGGCCGCGACGATGCCGAAGGTTGCGTTCGAGCCGAGCACGTCAGCGATCACGCGCAGCGGCAACTGGTCGTGCAGGTACTCATCGAGCGCCCGGTGCGGATCGACGTCGAGCGTCCACAGTCCCGGCGCGAGCTCGCTCTCGACGCCCGCCTCGCAGCTGCGGCCAAAGATCCGCGGGATGTCGCCGCGGCCGCTGACCTCGACAACGATCGCGCGAGCGCCGCGGCGGGCCGCCAGCAGCCCCAACGCGGCCGCGAGCGTGGAGCGTCCAACCCCGCCCTTGCCGAGCAGGAACACCAATCGCCGATCCAGCAGTCCGCGGCCGGCGCGCTCGGTTCTGTTCGCGGATGGCTGGGTCGTGGCCACAACCTAGTCCAAGGCGACCGCTGCATGAAGGATTCCTGTCAGTGCGTGCGAATAAGGCCGCGTGTGGGTCTGCCCTCGACGCTGGAGCAACACGTGAGCCAGAAGGCCAAAATCATCGCGTTCGCCAACCAGAAGGGCGGCGTCGCAAAGACCACGACGACGTTGAACCTCGCGGCGGCATTTGCCGAGGAGGGGCACCGCGTGCTGTGCGTCGACATGGATCCCCAGGGCAACCTGACGATGTCGCAGGGGATCGACCCTGACTCGCTGGAGCAGTCGATGTACGACGTGCTCGTACACAAGATCTCGATCCGCGAGGTGATCCGCAAGCGCGAGATCGACGTCGCCTGCGCGTCGATCGACCTCGCCGGCGCCGAGATCGCGATGGCCCCGATGATCGGCCGCGAGCGGGCGTTGCAGCGCGCTTTTGAGCCGATCCTCGAGGACTACGATTTCATCTGCATCGACACGCCGCCGAGCCTCGGTCTGCTGACGATCAACGCGCTGACCGCGGCGGACAAGGTGATCGTCCCCGTGCAATGCGAATATCTATCGATGCGCGGCCTGATCCAGCTGCAGAACACGCTCTCGATGATTCGCGAGAACCTCAACCCCAACGTCGACATCGAGGGGATCCTGCCGACGCTCGTCGACTCCCGCACGATCCACGCCAAGGAGGCGATCGAGATCCTCGAGGAGAACTTCGGCGACCGCGTGTTCGCTTCGCGCATCCGCAAGACCGTACGCTTCGCTGAGGCGCCCGTGAAGGGCATGTCGGTGCTCAAGTACGACCCGCACGGCGTCGCCGCGCAGGCCTACCGCGACCTCGCCCAGGAGGTGCTCCATGGGCGGGGGTAAGCGGGCCAGCATGCGCGAGGGACCGCTCGCTGCGCTGTTTCGCAAGACCGAGCAGGACAGCCGCGCGGCGCACGCGCCTAAACAGCCGGCCGAGGAGGCGCACGCGCCGCAGGAGGCCCCGGCCGGCGCGGCGCAGGCCCGCGAGCCCGCGCCCGCCACGCCCCCGCGCCATCCGCGCGAGAGCGGCGTGCCGCATCCGGCGCTGAACCCGAGCGATAGTCCGGCGGTCGTGCCGACGCCTCAGGAGCGTCTGCGCGCTGCGTTCAGTTCGGAGATTCCCGAGGACATTCTCGAGCGCAAGCCGTCGGTCGCCGGGGCGGCGATCGACGTCTACACCCGTGCGGACTACAGCGAGCCCGCGCCGGGGGCATCGCTCGGCCAGCCGCGCCTGCGCGTGGTCGGCGTCGGCGGCGGCGGCGTCAACGCCGTCAACCGAATGGTCGAGGCCGGCATCGCCGGCGTCGAGTTCCTGGCAGTCAACACCGACCTGCAGTCGCTGCAGCAGTGCACCGCCGACGTCACCGTGCACATCGGCGCGCAGGTCACGCGCGGACTCGGCTCAGGAGCGAATGCCGAACTGGGCCGGATGGCGGCAATGGAGGAATACGACAAGGTCAAGGCGCTGTTGAAGGGCTCGGACATGGTCTTCATCACCGCCGGCGAGGGCGGTGGAACCGGAACCGGCGCGGCTCCGGTAATCGCGCGGATTGCTCGCGAGGTCGGTGCCCTGACCGTCGGCATCGTGACCAAACCATTCGGATTCGAGGGAACCAAGCGCGCCCACCAGGCCGAGGCCGGAATCGAGGCGCTCGCGGCCGAGGTCGACACGCTGATCGTCGTCCCGAACAACCGTTTGCTCTCGGTGCTCGACAAGCAGACCTCGATGGTCGAAGCCTTCCGCGTCGCCGACGACGTTCTGCGCCAGGGTGTGCAGGGCGTCTCGGACCTCGTCACGCTGCCGGGGCTGATCAACCTCGACTTCGCCGACGTGCGCACAGTGATGTCGGGCGCGGGCACGGCACTGCTGGGAATCGGCATGGGCCACGGCGAGCACCGCGCGATCGAGGCCGCGACAGCGGCCGTCTCATCGCCGCTGCTGGAGACCTCGATGGACGGCGCGCGCTCGATCCTGCTTTCGATCACCGGTGGCAGCGACCTCTCGCTGTGGGAGGTCAACGAGGCCGCGAAGGCCGTCAGCGAGGCCGCCCACCCTGACGCCAACATCATCTTCGGCGCGATGGTCGACGAGAACCTCGGCGACCAGGTCTGGGTGACCGTTGTCGCGACCGGTTATGGGGACCGGGGCGTGCGCCGCCCGCGCCGACTCGACGAGCCGATCGGCGAACCGCGCATCAAGCGGACCGGCGCGCCGCGGCCGGTCGCCGGACGCGCACCGCTCTCGGTAGCATCGCTCGACGTGCCCGAGTTCGTCCCGCGCGGGTAAGGGAGCCCGCTGAGCCGCCGGCCGGCGCGCGGGGCGGCGGCTGCGGCCTGTTCCGCGATGGCCGTCGCAGCCCTGACCGCGGCGTGCGGCGGACCGGCGGCCGATCTCTTCGCGCTGACGCGTAGCGGATCGATCCCGGGAGCCGACGTGACGCTGATCCCCAGCGGGGACGGCACCGTGCGCTGCAACGGTCACCGCCACGAGCTGCCCGACCCGCTGCTGTTGACGGCGGAGAACCTGGCCGACGCGCTGGCCGCGCCGGCGACAAAGGGTGAGCGGCTGCGTTCCGGTCGCCACCCGGTCTACACCTACGTGGTCAACACGCCGTCGGGCGTCCTCAGCTACAGCGACGATTCGCCGCATCAGGGATCGACGCTGCACCAGCTTCAGGCATGGGTACTGACGGTCGTGCGAACGGTGTGTTAGCGAGCGGTGCGGCCGGGTCAGCTGGACTCAGTCGGGCGCACCGCCGTCGGGTCAGCCGAAGCGCACCTTGCCGTTCGATCGCGCGCGGGCCTGCGCGCGATCGACGAACTCGAGTCGCTTGAGCGCGGCGCGCATCAGCCGCGCGAGCAGCCGCAGCCGGGCGTTCTCCGAACGCAGCTCGAGCAGGCCCTGCTTGGCCTCGAGTCCGAAGTCGACAGTCGCCGCCATGTCGTAGGCGGTCATCGCGGCGAGGCGATCGAGGTCTGGCTCGCTGTCCGTGGCCTCGACCACGAGCGCGGTGTACGCGTCGCGGGCGGCCGCTACGGCGGCCTCATCGGGCTGCTCGTCACGGTCCCGCAGGAACTCCACGGTGCCAGCCGGATAGGCGAGGTCGTCCTGGCGCTCGATCAGACGAAAAGGGCGCGTGCCTCGAGTCAGGATGTTGATCCGGCCGTCCTCCATGCGTTCGAGCACGCGCTCGATCGCGACGGCGCAGCCGATCGGCTTGAGCTCGTTGTCAGAGAGCCAGACGATGCCGAGCTCGCGGTCGCGCTCGAGGCACTCGGCGACCATCGTGCGGTAGCGGGCCTCGAAGATGTGCAGCGGAACGTACTCGCTCGGGAGTGCCACGAGATCCAGCGGGAACAGCGGGAAGTCGCGCTCGATCGTCTCGCTCATGTCCGCCGCTCGCGCGCATGGACGGTCCTGGCGGCACTGAACTCGCGCGCCGGTGCGCCGTTGCGGTCTCGGTTGAGCACAGCCATCGCCAGTCATTATGAGCCCGTGCCGGCTTGCCACGCGATCGGCCGCCGGCCGGTGGGGGGCCGGGCTGCGGGTTGGAAGCTGGCGACCGCGAGCTCGCCGCGCCGGGCCGGCGGCCACTGACGCGGCGCCCGTCGGGCTAGTCGTCGTAGAGCAGCGTGCGCGGCGCCTCACGCATCGCGATCAGCCGCGCCGGCACGCCGCCGACCACGGCGTTGGGCGCGACGTCGCGCGTCACGACGGCAGCGGCGGCGACCACGGCGTTATCGCCGATCGTGACGCCCGCCAGGATGCTCGCGGCGTGGCCGATCCACACGTTGTTGCCGATCCGCACCTCGCGTCTGTCGATGCCCTGGACGCGGATCGGGCGCTCCACGTCGGCGAAGGCGTGGTCGAAGTCGATGATCATCGTACGGTCGGCGATCATGCACTCGCGCCCGATCGAGATCAGCGTGTAGCAGGAGAGCGTGCACTCCTGTCCGATCACGCTCTTGGCGCCGAGCGAGAGGACGCCCTCGTGCACCCGTAGCTTGGTGTTGTTGCCAACCCAGGACCAGCGACCGAGTTCCAGGCGTGCGCCCCGCCCGATCTCGAGCCGAGCACCCGAGCAGATGAAAGCGATGCCGTCGAGTCTCAGCCGTTCGCGCAGCCGCGCCTTCTGCCACGCCAGGCGGGCGAGCAGGCGTGCGCAGCGGAGATTGAGCATCCCGTGCGCGCAGATGAAGCGCAGCAACGTCAGGCCGCCGCCGCGCAGGGGACGGATCGGTTGCGGCGGCGGCATCGCGGCGCAATCGTAGAGCGCCGTCACGGGCTGGCATGATCCCGATGGATGGCGGAATCGGAGCTTGCCCAGCGCCTGCTCGCCGGCGATCGTCGAGCCCTGGCCCGCGCGATCACGCTCGTGCAGGACGACGACCCGGCTGGCTGGGAGCTGGTGCGCGAGGTCTATCCGCACACCGGAAACGCCGCGATCGTTGGCTTCACGGGCCCTCCCGGCGCCGGAAAGTCAACACTGATCGGCGCGCTGACGCGTCGCCGCCGTGCGCTCGGGCGCCAGATCGGCGTGCTGTCGATCGACCCCTCGTCGCCCTTCACCGGCGGCGCCGTGCTCGGCGATCGGATCCGTCTCGCCGAGCACTTCCTCGACAAGGGGGTCTTCATCCGCTCGATGGCCACACGCGGCGCACTCGGCGGCCTCGCCGCGGCGGCGCTGCAGGCGACTCTGCTGATCGAAGCGGCGGGGCACGAAGAGATCTATCTCGAGACGGTTGGGGTGGGACAGGCCGAGGTGGACATCGTCGATCACGCCGACAGCGTGGTGCTGGTGCTGGTGCCTGGCTCAGGTGACTCCGTGCAGGCACTGAAGGCCGGCGTCATGGAGATCCCCGACGTCGTCGTCGTCAACAAGGCCGAGCACCCCCTGACCGACGTGCTCGTGCGCGAGCTGCGTGGCGTGCTGTCGCTCGCTCCGCAGGGCGGCTGGCAGGTGCCCATCCTGACGACCGAGGCGCTCAGCGGCGCGGGCGTCGAGACGCTCGAGACGGCGCTCGAGTCGCATCGCCGCCAGACGTCGGCCGCGGGCACGCTCGAGGACCGCCGCCGCCGCAATCTGCGCAACGAGGTGATCGAGCTGGCGAGCGCGCGCATGCGGCGTGCTCTGGAGCAAGGTCTCGTCGGCGACGAGGGCTTCGAGCTCCTGCTCGACGAGGTCGCCGCGCGCCGTCTGGACCCCGCGAGCGCCGCGCGCCGGCTCAGCGATCGCTCAGGGGCCTGACGAAGCGCAGTCCCGACCAGGTTTCGTCGATCGCACAGACCTTGTTGTCGACCAGCCCGCTGGCCAGGACGGTCTTGCGGACGACCCGGTCGTCGAGATCGCTGCGGACGCCCGAGCTGCGCTTGGGCCAGGCGATCCACAGGCCGCCGCTCGGTTCGAGCGCCGCGGTCAGCGCCTCGAGCCGGCGTTCGAGTATGGCGCGCGAGGATGCGAACTGGACGATCACGTCGAAGGACCCGCGCAGGCGGGTGTGCGACGGTGGCGCGTCCTCGAGCCGCTCGGCGAAGCCGCGCGGGGCCGACAGCACGGCGACGCGCGACTCGGGCTTGATCCCGAGCTTGCGCGGCAGCGGGGTGGTCGGGGAATTGTTCGGGGCCGCGGTCATCGCGCTCGCGAAGGGTACGGCCGCCCCGGAAAAGACGACGACCGGGCGGGGGCCCGGTCGCTCGTCAAGGCAGTCCTCGTGTGTGGAGGTCGCCTAACGTTAGCGCGTCCGGCGCCGCTAGCGCCCCGGTTTGCGTCCGGCCACCTCCGCGTGCGCGGAGGCGGCCCGCGTCGTTCTCCGGCTCCCGGCGTGCATCGGCAGACCAAGCGCTCGACGCAGGAGGTCCCCCAAAGCCACCGAGGCCGTCCGTTTGACCGCCGCCGGGCCGGGCGGGTTCTCCGTCTCTGCCGGGTTTCGCGCCCGATGGCTGGAGAAACTGGTACGTGCGTCGAGGACGTGCTCGCACCGGTAGACGACGCATCGGCCGGTTCTGGGATCTCGATCAGGTGAAGTTTCTGCCCAGGTCTTGACGGCGCGCCGGGCTCGGCCGGCGGTGGATGGCGTTCCCTCGTAGGCGGCACGGGGAACACTGCCGCCGCCAAAGCGACCAACACGGCAGTTGCGCTCGCGGCGGAGGCATCCACCGGTACTGAGCAAACCTCGCGCCGGACTGCTCTACCAGGAGCCGTCGACGCAGTTCCCGCGGGTGCCGTGCGACGGCGTGCAGGTGCTCGTGAGAGCGCCCGTGCTCGAGCGTTTGACGCTGAAAGTGTCGCCGCTGGTCGAGGTGCTCGTCACGCTGTAGGAGTCACTCGTGGCGACCACGGCGGAGAGGTACGCACGACCGCCGCCCGGGATCGTCTGAATCGTCGACTCGTAGGCCTGCAGAGCCGACGGCCCACTGCTGGCGGAGGCATAGCTTCCGTTGTTGTCGGTGGCAAGCGTCTCGATCGCGACCTGTGCGGTGCGCGCGAGTTCCTCGGCGGCTGCGTCCTGCGTCGACTCGGTCTGGCTGCCGGGCGTTGCCGACGCCGACCCCACGGCGACACACGCCTGCAGCGCGTCGGTGGCCCACTGTGGGGTGGCCGGATGACGTCCCCCGGCAGTCGCCGTCGCATAGTTCATGAAGCCGTTGACGGGAACGCGTGCCTCGAAATAGCGGAGCGCGCACTGGCACACGGCAGGCCTTCCGCCTCGATCGCAGCCGTTGAGGAAGCCGATCTGCAGTCCGGCCGCATAGGTGTAGCGGAGCTTGGCAGGTGCGGCTGGCTTCACGCCGCCGTGGCCGGCCCACCGCCAGTGTGCGGCGACCGCGTTCAGCGCCGCGGTGCCCTGCGGCGCGAGCGCGGGCTCGGTGTCCAGTTCGATCGTCGCAATCTGTTGACCGTGGCGGGAGACAACGTCAGACTGAACGTCGCTGACCCCGTTGTAGATGTAGGTGTAGCTCGCGGCGGCGGCCGCGGCGGCGCCGAGGGTCGTGGTGTGCAGCGCAACCGAGGAGACCTCGTCCACGGCGGTCCTCGGCGTCCCGATGAACGCGGGCAGAAGCGCGAGCGGGTCCTGTGAGACGGTGGCGGCGGCGGCTGGGTCGATCGCCGAGACGGCCTCGAGTGAGTACTCGTCGATCGTGATCCCGATGGCGCCGGCGGGCGGGATCCCCAGGTCGTTCGCGCTCGCCGCGCTCGAGGTCAGAACGTAGGTGGTGTCCTCCGCGGAGCGATGCCTGATCGTCACCGTCCAGCCGTCGGGGTAGGCGGTCGTGAACGCGCTGCCCCGAAGAGCGGTCATGCTCGACGATCCTGATCCGGACGCGCCGAGCGTCACGACCAGGGCCCCAGCGACTGCCGCGACGATCGCGAGCGCCGCGATCAGAGGTCGAGGCGAACGACGACTCGGCTGTGGTGGCGGGGCTGGCGCGCTCGCAACCCCGAGTGGCGGCTTGCCCCATTGCGAAAACGGGTCAGGCGCGTCGCCCATCGTGCATGTATCGGCCGGTCGCGAAGGCGGCTTGAGATCCCGCGTGGGACCGTCAGGGCTGCGGGTTCGTCACCGGAGTGACGAAGGTGTCCGGGTTGGGACCGATCCGTTCGCCGCGTTCGAGCGCGTCGATCGCGGCGAGCTGCTCTGCCGTGAGCTCGAAGTCGAACACGTCGATGTTCTCTGCGATCCGCGCCGGCGTGACCGACTTCGGGATCACGACGTTGCCGATCTGCAGGTGCCAGCGGATCACCACCTGTGCCGGCGTCTTGTGATGGCGCTCGGCGATCGCGACGACGACCGGGTCGCCGAGCATCCCTCCGCGTGCGAGCGGGCTCCAGGCCTCGGTGATGATGCCGAGCCGCGCGTGCAGGGTCCGCAGTTCGTGCTGCTGGAGGCGCGGGTGTAGCTCGACCTGGTTGACGGCGGGGGTCACGCCCGTTTCCGCGACCAGGCGCTCGAGGTGCGCCGGCTGGAAGTTCGACACGCCGATCGATCGCACGAGACCCTCAGCCTGAAGATCGATAAACGCCCGCCACGTGTCGACGTAGAGGTCCTGCGACGGCACCGGCCAATGGATCAGGTACAGGTCGATCGGACCCAGGTCGAGCCGTTCGAGGCTCACGTGGCAGGCCGCCTTCGCCTGCTCGTAGCCGTGATCCGGATTGGAGCACTTCGTCGTGACGAAAAGCTGGCTGCGGTGGATGCCGGACGCGCGAACGGCCTGGCCGACCCCGGCCTCGTTGGCGTATTGAGCCGCAGTGTCGATGTGTCGGTAGCCGGCCCCGAGCGCCAGCGACACCACCTGCGCGGTCTCCGGCGGTGGAACGAGGAACACGCCGAAGCCCAGCCGCGCGATCCGGGCTCCACCTCGCAACTCGATCGTCGGAACGGCGGCCATGGCGTCAATCATCGCGCATGACGGTGGAGTGATGCCAGCCCGACGTGCGCGATGGTCGGTCTGCTGACGCCACACGCACGCCGCGCAGCATCATGTCATCTCGACGGCCAGGTCCGAGCGAAGCTCGACCGCAGCCCCGGCTGAGCACCCCGGGGGCGCTGCGCCGCCTTCACACCCCACCGACCCCGGTGGCGAGCTCGACGAGCAGACGCACCCCGTAGCCGGAGCCGCCCTTCTCGGCGTAGGCGCGTCCGAGGTCCCAGGCGGTGCCGGCGATGTCGAGGTGCGCCCACGGCGTCTCACCGGCGAAGCGGTGGAGGAACTCGGCGGCGGTGATCGCACCGGCCAGCCGGCCCGCCGGGGCGTTGTTGAGATCGGCGAAGGTGCCCCTGACGATCTTCGCGTACTCGGCGTGCAGCGGCAGGCGCCAGGCGAGCTCGCCTGTGCGCTCGGCCGCACCGTACACCTGAGCGCACCAGTCGTCGTCGTTGCTGAGCAGTCCGGCGTGGCTGTGACCGAGGGCGACCAGGCAAGCGCCGGTGAGCGTCGCGAGGTCGACCACACGCTCGGCGCCCTCGGCGATCGCGTAGGCGATGCAGTCAGCGAGCACGAGGCGCCCCTCGGCGTCCGTGTTGTTGACCTCGACGCTCACGCCGGCGAGCGTGCGGACGATGTCGCCCGGCCGCACGGAGCGTCCGCTGGGCATGTTCTCGGTCGCGCCGACGACGCCGATCACGCGGACCGGCAGCGTCAGGCGCGCGATCGCGCCGATCGCCTCGATCACCGCGGCGCCGCCCGACATGTCGTACTTCATCTCCTCCATGCGGTCGCCCGGCTTGAGCGAGATGCCGCCGGTATCGAAGGTGACCGCCTTGCCCACGAACCCGAGGACCGGACCGGCCGCGCCTACGCCGTCGTAGCGCAGCGTGATCAGCGCCGGCTCCTGGTAGCTGCCCTGGGCGACGGCCGCGAACGCGCCCATGCGGCGCGCGACGATCTCCGCGCGGCCCTCGACCGCGACGGTCAGGTGCTCGAGCTCCTCGGCGAGCTGCCGGGCGCGGCTCGCGAGGTCCGTCGGCGTCATGTCGTTGGCCGGCGTGTCCTGGAGGATCCGCGCGGCGTTGGCGGCCTCGGCTATCACCTGCGCGCGGGCCACGGCAGCGCCGATGTCCGCCGGCGCGCTGACGATCAGCTCCTCGAGCGTTGCCGGGCGCTCGGACTCGTCCTTCGGCACCTCCTTGTAGCGATCGAAACGGTAGGACGCGAGGATCGTGCCCTCGACGAGCGCTGCCGCCACGGCGTCATCGACCTCGGCCGGGAGCTCCCAGCACAGTGCCTTCGCGCCCAGCTCGGCGGCGCGGGCGGCGACCTTGGCCGCGCCCACCCGCGCCACCTCGGCGTTGAACGCCTCGCGCTTGCCGAGCCCCGCCAGCAGCCAGCGCCGGGGTCCCTCGTGGGTCAGCGCGAGCGAACCGGCCGCGCGCTTGGCCTCGCCCGACTCGAGCAGCTCCTGCAGGCTCGCCTGCGCGACCTGCTCGCCCTCGAAGACTCCGACGACCAAGGTGTCGGCGAGCGTTTGCGCGGGCGGCTCGGTGGTTGCGTGGACGCGCATACGCGGACGCGAATATACAGCGTGCCTAAGGAGCCGGTGGTGCTCACTAGACTGCTCAGCGATCGATGACAGAACGCGCGCAGATGCCCACCACGGTGATCCTCGGCAGCGCCCGCACGCCGATCGGCAAGCTCGGCGGCGCGCTCGCGTCGCTTTCTGCGACGACGCTCGGCGGGATCGCGATCGCCGGCGCACTCGAGCGCTCCGGTGTCGCGGCGGAGCAGGTCGAGCACGTCGTGATGGGGACGGTGCTGGCGGCCGGTCAGGGCCAGGTTCCCTCGCGCCAGGCCCAGCACGAGGCGGGCATTCCGGTCACGGTCAGCTCCGAGACGCTCAACAAGGCCTGCGCATCCAGCATGCGCGCGGTCGCGCTGCTTGACACCGCGATCCGCGCCGGCGACATCGAGGTCGGCCTGGGCGGCGGCATGGAATCGATGTCGAAGGCCCCCTACCTGCTCGAGGGGGCACGCTTCGGCCTTCGCATGGGTGACGCCACGGTCCACGACGCGATGCTGCGCGACGGCCTGGAGAGCCCGTGGAGCGGCAAGCACATGGCGGCGGAGGCGACCGAGGTCGCCGACGAGCTCGAGATCACGCGGGCCGAGATGGACCGCTGGGCGCTGCGCTCGCATCAGCTGGCGCTCGCCGCGATCGACGACGGACGGCTGGCCGAGGAGATCGTGGCCGTCAGGGTGAGCTCGCGCGAGGGCGAGGTGGTGGTCGATCAGGACGAGCCGCCGCGACGCGACACGACGCTCGAAGCGCTCGCCGCGCTGGCGCCGATCTTCGTAGCGGGCGGTAGCCACACCGCGGGCAACTCGCCGGGCGTCAACGACGGGGCGGGGGCGATCGTTGTCGCGAGCGAGCGCTGGGCCGCGGCCAACGACCGGCCTGCGCTGGCGACGATCCTCGCCACCGCGCAGGCCGCGGACGAGTTCCGATACCTCGCGCGCACGCCCGCGCTCGCCGCCGCCAAGGCCCTGGCGAAAGCGGGCCTGGAGGCCTCCGAGATCGATCTCTGGGAGATCAACGAGGCGTTCGCCTCGGTCACGCTTCAGTCGATCAGGATGCTCGGGATCGAGGAGTCGCGCGTCAACGTCAACGGTGGTGCGATCGCGCTCGGTCACCCGATCGGCGCGTCGGGCGCACGTATCCTCGGCGCGCTCGTGCACGAGCTGCGCCGCCGCGGCGGCGGACTCGGCTGCGCCGCGATCTGCTCCGGCGGAGCCCAGGGCGACGCGGTCGTCGTGCGGGTCTGAGAAGCGGCGCTCGGAGCCGCCGCGGATGTACGATCCGAAGCGCCGCGCCCACGATGACCGCATCCGCCGCCCAGAAGAAGATCCGCGTGGTCGTCGCCAAGCCGGGCCTCGACGGGCACGACCGAGGGGCGAAGATCATCGCGCGCGCGCTGCGCGACGCCGGCATGGAGGTGATCTACACGGGACTGCACCAGACGCCCGAGCAGATCGTCGAGACCGTGATTCAGGAGGACGCCGATGCGGTCGGTCTGTCGATCCTCTCGGGCGCCCATATGACGCTGGTCCCGCGGATCATCGAGCTCCTACGCGAGCAGGGTGCGGGCGACGTGCTGGTCACCGTTGGTGGCACGATCCCCGCCGACGACATACCCGCGCTGAAAGCGATCGGCGTCGCCGAGGTGTTCACACCGGGCGCCTCCACGGTCGCCGCGATCGAGTTCATTCGCGCCGCCGTGGCGCCCGCCGCGTGATCGCTGCGGCCAGCCAACTCCACCACCCCTCCGAAGGAGCGCTCCGATGAAGATCTGCGTCCTGGTCAAAGAGGTGCCAGACGCCGCCGTTCGCAAGCGAATCGATCAGTCGACCGGGCGGATGGACCGCAGTGGCGAGCGCACGCTGAACCCCTATGACACTCACGCGATCGAGGCGGCGATGGCGATCCGCGAGGGGGGCGTGGTCGAGGTCGACGAGATCGTTGCGGTCACGATGGGACCCGAGGAGGCCGTCCGTGCACTGCACAAGGCGGTCTCGCTGGGCGTCGATCGCTCGCTGCATCTGTGCGACGACGCGCTTGCCGGCTCCGATGTCGCGGCGACCGGCTATGCGCTGGCTGCGGCGCTGCGTCGCGAGGCTCCGGATCTTGTGTTGCTGGGCCAGCAGTCCGACGATGGCGAGTGCTACACGGTCGGTGCGATCGTCGCTGACCATCTGCGCATGCCATCGCTGACGCAGGTGATCAAGCTCGACGTGGACGCTTCCGGCGACGGCCCGGTACGGCTGCGCTGCGAGCGTCAGGCCGAGTACGGCTACGACACGGTGGAGGTCGGCCTGCCTGCCGTGGTGTCGGTCGGCGATGCGATCAACGAGCCTCGCTACCCGTCGCTGAAGGCGATCATGGGGGCCAAGAAGAAGCCGCTCGAGAGGCTGGGCGTGATCGATCTGGAGATCGATCCGGCGCGCGTCGGTGCGGAGGGTTCGGCCGCACGCTGGAGCGGCTCGAAGGAGCCGCCGCGCAAACCGCCGGGCCGGATCATCGAGGACCAGGACACTGACGCGACGGTCGCGCAGATCATCGCCTGGCTCGACGAGAGGAAGTTGATCTGATGGCCGACATCCTGGTCTACGCGCTGCATTACGAGGGCGCGTTCAACCGCAACTCGCTCGGTGCGGTCTCGGAGGGCGCAAAGCTCGCGGCGGAGTTGGGTGGCGAGGCGCACGCGATCGTGCTCGGCGACGGGGCCACGGACGAGCTGTGTGCGCAGCTCGGCCGCCATGGCGCCCGCCGCGTCTACCGCGTGCCGGGACCGGAGGGCCTCGCGCAGCCGGTGGTCGACGCGATGGCGCAGCTGTTCGCGGCGCACGGCTTCGCCTACGCGCTGTTCGGCGGTGGCCTGCTCGGCTTCGAGATCGGCGCCGGCCTGGCGGCGCGGCTCGGCGCCGGCGTCGCGATGGAGGTCACCGCGATTCGCGTGCGTGACGGCCGCCTCGTGGCCGAGCGGCCGATCCTCGGCGACTCGGCGATCTCCGAGATCGCCTACCGCAGCGACGTCGGGATCGTGATCGGCCGCCTGAACGCGTTCGAGATAGTCGCGGCGGGGGATCAGGACGCCGACGTGCAAGAGGTTGCGGTCGACTTCTCCGAGTTCTCGACGCGCGCGCGGATGCTCAGCCGCGGCGAACAGCGCGGCGAGGACGTCGATATCGAGGGCGCCGACATCCTCGTCGCCGGCGGCCGCGGGCTCGGCAAGGCCGAGAGCTTCGAACTGTGCACCGAGCTCGCGAGGGCGCTCGGACCTGGCAGCGCGGTGGCGGCGACGCGTGCGGTCGTGGACGCTGGCTGGTACCCCTACGCCGGCCAGATCGGCCAGACCGGAAAGACGGTCTCGCCGAAGCTCTACCTCGCGGCGGGCATCTCCGGCGCGATCCAGCACAAGGTCGGGATGCAGGCCTCGGAGAACATCGTCGCGATCAACAAGGACGCCAACGCGCCGATCTTCGAGTTCTCCGACCTCGGGATCGTCGGCGATCTGAACAAGATCCTGCCGAAGCTCACAGAGGCCGTGAAGGCGAAGAAGGCGGGCTAGGCCCGATGAGTCACAACGGCTCTCACAACGGGAAGGTCGCGCCCGCGGCCTTCCCACCCCCGGTGGACTCGCAGAAGGAGTTCGTAAAGCGCGGCCTGGACGCCGAGGACGAGCTGATCGAGGTCGGCGTCGCGATCGTCGGCGGCGGCACCGCGGGACTGGCGTGTGCGAACCGCCTGCTGCAGCTGCTCGCCGACGATCCCGAGACGATGGAGCGCCTCGGCGAAGTCCCGAGAAGGCGAAGACCTGCGGCGGGCACAACCTGTCCGGCGCGGTGATGCGCCCGGGGCCGCTGGAAGAGTTGTTCCCGGAGATGACCCGCGAGCAGTGGCGCGAGGAGGGCTTCGCGTTCGGCGAGGTCAAGAAGGAGGCGATCTACCTCCTGCCTAACGGCAAGACCAAGGTCCGCATTCCGCCGCCGCCGCCGCAGCGCAACCACGGCAACGAGGTCATCTCGGTGTCGGCGCTGGCCCGCTATCAGCAGCGCCAGGCCGAGGAGGCCGGCGCTTACATCCTCACCGAGACCTCGGCCACGCAGCTGATCGTCGAGGACGGCCGCGTCGTCGGCGTGCGCTCCGGCGACAAGGGTCGCGGCAAGGAGGGCGAGCCGCTCGGCAACTTCGAGCCCGGGACGGACATCAAGGCGCAGGCGACGGTGCTCGCGGAGGGCTGCTGGGGACACGTCACCGGCGCGGCGATCAAGGAGTTCGACTTGGCGGACGGACGCGAGCCGCAGGTGTGGGAGCTCGGCGTGAAGGAGGTTTGGAAGGTCCCCAAGGCGCTGGACCGAGTGATCCATACGCTCGCCGGCTGGCCGTTGAAGATCCCGGCGAAGTCCCACCAGATCGGTGGCTCGTGGATGTACCCGATGAAGGACGCGAAGACCGGTGAGGATCTCGTCTCGATCGGCTTCGTGATCGACCTCGACTACGCCGACGCTACGACCTCGGCGCACGACCTGCTGCAGGAGTTCAAGACCCACCCGCTCGTCCGCAAGGT
>ODAK010000694.1_pt1 | contig 38536 bp, 34 predicted proteins | sample 1539591 | NCBI WGS metagenome assembly ODAK01 (sample SAMEA3539303, study PRJEB22396) | soil metagenome | biome: tundra; feature: field; material: soil | place: USA | collected 2010-05 | depth 0.15 m | reverse complement strand
GCTTTCACCCTCGAGGCCGGCTCTTGAACACGGGCTTACACCCGAGGACCCGATAGACACGCTACGACTGTGGCGACCCGAGCGAAAGGGCTTTGTCCGAGAATGTCCAAACCGTCGGACCTCGGCAAGACGGGTTGGGGGCTCCGTCAGAACCAGTGAAGGTACGGATGGCCGAAACGCCAGATGATGACCTCGACCTTGCCGACGATGTACGAGGCCGGCAAGGTTCCCCACGCTCGGCTGTCGAGAGAGTCGCCACGGCAATCACCCATCATGAAATAGTGGTCAGGAGCGATCCTGGTCGTCGCGATGTTCTCGGCGGCCTCCGCGCACGATCCGGTCAGTGCCGGTAGCCACGGCTCGGCGAGAGGCCTCCCGTCGATGAGCACCGTGCCACGCATTGAGGAGATCGTCTCTCCGGGCAGCCCGATGACCCGCTTGACCAGATCGGCGTCCGCGGTGTCGGTGTCGGCAGGCGGACGACGGAACACGATGATGTCGCCCCGATGAATCGTGTAGCCGATCTTCACGACGACTATCCGGTCTCCGATCTGCAGCGTTGGCAACATCGAGCCGGTGGGCACGTAGAACGACTGCACCACGAAGGCCCGTAGCCCTCCCGCGACGAGCACCGCGATCACAACGACAGCCACCCATTCGAGCACCTGACGTCGCCAAGCCCGCTTCTTCACCAGCACCGTGGTGGTCGGTGGCGGCGCAGGCGCGCGCGACTCGTTCGAATCGATCACAGTCTGCGCAGCTTAAGCCGACAGAACCATCGACTCTCCGGCAGCTCGTCGGTCTTGCCTGCGCGCTCGTCCTCCGCCGGCCCGCTACCGGGTGACTCCCCGACCGAGTAGCCGGCCCGCACGGACCACGGCGGCGACGAGGTCGACGCCGGGACGGTAGGCGAGATGCGCGGCGCTCGGCGCGTCCAGCACGACGAGGTCGCCGCGAAACCCGGGCGCGAGAGCGCCGAGGTCGTCACGCCGAAGAGCGCGTGCACCTCCGGCAGTGGCGGCAAACAACGCCTCGTCGGGCGTCATGTGCATTTCCCGCACGGAAAGGGCGATGACGAACGGCATGCTCGTCGTGTAGCTCGTTCCCGGATTGCAATCGGTCGCGAGTGCGACCGCGGCACCGGAATCGAGCAAACGGCGTGCATCCGGGTACGGCGAACGCGTGGAGAACTCGGCCCCGGGAAGAAGGGTCGCCACCGTGTCAGATCCGGCCAGCGCATCGACGTCCGCCCCGTCGAGATGACTGCAGTGGTCCGCGGAAGCAGCGCCCATCTCGACGGCGAGCTGGACGCCCGGACCGTGAGACAGCTGGTTCGCGTGCACCCGAAGGCCGAGCCCGTGGGCACGCCCCGCTTGCAGGATCTCCCGGGCCGCGTCAGGGCCGAAGGCACCGTTTTCGCAGAACACGTCGCACCACTGGGCTTTCGGCGCACAGGCTTCGAGCATCGGGCCGGTTACGAGTGCGACGTACTCCTGCTCCCTCCCGCGGAACTCAGGTGCCACGACGTGCGCGCCAAGATAGGTGACCTCCTCGGCGATCGTCCCGGCAACCTCGAGGCATCGCGACTCGTCCGAGACTGTCAGGCCATAGCCCGACTTCGTCTCGAGCGTCGTCGTGCCCTGAGCCTCGGCCTCTCGCTTGAGCCTGGCGGCCATCTCCATGAGCACGCTCGAAGGAGCAGAGCGCGTGGCTGCGACTGTGGCCGATATCCCTCCGGCGTCGTAGCGCTTTCCCGCCATTCTCGCCGTGAACTCCTCGACACGGTCGCCGGCGAAGACGAGATGCGTGTGCGAGTCCACGAATCCGGGAACCACGCATCGCCCGGCCGCGTCGAGCACTTCGTCGGCCGCCGGCGAGGTCCTGGCTCCTCCTATCCAAGCCACAGTGCCGTTCTCGACGACAAGATCGACGTCGCGCATCACCCCGAGTGATCCTGATCCGAGCTCGGGGCAATTGGTCACCAGCAGCCCGATATCACGAACGAGCAGCGACCCGACAGGAGGCCTCACGGCATTGCCTCGAGGTCGCGACGGCTCGCGAGCGTTTCGCTCATCGTCCGGGCGAGCTCCCCAACAGCCTCAAGAGCGCATCGTGGATGCGCCCGTTGGTCGCGAGCCCGGAGCCGCCTTCGAACCCCGGTGCACCGCACCAGTCCGTGAAACACCCGCCTGCCTCCGAGATGATCACGGGCATCGGAGCGACGTCGTACGGCTTGGCCCACACATCGACCATCGCGTCCAGCCTCCCGGTCGCGACGAGGCCGTAACCGTACCCGTCACCCCACGTGCGAAGTTCGATGCCGGCTCGTCTCACCCCGAGCAGCACGGTCTCGTCCCACTCGCCGAAGCTGCTCGTAGTGAGGTAGCTCCCCGCCAGCTCACCGCGCTCGCTCACCCGAGCGGTCACGCCGTTGCAGTAACAGCCCAGCCCTCTCGCCGCATAGATCGTCTCGCCGAGAGCGGGCACGTTGATCACGCCGACGGCGATGCCATGCTCGTCCTCTAGGGCGAGCAGGTTCGAGAACAGACCTACGCCGTGGGTGAAAGCCAGAGTCCCGTCGATCGGATCGACTATCCACCGGTGGCCGGTCTCACTGGGCTTCTCGTCCTCTTCTTCGCCGAGGATCCCGTCGCCGGGGTGTCGCAGCTCGAGCTCCTCGCGGATGAGCCGCTCAGCTTGCCGATCAGCCTGGGTCACAGGCGAGCCGTCACTCTTCTGCTCGACGCTGAGCCCGGCCGATCGGAAGTAGCCCAGCGTGAGCTCGCCCGCCTGGCGGGCCAGCTCAACGGCCTCCTTAAGGAGGTGGGCGAGGGGGTCGGTTGTCACCTGAGGCAGATTCTCGAATTCGTCCATTCAGGGATCCCTCCTTCGAGCCGACCGTAGGGCTCCCGGGCCGGCGTCGCAAGAAGCGCTCAAGGCCCGACCGGGAGGGTCGATACTCCGAAGATGGACCGGACTCGTCAATCGCGTTCTCATTTCCACATTGGACAGGTTGCCGCCATTGCGTGCCTCCCGTTGATCCTTGCAGGCGCTCCGGTTGTGGCCGTCAAGTCCGGAGCGCCAGCAGTGCCGCGGACGACGCCGCCGAAGGGCCCACCTGTGCCCGGCGCACCGAACTGCCAGATGTTCCCTGCAGACAACGTCTGGAACACCGACATCTCCAAGCTTCCGGTCAACAAGCGCAGCGCTACCTGGATGGCGAACATGGACGCCTCCACCACCAACCTCCATCCCGACTTCGGCCCCGACGAAGGCGGGTATCCGTACGGGATCCCGTGGACGGTCGTCAACCCCAAGACTCAGGCCTTCATCCACTTGCGCTTCGAGTACGCGGACGAGAGCGACCGGGGCCCTTACCCGTTCGGTCCGAAAACTCCCATCGAAGGCGGCCTGAACGCCTCGGGAGACCGGCACGCCCTCATGGTCGACCCGGCGACGTGCGTCCTGTACGAGCTTTATGACGCGCACTACGTCTCGAGGACCGCTTCGACTGCCGGCTCGGGCGCCATCTGGAGCCTGAGCTCGAACGCCCTTCGCCCGGCGAGTTGGACCTCGGCCGACGCGGCGGGCCTCCCGATCCTGCCGGGCCTGCTTCTGTACCAGGAGGTGCTCTCAGGCAAGGTCGGCCACGCGATCCGCTTCACCGCCGAGTGCACCGATGATGCCTTCATCTGGCCGGCACGTCACGAGGCCGGGTCCTGCGGTGGCGATTATCCGCCGATGGGAGCACGGTTCCGGCTGAGCGCCAGCTTCAGCGCCTCTGAGATCTGCAAGGCCGGGACACCGTACTGCGCTCAGCTGGCTGTGATCATCACCGCTATGCAGCACTACGGCCTGATGCTCGCCGACAACGGCAGCAACTGGTACTTCCAGGGAAGTGCTCTGCCGCAGTGGCCGATCACCCTTGTCGACATGATGAAGCAGATCCCGGCAAGAGACTTCGTGGCAGTCGACGAGTCGTGCCTCGAGGTCAGCGCCAATTCCGGGCAAGCCTCAGCCTCTCACTGCCCGAAAGGCTGACTGCGGCTCGGCCGGACGGCCGGCGCGGCCGAGCCGGAGCTAGCGGCGTGTGGCCGCCCGTTCGCGGCGCACGGCCGCAAAGCGATGGAGGACGAAGACGGCGACGGCGACAACGGCGGCGGCTACGAGCACGTAGCCCGCGGCACTGAAGCCCTTGGTGATCTTGTTCCACTCTCCGCCGAGCTCGTAGCCGACGAGGGCGATCGCCGTGCACCAGATGGCACTTCCGGAGAACGTGGCCACGCCGAAACGCACGAGGCTCATCTCCGCGATCCCGGCGGGAATCGATATGAAAGTGCGGACCACCGGCAAGATGCGGCCGAAGAACACCGCCGGCTCACCTCGTCTGCGAAACCAACGCTCGGTTCTGTCCAGGTCGGACTTCGTGAGCAGGACGTAACGACCGAGCTTCTCCACGAGGGGGCGGCCGCCGAAGCGGCCGATCGACCAGCCCACGAACGAGCCGAGGAGCTCTCCGAACACGGCGAGAACGATCACAACCGCGATGTCGAGCCTGCCGGTCGAGGCCAGGTACCCGGCGTAGCCGAGCGTCACCTCGGAGGGGATCGGCACACACGCCGCTTCGGCGAAGGTCAGCAGGACGAGCGCGAGATAGCCCCAGGACGAGAGAAGGTGTTGCACGGCGCAATCTTTCCAGCTTGCGCACGGCCCTGGGCGCCATCGGCATCACGAAGCCAGCCACCAGCCTGCTCGGACAGCTCCGCCCGTTAGCCTGGCCGTGCAGTGCCGCCCGCTCGAGCCACGACCCCGGATGGCGTCGTTCTGGCCCTGTACGACCTCGGGGGTCAAGGGCGACCCGCCCTCCTCGTCCATGCGACAGGCTTCCACGGCCGAGTGCTCGGCCCGCTGGCACGCAGTCTTGGGCTCCGTTTCCACTGTCTGGCACTCGATCTCCGTGGGCACGGCGAGTCCGGCGTGGCGGCGGACCTGGACTTCGACTGGGTCGGTTTTGGGACTGACATCCTGACGGCCGTCGACGCGTTCGGGCTCGATGGCGCTGTGGGAATCGGCCACTCCTGCGGGGGCGCAGCGCTGTTGCTCGCCGAGGAGGCACGGCCCGGCACCTTCTCGGCCCTCTACTGTTTCGAGCCAGTCGTGCTCCCCTTCGACGATTCGCCGACGCCAAACCCCTCCGACCCGCTCGCACGGGGGGCCCGGCAACGGCGGGAGATCTTTGCCTCCCGCCAGGACGCCTATGCCAACTACGCGTCTAAGCCACCGCTCAACGTCCTCGACCCTGAAGCTCTCGCCGCCTATGTCGAGTTCGGCTTCGAAGACCTGCCCGACGGCACGGTCCGGCTCCGGTGCAGGGGCGAGAGCGAGGCGCTGATATACGAGGGCGGCTTCCGTCATCCGGCCTTCTCCCGGCTCGCAACTGTCAACTGCCCGGTGGTGCTCGCCTGCGGTGCCGAGAGCTACAGCTTCGGCCCCGCCGCCCTCGAGCTGCTAGTGGAGCGCCTCGCGAAGGGCCACCTCGAGGTTCTCCTGGGACTCGGGCATTTCGGACCGCTCGAGCAGCCGTCCGTTGTCGCCGACTCGGTGATCCGGGCTCTTGACCCACCCCCGGCGTAGCCTGGCATCAATGGCTTCCCCGGTCACCGACCTACCCCTTCCGAGCACCCTGTCTCCTTCGAAGATCACGGCCTTTACGAATTGCCCGCTCGCGTTCCGGTTCTCGGTCGTCGAACACCTGCCGGAGCCGCCGTCGCCGCCGGCCTTGAAAGGCACGCTTGTCCACCGGGCGCTCGAGGTGCTGTTCACCGAGTATCCACCCGGCTCGAGGAGCAGGGATGCGGCCCAGAAAGCCCTGGATGCCGCCTGGCGGGAGCTGCAGGACGGCGACGAGCTCGATGGGCTCAGGCTCGATGAGACTGAGACAATCGCCTTCCTCGTCGACGCGCGTGTGTTGGTGGACCGCTACCTGGAACTAGAGGACCCGGACGGTGTCCGCGCGATCGGGCTCGAGCTGAACCTGAGCACCGAGATCGACGGCGTCACCGTGCGCGGCATAATCGACCGCCTCGACGAGCTGGACGACGGCAGCCTGGCTGTCGTCGACTACAAGACCGGCCGCGCCCCGCGCACCGAGCAGTCCAAGTCGCGTCTCAGCGGGGTCCAGATGTACGCCCTCATGTGCGAAGCCGAGCTGGGGAGACGGCCGTCGGTCGTTCGCCTTCTCTACCTGCGGGACCGGATCGTCATCTCCGCGGCGCCGACGGATCAGGCGATGCGTGGCACCCGCCAGCGAGCTCTCGGCGTGTGGTCCGCGATCGAACGGGCATGCAAGGAGGACGATTTCCGGCCCAACCCGTCGAGCCTCTGCCGCTTCTGCGCCTTCCAGGCGTACTGCCCCTCGTTCGGGGGCGACCCATCGCTGGCCGCGCCGGCATTGGGCACCGCGACCGCGGTCGCGTCATCAGTGTCCGACGCTTCGGCGTTGGAAGCCGCTGGCGTCTGACCGAGGAGCTTGTCCGCTTGATTCGTCCGTTGGTCAAAGCGCTCGACGCTCGAGTCGAAGAGGTCTTCGCCCCGTTGCGCGGCAACCGGATCGCGGACCGTCTCTTCTACACCGCCACAGCACTCGGCGACTTCGGGCTGCTCTGGCTGGTGCTCGGTCTTGTGCGGGTCCTTCGCTGCCGTCCTGGCGACACCCGTGCAGGACTGCGCGCGATCATCGCGACCGGAATCGAATCCGTTGTCGTCAATATCGGTGTGAAGTCCCTGTTCAAAAGGCGGCGTCCCAGGCCCATGGAGGCTCACCCGCTGCCGTTTCGCCAGCCGATCACATCGAGCTTCCCGAGCGGGCACGCCACTGCCGCGTTCTGCGCCGCGACGCTGCTCGCCGAAGGCGAGGAGCGGGCGCCTGTCTACTACGCGCTCGCGACAGTGGTGGCACTCAGCCGGGTCCACACGAAGATCCACCATGCCTCCGACGTCGTCGGTGGCATCGCAATCGGCTTGATGCTCGGTCGGGTGGGCAGGCGTATCGTCCCTCTCAACGGCCCGACCGCCCGCCGACCGGAACCTGAAGATCGCCTCGGCCCACCCACCTCGGGCGGGCGGGGCAGGATCGCCTCGGCTTGCTAGCTCAGGCGGATGGGCTCCCGGCTTGCGGCTCGTCTTCGGCCGGCATCGGGGAGCCGAGCTCGGCGGCGGCACCCGGAACAGGCGCGACAGCCGGCGGCGCGGATGGGTTCGGGGCAGGCGGGATCGGCCGACTCGGAGGTGGCACGGCAAACGGGCTGGCGTCATCGACCGCGCCGGGGCGCCTCATGAATTCGAGGAGCTCGATCGGGATGGGGAAGATCAATGTCGAGTTGTGCTCGGTCGCGACCTCGGCAAGGGTCTGCAGCGACCGCAGCTGCATCGAGCCCGGAGACGAAGCGAGCATCGTCGCCGCCTCCGACAGCTCTCGCGACGCCTCGAGCTCGCCGGTCGCGGCGATCACCTTGGCCCGGCGCTCCCGTTCGGCTTCCGCCTGGCGGGACATCGCCCGCACGAGCTCGGCCGGGAGGGAGATGTCGCGGATCTGGACCTCGTGCACCTCGACACCGAAACCCTGTGTGGACAGCGCGATCTGCGCCTTCAGCTCGTTGTTGATGTCCTCTCTGTGGGCGAGGAGATTGTCGAGCTCGTGGCGCCCGATGATCGAGCGCAGGCTCGTCATTGCGATGCGCTGGCTGGCGAGCCGAAAGTTGTCCACTCCGACGATGGCCTTGACGGGGTCGTCCACCCGGAAGTAGACGACGGCGTCGACCTGCAAGGTGACGTTGTCGGCCGTGATCGCGGACTGGGGGGGAATGTCGACCACCTCGACCCGGAGGTTCACCTTCACGACCCGGTCGACTGCAGGAATGCGGAAGATCAGGCCCGGGCCCTTGGCCTGCGCACGGATCCGCCCGAAACGGAAGAACACCGCCCGCTGGTACTCGGTCACCACCGTCAGGAACGAACGAAAGGCGATCATCATGGCGATCGCCAGGACGACTACGCCTGCGACGATCCCGCCAACGAGGTCGACCGAGGCCAGAATGCCTGATAACACCATCGCGTCAGTGTGCCACTTTCCTCATTCGCGCGAGCAGGCGCCCCGCTTTTTCCGCGGTGGTTCGGCAAGCCGAGCTGCACAATGGCTGGCGGCCCCGCACACTCCGGCTACCGTCCATCCGGTGACTGCACTTGTCGAGCGACTCGGTTACGCCCCCGCCGACCGCGTGCTCGTGTTGAGCTGCGCCGAGCTCGGGGTGTTCCACGCCGGCAACGTCGCGATCTACGAAGCGCTGCGCAACGGAACGGCCACGACCGCGACGTTGATGGTCCCGGCACCCTGGGCGCGAGGCGCTGCGGCGCAATACCGGGGAGAAGATGTCGGCGTGGGTCTCACGCTCAACGCCGAGCACGATCTGTACCGTTGGGGACCGATCACCCACGCGCCGTCCCTGCTCGACGGTGATGGCGGCTTCCCGCGGACGGCGGCCGACCTGTGGGACCACGCGGATCTCGACGAGGTGCGCCGGGAGTGCCGGGCTCAGCTCGAGCGGGCCATCTACTGGGGCTTCGACGTGAGCCATCTCGATGCTCACCTCGACGCCGTCCAGCTCAAGCCTGAGTTCTTCGACGTCTTCTTGGACCTGGCCGAGGAATTCGGCTTGCCCCTGCGCCTGCCGGACGCCAGCGCGCAACGCCTCGCCGGCTTCCCGTTTCGGGCCCTTGCCGCCGAACGCGGGGTCGTGTCACCAGATCGCGTCATCCTGACCGGCGCGCTGGGCGGAAATGCCTCAGGGAGGCTGGGCGGCACCGTGGCCGGCCGGCCGGCTGCCGGCTCGGCCTCCGACGGCCCCGAAGCCGACGACTCGAAGGTGGAGGCGCAACTGGCCGAGCTGCTCGCCAGAGTCGAGCCCGGGGTCACTGAGATCTGCCTACGGCCGGCACTTGACACGGCCGAGCTCCGTGCGGCGGCGCCTGACTGGCAGGAACGCACAGCCGACCGCAGGCTGCTCGTGGGGGAGGCGGCCCTGGCCCAAGCGGCGGATGCAGTCCAAGTAAAGCTCCTCGGCTATCGGGCCCTTCGGGAGCTCATGCGCGTTCGTTGACGAGGCGGGGTCCGGCCGGCTGCCGCGCGTTGGCAGCCGGCGTGGTGCGGCCAATCAGAACTCGGTGATCTCCAAGGTCTCGACTTGGAGCTGCTTGTACTCCGCCGAATTGGTGATCGGCAGCATCGCCATGAGCTTTGCCATGTTGCCGGTGACCTTCACCCGTCCCTGCATGAACGCGGCGTTGGCGTCGAGCTCGTTCTTCTGGATGCGCATGGCGTCCTCGTAGCTCTCCGTTAGCGTCACCTCGGCGTCGGGCAGCTCACCGAGCCGTGACTCGAGGAGCTTCCCGTCCTCGAGCACCCAGTAATAGCGGATGTCGCCTTCGGGCCCTTCGGTGATGACGTACTGCAGTCTTACGGAAGCTCCCGGGCGCTCCGGCTGTGCCTCGGCAAGCTTCTTTCCCTCGTCGAGCCACTCCTGGGTCAGCCACTTGGCCATGTCATCCTCCTCAGTGCGCCGGTGGCATTTCCGCCGGCACCGCGTGCCTACATCCTTGTCGCGGGCGGATGTTACCGGCTCGCCGACAGGCGCACCCCGGCGAACAGATCGTCCTCAGGAAGATCTGCAACGACGAGGCTTCGCGCCAGGATGTAGTCGTCTTGGGGATGGATGGTCCTCATGATCTCCGGGGGCAGCCCGAACCAGTACTTCGAGGTCGGGTCGACCTGCGTCGCGTGCGCGAGCAGAGCCAACCGGCGAACGTCCTCGAAGCCTGTCAGGTCGATCGAGGTCGTGATCTTGTCGTCGTCGCCGGGACGTTCCAGCCAGCTCTCGTCGAAGGGCGACTCCATACCGAGCTCGAGGAACTTCGCATGAGTGGCCACGATACGCGCCCGCGACCAGACCGAGTAGTACATCTTCAAAGGCTGGTAGGGCTCGCCCGCAGCAGGGAAGACCCTCGCATCGCCCGAGGCGTCGAAGGCCGCCACTGAGATCTCGTGCACCCGGATGTGGTCGGGGTGCGGGTAGCGCTCCTGGTCGTCGCTGTAGGTGATGACGACCTGTGGGCGCACCCGGCGGATCTCGGCCACGAGGCGCTCGACGGTCTCGCCGAGCGGGTGGGCGGCGAAGGCACGCGGGTCGGAGTTTGCCTTCGAGCCCGGCATGCCCGAGTCGCGGTAGCCGAGCAGGACGACCTCGGTGTAGCCGATGATCTCGGCGGCTCGGTCGAGCTCGCGGCGACGGACCCCGGCGATGTCTTCCCGTACATCGGGGGTGTCCATGATCGGGTTGAGGATGTCGCCTTCCTCGCCACCGGTGCAGGTCACGAGAACCGTGTGAACACCTGCGGCGTGATACTTCGCTATGGTCCCGGCACCTTTGGAGGCCTCGTCGTCGGGATGCGCGTGCACGGTCAGGATGCAGAGCTGGTCGTCCATGGCTGGCCACGCTAGTGGCGCGGTGAGTTGAACCCTCCCTCCCGCCTATGCTGGGACAAGAGACTGTCAAGGGAGTGCAAATGGGTGTGATGAAGCGCCTGACGAATATCGTCCAGGCCAAGGCAAACAAGGTCCTAGACAAGGCGGAAGATCCCCGCGAGACGCTCGATCTCTCCTATGAGAAGCAGATCGAGCAGCTCCAACAGGTAAAGCGAGGACTGGCCGACGTCGCGACAGCCAAGAAGCGCATCGAGCTGCAGGCTCTACAGCTGCAGCAGGCAGCCACCAAGCTGCAGAACCAGGCGCGCCAGGCACTCGCGCAAAACCGCGAAGACCTGGCCACCGAGGCTCTCACCAGGCGGTCAGGTATCGCTACACAGCTCGAGGGCCTGAAGACCCAGCACGATCAGTTGGCACAACAGCAGGAGCGGCTCGAGGCGACCACCCAGCAGCTCCAGGCGCGCGTCGAGGCCTTCCGCACACAGAAAGAGACCCTGAAGGCCTCCTATACGGCGGCTCAGGCACAGACACGGATCGGAGAGGCCGTCTCCGGGATCTCGGAGTCGATGAGCGACACAGGCCTCGCCATGCAAAGAGCCCAGGACAAGATCGCCCAGATGCAGGCACGAGCCGGTGCCGTCGACGAGCTCCTCGCGTCGGGAACCCTCACGGACCTGTCCGGGTCGTCGGACCCCATCCAGGCACAGCTCGACAAGGCGGCCGCCTCCGGGGACGTGCAGCTTCAGCTTGCCCAGATGAAGGCCGAGCTCAACCCGCCGGCGGCCGCCCCGAGCGGTGAGCTCGGTGCCGGCAACGCGGGCTCGGCCGGCGCCTCCGACGAGCCGGTCGACGGTGAGATCGTGCACGAGCCGTCAGCCGCGCGAGCGCCCACAGCCCCAGCGGACCCGTTCACCCTCGACGATGCGGGAGGTGCCTCATGATCGTGCGCATCCTCGGAGAAGGCCAGTTCGAGCTCCAAGAGAGCCAGATCGCCTCGCTGGAGGAGCTTGACCAGAAACTGGTGGCGGCCCTCGATGCCAATGACGAGGCGACTTTCCGCGACGTGCTCACACGGTTGGTTCAAAGGGTGCGATCGGAGGGAACGCCCGTTCCCGCGGATCGTTTCGTGCCGTCCAAGCTGACGCTGCCACACGAGAGCGCGTCACTCGACGAGCTCCGCGAGCTCCTGGCATCCGAGGACGTCGGGGAGTCCTGAGCCACTTGTCATCCCGCACTCGCTTTCCCGCAGACCGCGGGCTCACGGCCCGCATGATCTCGACAGTCTTCCTGCTCGGGCTCCTTTACGCCGTCTTCGTCACGGTGCTCTTCCTCGTCGGGGTCAAGCTCGTCTTCATCCTCGTCATCGCGATCGTCCTGCTCTTCGTGCAGTACTTCTACTCGGACCGGATCGCGTTGTATTCGATGAGCGGCAAGATCGTCACTCGCGAGCAGGCGCCTCAACTTCACGGCGTTGTCGACCGGCTGTGCGCGATGGCCGACATGCCCAAGCCCCAGGTGGCGATCGCTGACGTCGACATGCCGAACGCGTTCGCGACCGGTCGCGACCAAAAGCACGCCGTCGTCTGCGTCACGACAGGCATCCTGCGCCGCCTGGACGAGCCTGAGCTCGAGGCAGTGCTGGCTCACGAGCTGTCGCACGTCGCGCACCGCGACGTCGCCGTGATGACCATCGCCAGCTTCCTCGGGATCCTCGCCGGCCTTCTCACCCGCGTGCTCGCATACGCGGGGCTGTTCGGCGGCTTCGGCGGCGGAGGCAACAGGGGCCGGGGCGGGGGTGGTGGCGGGGGTGGCCAGCTGGCGCTCATCGAGCTCGGCATGCTTGCCTTCTCGGCACTGGTCTACGCGATCAGCTTCCTCCTCATCCGGACGCTCTCGCGCTACAGGGAGCTGGCGGCGGACCGGTCCGGGGCGATCCTGATCGGCCAGCCGCGGCTGCTCGCTCAGGCGCTGGTCAAAGTGACAGGAGAGATGTCGCGTGTCCCGACGCGCGATCTCCGGGCTGCGGAGCACTTCAACGCCTTCTTCTTCGCCCCCGCGTTCGCCAAGGGCATCAGCCTCTCCACGTTGTTCTCCACCCACCCCACCCTCGAGCGCCGCCTGCAGCAGCTGACCGAGCTCGAAGCCCAGATGGGGCGCGCCGCGTGAAGCTGTTCGACGTGCTCCTGGGTCGGACAAAGCCGGTCCAACCCGACCTCGATCACCTCTTCGGTCTCCCTGGCGCTCAGATCACCCTCGAGGCCTCGATGGGGCTGCGTCCTACGGGCCAAGCGGGAGTCTGCTTCAAGCCGGCGACAGGACAGCAGTTCGCCCAGACAGCCGCCGAGGTCGAACAGCTGCTCGACCTCGGCGAGAACACGAAGATCCACGATGAGTCCGATTCCTACGGGTACCGGTGGGCCGTGATCACAGACGACGACTTCGGAGATCTCATCAACGAGGTCCACGTCGTCAACACGACGCTGCAGGACCATGGCTGGGGACCACAGCTGCTCTGCTCGGTCTTCGGTTTCGCTCCGATCCCCGGCGGAGCAGCCGATCCCGGTGCCGCGACGGGCGCGCCGAAAGTGGCGGGCACCTACCTCGTCTACCTGTACAAGCGAGGCACGTTCTACCCGTTCGTACCGCTCCCGGTCGCCGAGAAACGCGACTCGGACCGCGAGCGCCTGCTGAAGGTGACGCTGGCTCAGGACCTCTCGATGGAGCCCGACCTCGAACGCTGGTTTCCTCTCTGGGGCCTGCCCGTCCACTGACGGCACGCGCCGGCCCGGTCCGGTGGCGCTGCCCGGCGCATCACCGAGGCTGGCGGCTCGCTTGGGCTGACGGCGTTCAGATGTCGATGTCCACAAAGAGCGGCGCGTGATCCGACGGCGGTCTGTCGCTCCCGATCCCCTTTCTTGCCTCTCGATCGACGAGCGCATAGCGGACCCGGCCGGCAAGGGCGCGGGAGACGAGCACGAGGTCGATGCGCATCCCGCGACCCTTGTGGAAATCGCCCGCGCGGTAGTCCCACCACGAGTAGAGCCCGTCGGCGTCGGGATAGACGGCACGAAAGGCGTCGACGAGCCCCCACGCCTCGAGCTCGCGAAGCGCCGCCCGCTCAGGCCCACTTACATGTGTCGCGCCGAGAAACTGCGAGATGTCCCACACGTCGCGGTCCTCCGGCGCCACGTTGAAGTCGCCGCACACGACCACCGCGGCGTCCGCCGTCGTGGTCGCCGCGAGGTCGTCACGAAGGCGGCCGAGCCACGCAAGCTTGAAGTCGTAGTGCTCGCTGCCGACAGAGCGACCGTTCGGCACGTAGACGCTCGCGACCCGAACCCCGCCGCAGCGCGCCGTGAGCATGCGGCACTCCTCGATCTCTTCGGGGAGCTCTCCCGTAAAGCCGGCCCGTACTTGTTCGATCCCCACCCGGGACAAGATGGCGACGCCGTTCCAGCGGCCGTTGCCGTGATGGGCCGACTCGTAGCCGAGCGCCGCGAACGCCATGGTGGGGAAAGCGGCGTCGGACATCTTCGTCTCCTGCAGGCAGACGACGTCGGGCCCCGCGTAGGAGAGCCAGTCCTCGAGCTTGCCGAGGCGGGCCTTCAGCGAGTTGACATTCCAGGTCGCGATGCGCATCCCGACAGCGTCGCCCGTCGGCGCCCAGGATGCAACGTCGCTCGATGCCTGGGTGCTAGGAACCGGCGCCGCACGCCGGAGCTCAGCGGCGCGCGGCCTGCCCGGACCGCATCAGGGGATTGACGGGCAGCTGATCGACTGGGCGCCCGAGCTGACCGGGAACTTACCGGTGTTGGTCGTGCCGCACACGACGAAGCCGACGACGTTCCACACGGTGTCGGTCGCCTGCAGCAGGTGCGGAGGGTTCAGGTACGCGAGCCGGAGGTCGTAAGACAGCAGCTGGTTGTAACCGGCGCCGCCTGAAACACCGTTGAACCCGGGGTAGTAGTTGATGTTCGTGCCGTTCTGGTACAGCCCTCCGAGGCCCGGGCCTTGGGTGAAGTTCGGCACGTAGGTCGACCCGTTCAGGGTTACGACCGCGGCATCGACGACGGCGCCGCCCGGCAGACTGCCGCCCGACGGGTTGGTGATCTGGCACGACCATGGCACGACGTTGGAGATCCCGGGGTTCGCCTCGGTCCCGTCGTCGGTGCAAGGCGTGTCATAGTTGCCGTCGAGGCCCGGCGGGTGGGCGACCAGGAAGTCCTCGTTCGCCAGCAGGCCGAGGACGTCGTTGGTGACGCCGGCACTGTTGCACGCGGCCACCGACGACGGGTCGGTGGTCGTCGCGCCCCCTGACCCGTCGGCGCATTGGTAGGTGAGGTCGCGCGACACGATGATGTCGGCGGAGGTGGCAAGCGTCACCTGGCCCTGCAGCTCGCCCTCGATGATCGCGTCACCTTCGGTGCACTGGGGCGAGTTGGCGGCGAGGTTGTAGTAGTAGGGGTTGATGCAAGTCGCACCGGTCGGGAACGCGAGGTGCGTCGGGTCGACGGTGCTCACCAATGGTGGTGTCTCGTTGCCGCAGTTCGTACAGCCTGGACCCGTCGGCTGCTCCGACTGCACGTAGATGACACCGCTCTGGTTGAGGGAGGGGTTGCTCGAAGGCACCGGGATGCCCGTCTGCCAGGGGTGCGCGGGGGAGAAGGAGCCGCAGTTGGCCGGCGTTCCTCCCGTGGGGTTCGGCTCCGTGTTCTCCGAGAGAGGGCTCCAGACGTTCATCGTGCCGCCACTGACGAACTCGATCATCGTCGGGCCGGTGTAGAGGCAGCCGTTCATCTTGGTCCCGTCGACGTAGGAGAGGAGGCCGGCCGTCGTCGACGGAAGATGCTGCGAGCCCCCGAGTTGTGACGCCGGTGGTTGCCCACCCCAGAGGGGTGTGCCCCCGCAGCCGTCGTAGAAGTCGTCGACCCAGCCCTGAGGAATGTAGGTGCCGGCCTTGACCCCCGCACCTTGCCAGTTGTCCCGGTAGGTCATTGCAGTGGGAGCGCCCGAGATCAGGGGGGGTGTGCCGTTGAACAGCGGGTTGCCGCACAGCCAGAATTGGTCGTTCGTGTAGGCGACGCCGTTGAACGCGACCGAACCGTCGTAGATGCCGACTCCGTAGGCCGAGCAAGGGCGAACGCCGCCCGGGATCACGATCGTCGATCCCGCGTTGGGCCAGCCCGGGTTGTTGGGCACGGTGTAGGTGATGCCCGCCTTGTCGTAGTAGGGCCCGTAATACGGGTTCGAGGCGCTCGCTATCGAGGCGCCGCCGTTGGCCCATGGATTTGTGACCGTCCCGAGCGAGTCGACGAAAGTGTTCTCGTCATAGGTGTGGTACTTGCAAACCGCATCGCTCAATTCCATCGGCCCGTAGGTCGTGGTCGTGCCGGTCTGATTGGTGTAGTTGTACTCCACCTGCACTTGGTTCATCGCATAGGACGTCCCGTTGACAGTGACGTTCGGAAGGACGCCCGGTTCGTTCGGGTCGGAGAGCTCGTACTCGGAGTAGTACGAGTCGGTGAGAATGCCCGACAGCTTGTAGCTCACGAGCAGGGTCCGGTACGCATAGGCACCCGGCGCCCCGGCCCGACCGGTCACCTCGAGAAGCATCTGGCCCGCGCTACCGCCTGTCTGCACCTTCAGGCGGCTCGGATCGGGCACGTAGTGGAACGCCTCGTCGGTAGCACCGATCTTGTTCCACCCGTTCAGGGCTGCGTCACCGCCCGGGGTGCCGTAGTCGCGCGCGTAGTAGGCGGGCACGTTGTCGAGATAGTTGCGGTACTCCTGCACGCCCGCTTCAGCCGCCGCCAGGGCCTCCTCACTCGAGCTGGACATGGAAGTCGCGGTCATCTCGTTTCTGACCTGTGACGCGAGGACCGGGACGAGGATCGAGAGGAGAAGCACAAGGAGGAGCGCGATGACGAGTGCCTGTCCGGACTCGTCCCGGGTGAGCTCGAGGCGCCGGGCGACTCCGGTTGCCATCGAGCCGCGAAGCTTGCGCAATGGGCCGCCGTTCTTGCTTGGCGCGGGCATCGGCGTCATCTCCTCAGTTCGGGCATGGTGCGGTCGTGGTCGTGGTTGTCGTCGACGAGGTGGTCGCGGTCGACGCCATCGCCGAGCCTCGCAGGTAGACGATCGTTGCCAGGGTCGTCGGCTCGTCGGCGGCGTAGCCTTCGGTCGGGACCTGGGGTCCCGCGAGGAACGTGATGTGGATGCCGACCGCCGCGATCTCGTTGATCGCGCATGACGGGACGTAAGGAGTCTGAACCGGGAGCGCCGTCAGCACCGCGTTGTTCCAGAAGTAGTACGTGAAGACCGGGTTGGTCGACATGTTCTGGGAACTCAGGGCGAAGTAGGTCGCAACCGTTCGGGGTGAAGGCGCTGCCGGTGTACAGGTCGACGCCGGGGTGAACGCGGTCGGCACGTCAACCGCGGGGGTGACCGACGACCACGGGCTCGGTGGGGTCCCCAGGCCGCCCGCCGGCCCCGACGCGGGCACGTCGAAGGTGATGTCGAACTGTGCGTCGGCGTGCACGGCACCGCTCGGCTTGAACCAGAGAGCGTCAAGGTTCGTGCAGTTCGAGTTGTAGGTGCTCGTGTTGAAGCCTTCCGACGTTATTGCGTCGACCTCAGTCGGGGACGGACCGACCTGGGTCCCGGAGCTGTCGTAGACGGCGAGCAACTGGCTTGCGCCGCGCAGGTACTGGATCAGCGTCTGTTGGGCCTGGGTCTCCTCCTGGATTCCCACAACCGAGTCCTGGGTGTTGGTCGTCTGCTGGTTGAACGAGATGAAAAGTGACGTGACGATCGTAAAGACGACGGCCAAGATGGCGAGGACGGTGATGAGCTCGAGGGCGGTGAAGCCGCGATCCGAAGCCGTCGGAGTACTGCGGGCTGCGGAAGGCCACCTCCGCTCGAGGGCTCGCTGCAAGCCGCTCATGACGCAGTCACCGTGACGCTTGCCGCGCTGCATCCCGAGGGTGGCGAGGGAATCAAGGAGGGTGGCGAGGGCACCTCGATACTGGTGTCGGTGCAAACGCCTGCCGCCGTCACCCACACGTAGTTGGGCGAGACATTGAGAGTGGCGCTGCCGTCGTGGTACAAGCCATACTCCCCGAGCGGCATGCTCGTCGCCCACTTGCCCGACACGGAATTGAAGTTGAGCGTCATCGCGTAACCACCTCCTGCGACTTCCTTGGCGGTCAACGTGCTGGCGGGTCCCGTGACCTTGATGTTGAGGGGGTACACCGGTAGATAGACCGACGGGTTGCCGCCGGTGGCGTTGACAGGACAAGAGCCCGCCGAGGCGCTGTAAGCCTGGTCGCCGGTCCACAGGGTCGTCACGCCCGACCAGGGGAACAACAGAAGCGAAGGTATCGGCGCGGAGCCGAAGAAGACCGCAGGGTTGTTCGGCGCCAGAAAGGAGTTCCCGACCGAAAGTGGGACACCGTTGCTCGGGAGGGGCGGCGACAGCGCCGAACCCGGGGCTGTCGTACAGCTGCCCGAACCGTTGTAGTACCCGACAGTGAGCGGTGTACCGGTGTTCATCGTCACGGTGACCGGGTGGGGGATCCCGGGCGCGAGTTGCCCGGTAGGCACCGTCACCGTGAGGGCCCCGCCCGGGTTGGAGTCCGCTTGCTCGCCGCCGGCGGCGAGTGGCGGCGGCCCTGTGTTGCCCGCAAACGAGATCGTGTAGTTGTACGAGCCATTTGCATCGCTGTAGGCGTCGAGGTTCTAAAAAACGATGCAACCGTCACTTATCGTGGTCGAAGTACTTGCCGTAGACCCAGTCTCGGTCTTGAACGTGCCCGACGGGGCCGCTGGGTCAGCGCCGGACCCCTGCCAGTGGGCGGTGATCGTCGCAGTCACCGGGTCGGCCAGGAAGGGGCTCGTTCCGTCGACAGTGAGGCGGACGGCCACCTCGCCTGCAAACTGCTGGACCGCGCCGGCCTGGGCGGGGGCGATCTCGGTCGTCTGCACGACCGGCGAGTTGCCGTCCATCTTGGGCCAGGTCACCACTGCGGTCACGAACCAGATCTGCTGGGCCACATCCGCGTTCGAGGCACAGAGCGACTGATTGGTGCCTTGGGTGATGACAGTCCAACTGGTCTTGACCTTGAACTTGGTGACGCGTGAGCCTGCCTCGGCCACCGGGTACGTGACGGTAGAGCTGCCCGTCGGCAACGTCCCCTGCGCAGCCTCGAGCTGAAGGGTTTCGAGCTGGCGGGTCGCGACGTTGATGGCTTCGGCCCGGAGGTGCTCGGCGGAAACGGCCTTTTGAGCTTGGATGATGAAGATCGCCGTCGGGATCAGAATGATGAGGATCACCACGATCGCGACGAGGAGCTCGATGAGCGTGACTCCTTCGTCACCTCGCGGAGAGGAAACCTCCAGTCCCCGCCTTCGCGACCTTCTCTGTGCTGCTCGGTCTGTCCCTCGCCGCATGACCGCTACCCCTTTTTGACCCAGGCGACCTCTGGTTCCGTGATACTTCAGACGGCACCGACCGGGTGCGCGCTCAGCGATACAACTTTACCACCATTTTGTGTCAAATCGCGCGCCAAGCACCCATCTCCTCACTCTAGGTGCTCTGGGTCAAGTGCGCGGCGCCAGAACGAACAGCAGGTCTGCCTCGCACGCGACGTGGCCGCCGACGCTCGCGACCCCGCGACCCCGCCCCGAGCGTGCCGACAGGCGCCCTATTGAGACATCGAGATCCAAGGTGTCTCCTGGCAGGACCTGGTGGCGAAAGCGCGCATGGTCGATACCCCCGAACAACGGCAGCCTGTCCTTGTAGCGCTCGTCGGCAAGGACCGCCGCTGCTGCGAGCTGCGCGAGGGACTCCACTATCAAGACGCCCGGCAGGACCGGACTGCCGGGGAAGTGGCCTGCGAAGAACTCCTCCTCCCCCGTGAGGTACCAGCGACCACGCGCTGAGGTTGCCGGGATCAGCTCCACGATCTCAGAGACAAGAAGAAACGGAGCTCTGTGCGGGATGAGCCCCTCGATCGAGATCTTCGCCACACCGCAACGCTACTGGGCTCGCCCTTGCCGAAACCAGAAGCCGGCCGGGGTCAAGCCGGTGCTCAGCCTGTTCCTCGGCGACGGCGGCCACTATCCGAAGGTCCTCTGCGACTCGCGTTCGCCGTCGTTCGCGGAGACCTTCGAGCTCGCGGCTCGTCGTCGGCAGGCGCGGGCACGGACGCTTCCTGCGGCGCGTCCGCGGGCGAGGGCACCGACTGACGGGCGCCCGATGCCCTCCGCGAGCGCGTCGCACTCTCTGTCTCCGGCGGCGCCGGCACCTCCTCGCGCGCCGCCCCGGGCCGGGGCGCCGCCACCTTCTTCGCCACCTGCTTCACTGTCGGCGCCTTCTTCGCCACCGGCTCCTTCTTTGCCGTTGCCGCCTTCTCCGGGGCCGTCTTCTTCCGTGGTGACGGCGACACCACGACCTTCGGTGCCGTCCGCTTCCTCGCCGCTGCCTTCTTGACCCCCACCGCCGGCGCTGTGACCTTCGCCGCCGGCGCCTTCGCCGGCGCCGACCTCTTCGTTGGCCTCTGCCCCGACGATTCCGTCTCCACCGCCGCCCTCGCCGCTGCGGGCTTCTTCGTCGGCCTCCGTGCTGGGGACACCTTCTTCGCAGGCTCCACAGCCTGAGAGCCCGAACCGATCACGCGCTGGCGCGGCGGCTGGGCGAGGCGGACCTCCGCCGCCACGGTCTCTTCACGGGGGTGACCGGACACGTAGGCGATTCCCGGCAATGCGAGCTCGGCCCCACGCCGTTGCGGGTCCAGCGCAGTCAGAACGAAGTTCCCACGTTCGTGGCGCTTCAGGACCTCTCGAGCGCTGCGCGGCGCCGGATCGCCGAGGTTGGCGAGCGGGATGTAACAGCGCATCTCACCGACTCGGACCACCGCACCATGGGAGGTGTAGCCCTCGACCTCGCCCTCGACCTGTTCGCCGAGAGGGTGCTCGGCAATGAAGGAGATGAACGCCAGAGGGTCGTTCACCGCGAGCGGGGTGGGCTTGCCCCCCTCCCGGGAACCGTCCGCTGGCCCCGCCGGCTCGGGTTCTCCACCGCTCTTTCGGCTCCTCGAGCGGCCTCCGGTGGTCCCCGCGGCCGGGGATTGACCGGCGGGTTCGACGACTTCCTTCGTCGCCACGGCGATGGCCTTGGTCACGCGCTTTTTCGCCTGCACCGTCTCGCGCACCACTTGGCGGCTCCGCGGACCACGAACGGGTTGGCGAGGGCTGAAGATCCATCCGATTCCGGGCACCGGGGTGCCGCCGAGAAGGCGGCCACGCTCGAACAACCAGGGATGCTCGCCATGGAACTCCTGGAACGAGTCGTTCGAAAGCACGGTCCCATCGACCTTCTCCGCAACACGAAGCAAGAACGCGTCTCCGCGTCCGATGGCACCGGCAGGGGGATGGACGTACTCGCCGCGCAACGCAGCCTGTTCGAAACGCGGAAGCTCCGAGGGGTCGATCCTGTGCGCGAACGTGGCGTCGACAATGACGGTTATCTCCGCGTCCGGATGGTCGCGCCGGAGCTCGGCGACAGCTTCTTCCAGCTGCTTCAGGCTCGGCAGGGACCGGCCTTCGGTGGCGATGTTGGATCCGTCGACGACGATGTGCTCTATGGGCATGTCCGTGTAGTCAAGCACCCCGAACCACGGTCAGCCCGCCATTTGGTCTTCGAAATATGACAGCGACGCTCCTAGTCAGCACGGGTCAAGGGCGCTCCGGCACTAGCGTGTGGGCGTGGAGATCGCTGTAACGACACCGGTTGTGCCGACAATCGGGACGGCCGTCGGAGCGCGCACGTGAGCACGACGCGCGCTGTTGTGCGCGGAGTGGAGCCGGGCAACGACGTGCGCTGCGTGCGCTGCGGCAAGCAGATCAAGTTCGCTGCGCGCACCCACCCGCGCCAGGTGATAGCGAACGTCTATCTCGATGGAGCCTGGAATCGGGTCGACCACTTCCACGAGGAGTGCTACCTCGACGCAGGCGAGCCCTACGGACAGATCGACACCCTCGGTGGCCCGTTCACAGGCTGACGGCCACTACCCGGGGTTGGACCCCGGAATTGGGCGATCGAAGATGCTCGCTGAGCTCATCTCGGCAGCGGTCGAGCTCGCCTCCACCGCACCTGTTCACGAGAGGGCCTGCTGGTGAGGATCGTCGTGACCGGCGCCAGCGGCTTTATCGGCGGCGCCCTCGTCCGGGCACTGCGTGGACGCGGCGACGAGGTCTGTCCAGTCGTCCGCCGTCCGCCCGGCAAAGGCGAGGTGGGCATCGACCTGGCCCGGCGACAGCTCGACACCTCGCGAGTTCCTGGTGGGAACCTCGAAGGAATCGATGCCGCCGTCCACCTGGCCGGCGCGCCGATCACGACTCGCTGGAGCCCAAAGCGCCTGGAGGCCATCCGTTCGAGCCGCATCGCCGTCGGCAACCTCCTCGCCCGCTCGCTCGCCTCGCTGGAGCGTCCGCCGGCCGTCCTCGTCTCCGGCTCGGCCGTAGGCTTCTACGGCGATCGCGGGGAGGAAGTGCTCGACGAGACAAGTCCCCAAGGCACCGGCGTGCTTGCCGATCTTTGCCGCTCTTGGGAGCAGAGCACAGCCCCGGCGGCCGAGCGCGGCATCCGGGTCGTCACGATCCGGACCGGCATCGTGCTCGGCGGCGCCGGAGGTGCCGACGGCGGGATCCTGGCCGCCGAAGTCCCCATCTTCAGGCTCGGCCTTGGCGCTCGTCTCGGCGACGGCGGCCAGTGGACGAGCTGGGTCGCTCTCGACGACGAGATCGCCGTCTTACTTCGCGCTATCGACGACACCCGGCTCAGTGGACCGGTGAACTCAACGGCCCCCAACCCGGTGCGCAACGCGGAGCTGACCGACGCGATCGCTCACGTGCTCGGCCGGCGAAGCAGGCTCGCACTTCCCGCGACGCTCTTGCGGCTCGCGCTCGGCCGCGGGGCCGCCGACGAGCTACTGCTCGCCAGCCAGAGGGTGCTGCCGAAGAAGCTGACAGGTGCCGGCTACGTCCATGCCTATGCCGACCTCTCGGACGCCTTGACAGCCGCGTTGGCGCCGCGACGCCCTCTTAGACCATGAGCAGAGTGGTCGGAGGCGGGCCGCCAGGCTGCGCCCTCGGTCGGGCCCCGGAGTCTCTGGAGGCACTCAGTCCAGGTTGGCGCCGTAGCGACGAACATGATCGTTCACGGCGTAGTACGCGTCGATGGACTCGCCCGCGTCACCCCAGAAGCCTTCCTGCACGTCGTAGTCGATGAGGCCTTCGGCGACGTAATGGTTGTTCACGTCGGTGATCTCGAGCTCACCGCGCCCTGACGGTCGCAGTGTGCGTATCACGTCGAAGACCCCGGAGTCATAGAGGTAGACGCCGGTGACGCAGTACGTGCTCGGAGGGTCGTCCGGTTTTTCGACGATCCGCACGATCCTCCCCGACTCGTCGAGCTCGGGCACGCCGAGATGGCGAAGGTGAGCCGGGTCCTTGACTTCGGCCAGCAGCAGGCGGGCTCCTTTTGGTCGATCGCCGAACCGACGCACCGAAGACACGAACGACCGGCCGAAGATGTTGTCGGCCAGCATCACGACCGCGGCGTCGTCCCCGACGAACTGAGCTGCCAGTCCCAGGGCCTCGGCGATCCCTCCCGCCCGTTCCTGGTACGCGTAGAGCAGGCGCTCCACGCCGAACTCCTGGCCGTTCGACAAGAGCCTGAGGAACTCGCCCGCGTGCGTGCCGCCCGTCACGACCATCATCTCGGTGACCCCGGCCTTCACGAGCGCCTCGATCCCGTAGCTGATCATGGGCCGGTCACCGATCGGCAACAGGTGCTTGTTGGTGATCCGGGTCAGAGGATGAAGCCGGCTGCCCGTACCGCCGGCGAGGATCACGCCCCTCATGGCTTCACGTAGGCCACGGTCACCGACGGGAACAGCAGGACCCCGTCCGTGAGGTCGGTGGCGCGGTAGATGACCTTCTGAATCAAGGTATCGCTCACTTGGAAGATCGCCTCTCCCTTCACATTGGTGGTCCTGGGCATTGGTCTGATCTTGGTTCTCATCGCAGCCGGCGGGGTCGTGGTCGCGACGAGCCACACCCGCTTGGCGGCAACAGGTAGGCCGAACCTCGTGCGCAAGGTGACTGTGATCGTGGAGAACGACGTGCGGTCCGCGTCGACATTGTGCTCCGAGGCCGTGATCGACGACTTCGTCGGAGACGCGTACTGCACTCCTCCGCTCTCTGGCAGCGCGCACAGCTGGGCGACCAGGCCTCCTCCGGAGGGGTTGGCGGCATCGGGTGTCCCGAGGCCGGACGCGAGGTCATATCCGACGGTAGCCGGGTACCGCCACCAGTCGGGAATCGAAAGCAAGTGGTTGTCGCCTCTCGTGACGTCGTTCAAGGCGCTTGCGTATGCGCTCTTGCCTGCGATCGAGTAGAGCGCCGGGTTCAGGAACCCGACAGTGTGAGCGCTGCAGGCCGGCCACGCGTCTGTGAGCGCGACCAGCGCAGCCCACAGCGGCGCCGCCAGGCTCGTGCCCCCCACGGGGGTCCAGCCGCCCCAGCCGCCCCAGTCGATGACAAGACCGGTACTCGGGTCGGCATCGGCCGAGACGTCGGGAACCTCCCGGCAGTAGCCGGTCGGCGCGCTGCACGGCTCGGGTGAGGAGTACGACTTGATCACGCCCAGCGCCGGTGAGGCATCCGACTGGTACGCAGGCATCGCCCAGTTCGACGAGATGCCGCCTCCGCCGGCACCGTTTGAGTTGTTCCAGACGGTCTCGGTCGGTGTCGGGCCGAGCGCGGTCAGCGACGTGCCGCCGATGCTCGTCACATACGGCTGGCTGCCGGGGTCGTCAACGGCGGCGACCGCGGCCTGGGTGCCGCTCGGGGCGCCACAATCAGTCGAGCCGTCATCGCCGGACGCGGCCACGACAGTTTGACCCTGTGCGGCCGCCTCCTCGAACAAGTTGGCCTCGACCGAGGTGACCTGGCTGCCGCCGGCTTGCGCCTCGCAGTTGCCCCATGACGTTGAGATCACCTGGGCGCGGTCCTGCGAGACGATCGCGCTGAAGACGTCGAGCGGGCCTGCGCCGTTGTTGGGTCCCTCGTACACATCGATAGTCGCTTGTGGCGCAAAGCTGCTGACGACCTCGACGTCGAGTGTCGACTCGACGTCGGTGGCGGGGGCCCTTCCGTTGCTGCCGTCGACGCTTAGAACGTGCAGCGCCGACTCCATGGCGGCAGCCTGATCCGGGAAATAGCACTCGTCGTAAGCCCGGACGTCCACCTCATTGAACGGTTCGAGCTCGAAGACCGCTATCGTCTCGCCGGCTCCGAAATCACCTGCCGCGTAGAGACCCGAGAAGCCGTAAGCCGTTGCGAGCTGGTCGGCGGTGTAGACATCAGCAACTGAAGCGGCGCTGGTCGCTGCCGGGCAAGGCTGCGGGCCGTCCGTGTCGACGGCGCTCTCCTTCAACGAACTGCGGGCACGCACCCCGGCGCTCGGATCGGGACGCGAAAGCCCGTCTGGATGTGACAGCGCCAAGTCGCTCAGGCCTGCGATCGCCTGGATCCGGCCGGCGAGAGCTGCTGGGACTCGCGGCGCTGACAGGTTCGCGTAGACGAGGGCCCCGGATCCGAGGCGATAGCGCACGAGCGTCGTGGCAAAGGCGCGCTCGGCGATCGCCACCGTCGAGGAGACCTTGACGATGAGGCGGTTGGAGGCCACCGGGCCAACGTGCAGGCCGAGCCCCTCGAGCGCGGCGGTCGTCGAGCGCACGGTTGCCTCCGTCGCCCCGAAGGCTGCTCCGAAGGCGCCCGGGCGAAGATACCGGCGAAACTCCGGAGATCCCGGAGTCGATATCGCGCTGGCGAACCTTGCCAACGCCGCAGGATCGCGGGGACGAAGGGCGACGTCGAGCTCGATCGTCTGCGATCCGCGGACCCGGCCGAGAAGAGCCGCTGCGCGCGGCACCCGGGGCGCGGAGCCCATGCGCACGAACCGGCCCAGAACCCGGGGCGATCCCGTTGTCGTGACCGATGCCGTCGCCGAACTGCCGGGCGTCGCAGCTCCCGCGAATCCGGCCAGGCACGCCGCGGCACCCACCACCACGCGCACGCCGCGTCCGTGTCTGCGACCGCGTCGCGAAAGCGCCCCGCGTGTCGCTTTGTCCCCTTCGTGCATCGAGAGGTCTCTCTTTGATGGCGATACGTGTCGCTGAGAGCGTAGTGGCGGCCCCGTCACGGGAGGAAGCAGGCGGCCTGCCTGACGGAGGGAACGGCGCGGACCACCGTAGGCTGCCGGCGATGGATGCCCCCGTGGTCATCGAGGTCACGGACCTGACCAAGCGGTTCGGTGCCGGCGTGGTTGCCGTCGATGACTTGTCCTTCACCGTGCGCCGCGGCCAGGTCGTCGGTCTCCTGGGTCCCAACGGGGCCGGCAAGACGACAACGCTCCGAGCACTTCTCGGTCTTATCCGGCCGACGAGCGGGACCATGGCGATCTTCGGCGAGACCATAAGGCCCGGCATTGCCGTGCTCTCGAGGGTCGGGGCCCTCGTGGAGGGACCCGGGTTCGTGCCCCACCTGTCGGGCAGGCGCAACCTCGAGCTTTACTGGCGTGCTGGCGGCAGGGCGCTGTCGGACGCACATCTCGAGCACTCGCTCGATATCTCCGGTCTCGGCCCGGCGGCGGATCGAAAGGTGAAGACGTACTCCCACGGGATGCGCCAACGTCTCGGCTTCGCTCAGGCACTCCTCGGCAAGCCGGAGCTCCTCGTCTTGGACGAGCCGGTCAACGGGCTCGACCCACGACAGATCGTCGAGGTCCGCGAGTCGCTGTTGCGCATCGCCGCGAGCGGCACGACGATCCTCCTCTCGTCCCACCTGCTGAGCGAGGTCGAGCAGACCTGCAGCCACGTCGTCGTCGTACACCGTGGGCGTCTGATGCAGGCTGGGACCGTCGCCGAGGTGACGGCCTCGGTCGCATCGGCATACCTGGAGGTCGACGACCCCAATGCAGCGGCCGCGCTCCTGGCGGGGTTGCCCGGCGTGCGAAGCGTTGAGCCCTCCCCACCCGGGATCGTCGTCCAGCTCGATGGCGCTGAGCGCTCTGATCTCGTCGCGGCGCTCGTTGGAGCGGGCTTGCGCGTCGACACCGTGACACCGCGCCGAAGCCTCGAGGACGCGTTCCTCGAGCTCGTCGGGGAGCACTCCGTATGATCGCTGTCGAGTTCGCCAAGCAGATCCGCCGTGTGCGCACCTGGGTGGTCGCGGCAATATGCGTCATCATCCCGTTTCTCATCGGGCTTGGCTTCGAGCTTGGAGGCAACAAGAACGGGGGTGGCGGGGACGGCCTGAACTTTGTGACTCACCAGTCCGGCATCGTCATCGGGGTCTTTGCGCTGTCGTTCTCGTCGGTGCTGCTCATCCCGATCGTGTTCGCGATCTTCACAGGAGAGCCCATCGCCTCCGAAGCGCGGTGGGGGTCGCTGCGATACCTGCTGATCCGGCCGGTGGCACGCCCCAAGGTGCTCGCCTCCAAGCTCAGCGTCTCGGTCGTGCTGGCCGTCGCCGCTGCCGTGTTGATCCCCATCACCGGGACGATCGTCGGCGTTGGCTTCTTCGGGCTGCATCCGATCCACACCTTTGGGATCTCGGGCGGCTCACCCATCTTGACCCTGTCGGTGGGAGGCTCACTTGCTCGCCTGCTGCTCGCGACCGCGTACACGCTTTTCAGCATGCTCAGCGTGGTCGGGGTCGCAACTCTGGTCGGGGTGGCGACCGAGAACGCCCTCGCCGCCATGGCTTCGGGCATCGGGCTCTACATAGTCTCGGCGATCCTCGACGCCCTGCCCGGGCTCAGCCGTATCCACCCGCTCCTGCCGGTGCACTACCTCGAGGCGTGGACGCACCTGTTCGTGCCCGGTGGCTCGCTCGAGGGCATGGGGCGCGGTGCGATCTCTGCTGCGATCTGGGGAGTCGTGCCCCTTGTCCTCGCCTTTCGTTTGTTCCAACGCAAGGACGTCCTGTGCTGAGAGGTCACAGGCGACCACACCCAGCCGAGCACTGACCCGCAGCGGGTTCGGGCCCGGCGTGGCGGAGCCCACCGAGGCTCGCTCAGACGTCGAGGAACTGTCTCACTGCAACAGCCGAGCCGATGGCGCCGATCAGCGCGCCCATGACGACGACGAGGATCTCGGTGATGATCACGTCGTGGCCGGGCACGACGGCCGATGAGAACTCTCGAAAGTGCCTGATCAACGTGCGGATGCCGAGGTCCCCGAGCAGCACGATCCCGGCAGCCACGATCGCTCCGATCAGTCCCTGCACAAGGCCCTCCACCATGAACGGCAGCCGGATGAACCAGCTCGTCGCGCCGACGAGGCGCATGACGCCGACTTCTCGCCTGCGGGAGAAGATCGCCATCCGGATGGCGTTCAAGATCAGCACCAACGCCGAGATCAGCAACACGACAGCGATCACGAGCAGCACCACCTGCAGGACATTGCTCACCGCGGTCAAGGTATGCGCCGCCTGGGAGGGGTAGGTGACCTGGAAGACACCCGCAAGGTGCTGGAGAACGCTTGCGACAGCGGCCGCCCCCCCGGGATTGGTCAAGGTGCACTGGAACACCGGCGGGGTCGTCTGCTCGTTCAGCACGCTGCAGACGGTCTGGCCGCTGATCCGGCATGCAAGCCTGTAGGACTCCTCGTGGTCGAGGTAGACGACCTTGCGGATCTGAGGCGTCTGGGTGATCGTGGTGCGCAGTGTCGCCACCTCGGCCGCCGAGGCCTTCGGCTGCACGAAGACCTGTAGGTCCACGTTCTGGTTCAACTGCACGAGCTCGTTGTTCACCGCTTGGCGCATCAACAGCGCCGTGCCGACGAGGGAGAGCGAAACGGCGACAGTGAGGATCGCCGCGATCGCCATCAACCGGTTCCGCCACAGGTTGGTCGCAGTTTCGCGAGCTACGTAACCCGGCGAGATAGGCATCAGTGCCGCCCTCGCCGAGCTCGGACCGCTTCTTGACGACTGGTGACTGGTTCGTCCGCATCGTCCAGATCCAGTTCGGCCGACCCCGCGCGCACCGCGGACACTGCCACAACCGGGACTCCCCGGGTGCTCGAGGCCATCGGGTCCAGGCCGTAGATCCCGCGTGCCTGGTCGCGAATGATCGCGCCGTGGTCGATCTCGATGACACGCCGGCGCATGTTGTCGACGATCCCGGCATCGTGGGTCGCCATCACGACCGTCGTCCCGGTGCGGTTGATCCGATCGAGCAGGGACATGATGCCCTGGCTGGTCGTGGGATCGAGGTTGCCGGTGGGCTCGTCGGCGAGGATGATCAGGGGCCGGTTCACGAAAGCACGCGCGATCGCGACGCGCTGCTGCTCGCCTCCCGACAGCTCATGTGGCAGTCGATCGCCCTTCTGGCCGAGGCCTACCAGCTCCAGGACTTGCGGCACCTGCGTCCCGATCACGTGGCGCGGCCGGCCGATGACTTCGAGCGCAAAGGCAACGTTCTCGAACACGGTCTTGTTCGGGAGCAGGCGGAAGTCCTGGAACACGCAACCGAGGTTGCGCCGCAGGTACGGCACTCTCCAGTTCGAGAGCTGCCCGATCTCCTTGCCGGCCACCCAGATCTCGCCGCGGTCGGCAACCTCTTCGCGCAGCAGGAGCTTGAGCATCGTGGTCTTGCCCGATCCCGACGCCCCGACGAGAAAGACGAACTCACCCTTCAAGATCTCGAGTGAGACCTCCCGCAATGCGACAACGGAGCCCTTGTAGGACTTCGTGACGTCATCGAAGCGGATCATCGGTCCCCTTCTTCCCCGTGCTCCGGCACAAAATCCCCCTGTCGCAGGCTACCAGCCAGGCTTGTGACAAAGGGGTAACGGAACATCTCGCGCTCAGGAACCCTCATGTTCCCTACGAAATCTCAGAAACGCGATCATGAAATCGTAAAGGTCCCCGTCCAGCACCGCCTCGACGTTGCCCGTCTCGTAGCTGCTGCGCAGATCCTTGACGAGCTGGTAAGGAGCGAGGACATAGGACCGGATCTGGCTCCCCCAGGCGACGTCGCTCAAGGGCCCCGAAATCGTCTCCAGTTCCTTTCGTCGCTCCGCGCGCTGGCGCTCGGCGAGCTTGGCGGCGAGGATCTGCAGGGCTTTCGCCTTGTTCTGGTGTTGGCTGCGCTCGTTCTGGCAGGAGGTGACGATGCCGGTCGGAAGATGCGTTATCCGCACGGCCGAGTCAGTCACGTTCACGTGTTGGCCTCCGGCGCCCGACGAGCGGTAGGTGTCGATGCGAAGCTCCTTCTCGTCGATCTCGACCTCTTCGGACAGGTCCTCGAGGAACGGCGCCACATCGAGTGACGCGAAGCTCGTCTGGCGCCGGTGCTGAGAGTCGAAAGGCGACATCCTGACGAGACGGTGCACGCCGCGCTCGGCGGCCAGCAGCCCGTACGCATAGCGCCCGCGCACGATGAAGGTCGCCGACAAGATGCCGGCCTCGCCTCCTTCGGAGACCTCGTCCACTTCGACCTCGAACCCTCGGCGCTCGGCCCAGCGCAGGTACATCCGCAACATCATCTCGGCCCAGTCCTGGGCGTCGGTGCCGCCGGCGCCGGCATGGATCTCTGCGACGGCGTCCCGCTCGTCGTGCTCACCGGAGAACAAGCTGCGCAGCTCGAGCTCGTCGAGAGCCTTTGCGACCGTCGCGGCGATGTCGGTGAGCTCGCCCTCGAGGTCGGCGAGCTCGCTCCCACCTTCCTCCACGGCCAAGAGGTGCAGGGCTTCGGCATCAGCGAGCTGTGTGTCGAGGGCGCGCAGGCCCTCGATGTCGTCTCGGATCCGGCCGTACTCCGAGGTCACCTTCCGAGCCTGGTCGGCGTCCGACCAGAGGTCGGGCTCAGCGATGGTCTCCTCGAGCGCTCCGAGGTGTTCGATCAAGTCGTCGAGCCTCAGGTAGACCTTCGCGGCGTCGAGGCGGACGCGAAGCGATGCCAGGACCTCGCCGAGGTCAAGGCGCGCGCCGTCGGGGCCGGCGTCGGATGCTCGAGTCACGATCGTTCAGCTCGCGCCGTGGCAGACCTTGAACTTGCGTCCGCTGCCGCACCAGCACGGCTCATTGCGCCCGACCTTGGCCGGCGGCCCGCCGACAACCCGCGTCCCGGTCGGCGAGATCGGGCCCGCAGGCGGATGCCTCTGGCCTGCCCCTCCACCGCCATTGCCACCCCGGTTCGGCGTGCCGCGCATTGGGGGACGGCCCGAGGGTCCGCCCGCAAGCGCGCCGGGCGGCGTCTGCTGTCCAGGATGAGCCGACGGAGGCGGTGCCTGCGCCCCGGGGGAAGCGGCCGACGCTGGTTGAGCCGAGTCGCCGGCGACCTCGGCAGGCGGCGCCTGGGCAAGATCGCCGAGCCCGGCGACCGGGTCGTCAGCGGCTACGAACGCCGCTTGGGCGTAGTCGGGATCCTCAGCTGGCGCAGCAAGGACCTGAACGTGCATGACATAGCGCAGGTAGTCATCGTCGATGGAGTCCATGAGCTTGCCGAACATCTCGAATCCCTCGCGCTGCCAGGCCACGAGCGGGTCGGTCTGCGCGATGCCGCGGAGGTGGATGCCCTCGTTCAGGTAGTCCATCTCCACGAGATGCTCGCGCCACCGCTGGTCGATGATCTGGATCAGAACGCTGCGCTCGATCTCCCGCGCGGTCTCGGCCCCGCCGGGGAAGGTCTGCTCCCGCTCGTCGTAGAACTCGAGGGCTTCGGTGAGGATGCTCTCGGTGAGCTGCACCACGCTGGTCGCCGCCTCGAGGTCCTCAACGGTGAACCGGGTCGGGTAGTACTGCGTCAGCTCCAACAAGAGTCCCTCGAGATCCCATTCCTCGGAGAAGTCGTTGGGGCAGTGGTTCGCGACGACGCGTTCCACCGTCCCGGTGAGCAGCGCCTCGGTATGGGGCTTGAGGTCCTCGCCGTCGATGATCTGAAGCCGCCGCTGGTAGACGACCTTGCGCTGTTCGTTTCTCACCTCGTCGTACTTGAGCAGCTCCTTGCGGGTCTCGGCGTTGCGGCCCTCGACGGTGTGCTGGGCCCGCTCGATTGCCTTGGTGACCATGCGTGCCTCGATCGGCACGTCATCGGGCAGGGCTCGACCCATGACCCAGCTGACGGCACCGGTCGCGAACAACCGCATCAGCTCGTCCTCGAGCGACAGGTAGAACCTGCTCTCGCCGCGATCGCCCTGGCGCCCGGACCGGCCCCGGAGCTGGTTGTCGATGCGCCGGCTCTCGTGGCGCTCGCTCCCGAGGACGTAGAGGCCACCGACGGCTCGAACCTCGTCCGCTTCGGCGGCGCACTGCTGCTTGAACTTCCCCAGCAGCGACTGGTAGCGCTCCCGGCCTTCGTCAGAGTCGAAGTCGAGCCCCTGGGCGCGGACCTCGTCTTGAGCGAGACCTTCGGGGTTGCCTCCGAGCACGATGTCGACGCCACGTCCGGCCATGTTCGTGGCGACGGTTATGGCATGAAGGCGTCCCGCCTGAGCGACGATCACGGCCTCCTGGGCGTGGTGCTTGGCGTTCAGAACGTGGTGAGGGATGCCTTGCTTGTCCAAGAGCAAGGACAGCTCCTCGGACTTCGCAACCGATGCCGTGCCGACGAGGACCGGCTGGCCGCTGTCGTAGCGTTCCTTCAGGTCCTCGACGACCGCCTCGAACTTGGTCGCCTCCGACTTGAAGATCAGGTCCGGCTCATCGACTCGGATCATGGGGCGGTGCGTCGGGATCGGAACGACGTGCAGCTGGTAGGTCGACGCGAACTCGGCCGCCTCGGTCTCGGCGGTACCGGTCATCCCGGCGAGCTTCTCGTACATGCGGAAGTAGTTCTGGAGCGTGACTGTCGCCCACGTGTGGTTCTCGTCCTGGATCCGGACACGTTCTTTGGCCTCGACAGCCTGGTGCAGGCCATCGGACCAGCGTCGCCCTTCCATGATCCGGCCTGTGAACTCGTCGACGATCTTCACCTCGCCGTCGGCCACCAGATAGTCCTTGTCCCGGTGGTAGAGCTCCTTGGCCTGGAGTGCCTTCTCGAGCTGATGGACGTAGTTCACCGCGACCGAGTCGTACAGGTTGGCGACCCCGAGCTGCCGCTCGACTTTTGCAATGCCGGCCTCGGTCGGCACAGCGGTGCGCTTCTCCTCGTCGACTTCGTAGTCGACATCGCGCCGCAAAGTCCGCACGACGCTTGCAAACTGGTAGTAGAGCTTCGTCGACTCGTTCGAGGGCCCGGAGATGATGAGCGGCGTCCGGGCCTCGTCGATCAGGATCGAGTCGACCTCGTCGACGATCCCGTAGACGTGCTCACGCTGCACCATGTGCTCGCGTTGCGGGGCCATGTTGTCACGCAGGTAGTCGAAGCCCATCTCGGTGTTCGTCCCGTAGGTCACGTCCGCGCGGTACGCCGACGTCTTGGCGGCAAAGTCGTCTACGTCGGGAGTGATGAGACCCACCGTCAATCCGAGGAACCGGTAGATCTGGCCCATCCAGTCGGCGTCACGCCTCGCCAGGTAGTCGTTGACGGTGATGACATGCACGCCGCGACCGCCGAGCGCGTTCAGATAGACCGCGAGCGTCGAGACGAGAGTCTTCCCCTCACCTGTCTTCATCTCCGCGATCCACCCGAAGTGCAGAGCCATGCCACCCATGAGCTGGACGTCGAAGTGGCGCTGGCCGATGGTGCGAACTCCCGCCTCACGTACCACGGCGAAAGCCTCCACGAGGAGGTCGTTCATGTCCTCGCCGTGATCGAGGCGCTCTTTGAACTCGACGGTCCTGCGGGCCAGCTCCGCGTCGGACAGGGCCTGGATCTCTGGCTCAAACGCGTTGATCGAGGGCACGATGGCAGCGAGGCTGCGAACCTTCTTGCTTTCGCCCGCGCGAAGTACCTTCCCGAACACACTCACGACCGCCCATTGTACGCTGCCGCCCCTGCGGCCCCGGGTCGGCGGCTCGCCGTTGCGGTCCTGAGGCTTGCGCTTCAGCCGGCGACCACCGGGATCCGCTCTCCGACCCGGCGTCCCGAGCCCTGCTCGCCAGAGACGAGAGCCCCGGCGAGATGGTGCGGTGCGGCATGCTCGACGCGCACGCTCACGAACGTGCCCGGGGCGAGGTCTTCGCCCTCGGGTGGGGCGAAGTGCACGAGCTTGCCCTGGCGGGTACGGCCGGAGAGCACCTCCGGGTCCTTCTTGGACGGGCCCTCGACGATGGCTTGCTCGATCAGGCCTATGCGGCTCAGGTTGCGGGCGAGTGCGGATCGCTCGATCACCACCTTGAGCCGCTCGAAACGACCGGCGACGACTTGGGGTGGCACGTACAGCTCCGTCATCTGCGCCGCGCGCGTGCCGGGCCTCGGCGAGAAGATGAATGTGTAGGCGCTGTCGTACGAGGCCAGTGAAGCGACCTCGAGAGTTCGTTCGAAGTCTTCTTCGGTCTCGCCCGGGAACCCGACGATGATGTCGGTGGTCACAGCGAGGTCCGCGATCGCGGCCCTCGCGTCAGCGAGAAGTGACAGGTAGCGCTCTGCTGTGTAACCCCGCCTCATCGCCTGGAGAACACGGTCGCTGCCTGACTGGAGGGGCAGGTGGAGCTGCTCGCACACCGCGGGCGTTTCGGCCATCGCGGCGATGGTCTCCGGCCGGAGGTCTTTCGGATGGGGGCTTGTGAACCGGACGCGTCGGATGCCGGGCACCGCGCCGAGCGCACGGAGCAGGTCGGCGAACAGGGGTCGTGCCCTCAGGGGACGTTCTTGCGCCCATCGTTCACCTGCGATCCAGACCAGATCGGCCCCTTCGGCTGCAGCGCCCCTCCACTTTGTCGTCAGGTCGCGGCCGTATGAGTTCACGTTCTGGCCGAGCAGCGTGACCTCGACCGTCCCGCGGGCCGCAAGCCTTCCGAGCTCCCCGACGAGCTCACCGAACGGCCGGCTGACCTCCGGCCCCCGCACAGCCGGGACGATGCAGAAGGCGCACGAGTTGTTGCATCCGACCTGAATCGTTACCCAGGCGGCATGGGACCGGTCATGTCTCACGGCCATCGCGGTCGGGAAGTCGGTCTCCTCGTCGCGGCCGGGAGCATCCGGCACCTCGATCACAGGCTCGCCGCTCGAGCGCGCAAGGCCGAGGAGCGCCGCGACCCTGCCGACGTTGTGGGTGCCGAAGACGGCGTCGACATGGGGTGCACGCTCGAGCAGCAGCTCACGGTCCTTCTGAGCGAGGCAGCCGCCGACGGCAATCTGCAAGTCGGGGCGCCGCTCCTGGACCGACTTCAGCTGGCCGAGGTGCCCGTACAGCTTGTCGTCGGCGTTCTGGCGGATGCAGCAGGTGTTGAGCACGACGACGTCGGCCTCATCCAGGTCCTCGGTGCGGGCCATGCCATCGGCTGCGAGTACCGCGGCAATGCGTTCGGAGTCGTGCTCGTTCATCTGGCACCCGAAGGTACGAACCAGGAACCGGCGAACCTCGGCCACCGGAGAAGACTAAGCCCTACCGGTGCGGCCGAGATGCGAAGGCTCGCCGCCGTGGACCGCCACCGAGACCGGCTCGACGGCCTGCTGGCGCGCCGACCGGTCAACCTGACCGGGATCGCCGCTGTCAACAAGCGCGCTGACGGTGGGCTCCCGGTGCACATAGCGCTCCCTGCTCAGCCAGGAGGCGAGCGCGGCGACCAGGCAGGCGCCGCCCGCAAAGTCGAACGCCCGGCGCAGGCCGTTCTCGAACGGTCTGGTAGGCGGTGGTCACCTCGGAGCGCAGCGTCGCCGCGCGGCTGCCGACGTGCGCTGGCGCGAGCTGGCTCTTCAATATGACTATTACCTTGCGGTCCACGTTCTTCGACAGCCGGGGGGCCAGCGTCGCGGTCATCGGCCGCTGCAGTGCGCTTTTGAATGGGAGGCGATCATGCGAGGAATCACCAGACCCGGAGTGCCGAAGCTAGCGGAGGCTCTGGGTTGTGGGCGCGCCCACGTACGCCGGTGTAGATCTAGAACGAACGTACAGCAAGACGCCCGTGATGCGTGCCACTAGCCTCTGCAAGTTCCGGCAGTGGGTCTGACGCGTCACGATCATGACATCTCTCCGCAGCATGTCTTGACTCACAACTCTTTTGGCGCTAAAATGTATTTTAGCTTGCGCCTTAAGGATAGTTGCGAGCAGTGCCTTGGTCGTGAGCTTGCTTTCGCTGTATCCGCCTGGACCCTGCGGCATTGTTTGGTGTGGCCGCGGGGCGGGAGGATCATGTCAAGCGAGCAGAGACTCTCCGACATCTTGGGCGAATTCGCTCGGACCATGGTGACGGATTTCCCGATCCAGTCAATTCTCGACCGCCTGGTAGAAAGCATCGTCGACATCCTGCCGATCACTTCTGCCGGTGTGACGCTCATCTCACCAGGCGCAATGCCCCGGTATGTAGCCGCCTCGGACGATTCCGCCTTGTGTTTCGAGGAGTTGCAGACCGAACTGGGTGAGGGTCCCTGCCTCGCCGCGTACCACACGGGTGAAGCCGTCGCGGTGTCGGACCTGCGGGGCGAGACCAGGTTCCCCAACTTCGCGCCCCGGGCGTTGGTCGCCGGGTTGGCGGCAGTGTTCACGTTCCCGCTCCGCCACGGTGACGCCCAGCTCGGCGCGCTCGACTTGTACCGGGACTCGCCGGGGACTCTGTCTCACAAGGCAATGACAGACGCGCAGACATTGGCCGACGTCGCCGCCGCATACCTGCTCAACGCTCAAGGACGTGCGGACCTGCTGGACTCTTCGCAACGAGCGCGCGACGCCTCCCTGCACGACGCCCTGACCGGGCTGGCGAACCGGACCCTCATCTTGGAGCGCCTCGAGCATGCAGCCCTCCGAGACCAGCGCTCCGGCAAGACGACGGCCGTGCTGTTCATCGATCTGGACCGGTTCAAGGAGGTCAACGACACATATGGTCACCGGATCGGCGACGAGACGTTGATAGCGGTGTCCAAGCGCCTGGTCGGACTGCTGCGACCAGGCGACACCGCGGCCCGCCTCGGCGGTGACGAGTTCGTCGTCCTCTTGGAAGACCTCGAAGCCCCGTCACAAACGGCCGCGATCGCGACCCGCGTGAAGGCAGCGTTGGCCCGGCCGTTTGTCGTATCGGGCATCGAGGTGTATATGACCGCCAGCGTCGGCGTCGCCATCGGCAAGGACAGCGGCCGAGCTGGCGAGTGGCTCCTAGACGATGCCGATGTTGCAATGTACAAAGCAAAGCGCAAGAACGGGCATGACCACGAGTTCCTCAACCTGCACAAGCAGCACCTCACCGAACACCATGTCGGCCTGGAATGCGATTTGCACTGGGCGCTGGGGCGCGGGGAGCTCCACACCGAGTACCAACCGATCGTAGCCGCGGCCAGTGGACGGATCACCGGCGTCGAGGCCCTCCTCCGCTGGATGCACCCAACGCGCGGCTTGGTGTCACCGACAACGCTCATTCCGCTCGCCGAAAACTCGGGCCTGATCGCCGAGATCGGACAATGGGTTCTCGAACAGGCCTGGGCGGACCTGCACCGCTGGCAAGGCCAGAGCGGGGACGACCTCGCCATGTCGGTCAACGTGTCAGCTCATCAGCTCATGCTGGCCGGTTTCGCCGCGAGCGTGGCCGCCGTGCTCGCGACCGATCACGCCGACGCCCGCCTGCTAACGCTCGAGATGACCGAGAACGTCTTCGTCCGCGACAGCGAACGCGCCCTTGTCGTGCTCAATGACCTCAAGGACATCGGGGTCATGCTCGCCATCGACGACTTCGGGACTGGCTACTCGTCGCTCAGCTACCTTGGCCAGTTCCCCGTCGACATCGTGAAGCTCGACCGATCATTCGTCGCCGACTTCGAACGGATCGTGGCGAGTCACACAATCGTGAGCGCCGTCGTCCAACTCGCCCACGACCTCGACATGACCGTCGTGGCCGAAGGCGTGGAAACCGCTGAACAACATCTCGAGGTCACGCGACTCGGTTGCGATTCCTGTCAGGGCTTCTACTTCGCCCGACCCATGGGTGCTCCGAATCTCGAAACGCTCATGCAAGACCGTGTTGGTGGTGCCGACCTGCGGCTCCCGGTGGGCGTGGGCGCCAGCTTCACTTAGCAGTTCTCAGAGCTCCGCCGTGCGCCTCAGACATGCAATCCGCATTCGGTCTTCCCGGTGCCGGCCCAGCGACCCTCACGAGGGTGACGACCTTCCGGCACGGGCACGGTCGTCGGTGCGCACCCGATCGAGACGTACCCGACGTAGTTGAGCGGGTGACGAGGCAGGTCGTGGTCAGCGACATACGCGTCCACGTCGTCATCGTCCCAGGCGGCAACCGGGTTCACCTTCACCATGTTGCGGGTCGGGTCCCAAGCGATCACTGGTGCATCCGACCGCTCAGGGGTGTCGACCCGCTTGAGGCCGGTGATCCAGGCACTGTGGCCGCGAAGCGCCTTGGCGAGAGGCACCACCTTGCGGAGCTCGCAGCAACGGCTCGAGCCGCACGGGAACTCGTCGAGTGCCACCTCTGGATGCGTGACGACGAGGTTGAGTTCGTAACGGCTGCGAAGACGCTCCACATAAGCGAGCGTCTCGGGAAAGTGGAACCCGGTGTCGAGGAAGATCACCTCGATGGAAGGATCGACGCCGACCGCCATGTCAAGGAGCGCAGCGTCCTGGAACGAGGCCGCCAGGGCGGCCCTGCCGGGGAACCGGTTCACGGTCCACTCGATTATCTCCACCGGGCCCCCCTCGTCGAGGCGAGCTGCCGCTTCGTCGAGCTCCGCTAGCAGCTCCGCTGACAGGCCCCCACCCTCCGACTCCAGCTCCATGCTCCTCTGTTACCTCCCAAGTCGCGACGGCTCGCGAACAGTCTTCAACCTATCGTCTTCCTGGTTTGCGCTGACAACTCACGCGAATGTGACGTTCGGCCCTTCCGGCC
>ODAK010000693.1_pt1 | contig 38589 bp, 32 predicted proteins | sample 1539591 | NCBI WGS metagenome assembly ODAK01 (sample SAMEA3539303, study PRJEB22396) | soil metagenome | biome: tundra; feature: field; material: soil | place: USA | collected 2010-05 | depth 0.15 m | reverse complement strand
GCACTGCGCACCGCCGGTTTTATCGGCGGCCCGATGGTCGAGAATTTCGAAAAAGCATTTGCCGCCTTCTGTGGAACACAGCATGCGGTAGCGGTGAACAGTGGCACCGATGCTCTCCGTTTCGCACTGATGGCAGCCGGTATCCGATCAGGCGACGTCGTGGTTACCGTTCCAAACACGTTCATCGCGACTACCGAAGCGATCTCGCAGGCAGGCGCGCTGCCGGAATTTGTTGACATTGATGAACGCAGCTACAACATGGATCCTGAGAAACTGCGCGAGTACCTGGAGACGCAATGCACGGTTTCTGCGGATGGGAAACTCGTCAGCAATCGAAGCAATCGGCCAGTCACCGCCATCGTTCCGGTTCATCTTTATGGGCAGATGGCGGACATGGACGCGATCCTGGAACTGGCTGAGCAGTTTGGACTGATCGTTATTGAAGATGCCTGCCAGGCGCACGGCGCGGAATATTTTTCGCGCAAACTTAACCTCTGGATGAAGGCGGGCTCTATGGGACGCGCCGCCGCATTCAGTTTCTATCCTGGCAAAAACTTGGGCGCATGCGGAGAAGGCGGAGCGGTAACCACCCAGGACGCCGCGATCGCCGCCAAGGTCAGGATGCTTCGCGATCACGGCCAGGCCAAAAAGTATTATCACGACATGGAAGGCTACAACGGGCGACTCGATGCCATTCAAGCTGGTCTGTTGCATGTGAAGTTGGGGCACTTGGCAGAATGGAATACGTTGCGCCGGGGAAAAGCTGCCGAGTATAACCGCCTTCTCGCGAATACCGATGGAGCGATCACGTTGCCCTACGAACCTTCATGGTCCCGCGCCGTCTACCACCTGTATGTTATTCGCACCGAAGACCGCGAAGGCATGATGAACCATTTGAAAGCCGCGGACGTTGGTACCGGCATTCACTATCCGATTCCCCTACACTTGCAGAAAGCGTACGAGCGCGTCGGATATAAGCAAGGGCACTTTCCCGTGAGCGAAAAGGTGGCAGCGGAAATAGTATCTCTTCCCATGTTTCCGCAGCTGAGAGCGGAACAGCAAGGCCACGTTGTGGAAGCAATTCTAGAATTTGTGCAGCAGGGCGCAGTGGCGTAGTTCTTGGCAAAACAGTCAGGATTTATGAAGAACCCAATGGAATAAATGGCGAAGGAGACGGAGCCCGTGAAAAACAAGAATGTTATTGTCGTCGGATTGGGGGAGGTAGGGAAACCCCTCCTACAGCTCATTTCCAAACACCAGGATGTTGTGGGTGTGGACATCGCGGCCCCCGAGCAGCGAATCACTGATGTCGGTATTCTGCATGTGTGCTACCCTTTCGAAATCCGGGACTTCATCGGCGAAACAGTTCGCTACATTGAGCTTTTCAAGCCGGAGCTGACCATCATCAACAGCACAGTAGCAGTCGGAACAACGCGAGCGGTGGCAGAACGCACAAGCGCTGCCGTCGTGAACAGCCCAGTGCGTGGCAAACACGTGCGTATGTTTGAGGAACTCTCGAAGTATGTCAAATTCATCGGAGCGATTGACCCTGCGGCTGGAGAGATGGCGGCTGACCACTTCCAGTCGATCGGCATGAAGACAAAAGTTTTGTCTTCCCCAGAGGCCACCGAATTGGCGAAGCTCACTGAAACAACTTACTTCGGCCTTATGATCGCATGGGCGCAGGAGCTTGAAAGGTACTGTGATCGATCGGGTGCCGATTACGACGAGATCGTTTCGTTCTATGAAGAAATCAAATTCTTTCCTCTCGTAAAATACAGCCCGGGTATCATAGGCGGCCATTGCGTGATGCCGAACCTCGAGATTCTTAGCAAGTTTGACCATTCGCCGCTGCTCAAAGCTGTCAAGGTGTCGAATAACATGAAGATCGAACGCGAAGCTCGCAAGCAAGCAGCGGTCGAACCGCCCCGTTTCGTCGAGGCCACTGGCAAAGCGTCCTGACCCTCTCCTTGCCTCGGCCGCCGTGCAGTCGTTTGCGGCAAACCGGGACCGCGTCGCCGAAACCGTGTTCTGAAGCGCTTCATGGGATGGTTGCTGGCCATCTCAAGGTGTAGATTCCGGTCTGACACACGCTCGTCTCGCTTATCACCAGGCGCTAAGCAGAGTCTCGGCCGGATCCAACCTTGAGTCACTTTTCCCTCACCGCATGCAAGTCCCAAGTGTAGGTGTTGCATACCGTACGTTGAGTTTCTACCAAGAGGTCTGGGCGTGGGTCTAAGCAAGACCGCAACGAGCGAACCGCCTGCCACGCTGATATCGTCTAGTCCACGGACGAGTCAGCGGCAGGCCGAACATCGACCCCTGGTGGGGAAGCGCGTCGGCTTGGTTGTACTCTCCTCGTACCCGCAGGATCCCCGGCCGCGTCGCGTCGCGGAGGCGTTCACGCAGCAAGGCATGCATGTCGACTACATCTGCACGAGCGACGGAGAGGCTTCCTCCCACGAGACGGTGAACGGCATCGAAGTTTTCCGCATTCCGATAGTCCACCGTCGCGGCGGAAAACTGTCGTACGCCTACGAGTATTCGGCGTTCATCCTGGCTTCGACGGCGATGCTTCTCAAGCAGTCGATGCGGCGCCGGTATGACTTGATCTACATCAACAACATGCCCGACGTGCTGGTGGCGAGCGCGTTGCTGCCGAAGATGATGGGTTCCAAGGTCATTCTCGACTTGCATGACCCCATGCCCGAGCTCATGACGACCATCTTCGGGGTGGATCCGGACAGCAAGACCATCCGGCTTCTCAAGTGGTTTGAGAAGTGGAGCATGGCGAGGGCCGACCAGGTCCTGACGGTGAACATCGCTTGCCAGCGTATCTTCGCCGCCCGCAGCTGCCCGCCGGAAAAGATCGGCGTGATCATGAATTCGCCGGACGGGGCGATCTTTCCCTTTCGCGCCGCGCACTCCCGGTCGGCGAACCGCGACAGCAGGCGACCCTTCATCGTCATGTATCACGGTTCGCTGGTGGAACGGAATGGCGTGGACCTGGCGGTCGAGGCGGTAGCGCGGATTCGCGACAAAATGCCGACCCTGCAATTGCATATCTATGGCAAGTCGACGCCCTTTGTGGAAAAGGTCATGCAGTCTGTCCGGGAGCGCGGCCTGGAGCAGAACGTCACTCATCTCGGACAAAAGCCGCTGGAAGGCATTGTGCAGGCGATCGAGGACTGCGATCTCGGGGTCATCCCAAACCAGCGCAACGCCTTTACCGACATCAACACGCCGACTCGCATCTTCGAGTATCTCGCGCTCGGCAAGCCGGTGATCGCCCCCCGTACGCCGGGCATCCAGGATTACTTCGGCGATGACTCGCTGCTGTTTTTCGAGTCCGGCAATGCGGAGGAACTGGCGGAGAGAATCATGTTTGCCGCCACCCACCCCGCTGAGGCCCTGAACATAGCAGAACGTGGGCAGCAGGTCTATCAACTTCACTGCTGGGACCAGGAATGGCAAACGCTCATCGGCCTGGTGAGCAATTTGCTTGCAGAAGGGAAGTCGCACTAATGGCATCGAGAACCGAGTTGGTCGCGGACCACGCCGTCTTCACGGCCGCTAAGCCGAACGCGATTGCGTTGCAGGAAGTCGAACTATCTCTGGAACGGGTGCAGCAGTGGGTCGAAAACCACGAGTATCGCGGCTACGAGCCTTTCGACGGCCTTTCCTCTTGGGCGCGCCCGCTGGCTTTCGGAAACTTGTTCGCCGAGCGCTTGCTCATGCAGGCCATCCGGCAGTGCCCGATCAACCTTCGCCCACTGCTCGGAGTTCAGCCAAAAGACTCCACGAAGGGTCGAGGCTACATGGCGGCCGGCTACGTGCTCCGCTACCGGACAACGAGCGAGCAGCGATATCTAGACCGGGCCACCGAGTGTCTCGAATGGCTCGACCAACATAAGATTGCGCGCTTCCGCTACCACAGCTGGAGCAATCATTTCGATTTCTGCTCACGTGGTGGGGGCTACACTAGCGACGATCCGATCATCGTGTGGACGGCGCTGATCGGGCACGCGTACTTGGACGCCTACGAGGTCACGAGGCGCGAATGGTTCCTGCGCATCGCGGAAAGCACGTGCAACTGGATCATGGAATTGCCGCGAGAGCACACTGAGCGCGGCGATTGCATCAGCTACCTCGCCGACCGGCGGAGTTCGATTCACAACTCCAACATGCTAGGTGCCGGATTGCTGGCACGCGCCGCCATGCACCTCCACAACCAGGAGTACCAGCGAGTGGCGCGCTCGGCCATGGAATACAGCTGCTCGCGGCAACTTCCGGAGGGCGGCTGGCGGTACGCCGAACTGCCGAACCATCATTGGATCGACAACTTTCACACTGGCTACAATCTGGATAGCCTCAACACCTTCCTGGCAGCGACCGGAGAGAACGACTTTCGGCCAAACCTGGAAAAAGGGCTGGCCTACTTCAAACAAGTATTCTTCGAGGATAGCGGCCGTCCGAAGTATTACAACACCCGCACTTACCCGGTGGATATCCAGTGCGCAGCCCAGGCGATCGATACGCTGGCGCTGTTTGCCGGCCGCGATGCTGAATGCGCTGAGCTCGCACAGAAAGTCGCTGCATGGACCATCCGTAACATGCGGGATGCCGACGGACACTTCTATTACCGCCAGTATCCGCTCATCAAGGCGAGGACCCCCATGCTTCACTGGGGCCAGGGCACGATGTTCAAGGCGCTGGCTCATCTGCTGTTGCAGATGAAGTCGTATCAACGGGATCACAGCTAGGGATTGTTGCCGATGATAGGCGTTGTCGCGGATCCAAAGGAGCACGCTGCACTTGGGGAATTCTTCGAGGTGTTTAAGACTCCGTGGGAGCTATACCGCCGCGGGGGAGAGTACGAGGTACTGCTCTCCACGGGCGACTGCGAGTTTGAGCCGGGGGCGGCGAAACTAGTCGTTCTTTATTCCGGCCGGAAGCTGCACTGGGATGAGCAGAACCACATCGAGATCGGTTCGGAAGCGAATGCGGGCTGGGCCCGGTTCCAGGGAATCAAGCTGCCGATTTACGGTGACAGCATTTCTTTTCGAAGCCCTGACGGGGATGTGCCGGACCAGGTAGCCTGCACCAGGCGTGCCGGTGGCAAGACGTTTACCCGGGTTGGCTACGGCCTTGCCGGCGAAGTGAGTGCGCTGCTCACGGAGGGTCAGCCAGCAGCAAACGCAGCCATCCCCACGCTTGAACTGCACATTGCGTTGTTACGCGACATTATTCTCGCGAACGGCATTCCGCTTGTGGAAATCCCGCCAGTGCCGGACGGCTATAGCTTTATCGCCTGCCTAACGCATGACATCGATCATCCCTCGCTGCGGCAGCACAGGTGGGATCACACCATGCTCGGCTTTTTGTACCGTGCCGTGATCGGTTCTGTTATCGATGCTATCCGCGGAAGAAAGCCCGTCAAGCACGTTTGGGCGAATTGGCTAGCTGCACTGAATCTTCCACTGGTTCATCTGGGGCTGGCGACGGACTTCTGGTTTCAGTTCGACCGTTATGTCGAAATCGAAGGCGGGTTCCCCTCCTCGTTTTTTGTGATCCCGTTCAAGCACGACCCGGGGAAAACACGAGATGGCACGGCGCCAGGAAGGCGCGCATCGGCGTATGGCGCTCCCGATATAGCCGATTGTCTATACAAACTGAGGGCCGCCGGATGTGAAATTGGCTTGCATGGCCTAGATGCGTGGATCGACGCTTCCCGGGGACAAGAGGAGTTTGCCCAGATCAAGCGTGTGATGGGCGGCCAGCAGCAGGACGAGGTCGGCGTTCGCATGCACTGGCTTTACTTCGATCGGCAGTCGCCCGTCACTCTCGAGCAATCCGGTGCCTCCTACGATTCGACGGTTGGCTATAACGAGACGATTGGCTACCGCGCCGGAACGACCCAGGTCTACAAGCCGCTGAGCACAGTTCGTTTGCTCGAATTGCCGCTGCACGTGATGGACACAGCGCTCTTCTACCCGTCGTACCTTCATCTTTCGGCAGAAGAGGCGCGCAAGCAAATCAGCGGAATGATCGATAATGCAGTTCGCTTTGGCGGTAGCATCACTTTAAACTGGCACGATCGCAGCTTGGCGCCCGAGAGGTTGTGGGGCGATACGTATGCGAATGCGATCGAGGAGTGCAAGGCCAAGGGCGCGTGGATCTGCACCGCGGCGCAGGCTGTGTCCTGGTTTCGCCGCCGGAGAGCAGCGTCGTTTGAAAGTGGTCGTTGGAAATCGAACACCTTGCCGGCACGAGTTCCGGCAGCCATCCGGGCGAAGCTACCGGGGTTGCGGTTGCGGTTTCACCAACCGCGACATCCGTTGCAGAACAATAGCAGGGTCGAATATCGCGACCTCAGCTTGACCGAGAGCCTCGAGGCCCGGGTGACGGCCTGAAGAAATTACTTATGAATCCACACCAGCTCTCCTATGTCCTTGTGACGCCTGCGCGCAACGAAGAGCGGATGATCGAACAAACGATGCAGTCGGTCATCTCGCAGACAGTGCTGCCCCGCAAATGGGCGATTGTAAGCGACGGCTCGACCGACCGCACGGACGAAGTTGTCGTGAAGTACGCCGCCGAACACCCGTGGATCGAGCTGGTGCGGATGCCGGAGCACCGGGATCGCCACTTTGGAGCCAAAGTGCAGTGTTTCAACGCGGGTTATGAGCGTGTGCGGACTGTGCCCTTCGACATAATCGCGAATCTCGACGCGGATATCACCTTCGGCGAGGACTACTTTGAGTTTCTCTTATCCAAATTGCTGGCGGACCCGAAACTTGGCGTGGCCGGCACTCCGTTTGTGGAAGACGGGGCTTCGTACGATTTCCGCTTCACCGGTACCCAGCACGTGTCGGGAGCCTGCCAGCTCTTTCGCCGGGAATGTTTCGAAGAAATCGGTGGGTACGTACCGGTTAAAGGCGGTGGCATCGATTGGATTGCGGTGACGACAGCGCGCATGAAGGGATGGAGGACGCACACCTTCGTCGACCGCGTCTGCTATCATCATCGCCCGATGGGGACGGCCAGCGCGGGTAAGTTGATGGCGAACTTCAAGCTGGGAACGCAGGATTTCTATCTTGGCGGCCATCCCGTTTGGCAGTTGTTCCGCGGCTGCTACCAGATGGCCCGACAGCCATACGTGCTCGGTGGCACTTATCTCGTGGCTGGCTATTTCTGGGCATGGATGAGCCGCGTTCCCCGGCCAGTTTCGCCCGAACTGATCCGCTTCCATCAGCAGGAGCAAATGCGTCGGCTGTGCCACACCCTATTTCGCAGCCTTTCGAGCAAGCCAACACGTGATGATCGGTCGACACTCGACATAGGTGCCTGAGTTGACAATCGAAACAGCAACGGCTTCCCAAGCCGCGAAAACCGGGCTTCTTATCGTGAATGCCGACGATTGGGGACGCGATCGGCGAACGACTGATCGGATCCTGGCATGCAGTCGGAAGGGAGGCATCTCTTCGGTCAGCGCCATGGTGTTCATGGAGGATACGGAGAGGGCGGCAGAAATCGCAAAGGAGCAAGGGTTGGATGCTGGCCTGCACCTGAATTTGACGTCGCCCTTTACTGCGCCGCGCTGCCCAGCGCAGGTTGGCGAGCGACAGCAGCAACTGGCGCGCTATTTGTTGAAGCATCCGTTTGCACGGGCCTTGTACCATCCCGGGCTTGCCGGCCACTTTGAATATGTGATTGGAGCGCAGTTGGACGAGTTCCAGCGTCTTTACGGCATGGGCCCCGGGCGCATCGACGGACATCATCATATGCATCTCTGTGCCAACGTATTGCTGCACGGCTTATTGCCGCCCGGAACCAAGGTGCGCCGGCACTTTTCCTATGAGCGCGGCGAAAAGCGAGTGCGCAACAGTCTTTTCCGTCACAGCACCAGACTCGCGCTGGGCGGGCGGCATCTCCAGACCGACTATTTTTTCTCATTGCCGCCGCTGGTCTCGGACAGGCTGCGCTACATTTTTTCTCTGGCCGAACAGTACGTCGTGGAACTCGAAACTCATCCGCTTGACGATCGCGAGTATCAGTTCCTCAGCGAGGGAGAGATTTTCCGCTGGATCGACCGCAGTTCGATCGGGCGGGGTTACCTCATTGCGTGAAGCCGCCGCGAAAGAAGATTGGACAACTCGTGGACGCAGCACTGATCAGCCTATCGTCGAGCCGACAATCGCAAAGCATGCCGGGCAGGACTCCACATATCGCGGTGTGCATCTGCACGTTTCACCGCGCGCATTTGTTGCCTCGCCTGCTCAATACATTGGCAGGGCAGGAGACTGGGGGACTTTTCACCTACTCGATCACGGTTGTCGATAACGACGGTTCGCGATCTGCAGAAGCTACAGTGGCCGAGTATGCGGCCGGGTCGAGCATTCCGGTCAGATACTGCGTGGAGCCACGGCAGAATATCGCGTTGGCCCGGAACAAAGCGGTGGAACATTCCCAGAGTGAATTCATCGCGTTCATCGATGACGACGAGTTTCCCATCCGCACCTGGCTGTTAACTTTGTTCAACAATTGCCTCGAATACGATGTCGATGGCGTGTTGGGACCGGTAAAGCCGCATTTCGACGAGAGTGCCCCACGATGGGTGATCGAAGGAAAGTTTTACGAGCGGGAGACGTATCCGACCGGGCTTGTGATCGACTGGCGAAAAGGGCGCACCGGCAATGTGCTCTTGAAGAAAAGTCTTTTTACCGATCCAACCCCGTTCAATCCTGATTTTCGAACTGGCGAGGACCAGGAGTTTTTTCACCGGATGATCAACGCGGGGCACAAGTTCATTTGGTGTAATGAGGCCGTTGCTTTCGAGGTTGTGCCTCCGATCCGGTGGAAGCGCACGTTCATGCTTCGAAGGGCGTTGCTGCGCGGGGCCATGGAACCTAAGGCGCCGGATTTCGGCGCTCGCAGCATCGCGCAATCGGCGCTCGCTGTGTTCGCTTATGTAGCTGCTCTGACGGTGGTGTGGATTTTCGGACATCACAAATTCATGTCGGTCTTAATACGGCTTTGCGATCATCTCGGAAAACTCTTGGCCGCAACAGGAATCGAAGTGGTGAAAGATCAGTATGTCGTGGAATAGCGCTGCACAGCGAAGAGCGCGAGTTGGTGTAACGGATGGCAAGCGAAAATAGCTATAGCTTGGGCTCGGGTTATACCTACGAGGTTGATGTCGTAGAGCAGCAGAGCTGGTACGGAGCGCTGCGCGAATTTGCCGACGCCAACATCTACCAGACGTGGTCTTACGGGGAGATCCTCTCCGGCGGTTGCAATCTCAGCCATGTGCTGCTGAAGAAGGATGGACAAATCGCTGCTGCCGCACAGGCCAGAATTGCGAAAGTCCCGTTCCTGAATCTGGGAATGGCCTACGTGCGCTGGGGACCCCTGTGTGTGCGGTGCGGGGCAGAGGCGAACCTGGAGGTGTTTCGCTACGCGGTGCGAGCTTTGCGCGAAGAGTTTGTGTTGCGCAGGGGGCTGACGCTTCGGCTGTTTCCGATCCTCTTCGATGACGGCTCACCGAATCTCGCGACGATTCTCGCGGAAGAAGGGCTGTACGCGGTCAAGGATGATGGGCGCGAGCGGACGATGCTGATGGACCTCGGTCCGTCGGTTGATATACTACGGGCTGGGGTGGCGCGAAACTGGAAGCGCAACCTGAAGGAAGCCGAGCAGAACAATTTGGAAGTTGTGGAAGGAACGGAGGATGAACTCTTCGACCAGTTCATCGCGCTCTATAAAGGCCTGGTGGTTCGCAAGGGATTTGCGGAACCGAACGACATCAACCAGTTCCGATCGATGCAAGCCGGTTTGCCCGAGGATCTGAAGATGAAGATTGCGCTGTGCAGGTCTGCGGGCAAGATTTGTGCGGGCTTGGTGTGGAGTGCGATGGGCAATACCGGCATCGAGCTCTTCGCCGCAACGAACGAGACCGGATTGCAGAGCAAAGGCTCGTACCTGCTGCGTTGGAGACTATTGACGTACCTGAAAGCGAACCGGTTCAGACTCTACGATCTGAACGGCATCAATCCGGTCGCCAATCCGGGTGGGTACAAGTTCAAGCACGAATTGGCTGGGAAAAATGGAAGGGACGTGCATTACTTGGGACGATTCGACTGTCACGCGAACTCCATTGCACGTGCTTGCATCGCATTGGCGGATCGACTCAGAACCATGCGGTGGTCGTTGCGGCGACTGGTTGCCAAAGTGGGGCATGCTGCCGGGCTGCTGTCGACAGCATGGAGCTGAACGGAGAAACATCTTTATGGAACAGGTCGCCACATTGCAGGCACAAGGACCGCTGAAGACAACGCAAGTCAGCGTCGAGGGCAAGTGGGTCAGTGTGTCCGCCATCGAAATTAACAGCCGCGCCGTTGTGACGAGTGGCAAATGGATCAAGATCGCAGCCATCCAGGACGAGTATTGGCAGGCGACCGCGTGCGAAGACCCGGAAACATACATCCGCGCGCTGCGGCAGAGCCACGGCTTCAGCGCCGACATCTTTGCCTTCATGCAGAAGTTGCCGGAGGTCACCCCCAAGTACCCCTATCCGGTAGATTGGGACAATGTTGCCGCAATAAAGCTCAGCACCTACCAGAATTGGTTCGACAAACTTTCGCCGGAAACGCGAAGGAACGTGCGGCTGGCGGCGAAACGCGGGGTAATAACACGAGTCGTGGAGTTCAATGACGATCTTATCAACGCCATCGTGTGCATCAATAGTGAATCTCCACTGCGGCAGGGAAGGCGGTTCCCGCACTATGGGAAAGACTTTGCGGCGGTGAAGAGAGATTACGAATCGTTTCTCGACCGCAGCGTTTATATTGGGGCCTATCTGAACGGGGAACTGATTGCGTTTTTGAAGATCGTTTGCATGGGACCGGTCGCTGGGATCATGCAGCTTCTGTCGAGAATGGAACACTATGACAGGAAGCCGGCGAATGCACTCATCGCAAAAGCGGTCGAGCACTTCTGTGCGGCCGGCAAGTTTTCCTATCTGACTTACATCCGATACCACTACGGCAACAAGCACAAGAGTCCTTTGACTGAGTTCAAGCGCCGCAACGGATTTGAAGAAATTGCCATCCCAAGGTTTTTCGTGCCCCTGACCACGAAAGGGAAAATTGCGATCGCGTTGAATCTGCACCGATCACTGGTCGAGATCCTACCCGAGAAGGCGATTTATCCGCTTCTTGCCCTTCGCACCAAGTGGCAGAAGTTTGCCATGCGATCCAGCGGCGAGGTCCGCTAATCCGGGCCAATTCAAACCTTGCTGCCTAGAACTCACAGGAAAGACAGTCATGCCCGGAATCGTCGGTCTCGTCACAAAAAAGCCGTGCCAGGAAGCTGAAGCAGAGCTGCAGCAGATGTTGGTGACGCTGTGCCATGAGCCGAGCTACGTGTCGGGCACGTGGGTCGACAGGTCTTTGTGCGTGTATGCCGGATGGGTTGCGCGCGGCGGTTCCGTTTCCGAGCCGATGCCGTTGGTCAATGAAACAGGCGACATCATCCTCATTTTTTCGGGGGACGAATGTGGTGACCCGAATACCCGTTCTCGCCTGCGCCAACTCGGGCATGACATTGCCGACGGAAGATGCTCGTACCTGGTCCACCTATATGAAGAGGAGCCGTCGTTTTTCGCGAGCCTAAACGGGCGGTTCCAGGGAATTCTTATCGACCTGAATCGCGGGACGGCGACGCTCTTCAACGATCGTTACGGAATCCACCGCCTCTATTATCACGAGTCGAAAGACGCTTTTTACTTCGCTGCGGAAGCGAAGGCGATCCTGGCCGTGCGGCCGGAACTGCGGATGCTAGACAACGACAGTTTCGGCGAATTGGTCGCATGTGGATGCGTCCTGGAGAATCGAACCGTGTTCCGGGGTGTGCATGTCCTGCCGTCGGCTTCGGCCTGGGTGTTCCGCTCCGGCACCAACCAGGCTAGAACGAGCTATTTCGAGCCGCGGCAGTGGGAGGATCAAGAGGAGCTCGAGCCGGAGGCATACTACCAGGCGTTGAGGACGGTGTTTTCGACCAACCTGCCTCGCTACTTAAAGGCTGAACAGAAGGTCGGCATGTCTCTGACCGGTGGTCTGGACACGCGCATGATCATGGCGTGGCATAAGCCGCAGCCAGGGTCACTGGAGTGTTACTCGTTCGGCGGCATGTTCCGTGACTCGCAGGACGTCGTGATCGCCCGGCGGGTCGCCGAAACTTGTGGACAAACGCACAGCACGATCCGGGTTGGAGAAGAGTTTCTGGGGCGATTTTCCGACTACGCGGAGCGGACGGTTTACCTTACCGACGGGTGTGTAGGAGTCAATCACTCACCCGACCTATATGTGAACGAACTGGCGGCACAGATTGCTCCGATCCGGATGACGGGTAATTATGGTGGCGAAGTGTTGCGTAGCGTGCGGGCTTTCAAGCCTTGCGAAGGCTTGCCTTTGCCATTCCGCTCGGAACTCGCTCCGAGCCTGGAAAAGGCGCGTGCAACCTATAACAATTTACTTACTTTGCACCCTTTGTCATTTGCCGTGTTTCGGCAACTTCCGTGGCACCACTACGGGCTGCTGTCGTTGGAGGAGACACAACTCGCGTTACGCTCGCCGTATCTGGACAATGATTTCGTGCGCACCGTATTCCGTGCGCCCCAAGGTACGCTGGCGACCAACGATATCTCCTTGCGTCTGATCGCGGACGGCAATGCTGCTCTGGCACGGATTCGCACCGATCGGGGCGTGACAGGACAGATGGGCATGGCTGCCCGCATTACCAAGTCATGGCTTGATTTTTCGTTCAAGGCTGAATATGCCTACGATTACGGAATGCCGCAGTGGGTGGCGGCGACGGATCACTTCCTGTCGGTGTTTCGATTCCAACACCTATTCTTAGGCAGACACAAGTTTTACCACTTTCGCGTGTGGTACCGGGATGCGCTTTCCAAGTACGTGCGCGCCGTGCTCCTTGACCCGAGGAGCATGTCACGGTCCTACCTTGAGCCTCGGGCCATGGAAACAATTGTGGAGCGCCACTGTCGAGGAGAGCGCAACTATACGTCGGAGATTCATACTCTGTTGACCCTTGAACTTCTGTGCCGCTACCTGATTGATTCATCCACCGCAGTTCCGCCGAACTCGCGGGAGATAACACCTGTCCTGACTACCACCGGGACTACTACTATAAGTTAGCCGCCACTAATCCGTCCAGCCATCGGTCACTAATTGGGCGATTAGCTGTACGATGTGGTTCGCAGAAGCAACGATTACATGCCATCCCTAGCTCTAGTTATCGGAATTGCATTCAGCCTTTGGCTCATCGTACGCGACGTCAAACGTCGTCGATCGGTCAGCTCCGCCGTGTGGATCCCGATCATCACCATCCTGATCCTTGCGACCAGGCCGCTGTCGGAATGGTTTGAGATTAGCACCGTCCAAACTGCAACGCTCGACAGTGAGGGCAGTCCTGTCGATGCTGTGTTCTACCTCGTAGTGATTGCTACTTCTTTGATTGTGACGTTCCTTCGCGGCGTGAAATGGAATAAGTTTCTGCTATTTAACCTCGCGATCGTGGCCTTTTACTTATACCTCGGTCTAAGCGTGCTCTGGTCCGACAACCCATTGGGCTCGTTCAAACGGTGGTTTAAAGATTGCGGATACCTGTGCTTATTGGCTGTGCTAGTTTCAGAGAAGGACCCAGTAGAAGCCATCCGAGCCTCCTACGTTCGCGCTTCCTGTGTGCTATTGCCGATTTCTGTCGTACTGGTCAAGTTTTACCCAACGATTAGCCGAGGCTACAGCAATACCGGTGAAATGCTCGTTGCTGGTCCAACGACGCAAAAGAATTCTCTTGGGCAGATGGTGATGCTGTGTATTTTGTTCTTGGCCTGGGATTACCTGGAATGGAGAAGGGCAGGTCCAAAACGATTCGCCATGCCCTGGGTCACGATGCTGCTCGTCGGGATGGGTCTGTGGCTGCTGTACATTTCCGACAGCAAGACGGCCTTCGTTTGCACGGGTGTAGGCCTGATACTGCTGGTGCGAACAGGCCGATTGGCAACGTCACGAACTACGAATAGCCTCATTTTGGTCGGGGTGCTGTCGCTCCCTTTCCTCATCCTATTCGGGGCCGCACAGTTCAGCGACGTCGTCGCTCCGTTGATCAATCAGTTGGGACGTGACCTGACCTTTACCGGGCGTACGGAAATCTGGAAACACGTGATCAATTATCCCCTGAACCCAATGTTCGGCAGCGGATTCTACAATTTCTGGGGGCAACATGGGGGCGTGGAGATTAGAAGGGCGATGAGGGAACCTCGCCTAAGTTCGTCCCACAATGGGTACCTTGAGCTGTATTTGGACGGTGGAATTCTGGGACTGGCGCTGTTTTTACTCATGATTGCAGGATCCGGGGCAAGGTTGATCAATCATATTCACGAAACCCGTTACCACCAGTTGAGGTTCGCACTTCTGGTTCTCGCTATCGTCTACAACCTGACGGAGGCGATGTTCGCGCGTCCAGTCCTGATCTGGTTTACTACACTGGTTGTGCTGGTAGATTTCCCGGCGCTGAAAGCGAGTATGACAACGCGCCGACGAACGATGCCTGTCCGTAGGGGTGATTCAGTGAACATGGGAGAGATCCAGTCCGTCTCCGGGGAGTTCAACTACCGATGAAGTTTCGGCTGGCCAGACCGCTTGGGGTTGGGCTGGGGCTGGCGGTGTTCATCGTCCACTCCGCTATCCTATTCGTCGTCGTTCCTGAATTTAGCTCGCACCTGATGCGTTTTTACAACCAGAACACTGCGACGGATGGTTATGACCTGGTGGCATCCAACCTGGCAGCCGGTTTTGGCTACCGCTTCGCGCCGGATACCGCCAATACTTTGATGCGTGAACCCGGCTACGTCATCTTCCTGGCGGGCCTGTTCAGCGTGTTCGGCCGAAGTTTCGCAGCTATTAAGCTGGCGAATATCATCCTGGCGCTGCTGACGGCTGGTGTGATATCCAGCCTGGCGCGCAAACTGTCGGCCAGCCGGGCGGCCGCATTGGGAGCTCCTTTGATCTTCCTTTTCCATCCCGGGATCTTAATCGCCGAGAGTCGAGCCGGGCTGGAGGTCTTGTTTGCCTTCTTGCTTGCGCTGTTCGTGTGGACGCTGTACAGAGCGGTCGAAAACGGCAGCGCGCGTAATTACTTGTTGAGCGGAGTAGTGCTGGGTGTTGCCGTCTCGGTAAAAAGCACGCCGATGCTATTTCCCGTCTTCTGGCTCGTTTACCTGGTAGTGACGGAGCGAGAGCGAACCTCCAGTATGCTGCTCCGCACGTGCCGCAACATAGCGATCATGGTGATGGCAATGTTCGCAGTGTTGTCGCCATGGATCCTCCGCAATTACAAGCTCACTGGACGATTCATCCCGTCGGCGAGTGTGCTCGGCGTCTCTGCTCATGCCGGCCAGTACATTGGCAGCCATTTAACAAGACAAAACCAACTAGCTATGGTTGACCGGGGGGCCGCGCAGGAAAGGAAGAGATTGGCTCGCGAACTCGGGTACGAATTCAAGGGTGACGATTATCAATACTACCCGTACTTCTATGCAACCGCAGACGAGGTCCATTTTTCCGATTATCTGCTGCACAGAGTCATCGAGGGCTACAAACGATCGCCAGTTCTGTTCCTCAAATGCGCCGGGTTAAACCTGTTGAACTTTTGGGTCGCGGGTAAGACGTGGCGGTCGACATTGTTAAATGCCGCTTTCCAGCTTCCATTTCTCGCGCTCGCAATTACCGGCGTGATTCTGTGCTTTAGAAGCGGCCGCGCCAAGCTCAGTGCACCCTTGGTTCTCATCATCCTGTACTCAGTCCTGGTCACTGTGCCGATCCTGGCGCAGGCACGGTATAGCGTGCCTATCACCCCCTTTGTTGCCCTTCTGGCAAGCGTCCCGCTGGCCGTAGTCGCGGAGAGGATACCTAGTCTCGTCATGAGGAGACGGCAGCTCTACCTGCCACGGCCTGATGCCCAGAAGAACCAGTTGCGCCCAGACATTGAAGTATGAAGCGAAATCTCCAATTCGGCATATCGTTTCTCCTCGGCGTTCTCCTCCTCTACCTTGTTTTCTGGCGTTTCGACATGGCAGAAACCGGACGGTTTTTGCACAACGCGAACCCAAGACTGCTGACGGCGGGAGTTGCCTTGATGGTGGTGGCATACCTCGTCCGGGGAATGCGGTGGCGCATTTGGCAACGTGGCCTCAGCTACGGCAATGCGGTGCGACTGATCCTAATCGGCTTCATGGGCAACAACATTTTGCCCGCAAGATTGGGCGAGGTCCTGCGCGCTCATTGCGCGGCTCCCAGGACATCGGAACAGACCGGGCGAACCGCCGCCCTTGGATCGATCGCTGCCGAACGTATTCTGGACGGATTCATGATTGCCGCATTTGGACTCGCAGGTCTCGCGCTTGTGGCTGTGGATCGCCGCCTGCAGTGGGCGCTGGGCGCGGTGTCCATCGGCTTTTCTGTCATCTCACTGGCTTTTTTCGTCGCGATTCACGTGCACGAGAAGATTCTGTCGCCCATTACCGCTCTGAACCGGCGGTTTCCGGGACGGCTAACCGAGTTTCTCCTCGCAAGGATCGCACAATTTCTGTCTGGGTTTCGCTCCTCAGAAACGCAAGGCGCATGCTCGCCGCCACCGCCTCCACGGCTGTGATCTGGGCGCTTGAGCTTGGGGGCTATTACTACATCGGACTTGCTGTTGATCGCAACTTTACGATACAGCGTTCAGTCCTCTTTCTTGCGGTTGTGAACTTCGCGTCCATCATCCCGCTCAGCGGAGGTGGCATCGGCACTATCGAGATGGTGACTCCTAGCTTCCTCATCAGCTCGGGTGTGCCCGCGAGCGCCGCACTCGCGATGGTGCTATTGCAGCATGCTGCCCAGTATCTATTTACCACCGTCTCCGGCGGGATTTTATACATGGCCGGCAGGTTCTACAGGATCCCTCTGTCGCTCTCAGCGCCGTCGGTCGAAGCCGGGCCCGCAAGCTCGGCCTTGGTGGAGACGAAGGCGAGCGTTGACGAACTCAGAGCCGACGTCACACTGAGGCCTGCCGCCCGTCATGAAATCGAATTGTCGATCGTGATTCAAGCGTACAACGAGGAGAAACGTCTGCCTCGCACTGCGCTGCAGACGTTGCGCTGGTGTGCCGAACGGAACTTTGAATTCGAGATTGTCATTGTCGACGACGGAAGTCGCGATCAGACTCTGGCGCTGGCGCGCGTACTGGAGGAGAGTGACGCCCGGATCCGGGTTCTCGCTTGTCCGCACAGGGGCAAAGGCGCTGACGTGCGCATGGGAATGCTGAATGCGCACGGTTCTTACAGATTGTTCATGGACGCGGATGGAGCCACGCCTCTGGACGAGATTCCGAAGCTGCTCGCGGCGGTGCAGGAGGGAGACGACATCGCGATCGGATCTCGGGCGCGGCAGGAGTTGGGCGAGGTCGAAGTCAGACGATCGTTCGGCCGGTGGCTCGTGAGCTGCGTGTTTTCCTTCTTCGTTAACGTTTTCGCGATTCGAGGCATTGCCGACACGCAGTGCGGGTTCAAAATGTTCCGCCGCGAGGCTGCCACGGCTGTATTCTCCCAGCAGAAACTTGATGGATTCGCCTTTGACGTGGAAATTCTCTTTGTCGCCAAACGTCTGTTGCTGGCGGTCTGCGAAATACCCGTGAATTGGGTTGCGCAACCGGGCTCTAAGGTGAATCTCTTAGCCAATTCCCTTCGGATGCTGTGGGACATTTGCCACGTCCGCTGGGTACACCTAGATCTGGGGCAGAGCCCTGGTGACCTCTTGTCCGACAACAACCATGTGCCTCATTACACGATCAGCCGCACGGAGGCGTAGACGCGTAAACGCGCTTCGGGCAGGACAGGTGAGGGTTTTGCGATGCCGGAGTCGTGCTCCTGACCCGATTTGGTACAGGGGGGATGATGTACCTTCGTGTTCCGCCGTCCGTAGTTTCGACCGAACGTGTCTGGTAAACTGCACTCAAGAATGCGGAGGGGAGTGCAGGTATGCGAAATCCTATGCTACATGTTGCAGATATGAATGACGGCTCGATCTCCAGTATGAAACGTATCCAGCCTACGCTGGCCCTGAAGCTCTATGCAATACGTATGTTGTTGGTTTCCATAATGCTTCTGAGCGTGGGCGTGTTGCCTCCGCTGGCAGCGGCTTCGACTTGCTCTGGCACTCACCCTAACCTCACAGCAGCCAGTTCCTCTCAAGCGGACGTACAAGACTGTCTCACGGCGGCAGTGGACGGCGACACCATCAATGTTCCCGCAGGCACTTCTACATGGAGTGCGGGAGGCATTTTTGTCAACAAGAGCGTGACGATTGCGGGCGCGGGATCGACCCTTACCAAAATCAGTGCGTCCAGTAGCACCTGCTTCTCGCTTGATTACACCAAGAACACCCGGATCACGGGATTTCAGGTCACCACTTGCACCATAGGGGGAATAAACAACGCCTCGGTTACGGGAACCTTTCGGGTCGATCATAATAAATTTGTCGGCAACGCTGGTCAGTGGGGCAACAACGAAAATGATTTCATTGGCAGTTGTCAGACTCCGCAAGTGCATCCCACAGGGCTTGTCGATCACAACGACATCTCTAACTATCGCTTTGTAGTGGACTCCACGAACTGCATCCTTACGGATGGCAACTATGCCACCCAGCAGTGGGCGGTTCAGCCTCCGGTCGGAAACTCGGGCACGCAAAACAGCAACGGCATCATAGAACAGGTGGTTTATTTCGAGGACAACACCTATCACAACACCAACGCGAATGGAGACACGCGCAACTGGGTGGACGGGAATCAGGCTGGGCGATATGTAGTGCGCTTTAACACCGTCGATGGCCACGCCTTCAACTTCATCGAGGCCCACTCGGAGGCTGGCGACAATCGTGCAACACAGTGGTGGGAAGTCTACCAGAACGATATTAGCGCCATTGCTTGCGGTTCGGATCAAGGTTCCCCACCGTGCTGGTTTCTGGGAGCCTATCCGCGGGGCGGAAGCGGCATCTACTGGGGGAATGTCTGGCCTAATACCATCTTCACGCAAGATTTGGTCATCAACAATCTCCGCAGTTGTAGCACAGAAGGTGGGGGGCAGGGCAAGTGTGGCGGGACTTCCACTTGGGACCAGAATCTCTCCGGGCAGAACGGGAATGCCTGCCGGGATCAGATTGGAAGAAGTTACGATACGACCTTATGGACTGTACCAACAGGCCAGTACTCACAACCTTTGACTCCTGCGTACTTTTTCAACAACACGCATCTCTCCGGCACGCAGCTTCTCGTGCAGGTTGATTCGGAAGGCGGGGATACCGGAACCTGCAACGGCACTGACTTCACGACAGCGGATATTCAATGGAACCGTGACGCTTACCAAACAAATGGAGCGTCCTGCTCCGGTTCTACCTGTAGTAGTGGAGTGGGGTCTGGGACACTTGCTGCTCGTCCGGCTAACTGCACCACCGGCGTAGGTTACTGGGCAACCGACCAGGGTAGCTGGAACCAGAGCGGCAATGGCAAGGGGAATGGCGTGCTTTACCAGTGCACTAGTACGAATACATGGACACTGTACTACACGCCCTACGCCTATCCCCATCCGCTGCAGAACGCGTCAAGTTCGGCGCCCAACCCGCCTAAAAACTTGTCGGCGGTGGTCAATTAGGAGCCGAGCAGCGGGTTACGACAGCCGTTCCTCGACAAGAGGCATACGAAGTTGTCAGACGTTTGAGACAGACAGATTCTCAAAGTGACACCTAGGCTGGCACGCGTTATGAGTCCGCGTGCCAGCCTGCACAAACCTTGTTGGTCCACCATCTAATGAATTTCTGCACAGATCAACTGAGGCAATGCGGTGGTCGGTCAGCCGCCGTCGTACCCTGCGCCGCTGTGTACGCCAATTGGGAACGGTGAGCGTATTTAGCCACCTTCAGGCGGTGTGCGTCGTGAATTCGACAGTTGTGGCCTCCCTGTTTTTCGCTTCGCCTTGCATGCTGTGTCGTCGCCGCCGTCCAGCTTGCGTATTAGATATTCGAGGGTCAGGGGCCAGTCAGCATCAGTTTGCGGAGCCACACAGCAGCCGGTGCGTGAACGATCGGCGCCTACTTGGTTGGGTTACGCTGGGGGAACCCTGGGCGGTGTTCTGTCGCTTGGGGTGCGAGTGTGGTGATTCGGTTGCCGCTTGTTTAATACGTGGCTGGGAGACGCGGGCTGGTAACTACGGTCGATGTTTGGGTGGCATTTTATCCCTCTGCCCTGCTGGGGAATCCGCGACGATGCTGGCGAGTATTAGTGTCGAACAGGACCCTCCGATTGTGTAATAGCTCGTCGGTCTTCCCATCGGCTTAGCAGTAGGAGTTGCGTTGATGATTGCGTTTCCTCGCCTGCGCCGGAGCGCTTCATATGCCTGAAACACGGTGAAATCAACATTAGCGCAGCGTGGGGGTTTACTCGTTATGGCGATGACCGCGATGAAAACCGAAGCGTCACCGGCTAGCGAAAGCAAACTGCCTTCGCAGCCTAAATTAGAACATCCGAAGGTTGCTTTTTACGGAGTCTTCGGTATCAAGAACCTGGGAAACGAGTGCACGCTGCAAGCGATCTTACACAACTTTCAAGAGCGGCTGCCCGGCGGAGAGGTCTATAGCATTTGTTATCGTCCGGACGACACCTCTCTCCGTCACAATATTCCTGGCGTAGCAATCTGTTCTCCAGGCCGTTCGTCCGATGAGACGGTTGAGCGCAGCGGCGGGATCAGCAGATTGTTTCGAATTTGTTTTCAGCGTATACCGGGCGAGATATGGCATTGGTGGAAAGCCGTCAGGAACTTACGGGGCACGGAACTAGTAGTTATGACAGGAACGGGGATGCTGACCGACTATAGTACCTCCGCATTCGGTTATCCCTATGACGTTTTCATGTGGACCGTCGCCGCAAGGCTAGTGGGCTGCAAAGTGAGATTTGTCGGTGTTGGCGTGGGTCCGATTTACAGTTCGGTCAGCCGATTCTTTATCCGGACCGCTCTGTCTCTGGCGGACTATAGGAGCTTCAGGGATCAATTTTCCAAGAACAGAATCGAGAAATTTGGCTTCGACAGTCGCCGAGATCCTGTCTTTCCGGACCTAGCATTCAGCCTGCCCGAGCAAGTCTTTCCGCATCCCGTCAAGCAAACGCGCCAAAAGGTGCAGGTGGGTTTGGGAGTGATGGACCACCGGGACATCCACGTTCACCCAACGATCGAGGAGCAGGAGACCGCTTATTCGACGTATCTTGATAAAATGTGCGAGTTCGTCTCGTGGCTCACTAAGAATGGCTACGGAATTCGTATCCTGCAAGGCGATTCGAAATATGACACGCGCACAAGGGCCGAACTCAAGGCGAGACTGGAGCAGCGAGGAATCCGCTACGACCAAGCCAGAATCATCGATGAGGACACCGCGACGGTGGAAGAACTGCTTGCGCAGTTAGCCGAAGTAGATATCATCGTTTCGCCCCGGTTCCACAACCTTCTTCTCGGCATGATGCTCGATGTCCCGGTCGTTTCCATCTCGTACGATCCCAAGAACGATGCTTTGTTGGAAGGTATGGGCTTGGGCAAATACTGTCAGTCTCTAACCGGCTTGGACGTGCAGAAACTCATCGAACAATTTGTCGATATCCAGGCAAAAGCCAAAGAAGTCAAACCACTAATTCGCGACAAAGCAAGCGAATATCGCAGCCTATTGGCACAGCAGTACGACTTGATCTTCGGTGACTATAACCGACTTGTTTGAGTGAAAATTACGCACAGGGTAAATTGAATGTCGCAGGGGTCTCATGCAAGCAGCCACTCGGAATTACAGGAAAGATCATCTGCCGGTCGCGAAACGGCGTGCCGTCGATCAGCACCGCACACAACCGTAACTCGCCCAGCGGACGCTCCATCAATCCCTGTAGCTTTTCCCGGCTGGAGGCGATGAAGTTGTCGCTCACCGCCGACTTCTCCACCCCGTAGGCTTGGTGAAAGTCTTTCACCACCGCTCCATAGTTGCGCGTCGACAACCCACGCATCATCTTGTCCCATACCCCGTGCTCCAGCGGCCCACTGCGCTGAAACAGTTCGTAACTGCCCAGCCGTTGCTCGCGATTCTCCTGGGTGCGCAGACGCGTTCTCCGGATCGGCACCTTCTGCCCGTCCACCACGCAGTAGCCGTCCTCTTTTCCCCAGCGGTGAGCGCGCCGTGCGGGATGCTGCTGGTGACGCTCGCCTGCCAGGTGCCGTACTTCTTCCTCCATCACCAGGTTCATCAGGGAAAGACCGGCCTCGCGCAGCAGGTGGCCGACTCCTTCTTGCAGAAGACCCACGACCTCGGCCATGGGAAAGATCATCTGGATGTTGGGATTCTCTTCGTGGGCCAGCTGGCGGAACTGTTGCACCGCTCGTTGCTGGTCGATCTGGTATCGTCTTTTCATAGCGACTCTCTCCTTTTTCTTGGCAGAAAAAACCACCCTCGGCCCATTATGACCGCGGATGTGAGAGGCGCTACTTTCTACGAATTAACGGGGCATCCTCATGATTCTCGACCCAAGCAGCAGTCACAGGCTCAATCAAGCAAGGAGCCTGTTTACGTTTCACGCCCACGAACGTTGTTTCCCATGAAGCCGGCTCTAGCGTGGATTGTCACGTTGTGCCGTGAATATCAGGACGGCCAGATCTTGAAGACATCATTAGAGTACAGATCGAGCAAGCACGGCCACTTTCTGACAGGGCGACGTTCACCGGTCGTGCCACTCCAAAGACTCAGAACGCTGGGCACAAAACCTGCAGTGAAGCGGACATAGGCCTTACGCCCGTTGGCCATACGATGAGGGAGCGATGATCTCTAACAGCAAACACGACCAAAATGCTAAGCACCGCATTCTTTTGTTTTCCGAGAGAAACATTTTTGAGCGGGAAGTATGGAGATGTTCATGGCAGGAATTCGAAGGAATTCTGCAAGAAATCGACTCTGTTGAGGTCGTGGCTCCAAAACCGAAGAAATGGTACCCATACGGCAAGAGAGTTGCTCTACGACTTGGAGAGTACGTCAGAGTCCCCCTCAATCCCGGCATTACCTCGGTCAACGTGAACCAGGAGTACGACATGTTTCTTGCGGTCTGTGAGAAGCCGTCGGAACTGTTACACCTCCAAGCAGTGAAAGGGTGGCGTGATCAGTGCAAAACCTCCGTCTGTGTGCTTCCCGAGTTCTATGTCAAAGAGATACCTACTTCGAAGAGCAGTCTCGATGTGTTGAACGAATTTGATTATGTCATCTTCATGTTCAACGTCAACGAGCCCTTCAAGAAGATCATCAAGGGGCAGGGACAGTATCTACCTGCCGGCATTGATACGCTGCGCTTCTGCCCCTACCCCAACCCGCCGGCCAGATGCATTGATGTCCTGAGTATTGGCCGCAAGGCCTCGGCGGTTCACAAGGCTCTGATGAGAATGGCGCGCGAAGACGGAAAATTCTACGTTTACGATACGATCAACGATCTGCACGCCTATAACTTGGACGAGCATCGCCTGATGATGGCGAACATGGCAAAGAGGAGCCGGTATTTCATCGTGAGTCCCGGCAAGTTTGACAATCTTGCGGAAACCGGCGGACAAAGTGAATTTGGCTATAGGTATTTTGAAGCGGCGGCGCCGGGCACAGTCATGATCGGCATGCGCCCGGCAAACAATAAGGAATTTGACAAGATTTTCAACTGGCAAGATGCGGTCATTGAAGTGCCTTTTACCTCTGATGAAATCGTCTCGGTCATCCGGGAACTCGATAAAGAACCAGAGAGGCAGATGAAGATTCGGCAGACGAACGTCATTCAATGCTTGCTTAATCATGACTGGGTCTACCGGTGGGAAGCGGTGCTCAGCCTAGTAGGAATGCAACCCATGCCCATGCTTCAGAGCAGAAAACAGCGATTAAAGGACCTCGCTGAAATAGTCAAAGAAGCTCCCATCGAGCTTCAGAAAACGCGGGTTTGATGACCAACGTTGCTGAGAAGAACAGCCTGCGGTGCAAAGCATCGCAGACTGTCCAGTGTTTCTGTAGGAGGTCAAGGATGAAGGTCGTAATTTTTTGTGGCGGGCTGGGTCTGAGACTACGAGAGTATTCCGAGAACGTGCCTAAGCCTCTCGTGCCGATTGGCGATGCCCCGGTGATGTGGCACTTGATGAAATACTATTCGCACTATGGTCACAAAGACTTCATTCTGTGCTTGGGACATAAGGGTGAAGCTATCAAGAGATTCTTTCTCAGCTATAACGAGGCTCTTTCCAGCGATTTCATTCTTTCCAACGGCGGACGGAGCGTTGAGCTCCTGGGTACAGACTTCAGCGACTGGCGGATCACGTTCGCGGATACCGGGGCCAAGTCCCTGATCGGTGAACGCCTCCTGGCGGTCCGCGAACACGTCAAAGGCGAGGAAGTGTTTCTGGCGAACTATGTCGACGGGCTGTCGGATCTGGACTTGGACATGGTGATCGACCGGTTTCTCAAGGCCAACAAGACAGCTTTCTTCGTGTCCGTGCCGCCCACACAGACATTCCACTTGGTGGAAACCGACGGTAACTCGCGCGTTACTCGCATCAACCATGCGGAAACCTCAGACAAGTGGATTAATGGAGGGTACCTCATCCTGCGCCAGAGGATTTTTGATTACATTCGGCCTGGCGAGGATCTGGTGGACCAACCCTTCCAACGGCTGATTCAGGAGGGGGAGCTGATGACCTTTAAGCACAGCGGTTTCTGGGCCTGCATGGACACGTTTAAGGAGCGGCAGCAGTTGGAAGATTTGTGGTCCAAAGGGGCGGCTCCGTGGCAGGTTTGGCTCAACCAGTTCCCAAGTCGGTCCCAGTTGTGATACCGAAAACCGCAAAGTCGTCGTAACGGCGGCGTCTACTTCAGAATCCTCCGTGGGTTCGACGCCCACCCTCTTTATTTATTTGAGGTCTAGCGTTCCTAATTCGGGTATACTCATTTGAGTCCCCCCCAGTTCTTGGCCGCCTTGGACCTCCCGCCATTGTGTTTGGCATGCGTGAATGGCTTAACGGCAGAATCTTCCCCGCAGCGCGAACTTCAGGCTGCTCGAGAGCAGAACCTTGCGCCGGCCAAGCGACGCACAGAGGCACCCAGATTTGCAGGATCTGATGGAGCACGAAGGCGATAACGACCAGCGGCATGCGCCTCGCATGCTCATGTTCTCGCGTTGAATGCCGGCCGGCTCGGTTTGTGAATGCAAAAGAGTTTTGTGTGACAACCCTGGCTACCGCTGCAGTCTCGCGACGTCGGCTTCTATTTCGGAGGTAACTGATGAAGGTTGTAATTTTTTGCGGTGGTATGGGCTTGCGCTTGCGGGAGTACTCCGAGAATGTGCCTAAGCCACTGGCGCCGATCGGCGATGCGCCTGTCCTGTGGCATTTGATGAAGTACTACTCCAATTATGGCCACAACGATTTCGTCTTATGCTTAGGTCAAAAGGCGGAGTCGATCAAAAGGTTCTTCCTCAACTATAACGAGGCCCTGTCGCGTGATTTTGTCCTGTCGAAGGGCGGCCAGAACGTGCAACTGCTAGGCACTGACTCTTCCAATTGGCGAATCACATTTGTAGACACTGGCGCCAAGTCACTCGTCGGGGAGCGCCTCCTGAATGTGCGTGAGCACTTGAAGGGTGAGGAGATCTTCCTCGCAAACTACGTAGACGGCTTGACGGATATCGATTTGCGGAACGTCATCGAAGACTTCAAGAAATCTGGCAAGATTGCCTGTTTCATATCCGTGCCGCCGACCCAAACGTTTCACTTTGTTGAAACCGACGGCGACTCGTGCGTAACCAGCATCAGTCATGCGGCGAGTTCGAATACGTGGATCAATGGCGGCTATTTCGTGTTCAGGAAAGAAATCTTTCATTACATTCGGCCGGGCGAAGACTTGGTTGATGAGCCTTTCCAGCGACTGATTGAAGCCGGCGAGTTGATCACCATCAAGCACGAAGGATTTTGGGCGTGCATGGACACTTTCAAAGAGCGGCAGCAGTTAGAAGACCTTTGGTCCAAAGGCGCGGCGCCTTGGCAAGTCTGGCTGAACAAGAGCAAACCGGCTACGTCGCCACCGCCCAGCTCTCAAGTGGCCGGCGGCCTAGGTTAAAAAATGATTTCCCTAGTGTGCGAAAGGTTGGTTTCGATTTGCTGGAGATTCTGTGAGCGGTAGTCCGGTTCCTCAGCTAGAACGAGACAACGTATCGGCGTCACAAGTCGAGCATTTGTGCACCGACCATCTGCTGCACAACATTGGACAGCGTGCGATCTCGGGCGGATTCGTAACGGTCGCGGCACAAGTGGCGAAGTTCGTCCTTACCTTTGCGGCGGCTGCGGTCTTGGCCCGTCTTCTAAGTCCGAAGGACTTCGGTCTCGTCGGAATGGTTTTCGGCGTGACCGGCCTCGTGGGCATCTTCAACGAACTCGGCCTTTCAACGGCAACGGTCCAGCGGCAGTACATCACTCAACAGCAGGTCTCAAACCTGTTCTGGATCAACGTAGCTCTCAGTGGAATTGTAAGCCTCGCCAGTTGTGGCTTGGCACCATTTCTTGCCAAGTTCTACCACGATCCGCGCGTTACGTGGATCATGGTCCCGCTGTCGTTGATGTTCTTGCTAACTGGATCCACTGTACAGCATCGCGCGCTGCTCACTCGACAGATGCGCTTCCGCGCGGTGGCTGCGATCGAGGTGACTTCGATGTTTGTGGGGTTCACCACAGCGTGCTTGCTCGCGCGGATTGGATTTGCCTATTGGGCATTAGTGGCCCAGCAACTGACGATCGCACTTGCCTCCCTCGTGCTAACCTGGAGCATTTCGAAGTGGCGACCCAGCTGGCCGCGACGGAGTAGCGGCGTGCGACCGTTGCTGAGCTTTGGCGCGCACCTCACGGTTGCTGACTTCATCGGTCGCTTGTCGGTCACCAGCGATACCGTCCTCATTGGCAAGTTTTTCGGAGCTGTACCGCTCGGGCTTTACACGCGCGCGTCTGTGTTGCTAGCACGTCCGTTGGAACAGGTGTTTGCTCCCATCAATGCCGTGATGGATCCAGTTCTGGCTCGTCTTCAATCGGACCCGGAACGCTACCGGCGGACGTTTCTGCGCACCTTCGAGGCGCTGGCGATGATCGTGTTTCCATTCGCGGCAATTTGCCTGGCGTTATCGAAGCCGCTGGTGTTGGTGATTCTCGGTCCGAAGTGGACCGATGTCGTTCCGCTGTTTTCGGCATTCGCATTGGTAGCTATATCATCGCCATTGTCGAATGTGGTTTCTTGGATATACCAGAGCCAAGGACGAGGTCGGGACCAATTACGAAGCCATGTGGCCGCCGGCTTCGTAACAGTCGCGGCTTATGTCATTGGACTGATATGGGGGCCTCTCGGGCTCGTCCTGTCACTTGCGGTTGCGAGCGCCGTAATCAGGTTGCCGATTGTTTACTACATCGCTGGCCGAAACGGTCCAGTTTCGACGGGGGACCTGTGGCTTAGCTTTTTCTCGCAATTGCCAGCATGGGGAACAGTTTATCTTGCGACGCTGCTGGCGCGCATGGCTTTCGCGAGTTCGTCGCCAATTATGCAGTTGCTGGTTTGTGCTCCAATTGGCTTATTCTTGGGCGGCGCACTGTTGTTGCCGTTCCGTCGCTCCCGCGAAAGTGCCTTTTATGCACTCAACCTGGTTAAAGGTGCCTTAATGCAACCGTGGAGTAGAGCTTGAATTTCGCAGTTAAAACAGGCACCACGACTTGTGGTGAGAGACAGGTTGTTCGCCGGCCGAAGCCCACTGTGAAGGTCGCCTTCTTTGTGATCTATGGCATTACAGAATCTGCAACGAATGGACCCTGTAGGCTGTTCACAATGGTTGCGAACGACTGACGGATCGACAATTAAATTGCGCTCATCTTTGGGACGTAAGTGCTGGCCCGGTCTGGTGAGTACCTACCGAATTCGCAATCTTAGAGAGGGAACTATGCAAGAAGGCGCCACTGGAAACTACAGGCAAAAAGACTATTGGGTTGTGCAAAATCGTCAGTATGCAGAGCCGAGCTTTCGCCTGCATAAGTGTGCTCGAATGCTCAAGGAGTTGGCGAATGGACAGGAATGCGCTCTGCTGGACGTCGGGTGCGGGCCGGGCGCCCTGCGCCAGGTGCTGCCCCTCAATATCAAATACCACGGCATAGACATAGCCCTCCAGGAGCCAGCTGGCTTTATGCGGGAGGTGGATTTTGCAAAGAACCCGATTTCTTATGACGGGCGGCGCTTTGATTTCATTGTTGCGTTAGGCGTGCTGGAGTATATGGGCACTTTGCAAAACAAGAAATTCCAAGAAATCAAAGACATCTTGAACCAGGATGGCAAGTTCATCATGTCCTACATCAATTTCGGCCACTTAGGACGAAAAATATGGCCAAACTACAACAATGTGCAGTCGATCGGAGCCATGGCGGATAGCCTGAAAGAGGTATTCAAGATCGAGTGGTGCTTCCCAGCGTCGCACCATTGGCGGCAGAAACAGCCCGGGCGGTACGCAATTAGAAAAATCCAGATGCATGTTAACTTCAACATCCCCGTGGTCAGTCCGTGGCTTGCGGTTGAGTATTTCTTTGTGTGCTCGAACAAGTAAGCGGGGATCACTAATGATGCAAATGCGCGCCAGGAAGGGAAGGAGCTGCTGATGATTGTCGATACTGAGCTTCAAAAACGAGAGGAGTCTGGCCGCCCCGTGCGCGTTGGAATTGTCGGGGCTGGTGCCGCGGCGCGTTCAATCGCGCTACAACTCGCCACACCGGTCGCAGGCATTCGCCTGGTCGCAATTGCGAACAGAACGCTGGAGCATGGGGAGCGGGCATTTCGCGAGTCTGGCATCACGGATTGGTGCCGCGCGGAATCGTCTCGCGAAGCTGCCGCTGCCATCGACCGTTCGATGCCGGTGTTGACCAATGACCCAACCGTGCTGACCGGATGTGATGGTGTGGACGTGGTAGTCGAAGCGACAGGAACGATCGAGCCAGCGGCTGCCATGGTGCTTGACGCAATTGAGCATGGCAAGCATGTCGTTATGGTCAATGCAGAACTCGACTCTGTTCTGGGCCCTATCCTGAAAGCAAAAGCGATTCAAGCAGGTGTGGTCATGACGCACACGGACGGTGAAGAGCCGGGCGTGGCCATGACCCTGCTGCGTTATCTCAAGAGTGTGGGTCTGCGTCCGGTTGCGGCAGGTAACCTGAAGGGAATGGTCGATTACTACCGGAACCCTCAAACCCAAAAGGGCTTCGCCGAGAAATACGCGCAAGATGTCAGGAAAGTGACCTCGTTTGCGGATGCAACCAAGCTTTCAATGGAAACAACCCTTCTCGCAAATGCGTCCGGGTTTCAGGTTGGCAAGCGTGGCATGTACGGCCCGGCCTGTGAGCACGTCAACGAAATGGCCCGCCTGTTGCCAGCTTACCAGATGCTCGATACCGGCTTGGTTGACTACGCGCTGGGCGCGGCGCCGCACACGGGTGCGTTCGTCATCGTGCACGAGGAGTCTTCGCTCAAGAAAGCTCAACTCGCGTATTTCAAACTTGGCGAGGGTCCTTTTTACGTCTTCTACACGCCGTTTCACCTGCCTCACATTCAGATCGCGTCAACTATCGGCCGGGCAGCCCTCTGCGGGGACGCAACCGTAGCTCCGCAAGACGGCCCGGTGTGCGAGGTAGTCACGGTCGCCAAGCGTGATCTCAGGGCCGGCGAACTGCTCGATGGAATCGGCGGGTTCTGCACTTATGGCCTCATTGACAATGCAAAAGCCGCTCGCGCGTATTCTGCGTTACCTATCAGTCTCTCGGAGGGATGTATCCTGAGCAGGGATGTTCCTAAGGACGAAGTGATTTCCTTGGACGACGTGGAGCAGCCAAACCGCGGTGCAGTTGACAAGCTCTGGCAGGAGCAAATGCAACGTTGGCCTCAGGTGAAGAAAGTGGCGGTCTCCGAGCTTTCCGTGAAAACGTCATGATGCCTAACCGGGAATATTGGAAAGGACGCCGCGTGTTTCTCACGGGACACACCGGCTTTAAGGGTAGCTGGCTCTCGCTCTGGCTCAATTTGCTTGGAGCCGATGTGACGGGATATGCTCTGGCGCCGCCCACCCGGCCAAATCTGTTTGAGCAAGCGAACGTCGCGCGCTTAGTTCGCTCCACTTGCGCAGACATTCGCGACCTTGCGCGCTTGAAGGCGGCAATCGCGGAGTGTCGTCCGGATGTGATTATTCACATGGCCGCTCAAACTGTGGTGCGGCGTGGCTATGAAGATCCGGTGGAGACGTATTCGTCGAACGTAATGGGCACTGTGCATGTGTTCGAGGCCGTGCGGCAACTGAAGATGCCGTGTGTGGTGGTCAACGTGACGAGCGATAAGTGCTACGACAATCGTGAATGGGCATGGGGTTACCGTGAAAACGACGCTCTCGGCGGCCATGACCCATACTCCAACTCGAAAGGGTGCGCCGAACTGGTGACTTCCGCCTATCGCAGTTCTTATTTCCCGGCGGAGTCAGTCGAGCAGCATGGTGTTGCCATCGCAAGCGCGCGTGCTGGAAACGTGGTTGGAGGAGGCGATTGGACCGCGAACCAGTTGGTCCCAGATTTGATGAGATCGTTTCTTTCGGGACAGCCCTGCCTGATCCGAAATCCATCGGCGACTCGCCCCTGGCAGTTTGTGCTCGAGCCGCTACGTGGGTATCTGCTTTTGGCGGAGCGGCTCACGGTAGCGCCGGCGCGTTTCGCTAGCGCCTGGAATTTTGGCCCGTCTGATGATGATGCAAGGCCAGTATCCTGGATTGCTGACGAGTTGGTTCGCTTGTGGGGAAAACAAGCAGGATGGGTTCGCGACACGGCGCACCACCCACTCGAGGCCTATATGCTGAAGCTGGATACTTCAAAAGCACACGCCGAATTGAACTGGTACCCGGCACTGCCCTTGAGTTCGGCCCTCGACTGGATTGTGAACTGGTACCGTGCTTTCGAGGACGGCGAAGATCTGAGTATGCTGTGCACAGCACAGATCGAGCGATACCAAGCTTTGTCTGGCTCAGAGGAGAGGATGCGACAGACGCAACCGGAAAAGAGCGGCCCTCAGGTCACATACAACCATGTCGCGGGGAGCCATGACCAATGGTAATACCAACGCTTCCCTGGATTTCCGAGTCGGGAAGCGGAATGTGCAAGCAAAAACGTAATCATGGCTATACAACAAAAAAGATGGGTGTCCAGCAACTTCGGTAACCTAGCAAATTCGCTTTCTCTTGCGATATTGGTGGATGATATTCACGGTGATCTCAACATCGTTCGAATGCAGCATTGCTCGCTTCTGATTTGGAGGCAGAGCAAAGTTTTGGGAAGCCCTTAAGCGAACACACGGTATTGAGTAGTATGGTTGGATGCAACGATCATGTCCAAGAATGGGGGCCAGCCGGCAACCGCGAATCCAGCTCGCGCGTTCTTGGATTATTTCCGTTGTCCAAGCCAGTTTGCTCGTTTCCGGGTAGCGTCTGAAGCGCCCGTTTCGAAAGGCTTCTTCCGTTTCGGGCCAGCGGTCTGCTTTGGCGACATAGCTGCACGCTCAGCCAGCAATTCTCGAAATAAAGTGTTATTTGATGCCCTGCCCGGCACCGCGCCCTGCCTTTCCGGGGAAATATGCTTACCCTTCGATCCCGACGAAGCAGTGAAGAATCTTCGGCTGGAGCGATACGTAAGCACACCTCGCCGCGAGATATTTCTTCATAGCTATTATTATTTCTTGCGTCCGATCCTCCCGCTCGCTATCCGCAAGCGGCTGCAGCGGCTTGTCTTTCGGCGGCGCCGGAGGTACATGTTTCCGGCGTGGCCGGTCGATTGCTCTGTCGAAGACATTTTCGAACAACTCATGGCGCTGACGCTTCAAGCGTCTGGCGTCCGCGAAATTCCCTTCATCTGGTTTTGGCCCGATGGGCAAGACGGCGCGCTAATGATGACGCACGACGTGGAGAAGCAGAACGGCGCCGATCACTGTGATTTTCTCATGGACCTTGATGATTCCTATGGCATCAAGGCAGCGTTCCAGTTAATTCCGGAAGAAGCTTACGAAGGTTTCGACGGGTTGGTTTCAGAAATTCGCGCTCGTGGTTTTGAACTGAACATCCACGATCTCGATCATGACGGCAGGCTTTACGAACATAAAGAGCTGTTTGAGCAGCGTGCAGGCAAAATCAATGAATACGGGCGACAGTACGGAATGGAAGGATTTCGGGCCGGGTCGATGCATCGCAACCAGGAGTGGTTCAACATGTTGAATTTTCAGTATGACATGTCTGTGCCGACGGTATCGCATCTCGAACCACAGAAGGGCGGCTGTTGCACAGTAACCCCTTACTTTGTCGACAATGTTTTGGAGTTGCCGCTCACCACGATTCAGGATCACGCGATGTTCTACATTCTCATGGACCGCTCAATCGATCTGTGGAAACGGCAGATCGAGATGATCCTGGCACATCACGGCCTCATCAGTTTCATCGTTCATCCGGATTACATTACTCGCCCAGCCGAGTGCGAGCAGTACCGCGAACTTCTAGAACACATCCGAAGTCTGCGCGAAACACGCTCGATATGGATTGCGCTTCCGGGTGAGATCAATCGTTGGTGGCGTGAACGCAGCCAACTGCAGTTAGTGTCTGACGGCCATGACTGGCAGATCAGAGGGCGGGGCAGTGATAGAGCCCGACTAGCATTCGCCACTCTGGTGAAAGGGAAAGTGACGTATCGGATTGCGGATCGCTTGGGTGCGGGCGCTAATACGAACGTACCAATCGCGCCCCCAGAGGAATTCGGGTCAAATCAGCCACGCTAACAAAATCTCAGATTCCCGAGCTGTGACATCGCTGGTGGGAAGCACCGACTGATGGACCCGCGGCAATAATGGAAATTTACAGCATTGATCCGATTCAGGACCACCGATGGGAACAGTTTCTGCAAACACATCCGGGCGCGTCAGTTTTCCATACGCCAGCATGGTTGAATGCGCTGGGTGTCACCTATCGATATGAGCCAGTCGTTTTCACAACATCCGCTCCGGCTCATCCCATAAGAAACGGTGTTGCTTTTTGCAGGGTCCAGAGTTGGTTGACGGGGTCGCGCCTCGTTTCTGTCCCGTTTGCCGACCATTGCCAGCCACTATTCAATGCGAATGAAGACAGTCGTAGTTTGGCTGCATTTCTGCCGAGACTCGTCGAACAGGAGCATTGCGATTACATCGAAGTTCGATCGCTGACGCCTGATGCATTGGGGCCCAATCAGACTGGGCTAGTCCGAAGCGCTACATTCTTGCATCACGCTCTCAACCTTGGGCCTCCTTTGCCGGCCCTGTTCGATCGTCTGCACAAGAGCTGCTTTCAGCGAAGAATCCGGCGGGCAGAAAAAGAAGGGCTGACGTATGCAGAAGGGACGTCCGACTCACTCTTGCGGCAATTCTACTCTTTGCTCGTGTTGACACGGCGCAGGCATGGTGTGCCTCCCCAGCCGTTGGCCTGGTTCCAAAACTTGCGCGATTGTTTTGGTGACGCGATCAAGATTCGGATGGCTTCAAAGAATGGCCGGCCGATCGCAAGCTTACTTACACTGCAGTATAAGGCCACAGTCGTTTACAAATACGGCTGTTCGGATGCGGCATTTCACAGGTTCGGAGCCATGCCATTCGTCTTCTGGCACACGATCCAGCGTGCAAAGGCGGAGGGCGCAACTGAATTCGACCTGGGCCGCTCGGATGTTGATGATTCGGGCCTGATCGCTTTTAAGAACCACATGGGCGCCACCGCGACGCCGCTAAGCTACTATCGGTATCCCGCCAGTTCAGCCGCTCCGGCGGTTCTCAGCGGGTTCATGCAGCACCGTAAAGTTTCTGCAGTTTCTGCTTATCTGCCGAGTGTGCTGCTAAGAGCAGCGGGGAATTTTCTTTATCGCCATATGGGGTAGCTGAACCCTTTGGCCGGCCAATGCTGGAGATTTTAGCACTGGATTAGGCCGGGTGAGAGTCTCGAGTAAACGTTCGGCAATGATCAAGGTTGCGACAGGTGTAAGGGTGTCCAGACCGCTGAACCTACTTCGTCTAGCTCTAGGGTGTCATTAGGATGACATTGAAATTGGAAGCGGCGGCACCGTCCTCCGCACGGCGGCTGCTAATATATTGGCAATCTAATAGAGTGGACAAAGATGGAAAAAATGGGATCTTCCTTACGTTTTACGCCGACGTCGGTGGTCGGCGCAGTTTTAATAGACCCGATTCTGCGTGAAGACGATCGCGGACACTTTTCACGAGCGTGGTGCGTTAAGGAATTTGCAGAGCAAGGGATCGAATTTGTGCCGGTGCAGGCGAACACAGGGTTCAGCCTCCGAAAGGGGACTTTGCGTGGCCTGCACTTCCAGGTAAAACCGGCGCTGGAGGCCAAACTGGTGCGTTGCACGAAGGGAGCCCTCTTCGACGTCGTAGTCGACCTCAGACCCCACTCTCCCTCCTACCGTAAGTGGTACGGCATAGAGCTACTGGCGGAGAGATATCAGATGCTGTACGTCCCGGAGGGCTGTGCACATGGGTACCAGACGCTCGAGGACAATACAGATCTGTATTACATGACATCACAGTTTTTTGCTCCCAGCGCGGCGCGTGGAGTGCGATTCGATGACCTTGCCTTTGGGATCAAATGGCCACTACTTCCAACAGCAATTTCTGAACAGGACCGCAACTGGCCGCCATTTAGCGACACAAGCCTACCATGAATATTGATACTGCCCTCCAAGAGCGTGAAAGATCTGGTAAGCCGATCCGTGTTGGGCTCATTGGAGCGGGTGCAGCGGGGCGCGCCATCGCCCTGCAACTCGCGACTCCTCCGCCAGGAATTCGTCTTGCGGCAATCGTGACTCGGACGCCGGAGCATGGCGAACGGGCATTCCGGGAAGCCGGCATAACAGAGTGGCGTTGTCCAGAATCTGCCGGGGATGCTGAGTTGGCGCTCAACGCTGGAATTTCCGTCCTCACGGACGATCCTTCAGTGGTGACCAACTGCGATGCCGTCGACGTGATCATCGAGGCGACCGGGACCATTGAATATGCGACTGGTGTGGTTCTGGCTGCGTTTGACCATGGCCAGCATGTGGTGTTGGTGAATGCCGAACTCGATTCTCTCCTTGGCCCCGTCTTGAAGGCGAGAGCGGATCGCGCCGGAGTCGTGATCACACATACGGACGGAGAGGAACCGGGAGTGGCCATGACGCTTCTTCGTTATCTCCGGGCTGTGGGACTTCGTCCGGTTGCCGCGGGGAACTTGAAGGGCATGGTCGATCACTACCGAACTCCTGAGACCCAGCGAAACTTCGCCCTTAAGTATGACCAGGAGCCGAGGAAGGTTACTTCGTTCGCGGATGCGACGAAGCTGTCGATGGAAACGACCGTTCTCGCGAATGCAACCGGCTTCCAGGCCGGCCGGCGCGGCATGTATGGACCTGCCTGCGAGCATGTTCGGGAGATGGCCAAGCTCCTTCCGGCGGATCAGATGCTCGACACTGGCCTGGTCGATTACGCTCTCGGAGCTGCGCCACACACAGGCGCTTTCGTCGTCGTTTACGAGGATAAGCCGCTCAAGCAGGCTCAGTTAGGCTACGTCAAGATGGGAGACGGTCCGTTCTACGTGTTCTACACGCCTTATCACTTGCCTCACATCCAGATTGCTTCCACAATCGGGCGCGCAGTCGTGCACGAGGATCCGACTGTTGCATCCATTGCCGGCCCCGTATGCGAGGTGATTACCCTTGCCAAGCGCGATATGACAGCTGGCGAGCGTCTCGATGGTGTTGGCGGCTTCTGCGCCTATGGTCTTATCGACAATACCGCGTCTGCTCGCGCCGTCGATGCTCTGCCGCTAAGCTTGTCGGAGAACTGCATGCTGCATCGCGATGTTGCGAAGGACCAGGTAATCTCGTTCGCCGATGTCGAAGAACCAGCCCGCGGCGTGGTGGACGAACTCTGGAGCGAACAGCTTGTGCGCTGGCCACTCGCGAAGCAACCAGCGCGGAAATAAGTTCGATGCCCGAGGAAACCAGGCGGGCAGAGCGATTTTAGCTGCCGGTATTTTGAAGCCGCGGCGCGGGCACGATTATCATCGGCATGCGGCTTGCTGAATCATGACTGGGTGTGCCGTTAGGAATCAGTGCTTAGCCTTTTGGGAGTGCAACCATTGGCCATGCTACACGACAGAAATCGGACCCTGAAAGAGCTTGCTGCCACGGTGGAGGAAGACTTTGTCCATCGACAGAGTTCTGCAATCGGCTAGTCACGATTGCCTACAAAATGGGAGCGTAGCCGTTGCCACGCATACTGATGTGGTTCTGATGGCGGATTCTGCCGAAATCAGCGCCAATCGTTCAGCGACGGGTGGACGCCTATCCCGGTTTTCTCGGGCTAGGCGATTGTTCCGGCTTATTAGCGCAGTCATATTGTTTAGCATTCTTTGTTTGTGCGTACCAGCGAGCAGAAGATACCTTCTAAGATCGGCAGGACGGCTGATCGTGGTCCAACAGCCCGTCGCAACAGCTGACATTATTGTCGTAGCTATAGACGCAGACGGCGCAGGCGCACTAGAGGCGGCGGACTTGGTCCATCATGGCGTGTCGACCCAAGTCGCAGTTTTCGACGACCCGCCCAGCTCAGTAGATCGCGAGTTTCTTCGCCGAGGTCTTCCCTATGAGGACCGCGCGGCCATCTCCACCCGCCAGCTTCATTCATTGGGGGTTCAGAATGTCGAACAGATTCCAAGAAGCACTTCTGGAAGCGAACAGGAAGGCGACATCTTGCCCACCTGGTGTGAAAAGCAGGGTTATCATTCTGTCGTGTTGGTCACATCATCGGACCATTCGCGGAGACTAAACAGAATACTCCGGCGTTCTTTGCGTGGATATCAGATTAGAGTGATCGTTCAAAGTTCACCGTACTCAGAATTTAATCCAGACGCGTGGTGGAAAAGTCGTGAAGGCGTCCGGGCGGGAATCGTTGAATTTCAAAAGCTGGTGCTTGATCTTCTACGGCATCCGTTTTCATAGACCTCGCTCATTCGTAGCCACGCTGGCGAGGATACTGAGAAGAATCTGATTACCCTCTGTCCAGATTGTCATACGGCGGTTCATCGTTTCGGGAGCTAGCGAGAGTGGCTATCCGCTCTGTTGACTTTAAGGAGACAAGGCATTGCATACATGGCAGCAAGGCATAAGATGGAAGCGGTTGAACTGCAGAACCTGAGCATGGATCGGCGAGGTCCAGAGAGAGATCGTCAGCATATTCGGGCGGCCGTCCACTTCGTACCCTGGGGGGTCGCTCTTTGCGTGCTGTTGATCCTGGGCGGATGTAGCCGGAACTCCACGTCTCGGATTCACGTGGAATTGCATGACACTCCGGAAGCAAATCCACCTGCACAAGTTCGCCCCAAACTTGATCCTCTGCTCTGCCCGCCCGGGAGCCCTCCCGATAATGACGCGTCTTCTTCGCCAGCTGGCGGTCACACAGTGAAACTTTCGTGGAACCCGAGCACGTCGTCCAAAGGGCACAACGGCAAGGAAATTCGTTATTGCTTGTACCGAACTCAGGACGGACCGGTCCAGGAGAGTACGCCCGGAATGACGTCTCCGTGCGTAAATTGTCAGCAAGTCACTAAAGAACCAGTCGCAGGCACTAGCTACCAAGATACTCGTGTGGCAAATGGTGCTCATTACTGCTACGTCGCAATCGCGATCGATAATGGAACCGGAAAGCTCAGTGTCTTTTCGAATCAAACAGATGCAGTGATCCCGCCAAGGAAAGCATCTCCATTCTGCAATACGAACGGCAATCCGAAACAAGCTCCTGGCACGAACAGACCGAACCGTCGCTGAAGCCGGTGTACCACGACTGTGTCATTGACTCATCAAATCAGCTGTCGTAACGTACCCACTGTTATTCGCGAGGGGCTAATGCCAGTCTCAGCGGCTAAAACGCATACCTGGGCGTACTTCGAAGATCGATGGCACGAGGGGAACGCCCCGATTATGGGTCCGCGGACGCATGCCGCCCTCCCGAGGCTACTACCTGGAAATGATCTGTGCGGACTTCCTGTCCGGAGCCAATCTGGACAATGGGGATCCTGAGACCTTGCTGTTCTCAATGACGAGATTCTTCAAGTTCCTGCGTGGAGAACAGCGGCGTGCGGTATTCCGCACGCGTAGAGACCAGAACCGACCCAAGGGTCCCACGCGCAAACTCGAGGGAGAGAACAGCGGCGGCTTCCACCTCTCCGGAGTCCTGGTCTGACATCCCGCTCGCGGTTACGCGGACAACCTCATCACTCAGACCACCGGCATTATGCAGATTCCGCAAGGCGGGCGCAATCGGCAATCGGCAACGG
>ODAK010000691.1_pt1 | contig 38606 bp, 36 predicted proteins | sample 1539591 | NCBI WGS metagenome assembly ODAK01 (sample SAMEA3539303, study PRJEB22396) | soil metagenome | biome: tundra; feature: field; material: soil | place: USA | collected 2010-05 | depth 0.15 m | reverse complement strand
CCTGCGCCACCAGGTCGAAGATGCGCAGCATGGGCTCGCTCTTGCCGATGATGTGTTCGAAGTTGTAGCGCTGCTTGAGAGCGCGCTTCAGTTGGACAACTTCTTCTTCGGCGCGGCGCCGCCCAACCGCGGTACGTACGTCGGCCAGCAACTTTTCGTTGTCCCAGGGCTTCTGGATGAAGTTGGTGGCGCCCGCCTGCATGGCATTAACGGCGTTCTCCACCGTGCCGTAGGCCGTAATCATGATGACCGGCAGATCGGAATCGCGTTCCCGGATATCGTGCAGGATTTCAATGCCATTGCGTTCGGGCAGGGCGAAATCCAGCAGCACCAGGTCGAAGGGATGTTCCGCGATGCGAGCCAGGCCTTCCTGGCCGTCGTTGGCCACCTGCACGGCGTAGCCTTCAAACTCCAGCAGAGTTTGCAGCGACTCACGAATGGCGGCTTCGTCATCGACGATCAGCACGGAGCCGGGGGAGGCGAAATCTTCGCGTCCCGTGGCCGTGCGACCGACTGCTAGTTCAGGCATTGACCACCTTTCTCACCATGGGAAACTCCATGATGAAGGTCGTGCCCCGGCCGGGCGTGCTGTCGACACGAATTTTGCCGGCATGTTCCTGAATGATGCCGTAGGTCACCGACAGACCCAGGCCTGTACCACCGCTGTGTCCCGTCTTAGGTTTGTTCTTGGTGGTAAAGAACGGATCGTAGATGCGATGAATATGTTCCTGCGCGATTCCTGTGCCCGTATCCGACACCTTTACCTGCACGTGATGGCCATTGGAAGTGGTGATCATCAGGGTGCCACCGGCGGGCATCGCGTCCTTGGCGTTCAGGAACAGATTGAGAAACACTTGCTGCAGCTTTCCGGTGTTCCCGTAGATTGGCGACAAGTCGGTTTGCAGGTCGGGTTGCACTTTGATGCGCGCAGTCTTGAACTGATGGTCCAGCAGGGTCAAGGTGTCCTGGATGACGCGATTCAGGTCCACATTGCTGAATTCGGTGCTCGAAGTGCGCGAGAAGTTCAGCAAGCTGTTCACGATTTCCGAAGCCCGGAAGGTTTGGCGGGTGATCTTGTCCAACAAGCCGGACTGTTTCTCGTCGCCGTGCACCTGCTTGGCTAGCATCTGGGCGTAGGACGAGATGACCGCCAGAGGAGTGTTCACCTCGTGCGCGACCCCGGCTGCCAGCAGGCCGATGGATGAGAGCTTTTCGGCCTGCGAGAGTTGCGATTCCAGTTCGATGCGCTCGGTAATATCGTCCACGATGATTAAGCGCCCGATAACGCTGAAGTCCTTGGTGACGAGGGGCGCAATGGCGATATTGGCCACCCGGGTGTCGCCGGCAGTTGTGCCCAACCGGAACTTATACAGGTTGTGAATGCCTGGAGTCTGACGCACGCGGTAATACTCTTCCAGAAACGGGGGAGCCATCACTTCGCCCAGAGGACGGCCCAGGGCTTCCAGGCGGGGCAGGGCGTACATCACTTCCATCTGCGAATTCCACGACTCGATGCGATCTTCCAGGTCAACCGCGAGCACGCCCACGCTGATGGATTCCACGATGTTTTCGTTGAACTCCTTCAGGCGCTCATACTGTGCGGCCTTCTGCTCCAGAGACTTATACAGGCGCGCGTTCTGCACCGCGATGCCGACGTATCCGGCGAGGGTTTCCAGCAACTGCACATCTTCGCTGGAGAGGAAATCGCCTTCCGACGTTTTACCCAGGCCCAGCACCGCAATCATGCGATTCATCACCATGCAGGGAATGTAGTAGTTCAGCTCCAGCCGGCGAATGGTGTCGCGCGCGCTCCGGGTCTCGCGTACTGCCTGGTTGGTGTTGTCGAAGAACAGGTGACCTTGCTGCCACTCCGGCCGTTCGACGTGCAGGAAGTCGAAGTCGAAGCCGCTGGTGTTGGAAATGCCGTAGGACTTGGCCAGCGAGAACTGCTCCGGCTGCTCGGGATCGGAGAGGAAGATGGCCAGCCGGTCCACCAGTAAAGTGCGCGACAAGCGGTCCACGATCGAGGTGAGCATCTTGTCGAGATCGGTCTCCGAGTTCAGATCGCGGCCGAACTCGGTCAGGGTTTTGCGGTAATCGTAGCGTTTGCGATAGAAAAATTTGTCCAGGTAATCCTGCACCCAGTTCTTGAACGGATCGAACAGCAACGCGGTCACGGCGATGGCTACGATCAATCCGATTGGGCCGATGCTGGGAAAGCTCTTATGGAAGAGCTCCGAAGCAATGCCCACAGCCGCGAAGTAGGCCCCGGTGATGGCGCCCGCAGCGATGGTGTAAGCCATGCCGCGCTTGAAGATGAGGTCCACGTCCATCAAGCGGTAGCGGAAGATGGCGTAGCCGAAGGTGAGCGGCAGAAACACCAGCGACAGCACCGAGATCCTCATCCACATCCACAGAGCGGGCGGACTTCCCGCCAGGTAGGGGACCACATAGAGCAGAGTGAACGGCGCAACGGCGAGAATGGTTCCGCGCGTCACCCACTTCATCTGCTGCCGCAGAATGGCCGACTCGGCATGACGATAGCTGTGCCACAGCACCGCTGCCGATAACACAAAATAAGTGGCCAGGTACGACATCTGCAGCCGGTCGAGGTTCCAACGCAGCACTTCACTGGGTTGCAGCAGTTCGAGGGCACAGATGTGCGCGATCAGTAAAATCGCGCCCGGGACATACACCGCCGGAATCAGCCAGCGACGGCGGTCCACCAGGCCTTTGCGTTCCGGGAACGTCAGCGAGAAATGCAGAAACAGGGCCGGTTGTAGCAGCAATGCCACCACATTGGCCCAGTAGATGATCCAGTCGAAATCGTTCAGTTTGCCGGTGTAGTGGAAGGAGTAAAAGATGAACGAAACCAGGCAGAAGACGTAAAAATGGGTGCTCTTGGGTGCGGTCCAACGCCTCAGCAGAACATAGATGCCGATGCCCAGGTACACCAGCGCAATGAGCCGCAATCCGCCAAACAGCGACCGGTCAGCAGGGGCGAGAATCAGAGGCGCTTCCAGGTTTACACCCTGGCGCACCAACGAGTAGTTAGCTTTGGACCAGATGCCGGCGCGATAGAGTTGCCGTTCCAGGCTGCCGACATTGGTTACATTACGTCCGTCAACCGCTATCAGATGGTCGCCCAGCTTAACGCCGGCCTTCTGGCCGGGACCGTCAGTGTCCACCCGGGCGGCCCGCAGGTGGCCGCCGTCTTCTACCCACCAAACTCCATCGTAGGGGGCAGAAAACTCACGTTCCTTCTGGAAGTTGATCCACGCGAACACGAGCGCCGCTACGCTCACAAGCGCCAGGAAAACGGCGAAAAAACGCGTTTGTAAATCTCGGGCCATTGGGGCAGGTGGCTGATGAGTACGACGTACCTGTGGGATCATGCCCACGGGTGCATCATTACCGTGCAACTTAGATGCCACGCTCGAGTCCACTGACTGTATGTTAACCCTCAATTTATGAATAGTTTCCAAAATTATAGATCAGGAGGTACGGGGAACGTATTATTTTTGGAATATCTCTCCAAAATTCGGAATGACTGGAAGTTACTAAAGAGCATGTACTTGAGTGCACGATAGCCCGCTGAGCAGGGATTGCGGAGAGTGTCGCCGGGCATGCGGCCATCCTGTAATTTTCCAGCAGGGTTCGGGGTGAAGGCGCAGCCGCCTCGCGCAGCATGTGGCTTCCTCATTTTCTTAGCAGCGCGGCGAAGCTAGGTGGTAATCTCTCTAGCGCAGCGCGAGTCGCTGCAATCCCGCGGCAATGAACTGGCCTGATACCAGCAAGGCAAAGGGAGGCACCTATGCCGTCACCGTCGGCGTTATCCGGGCGTAAGACAAACTCGGCTCAGCAAGACAGTGGTTTAGCGCGTTTTGGGCTGGCCCTAGCCACCTGGAGCGAGCGTTGGTTTCCTGATCCTCTGGTCTTCGCGCTCGCGGGAATCGTCATCGTTTTCATCTTCGGCTTATGCCTCCACGAGTCCGCGAGCAAGCTCGCCGTTCAAGGCGTCAAGAATTTCTGGACGCTGGTGCCCTTCACCATGCAGATGGTGATGATCATCATTGGCGGATACGTGGTCGCCACCACCCCGGTGGTGAACCGCCTGATCCGTGCTTTGGCGGGAATTCCGAAGAGCGGACGCGGCGCCATCGCGATGATCGCGTTGTTCTCCATGTTGACGTCGTTGATCTCCTGGGGGCTCAGCCTGATCTTCAGCGGGCTGCTTGCCCGCGAACTGGCTCGCCGTGTGAAAGACATGGATTATCGTGCCGCGGGAGCCGCTGCATACCTCGGGCTTGGGGCAGTGTGGGCGCTCGGACTGTCTTCGTCGGCGGCCATGATGATGGCCACCAAAGGCTCCATTCCTCCCGCCCTGTTCGCGATTTCCGGGCTTATCCCGCTTCGGCAATCTCTTTTTCTGTGGCAGAGCATCGCCATGGCAGCGGTACTGATCGTGGTTTCGGTGGCGGTCGCCTACTTCTCCGCGCCTTCGCCGGGGAATGCCAAGACCGCCGCGGACTTCGGTATCGAGTACGAGTCGGTCGATCGTCCTCTGGAGAAAAGGACAAAGCCTGGCGAGTGGTTGGAGTACAGTCCGCTGCTGACGGTCTTTGTGTCAGCGCTGATCATTTGGTATCTGATCGACTTCTTCCGCACTTCGCCACAAGGCGCGCTTGCCGCCTTGGACCTGAACACCTACAACCTGATGTTCATTGCCGCCGGACTGCTTCTGCATTGGCGACCCAAACGGTTTGTCCGGGCGGTCGCCGACTCGGTTCCAGCCACAGGAGGCGTGCTGATCCAGTTCCCGTTTTACGCCGTCATTTTTGGCATGATCGTGGGCACCGGCATCTCCACTTGGCTGGCCAGCCTGTTCGCGCGAATCACCACGCAGGCAACGTATCCGCTGCTGGTGGCGCTGTACTCGGCAATTCTCGGGACCTTTGTTCCTTCGGGCGGGAGTAAATGGGTTATCGAAGCGCCCTACATTCTGCAGGCGGCGACCCTGCACCACGTTCATCTCGGCTGGGTCGTGCAGATCTACAACGCGGCCGAGGCCCTGCCCAACCTCGTCAATCCGTTTTGGATGCTGCCTCTGCTGGGTATTCTCAAGCTAAAGGCACGCGACCTGGTCGGCTATAGCGTGCTGCAAATGATGGTACATGTCCCCATCGTGTTTTTCTTGTGCTGGCTGTTTGCTCGCTACATCCCTTATCTTCCGCCGATGAGGTAGGACAAGCGCGGCTTGGAACGGGGATGTAAACTGAGGAGGAAATCACGGAGGTTTCATCTTGGCTAACAGCTTCTTTAGCAAGCGCCCACTGGGTGACCTCGAGGTTCGGGAATCAACCTTCGTTCCGTAGGGACGACAGAGGTTCTTTCCCGCAACCTCCCCTGGGTTTTCGCGTCTATACAAGCAGGACCCGATTACCAAAGCGTGCAACAGCATCCTCCAGTTCGGACCATCGACCCTCACCGGCGGCAGCGTGAGGGCGGCTATCTGCTGCTGGCCATCCTGCTGATGATGGCGCTGATGATTATCGCCGCTACCGTCGAAGCTCCGCGGCTGGTGCAGCAAATGAAGCGTGACCGCGAAGAGGAGATGATCCATCGCGGTACCGAGTACGCGCGCGCCATCAAGAAGTTCTACAAGAAGTTTGGCCGGTATCCCACCAGTCTGGAGCAGCTCGACAACACCAACCAGATCCGCTTCCTCCGCAAGCGCTACAAGGACCCGCTTACCAAGGATGGCAAATGGACGCTACTGCACTACGGCGATATCCAAGCGCTGACCAATCCCAACGCACCTGGAACGCCTGCGGCCGCGCTGGGGCAAGGGCAGCCCGGCGGCGCTGCCGGTTCAAACGGCTTCGGTTCGGGCAGTGCGCAGTACACGAACGGTCCCGGCTCGGACGGCAGCGGTGGCTCGTTTGCGGGCAGCCCTGCCCAGTCTTCGCAGTATATGAACGGGCCCAATTCGGGTGGCAGTAGGGGCGCGTTTGGGGGAAGTCCTGCCCAAGGCGCGCAATACACGAACGGTCCGGGTTCGGACGGCAGCGGCGGCGGTTTCGTGGGCGGTTCGACAGGTGGTCCGGGCGGTGGCGGGCAGCAGCCAGGCAACAATCCAGGGGGCAGTCCGTTTGGCAATAGCGGCAGTGGACAGACTGGAGCTCCGGGCTCGTCGGCTGGCAACGCCTTCGGGCAAAACCCCGCGGGCGGCAACCAGACGTTTGGCGGTGGCGCCATCGTCGGCGTCGCAAGCTTGAGCAAAGATCCCACCATTCGCATTTACAACAAGAAGAAGAAATACAACGAGTGGCAGTTCATCTATGACCCAATGTCTGACCGGCCGAATGTCTTGTTGCGCGGTCCATATCAGCCGCTCACGTTGGGCGGAGCGCAGGTGGGAACTCCAGCCGGACAGATGAGCGGCCAGCAGCAAAGCACATTCGGGCAGCAGCCGGGTAGCGCCCCGCAGCAGACTGCACCGGGACAACGCGGCCCGGGGAGCATGTTTCCACCCGATCAGAACCAGCCGCAACAATAGAGCGATGGGCTATTCGCGGTTCGCTATTCGCTATTCGCCCTTCCCAACCAATCTCCTATTCGACGTCTCGGACACAGCCGCACCCATAAGGAACCAGCTAAAATCATCGCAGCTAGCCTTCGAGCGGAGTTCCGATGATAGCCGCGACCCTTGCCGCAGCCCAGAATATTTCGAGCCGTCCTCTTCGCATAGATGAAGTTCCGCGCCCGACGCTGGAACCGGGCTACGTCCTATTGAAAGTCCGAGCTTGCGGTGTTTGCCGTACCGACCTGCATATTGTGGAAGGCGAACTTCCTGCGCAACGGGAGAGACTGATTCCCGGGCATCAGATCGTCGGCGACGTCGTGGAAGGCGCCACCGCGGACCTGGCCGCCGGAACGCGGGTTGGAGTTTCGTGGATCGGCGGTACCGACGGCAACTGTTGGTTCTGCCGTCGAGGCATGGAGAACCTTTGCGATGCGCCCGCCTTCACCGGCTATACGGTAAATGGGGGTTACGCGGAATATGCGCTGGCTCGGGCCGATTTCGTCTTTCCACTTCCGCCGGCGCTCGACGACTTGCATGCCGCGCCACTGCTCTGTGCCGGCATTATTGGTTTTCGGAGTTTGCGGGTCGCGGGGGTCGAACCCGGAGAACGCGTGGGATTATTCGGATTCGGAGCGTCGGCACATCTCGCGATCGAAGTGCTGCACGCCTGGAACTGTGAGGTCTATGTTTCGACGCGAGGAGCTTCGCATCGCGAACTGGCACAGTCACTGGGGGCCGCGTGGGTTGGAAGTGAAACGGACAAGCCGCCAGTCAAGCTGGACCGCGCCATCACCTTCGCGCCCAGCGGCGACGTGGTAGTAGCTGCCCTGGCAAGTTTGCGCAAGGGAGGAGTTGTCGCCATCAATGCGATCCATCTCGATCGCGTTCCCCAGTTCGACTATGACCATCTGCTTTGGGGCGAGCGCCAGATTCGCAGTGTCGCGAACATGACTCGCGGCGATGCGCGCGACTTCCTCAAGATTGCCGCCGAGATCAACCTCCATCCCAAGGTTACAAAGTTTCCGCTTCATCAGGCCAACGAGGCTCTGCTCGCCGTCAAGAGCGATTCCATCGACGGCGCCGCGGTCATAATTCCGTGAGCAAGGCGACCACAACACGTCAGTTGCTAATCCGCCGACAGATACGTGTGTGCGGCATCGTGCAAGGTGTCGGGTTTCGGCCATTCGTCTACAACCTCGCACGCGACCTCGGGCTAACGGGGTACGTCTTCAATTCATCTGCGGGTGTGACGGTCGAGATTGAGGGCGCCGACGAGGGCATCCAGAAATTCCTGGACATATTGCGGCACCGGCCACCGCCGCTGGCATTGATCGCAGAAATCGCCGTGGTCGAACTTGAACCGCTTGGCGGCGATGACTTCGTAATACAAGGAAGCCGTCCGAAAGCAGGAGAGTTTGTCCTGGTATCGCCCGATATGGCGACCTGCGATGACTGCTGGCGCGATTTCGGCGATCGCAAGAACCGCCGCTTTGGATATCCTTTTACTAACTGCACCAATTGCGGGCCGCGCTACACCATCATCCAGGACATTCCTTACGATCGCCCGACGACGACCATGTCGTCGTTTCGCATGTGCGAGCTTTGCCAGGCGGAATATGAAGACCCGACGGACCGCCGCTTCCATGCGCAGCCGAATGCCTGTCCGGTGTGTGGCCCTGCTTTGGCGATTGCGGAATCCGGGTCGGCTTTCCCGGAAAATGCGGACTACAACTCTGCGGGATCCGCCGCGATCATCGGAAAGGCGCGCGAGCTGCTGCGCGAAGGCAAGATCGTAGCGGTCAAAGGCGTGGGCGGTTTCCTGCTGGCCTGTGATGCGCAGAACGATGCCAGTGTGAGGCTGTTGCGAAGCCGCAAACGCCGCAGCGACAAACCTTTTGCATTGATGGCGCGCGATCTTGCAGCCATCGGAAGCTTCTGCGTTGTTTCCGACACCGAGCGCACTGCGCTGCTGAGTGTGCGACGGCCCATCGTGGTGCTGCGCCGCCGACCGGACGCCAAGATATCCCCGGCCGTCGCTCCGGGGAATAACACGATTGGCGTCATGCTGCCGTACACGCCGCTCCATTATTTACTGTTCGCCGACTCGCCGGACGATCCGCCGCAGTTTACGGCCTTAGTAATGACCAGCGGCAACCTTAGCGAGGAGCCCATTGTCATCTCCAATCAAGAGGCGTGGGAGCGGTTACAGCCGGTAGCTGATTGGTTTGTGTTTCACAACCGCGATATTTACATGCGCACCGACGATTCCGTGGTCCGCACGTTGGAGGGACGCGAGCGGGTGCTTCGCCGTTCCCGCGGATACGTGCCGCATCCGGTGGACCTGGGCGTCCCGATGAGCGAGATCCTTGCCTGCGGGGCCGAGCTGAAGAATACGTTTTGCCTGACCAAGGGCACCTACGCGATCCTGAGTCAACACATTGGCGATCTGGAGAATTACAAAACACTGGTGTTTTTCGAGGAGACGCTGGCGAACTTGAAGAAGCTGTTCCGGGTGGAACCTCGAGCGGTGGCGTATGACCTGCATCCCAACTATATGAGCTCGCGTTTCGCTCTCAAATTGCCGCTGGAGCACAAAGTCGGAGTGCAGCATCATCACGCCCATATTGCCAGTTGCATGGCGGAAAACCATCTCAGTGGCAAGGTAATTGGCGTCGCCTTCGACGGGACCGGCTATGGAACCGATGCAAGGATCTGGGGCGGAGAGTTCCTGGTCGCCGACTACGCGGGATTCGAGCGGCATGCGCATCTGCGTTACGTTCCTATGGCGGGCGGCGATGCAGCGGTGCGGCAGCCCTGGCGCATGGCGCTTAGCTATCTGCACGACACCTTCGGTGCGAACTCCCTGCCTTCAGGCTTGCCATTTCTGCAGAGTGTTTCGGAGAAGCAGGTCGACCTGGTGAACGCCATGCTCGCTCGCGGCATCAACACGGTTGAGACTTCTTCCTGCGGCCGATTGTTCGATGCCGTTGCCTCCCTCATTAATTTGCGGCAGGAAGTCAACTTTGAAGGGCAAGCTGCGATCGAGTTGGAAGTGATTGCGCAGGCGAACCGCGAACAGCGGTATCCTTTTCTGATGGATGAGGGTGAGCCGGCGCAGGTGGACATGCGGCCAATGATCGAAAACATCGTGCAAGACCTTTGCCAAGCGAAGCCGGCAGGATACATCGCTGCGTGTTTTCATAACACCCTCGCCGCCGCAATCGTGGAAGTTTGCCGCAGTATCCGGAAGCGTGATCAGTTGAAGCGCGTTTGTCTGAGCGGTGGCACGTTCCAGAATGAGTACCTGCTGGGCCGCGCCGTGGAAAGATTACGGCGCGATGGGTTCGAGGTTTACCTGCACATCCTGGTTCCTCCAAACGATGGAGGGATCTCTTTGGGCCAGGCGGTCATCGCGAATGAAGTTTTGCGAACAGGAGACTGAAATGTGTTTGGCGATTCCGGGTAAGGTAGTCGAAGCATTCGACCGGCAGGGCATGCGCATGGCCAAGGTCCAGTTTGGCGGCATCGTGCGCGAGGCCTGCCTGGAGTATGTCCCGGAAGCGCAGGTCGGCGACTACGTCCTGGTCCACGTGGGTTTCGCTCTCAGTAGAATCGATGAAGAAGAGGCGCACCGCACCTACCAACTGCTCGAAGAATTGGACCAACTGGCCGAACTCAACGCGCCAGTCGTAGGTGAGGTCGGCGATGGGGGCGGCAAGCCATGAAGTACCTGGATGAATATCGTGATGGACGGCTTGCCGGCAAGCTCGTCGAGGAAATTCACCGTGTCCAGACGAAACCGTGGGTGATTATGGAAGTTTGCGGCGGGCAGACGCATTCCATCGTGAAGCATGGAATCGATCACTTGCTGCCGCGAGAGATTGAGTTGGTACACGGCCCCGGCTGCCCGGTCTGCGTGACGCCTCTGGAAATGATCGACAAAGCCCACGCCATTGCGCGGCGCACTGACGTGATCTTCTGTTCGTTCGGCGACATGCTGCGCGTGCCCGGAACGGATGGCGATTTGTTTACCATCAAGTCGCAAGGCGGCGACGTTCGCGTTGTCTACTCGCCCCTGGATTGCCTGAAGGTTGCGCGCGCCAATCCCGACAAGAAGATCGTCTTCTTCGCCATCGGTTTTGAGACCACTGCGCCGGCGAACGCGATGCTGGTGTGGCGAGCTCAGGAAGAAGGCGTGAAGAACGTTTCCATTTTGGTTTCCCATGTTCTGGTGCCGCCCGCGATCGCTGCCATTCTGCAATCGCCGTTTAACCGCGTGCAGGGGTTCCTGGGGCCGGGGCACGTCTGCGCGGTTATGGGATACCGCGAATACGAGCCGCTCAGTGCGCAGTTCAAGGTGCCCATCGTCATAACGGGATTCGAGCCGCTGGACATTTTGCAGGGAATACTGATGACCATCCGCCAGCTCGAGAGCGGGCGCGCCGAAGTGGAGAACGAATATTCGCGCATCCTGGACCGGGAAGGGAATAAGCCGGCGCAGAAGTTGGTATCCCATGTGTTTGAAATCGCCGACCGCAAGTGGCGAGGCGTGGGGACGATTCCGAAAAGCGGTTACAAATTGCGCGGGGAGTTCCACGATCATGATGCGGAAAAGCTGTTCGACGTTAAGGCGATCGATACGCTTGAGTCCGAGGTTTGCATCAGCGGTCAAATCCTGAGCGGTATCAAGAAGCCGCACGATTGCCCTGCATTTGGCAAGGAGTGCAACCCGCAGCATCCGCTGGGCGCCACCATGGTTTCAGCCGAGGGCGCTTGCGCTGCCTATTATGCCTATGGCAGACACCTGCGGAGAGACAAGGATGACGTCAAGCTGACGGCAATTTCCATGGGAGGCCCGGCGTGACGCAGCCGGGCGTTATCTAACCCAAACCCTTCGAGGCGATATGAGCGAAGTTATTTCACCGGTATTCGGTTCTTGTCCACTGCCAATCTTTGAACACAAACAGATCGTGCTGGGCCACGGCAGCGGCGGCAAGCTGATGGCCGAGCTGATTGACAAGGTTTTCCGGCCGGCCTTCGCCAACCCAATTCTCGACAAGCTCGACGACCAGGCCGTGGTGCAGGTGAACGGCGCGCGGCTGGCGTTCACCACGGATTCCTTCGTGGTCACGCCGATTTTCTTTCCCGGCGGAGATATTGGACGACTGGCGATCAATGGCACGGTGAATGATCTGGCCATGAGCGGCGCCCGCCCACTGTATCTGGCCGCAGCGTTCATCCTGGAGGAGGGACTGGCGGCCGATGACCTTTGTCGCGTGGTGGAATCGATGCGGGATGCGGCTGGCGAAGCCGGTGTCCTGCTGGTGACCGGCGATACCAAGGTGGTCAATCGCGGCAAGGGTGACCAGGTGTTCATCACGACTACGGGGCTTGGTGTGATCGACAGGCCGGTGGAGATTTCGGCGGACCGTGCGCGTCCGGGCGACAAGATCATCCTCAGCGGATTCATTGGCGATCACGGGATGGCAATCATGTCGCAACGGGAGAACCTGGAGTTTGAAGGCGCCATCGAAAGCGACTGCGCGCCGCTGCACGGTCTGGTTAGCGCGATGCTCGAAGTGAAGGGCTGCGACGGGTCACCCACGATTCACTGTCTGCGCGATCCAACGCGCGGCGGCGTGGCAACCACGTTAAATGAGATTGCGGCACGGTCGCAGGTTGGAATGCTGCTGCAAGAACGCGACATCCCGGTGCGCGAAACCGTCCAAGGCGCCTGCGAAATCCTGGGACTCGACCCGCTTTATGTGGCCAATGAAGGCAAACTGGTCGCGGTCGTCGCCGCTGAAGCAGCGGATGAAATTGTCCAGCACATGCGCCGGCACCCGCTGGGCGGCGAAGCTGTCGTGATCGGAGAGGTGGTTTCCGATCATGCCGGCATGGTGCTGATGAAGACCGAGATCGGAGGGACGCGCATCCTGGATGTCATGTTCGGCGAGCAGCTTCCAAGAATTTGTTAGGCCCAGGACAGGGCAACGTGGGGCGCTCTGCGGGCCGATATCAAGGGCCAGGGACGGGAAATGTTTTTCGCGGCCCAGCGTGCTAGCATGGAAACCCGACAGGAGCTTCCATGAAGGTCACTGACGCGGTTGAATCGCTGCTAAAGCAAAAGGCCAGCAACGCAGTTTTGTCGGTGAGTCCCGACCAGTCCGTATACGAAGCGATCGAGAAGATGGCGAAAGAGGGAATCGGGGCCTTGCTAGTGTTGGCAGAAGGCAAGCTGGTCGGGATTCTCTCCGAGCGTGACTATGCCCGCAAGGTCATCCTCAAAGGACGGTCCTCGAAAGAGACTCCGGTCCGGGAGATTATGACCAGTCCGGTGATCTTTGTGACTCCCCAAAACACAGTCGACGAGTGCATGGCCATCATGACCAATCACCATTTCCGGCATCTTCCGGTAGTCGAGGAGGGCACCGCCATCGGCATAGTGTCGATCGGTGATCTGGTGAAATGGATCATTTCAGGGCAGGAGGAAACTATCAGGCACTTGGAAGGCTATATCACGGGAAAGTACCCGGCGTAAGGCAACGAACAAGGCGCGCAGCCCCGCTTCCAGGACCCACGGCCGGTGCACGTCGGCAATCCAAAGCACAAGAGCGTGTGTGAGAACTCCTTCTGAGTTGGTACAGTGGAACGATTGCGCAAAATCCAGCCCCGCAGGGGCGAAAGAGCTTAGCGCATCACGGAGCCGCAGGCGGAGTGCTGGGTAAATGGGAATTAGTCCCAAGTCCCTTTAGGGACGGCATCGTTCCCACACGCCCTCTGAAGGCCCACTCTACCCCGCAGCATCCATCTTCGGATTGTGACAAAATGAACCTCTAACTCTAATGCCCAATCCAACCGTTCCAGATTCCCAACCTACGGCCGAGCCCAACGAGTCATTCGGTGAGCTTCTTTCCCAGTTCGAGCAAAGCCATTCGCACAAGGCGGAAGACGGCAGCCGACAAATCGAAGGCACGGTGATTGCTGTCTCTGCCGAGTCGGTTTTCCTGGATATCGGTTTCAAGAGCGAAGGCACCCTGCCGCTGTCAGCGTTCCAAAGCGCCGGGGAAGAAGTGAAACCTGGCGACAAGCTAGTCGTCTCGGTGAAGGGCCGCGACACGGACGGCTACTACCAGCTTTCCCGCTTCAAGACCGCCTTGCCCAGGGACTGGTCAGCGCTGGAGCAGGCCTTCGCCGATAAGACGACGATCATGGGCACTGTGACCGGTGTCATCAAAGGCGGCCTCAGCGTGGATGTGGGAGTGCGAGCATTCATGCCAGGCTCGCGCAGTGGAGCGCGCGACGCCGCCGAGATGGAGAAGCTGGTAGGGCAGGAGATTCGCTGTCGGATTATCAAGCTCGACGTGACCGACGAGGATGTGGTGGTGGACCGCCGTGTGGTGACGGAAGAGGAAGAGCGCAGCGGGAGAGAGCACCGCTATTCCGAGGTCAAAGAAGGCGAGACGGTGCATGGCGTGGTCCGCAGTCTTACCGATTACGGCGCGTTCGTTGACATCGGCGGAGTGGACGGCCTGCTGCACGTCGGCGACATCGCCTGGAGCCGTGTCGCGAAGCCCTCTGACGTGCTCTCGGTGGGGCAGGAGGTCGAAACCAGAGTTCTCAAGGTCGATGCTGAGAAGCGGCGCATTTCGCTGGGCATGAAACAAATTCAGCCGGATCCATGGCATTCGGTGGCGGAAAAATACAAGACCGGCGAGCGGGTGCGCGGCGCGGTGACGCGCGTCGTTGACTTCGGAGCATTTGTAGAACTTGAGCCCGGGGTTGAAGGCTTGATCCATCTTTCGGAGATGTCGTGGGCCAAGAAGGCGAGGCAGGCCAGCGACGTGGTGAAGCCGGGCGAGGTCGTTGAGGCAGTGGTACTGGCGGTCAGTCCGAGCGAGCGCCGCATTTCGCTGGGACTAAAGCAGGCGCTCGGAGATCCCTGGGTCGAGGTGACACAGAAATGTGGGGTGGGCTCGGTAATCGAAGGACCGGTCACCAGCCTTACCAACTTCGGCGCTTTCGTGCAATTGTCCGAAGGCGTCGAGGGAATGATTCATGTCAGCGAAATCAGTGCCGAGAAGCGCATCAACCATCCGCAAGAAGTCCTGAAGGTCGGGCAACTGGTGAAAGCCCAAGTGCTTGCGATCGATAAAGACAGGCGCCTCTTGCGGCTGGGGATGAAGCAACTGGTTCCCACCAGCCTGGATGAATATATCGCCGAGCACAAAGCAGGCGATGTGGTCACCGGACGCCTGATCGAGGTTTCGGACGGACGCGCGTACGTGGAACTGGGCGAAGGCATCCAGGGTACGTGCCTGATCGTCGCGGAAGGTCCAGCGAAGGAAGAGACGAGGGCTGGATCGCGGGCGGATCTGTCAGCGTTGGGTTCCATGCTGAAGGCGCGCTGGAAGGGCGGCGCTGCCGGCGGCGCAGCCAAGCCCGATGCCATTCATGCCGGACAGATTCGCAGCTTTCGCATTGTGAAGCTGGATGCAATCACGAAGAAGATTGAATTGCAGTTGGCAGAATAGGCTTGAGCAGTCCAGAGTTAGTGTAGTCCGGCGAGTACGGGTAGAGCGGCGCTTCAGCGTGCGGAAATCAACTGGCTGGTGAATAAAACGAAGCCACCATTCCGTACGTCCTTTGGAATGATGGCGGGGTCGACGGGACTCGAACCCGCGGCCTCTGCCGTGACAGAATACCCTGCCAGTGATTCAGCGGGTAGCAGTGGTGAGCAGGAATAGCGATTCAAGCGAGTGTTTATGCTGCCTTGCGGCCTTTGTGCGCTAATCCTGCTCACGCGTGACTACTGCCCGTAAATCCTGCTCAAGTATCCGAGAATGACCGCGTTTTGTGGGGAAGTTTGTGGGGAACGGTCCGGCCGGGTATAGGATTGAGGGCATGGATAACCCCGAAAAGAGCAAACGCCAACTCGAGGAACGTTGCCGCCAACGTTTGGCCGCTCTGCAGGCTTACATGGAGAATCGCAAAAACCCATTGAGCGGACCGCAATTCGTGAAGCTCGTGGACGAGTTCTTTGCTGCGAAAGATGCTCTGGTCAGCGTGTGAGCACCCACACCACGACTGCCGCAACCGCGCACCATGCGAAGTAATGCCGATGCGCCGCGTCCCTGGCGTGCCCGTGGTGGAATTGCGCGCGGTAGAATGCGCCCGTGCCGGGTATGCCCAAGCGCGCATAGGTCCGGCCGGTGCTGTCGAGCCCAAGGCGCGCCCCTGGTACGCCCACAGACGCGCCGAGCCCATGCTTTGATACATTGAGCGCCAGCAAGCCGCCGAGCAAGCCGCGCCGCCGCCTGAAACCAAATCCCATGAGTGCCCCTTATGCGGTCGCCCTGGGCGACGCCGTCTTGACCAAGGGCGGGAGATTTTCCGCTTGCGCGTCCCAGGACATCCCAAACCGTTTAGCCGTTTTGTCACCACTAAGGAAGAACATACAGCTTTCGACGATGTTCTCGCGCTCGGGGTGTGAACACTCCACCACGGCTCTCAGTGTCGATTCCAAACCGAATCTCTGAGCGATCTCTAGCAGCGCGCCCTCTGAACGCTTCGTCCATTTGGATAGCGGGCCGAATTCGAGCGCTTGATTGATTGCGACACGGGCGGCCAGGACCGGATCCGGCTTGCCGGAGAGGAATCCCTGCACTGCGGCCAAGCGGGATTTGAACTGTGTCCCGTACTCTCCGGACGCCCCTTCCACTACAGCCGCTCCGAATCTCTCGCGCAGCACATCGAGTGCTTCCGCGATCGGCGCCCCACTGCTTTCGAAAACGTATTCAACGCACACCCGAGCTCTTTCTGCATCGGTCACCACGACCCCGGCGGGGAGTGGGCCGCTTACTGATTCGCATAGCGACTTGAGGAAAAGTTCGCTGGTTTTCGTCATGGCGTTCTGTCTCCTGTTGGACTGAGATTTTATGATACGCCGCCATGATACTCTAGCGCCAGTGTATGTCAAGCACTATTCTCTGGCGCTAGGGAGTGGTATCTTTTGCACGTGGCAAAACGCAAGGATTCGGCAGCGGTCAGTTTGGGCCGGAAGGGCGGCCGAAAGCGCGCAGAGAAGCGAGGATGGGAGAAGATACCCGCCGAGCAGCGCTCGGAGATTGCGCGCCGGGCGGTCCTAGCGCGCTGGGCGAAGGCTGGGAAGTGGAAGACCGGGAAACCCAAGCCCTAACGCCGTGCTCTACGGGGCGCGTGTGGGGCGTTTGGGCGCCCGGACGTGCTAGGACGCGGGAAACTCGCCAGAGGGCCGCGTAGCGCGATTGTCGCCGGACGTCACATCGCCCATGCGCGGATGGTTCAACACCTTGTCAACGATCTTGGCATACGCGACCACTGGCAGCTTACCGTCAATCGAATTCACCTGCCTTCCACAAATCGTGCAACTTAGCCGCGGCTTGAAAGCTTCCGTCGCCAGCGCGATTCTTTCGACTTCGGTGCACTTGCCATCAACAGCAACAGAGTAATACGCCCGCAGAACTTCGCCGCTATGCAGTTCCGACATGACGCGGCCAGAGGCTTCGGGGGAATAGTGCTCAAAGCGGTACAGCCCGTTTTCTGTGCGGAGCGTGAAGCCGCAGCTTTGGCCCGGCGCCGGGGGATCCTTTTCCAAGAGCGGAATTATCGCGGCCATGAACTCTTCTATCAATTTTCGCATTTCCCGTTCTCTCCCTGATCTTGATTTTCCGGTTCGCCGATGGCGTCGAAAAAGCCGCTTGGCAGCGATTGCCTTGGAACCGGGCGATACCCGTCCGGGCCATACTTAATTGTCTGGCTTCGATGAACTCGAATAACGATTTTCGCGGGATGCTGGACGGCAGCAACGACCTCACCGCAGTCGCGGGCAGTGTTCGTGAAGGCCAAATCCTCGTTCACTCTCAAGTTTAGAAAAGGGTGTTTCTCCCACCATTCACGGCGGTAGCACTGCGACGTGCCGAACGTGTCAAGCGTCCCAATTCCGTAGAGAAAGCTTTTGCGCGCGACCACGTCCCACACGAAGACGGAGGAATAGCCGACTAGCGCTCTCTCGAAGCGAGTGAGCAAGCCCACCTGATCGGTAATGCGATCCGGGGCGCTCCAATCGTCGTCGTCCAGGTGAGCGATCACCTGTCCGGTCGCAACCTCACAGCAAAGGTTCCGCTTGGCTCCAAGTAAAAGTTTTTTCTCCAAGCGAATGTAAATAGCGCCGGAGACCTGTTCAACGAGATCCCGCGCGGGCGTGCGACCGTCATCCACCACCACCAGTTCTTTGTCCGGCCAGTCCTGCGAAAGGAAGCTCTCGATTGCTACTGGCAAGAGCTGCAGCCGGTCGGCTGTCGGTATAACGCATGAGACCTTCAAGGCTTTTACTCTCCCTTAGACCGCAACAGCCCTTCGTCCGGTCAAGTTCCTAGTTGGGCCGCTTTGCGCTGGCCATCTCGGAGAACGGGTTTGGCTTGCCGTCATCCTGCGGCGAAGGACTTACCCTGGAGCGATCGCCGGGAGTTAACCCCATCTTGCCTAACCCCTGCACGAGTAGCGAAAGCTCCGTCCGGGATACGCTGTCGCAGCCGCGCTTGCGGATCTTCACCATTGTTGCGCAGCAGAGTTCCACCAGCCATCTGTCGCTGCACATCAGAACGCCAGGAGCAGCGAGCCCCGCGAGTTCATGCCATGCCGCCTTCTCTTCGTCGCTCATGCGGTCCGGAGGCTCCCCAAGCGGCCTGAGTGGTTTTGGCTCAAACAGTCGGCTCGCATGGCGGCCGGGATTGTGCCGCAGCGATCCTGAGAGTTCGAGTAGTTTCGTTGACTTTCTGGGCCTGCTCATGTGCTCTCCAAAACCGCAAAAAGCGGTTTTCTATTTTGGGGAAACGAATGTTTAGGGGATAGTACGGTCAACAATCGCGTCGCCTGATGACACAGCCCGAGCCAACACGCGAAGGCAAGAGCGAGTGTGACCGCGATGGTTGGTCTGTGTAGATTTCTCTTGACGTCCATCCATGGTTCGACTATAGTCGCAGCCGTGCAGGACAATCAAGATATTATATTAGCTAGCAAAACGACTGCGGAGAACCCGCTAGCAGACTACGTTCCGGTGGCCTGCCCGAGTTGCGGAGCGGAGCATTCCATCCCTCGTACTGGCAGACATCCTTGTGACTGCGGGGGAGATTTGAACGCCGATATTCATAAGGCCGAAGTGATAGGCGAATGGTGGCGCCATGCACTGCGCACAATCACCGCCCGACGCGCTCGCGCGTTCATTCTTGATCTCGCCAACATGGCCGGCAGCATGCCCAATACGAAGGTCGTGCCGCCGCGTGACCTAACCGGAGCGGAGCGGCTAGTCAAAAGATTCCCTGACTTTTTTCTGCCTCCATTCCCTGATGACACGTACGAGGGACGCCGCTTCCTCGTCGTTATGGATCTTATGGAAAGAACACCTGTGGGCCAGGAGCGGGTCAAGTCATTGCGGGACGCGGTCACGCTGGCATTGTTGGATGTCATCGCTTTGCGAGATGGGCTGCGTCGGATATGGCTGAGCGATAACGAAAGGCGGAATTGGGCGATGCACGGCATTCGGGAAAAGGCCCGCAGACTCACGGCGCATCCGAGAACCAACGGCAATGTCCTTGACGAGATGCTAAAGGATGGACCGCCGCCGAAAGATGCGCTGCAACAGGCGCTAATTTATTTTCAGTCGCATATCCGCTTGGCGAGGCGCTGCGCAAACTCAAATTGCAAGATCACGCCGTACTACTTAGCGGATAAACCAAACCAGAGATATTGTTCCGAGCCGTGTTCGCACTTGGCTGATGCGGAGCGCAAGAGCCAATGGTGGGCAGAGCATGGTGAGCAATGGCGCAAGGCGCGCAAGCGTGCGACGAAGAAAGGAAAAAAACATGCCAAGAGGTAAGGACGGTCTATATCGTCGGGACGGAGTTTTTGCGTTCCGCTACAAAGATGCTGATGGAGCGTGGCGTGAGAAGTATTGCGGCACTCGTGAGCGACAGAAGGCGCGAGACTTCCGAGATGATTTCTTGCGCGATCTCAAGCAGGGAACACTGCCAGGGGAAATGGCCGACTGGCGACTAGAGCAGGCAGAGCAGTGGTGGATTGAGTACCGCAAACTGCGCACGGCAGAGAACACGCAGAACTCGGAGCGCTACCGCCTGCAACACCTCCGCCTGATACTCGGCAACCTGAAGTTAAAAGAGGTCACGAATCGCCTCATTGACGATTACGTGACCGCAAGGCTAGTTGCTGGCATCGGTGCCCACTCGATCAACAAAGAGATACGCCTGTGGTCATTGGTTCTGCGGAAGGCGAAGCTTTGGAAGCGCCTAACAGACGATTACAAGCCCCTCAAGACGAAGGCGAGCGACATCGGCCGCGCGCTGAGTCGAGATGAACTGCGGGACCTGGCCGAGGTCGCGGCAACCGACGTGGATTGGGAAGCCGCGTTTTACGGTTCCGTACTCGCAGCGAATACCGGCTTGCGGGGCGGAGAACTAAAAAAGTTGCGGATAGGAATGCTCGATCTAGAGAACCGCCGTCTGCGAATCGCCCGAGCCGACACAAAGACGGACGCCGGCGCGCGTTTTGTCGAACTCAATTCCGATGCTACCGAAGCAGCCGCACGGCTGCTGCTCCGCGCGTCCAAGCTAAAGCCGCCCGCAACCGAGCCCGGCCACTATCTGCTGCCCAAGAGCTTGTCCCGCATCACGCATGGGAAGCTGAAAGGCGGCCGCGGTTACGATCCGATGCAGCATCAGGTCTGCTGGGATACCGCATGGCGCAGTCTTACCAGTGCGGTGCGCTGCCCAGCTTGTGGGTCACTGCAGCAGCCCGCGGGGAAGTGCCGAGGTGAGAAGTGCGGCGCCGACATGAAGGACCTTAGCAGCCGCATCTGCGGGCTTAGGTTCCACGATCTAAGACACACCTTCATAACCCACATGGTAGAGCGTGGCGTGCCCCTGGGAACAGTGCAGGCATTCGTGGGACACATGAGCGCCCGGATGCTTCGGCATTACACGCACATCTCCTCTGGTGCCGCACGCCGTGCCGTGGAACTGCTGGACGCCGACCCGATCCTGGCGCGAACCATCACGCCTCCCAAACCTCAACCATCGGCGGTGGCGGGTGTTCTTCAGTGAATTTTGTGGGTTTTGTGGGGAAATTTGTGGGGAAATACGAAGTGCCCCGAGGGGGGCACTCGTAAGCCATTGAATTTTATGGCGGGGTCGACGGGACTCGAACCCGCGGCCTCTGCCGTGACAGGGCAGCGTTCTAACCAACTGAACTACGACCCCGCGTCTAGGATCAACGCGATGCTGCAAACCCAAGTGGGATAAGGGGATTGCAGGTTTTACACACAGCGCACCGTCGGCCGGGTTTCCTGCGGTGGCACTTCTTCCAGCCAAAAACCACCCATAAACCGCGGTAAACAACTGTGCGCTCGTGCGAGAACTATACTAACACAACGCTTATACTCGACAGACGGCGGGTTTAGCACTCGTAGCTGAGCGACATTTAGGGCGACACGCGCGAATCCCGCTAGGCCAACTTCGGCCATGACTAACCGCGGATCCTCGCCGAATGTCGCGCGTACCACTCTGTTCGCGTACACCTCAGCTTGGAGGGAACTAGGATGTCAACCGAGCCAAATCTGCGTATCAACCCCCTTTCTGAATGGGACATGCCCCTGAAAAAAAAGTTCCTGATCGCCGGTCCATGCAGCGTGGAATCTGAAGAGCAAATGCTGCAGACGGCGGTGCAGCTTTCAGCGTACGAGGTCACAGTCCTACGAGGCGGGGTCTGGAAACCGCGCACGCGTCCAGGCTCGTTCGAAGGGGTTGGGGTGAGCGGGCTGAGGTGGCTAAAACAGGCGGGGAATGCTGTGGGGCGGCCAGTGGCTACGGAAGCCGGAAACCCGACTCATGTCGAGGAATGTCTGAAAGCTGGGATAGATATTCTGTGGATTGGCGCTCGCACCACGACCAATCCTTTCGCGGTTCAAGAGATAGCCGATGCTCTGCGAGGCGTGGATATTCCCGTCATGATCAAGAACCCCATGAACCCTGACCTCGAGTTATGGATCGGGGCCATCGAACGAATCAACAAAGCCGGAATCACCAAAATCATGGCGGTACACCGGGGCTTCTCCACTTATGGGGAACACCTGTATCGTAATCGGCCTATTTGGAGAATCCCAATCGAGCTGCGGAGACGGCTGCCCCATCTGCCGCTAATATCCGATCCCAGCCACATTTGCGGTAAGCGGAGTTACGTCATGGCAGTGGCGCAACAGGCCATGGACTTTCTTTTTGACGGGCTGATGATTGAGGTGCATTGTGCACCACCCGCTTCTTTTAGCGACGCCAGACAACAAGTGACTCCGCGCCAATATGGCAGACTCATTAACCAACTGAACTATGTGTCCTGCGACGGGCCGGAGCGGCTTCCGGAAGAAATGAAGCTTCTGCGAAAACAAATCGACGGGATTGACCACGATCTGATCACACTTCTGGCCAAGCGAATGGAATGTGTCAGGCAGATAGGAACCTTGAAACGGGTCCACAATGTATCGTTGTTTCAGCCGGAAAGATGGGAACACGTAATCCAGGACAGAGTTCGGTCTAGCGCCAGAAATCATCTATCGGAGAGCTTTGCGCGGGACCTCTTTGAACATATCCATGAGGAAGCGTTGCTCATTCAAGGGAGAATACCAACTGCCAAGTCCAGCGCGTCTCGCCGTCGCAAAAGCGACCGCGTGTTTTCGCGAGCGTAAGGCATTTGAGTGCAGCAATGCCGCCGTAAGCGCCCTCGCTTTCTATTGTTGGTGACACGGTACAAAATGGGCACTAAACTGTAAACGATGGCCAAACCAGTCCCAATCGGCGCGCGCGGAGAGGTAGAGGAGTGGGTCCAGTTCCAGCACACCCTCACGGCATGGCGAGAAGACCAGCCTCCGGTGTTGTCGACGCCATACATGATCAAGTGGATGGAGGGAGCGGGCTTCAACGCGCTGCTGCCGTTTTGCGAAGGCGATGAGGTCAGTGTCGGCACGGCGATCAACGTCGATCACCGCGCGGCCACCGGCGTCGACGCCGTGGTCAAGGCCGAAGCGTTGCTGGAGTCGTTCGATGGCCGCTTCTACACCTTCAAAGTCAGCGCGCACGACGGCAGCCAGGTTATCGGGCACGGCACCATCAAGCGGGCCATCGTCAGCAAGAGCAAGTTCGAAGAGAAACTGCGCGCCCGGCAGGTGCAACGCTCTTAAGCTACGGATTTGTACCACTCTAGTCGAGAATTTTCTCCGCTGCCAAGTAAGAGAAGACGGCATCTAAGATGTCGGGCCAGCCTGAAAGTGCACAAAGTCACTTCTTCATAGACTTGAGGACAATGTTTGCCGTCACCCCTCGGAGTGACATTGCTCACAGACTGAGGAAAACGATTGAGGCCAACTTGGGTATGGAACGTGCAATCCCGGGTCATGGAGCTTTGAAGGCCAGTCCACTTTCCACCGCGAAAGGCAGCGGCATCGACATGCCCAAGTGGTGTGCAATGCTGCTGGCTCCTGCCGGCAATCTGGAGGCGGCCAAGCAGGCGTTTCAGGCAGGCGCGGACGCGGTGTACGTGGGATTAAAGGGTTGGAGCCGTGGCGGCGCGCGCGGCGAATTTGACCTTGAACAGTTGCGACTGTGTATCGAGCTAGCTAACGGCTTCGGGAAAAAGGTGCAGCTTGCGGCCAACATCATTCCCAAGCCTCCGGAGCGCCAACGGCTGCTGCAGCAACTGTCCGAATTGGCCGACTGGGGACTGCAGGCGGTGATCCTGAACGACGCCGGGTTTCTGCGGGAAGTCAGGCGGAAGCTGCCGGGATTGGCCATCACGGCCAGTATTGGCTGCGGTGCGCTGAATACCGGCGACGCCCTGTTTTACCAGGACATGGGCGCAACTGCGATTGTGCTGCCAGGGTATCTCGAACCGGAGGAAATCGCGGCCATCAAGGCCAAGGTTTCGATCCAGGTCGAGATCATGCTGCACATGGTGCAGGAGTTCATTCAACTGGGGAAGTGCTGGATGCCAAGCTACGTACACTTCGCCGCGGCGGACCGGATCTTTCCTGCGCAACGCCTGGGCGGCAGCGTCAAACGGGGCGGAGTGGGCACTTGCTTCCGCATCTGCCAGCAGCCGTGGACGCTGCTGAACGATGGAGTTGAGGCTGACCAGCGCTTGTTTCCCAGCCGCCAGATCAGCCGGGTGGCCGAACTCGCCGCCTTCCTCGATGCGGGGGTGGACGTGATTAAAATCCAGGGGCGCAGCCTTTCGGCGGAGATGGCGAGTGTTATCATCGGGATATACCGTTCGGCTGCGGATGCCTGGAAGTGCGGGCAACAGGGCGAATGGGACCCACCTGCACTGCCGGCCATGTGGACTGTACAAGGACGTTGAATGGGCAGTTTCGAACTAAATACGACAATCTCTAACCTGCGCAGCTTGCTGGAATCGGACCTGAGCGCTTATGACGCGGTGTACCTGGGCAACATTTATTGCCGCCTCTTCGAGGACAATTTTCTGGAGCGCACGGATGACCTTAAGGAAGGCATCGCGCGGGTAAAGGACCAGGGCTTGCGGGCCTATGTGACCTCGTACGCTGCGCCGAGGAATGACGCGCTGCCCAAGGTGCAGATAGCGCTGGAGACCGCGGCTGCGGCCGGCGCCGACGGGATCGAGGTGCATAACCTCGGCGTGCTACGCATGGTTCACGAGCAGTTTCCGGGCATGCCGGCACATGTCGGTGGATTTGCGAACGTGTACACCGACGCGGGGGCGGAGGTGCTGAAAGAGTATGGTGCGGTCCGCTTCACGCCAAACTACGAGATCAGCCTGGACGAAGTGGAATCCATTACCCGTGGCGCCGGCATACCGGCTGAACTTCAGGTCCACGGCAAGATGCCGCTGGGCGTCTCCGATTATTGCTTTTTGCTGGAATATGAGGAGCACTGGCCGGAGAAATGTCCGGTGCTATGTCAAAAACAGTTGTTCCTCAAACAAGGTGACTGGGCCATGCGGTCGGTGGGCAAGGGCGTGCTGAGCGGCAAGGATTTATGCATGCTCGAGCATCTGCCGGCACTGATCGCGGCAGGACACACGGTGTTCCGGGTCGAGGCGGCGTACGAGACGCCAGCGTACCGTCTGAATGTTGCCAAGATCTATCGCGCCGCGCTGCAACGCGCCGTCGCCGGTGATGGGACGGTGGACGAGTCCGCGTGGCTGGTGATTCGCGAGCATACGGCGGTGGGTTTGTGCAACGGTTTCTATTTCGGCCGCACCGGCAGCGAGTATGTCGGTAAACACGTGGAAGTAGCCGCGGCCTGTAGTTAGTTCTTGCGTCTTTCGAGGTGTGTGATGGTTGAGTTGTTAGCGCCTGCAGGAAACCTGGAAATGGTGAAGGCCGCCGTGGAAAACGGCGCCAATGCGATTTATGTCGGGGCACGCGGTTGGAGCCGGCGGCGCGATGCTTTCGAACTTTCCGATGACCAATTGCATGAAGCTATCGCTATTGCTCACTCGGGCGGGGCCAAGCTGCGTGTCGCTATCAATACCAACATGCAGTCGTGCGAAATCCCCGCCTTGCTGGAGAAGATGGAGAAGTTCGTCGGCTGGGGGGTGGACGGCGCGATTATGACCGATGTAGGCGCCATGGCACAGGTGCACCGCCGGTTTCCGAATCTGGTTCTGCACGCCAGCATTGGCGCCAACATCGTCAACAACCAGGACGTGAAGTTCTACCGCTCCATTGGAGTCTCACAAGTGGTGGCCGACACCAAGCTCACGTTCCGCGAACTGGCGGCGCGCCAGGCGGAACTGGATGCGGGCATCGAAGTCCTCATCCACGCCAACAATTGCTACACCTACCTGGGCAAGTGCTGGATGTCGCCCTACCACCGGTTGGAGCGGACCAGCGATGAGTTCGGCAAAGACTTGTTCCGCGGCAGCCCGAACCGCGGCGGGCTGGATTACCGAGTCTGCCTGGAACAGTGGGAACTGTTCGATGGCGAAGCGCTGCTGGAACCGCAAATTGCGCTCAAGAACGACGCCTTCTTTTACCTGGACGATATCCCGGCGCTCATTGATCTGGGCGTCCACTGCCTGAAGATCCAGGGGCGTGAGTATCCTGTGCCCTTGGTGGCGAGCATCGTGCGCTTTTACCGCGAGCTGATTGACGCGTGCCTGGCGAAGCCCGCGGATCAGCCTTTCGATCTTGACCCGTGGCGCTTACGGCTGGAAGCCATCCGGGCGGAGCGCGACAGCCGGCGCGGCAATATGACTCTGGTGCTGCTGAACGAGGCGCGCCAACCGGTACCGCAACCGGCCTAAGGGATCGCGCAGCACAGGGAGATCACCGGCATCCACTCCAACCGTCGTTATTCATGGACGGTTGTTAGCCTTCATACTTTAATCAAAAGGAGACCTGCCATGTTTGTTCGTGTTGTGGAAGTCAAGACCAAGCCTGGAAAAGCCAGAGAGGTTTGCAGCATGCTGCATGAGAAGGTGCTGTCTACGTTGAAAGCGCAGACAGGTTTTGTAGATGAAATCGTACTGGTGTCGGATGCGGAAGGCATCCTGGCGCAAAGCTTCTGGAAGACGAAGGAGGATGCTGAACGTTACAGCCATGAAGATTACGCCAAGGTCAACGAATTGATTCAGCACTTGGTGCATAGCAAGCCCAAGGTGCATGCCTTCGACGTGCAGACCTCGACCTGCCACAAGATCGTAAGCGGCACGGCGGCTTGAAGAGGTAGTTCCGTTGGCATCCTGCGTGACTTGGTGGATGGTTCAAGAGAATCGCCTCGATGCATGACCAGGCAGGATCCGGGTGGCCGGATCCTGTAACCGCTCACGTTACCCGACAAGACCCAGGCAAGTTCCTTGATCACCGACTGCCACGTCCATATTCAGCCGTTCGAACTCCTGCTGAACCCACCGGCCCTCGAGCTGATGAAAAAGCATCAGCCCAACTTCAATCGGGTCTTGGAGTTCACCCGCTCGCCCAAAGCCTTTCTGAAATATATGGACGAGGCCGGGCTGGACCGCGCAGTGCTGATCAACGCGGCCGCGCCCGATGTCACCGGCTTTCCCGCTGGACTTAACGCCATGGCAGCAGACTATGCCAAGGCGGACCCCCGGCGGCTCCTCTCCTGTGGCAGCTTCCATCCGCGGTACTCTACCAACGCCATGGCGGACATCGATGAGATAGTCCGGCTGGGTTTGCGGCTGATCAAGATCCATCCCCCGCATCAACTCTTCTACCCCAACGACTACCTCAAGGGTTTGAAGGAGCTGGAGCTGTTGTATCGCGCAGCGCAGAGCCACGGCATCCCGATCATGTTTCACACCGGCACCTCAATCTTTCCTGGCGCGCGCAACAAGTACGGGGACCCGATCCACATCGACGATGTAGCGGTCGATTTCCCGCACTTGAAGATTGTGCTTGCCCATGGAGGCCGGCCTCTCTGGATGAGCACCGCCTTTTTCCTGGTACGCCGCCATGCCAATGTTTACTTGGACATCAGTAGCATTCCGCCGGTGCACCTGCTGCAGTACTTTCCTCGCCTGGAAGAGATCGCCCACAAAACGCTCTTCGGTAGCGACTGGCCAGGGCCAGGCGTGCACGACATCAAGGAAGCCCTCGACTCCTTCCGGGCGTTGCCATTGTCGGCGGAAAGCAAGCGGCTCATTCTCGGCCAAGTGGCGCTTACCATCTGGCCGGATTGAGGGCAAACCGGCTTTTCGCCGCCGTTGTCGTCCTTGTAGTGGCGGACGGAGGCCATTTGTTCGCAACTCACCGACGAATGTGACCGCAATCACAGACTGGGCTCTCAGCCGCATAAGATAATCTGCCCCCAACTGACAGAGAGTTTGATTTTCAACGGACAGAGTCCGGCGGCAAATGCACAACTCGAAGCCCACGTGAATACGATCGAATGGAAGTGTTAGACCCCGTTTGAAACTGCTTTTATTAGCTTCCAACGGCTCTTCGCCCGAGATATAGTGGACAGCACGCGTTTTGGTGGCAACTCACCTACCACCGGTATTAGGAGGCCACACACATGGCAGCATCTCAAGACAAGGTCGCAGCTTGGCCAGCGATTCCCAAACTCAAACCCGAAGAGGTGTACGCCGGGCTGAGTGACCAAGCCAAGGAGTACCCGCTTTTCCTGGAGTCGATTACGCGCCAGGAACATAATTTCGAAAAACCGGAAGCGCTTTCCCGGCTTCGTGTGCTGGATTGCACCACCCGAATGATGATTGGTCATTGGTGCTCCTCGCAACTGTCCGAGCTGGGCGCCGAGGTCATCCAAGTCGAGCCTCCGGGCGGCGACCCGTTACGCCAACTCACGCCGTTCGGCCGGCAAGAGTACATGTTCGAGGACAAGGAAACCGGGGAGAAAGTCGGCGGACAATTTCTCCACGAGATGCGCAATAAATCCTCCATCACCCTGAACCTGGAAACCGAAGAAGGCCGGCAGATTTTCAAGGACCTCGCGGTCCACGCTGACGTGATCATCGAGAATGCACCGCCGGGACAGTGGGACGAGTGGGGCATCGGCTACCGCCAGTTGCGCGAAATTAATCCCCGGCTGATCTACTGCTGGGTCGGGCAGCGCGGACAGTGGGGCCCCCTCAAGGACCAACCGGGAATGCTGGATCCGGTGGCCCAGGCAGCCTGCGGATTTGTCCACGGTACCGGTGATCCGAAAGAGTTCGGAGGGCAACCCACGCGCTCTGCCCTGTGGATGGCCGACCACGTGGGTGGAAGTTCAGCGGCCATGGGCATCCTGGCGGCCCTCATCTATCGGGAAAACATTTCTGGCGAGGGCCAGTTTATCGAAGCTACGTCCGCCGAAGCCATCATCCGCATCCTCGATTACAGTTGGGCGTGGTACTCGATGGACGGCAGCATTCGTCCCCGCTACGGCAACTGGGACCTGGCCATCAACATTTACGCCGTGAACCCCTGCAAGGACGGCTACATGATGGTCGGAGGCGGCCACGACCGCTTGTGGTACCGCATCTGGCGCACCGTGGGTGACGAGCAGCCCAAGGTCGAAGAAGACATCCTCGGCGATCCTCACCTCCGCGAGGTGGCTGACCGGTTGGGTCACGATATGCAGGTCAAGACCTACACCATGCTGGGCGAGTGGCTGAAAGACAACTCTCGCAGTGAGGCCGAGGCCAAGCTAGGCAAACAGCAAGTGGCGTCCGGTGGCGTCCTTTACGTCAACGAGGTGGCCGAATACCCGCACTTTAAATATCGCGGGCACGTGGCCGAGTACGACTCGCCACACTATGGGAAGATCCTCTACGGCACCACTCCCTACCTGCAACATAAGACTCCTGGGCGGCTGAAGTGGATGGGCCGTCCCACCGGCTACGACAACCAGGAAACATATCGCAGTCTGCTCGGCTTCACGCGCGACGATTTCGAGCGACTGCAGAAGGCGAACGTCATTTGACGCAGGAGGAATGTGATGGCAACGCAACCCACTACCAAGCCCCAACCGTTTGAGGAGTTCTGCCGGGAGACCTTCAATCCCAAGAAAGAATTCGCGAAACCGGAAGTGCTGAAGGGCTACCGAGTGTTGTCCTGTACGCAGTATATTTTGGGTCCTTGCTGCGCTTCCTATTTGGCCGAACTCGGCGCCGAAGTCATCAAGATCGAAGCGCCGCGGCGGGGCGAGGCCATGCGCCACACTACGCCTTTTAACGAGCCATTCCTGTATCCGCTTTCCAAGTGGGTGCCGGAGCGCGGCACCGGGCTGGGCTTTCTGGGCGCCAACCCGAACGAGTACTTCGTCTCGATTGACTTCCACAAGAAAGAAGGCCAGGACCTCGTTAAGAACCTGGCTGCGAAATCAGATGTTTTTGTGGAGAATTACCGCCCCGGCACCTTCGACCGTTGGGGTATCGGATACCGGCAGTTGAAGGAGATAAATCCCCGGCTCATCTACTGCTGGCTGGGTGGTTTTGGCGGCTGGGGTCCGGGACGCGTCCGCGCCTCCTACGACATCCTCGGTCAATCCCAAGGCGGAAACTTTGGCATGACCGGCAAGCAGGAGTTTCTCGGCGGCGCTCCCTCCAAGCACACCATCTGGCTGGCCGATTACTGGGGCGGCATGATGGGGGCGACCCAAGTCTTAGCCGCGCTGTATTGGCGTGATCACGTGTCCGGCGAAGGCACCTTTACTGAGTATTCGCAGGTGCACGGTGTCACCCGCCAACTCGAGTATGCCTTGCCGCTCTACGGCAAGCACGGTATCACTCGTGAACGATGGGGCAACTGGGATACGCAGCTCTGCGTGCACGGCATCATCAAGTGCGGCAAATCCTCCTATCCCGACTCCGAGAATCCGCAAGAGATGGAAGAAGGTTATATCCTGATCAGCGCTTACGAGGACAAGGACTTTGCCCGCCTATGCAAGGCGATTGGCGACACCACCCTGGCCAGTAAGTACGCTAAGGCCGATATTCGCGTCAAGGCCGAGAGCCAGATGGAGATTTATCCGGCCCTGGAGAAGTGGGCGGCCGACAAGACCAAGGAACAGGTAGCCGCCATCATGGATACGAACAACATCATTAGCCAGCCGGTGTGGAACGCGAAAGAAGTCGCCGAACATCCGCATTGGAATGAGCGGGGAGCGGTCCGCTGGCTGGATGACCCGACCTACGGTGAACTGTTGCACCAGGGGCCGGCGTACAAAATGTCGGCTACTCCGCCCCGGCTCAAATGGGCCCTGAAACCGGTGGGCGCAGATAACGAACACATCTTCGGCAATCTCGCCGGACTGACGCCTGATGATATTAAACGGCTGGAAGACCAAGAGTGCATCTGACGGAGACGAACTATGTTGCTCACATGCTCCAAGTGTAATACTAAGAATTTCCTTGATCCCTACCCTTTTTGGAACTTCAAGGGCACCACTAAGTGTGCCGGATGCGCTGCGATCTGGTCCATCGAGGTCGCGAATGGAATCAGCGTGGCCGGACCCAAGGAAGGCAGCGGCACCGCCGACCTGTTGCCCGGATTCGCGGAGAAGCAGGACTATTCGGCGATATCTGGTCCAGGTCTGACCCGACCAGCGCCGCGCGCTCGCAAGGACGCGGTTTGTAAGCCCATCGCAATGAAACGTAATGTACGAGGCAAGATCATCGCCGGGTATCCCCTAAAGAAGGAAGATCTTGTAGGCAGCAAAGCCAAATTCATGGTGGCGGGAGCCAGCTAGAGAAACTGGAGGCAACTATGGCCCATTACAACACTGAGTGTCTATGCGTCCGCTGCAAGCATCTGAAACCGGCGCTGGATGCCAATATTCGGAAGGCCTATCTCGGCAAGTGCGTGAAGCGCGAATGGCCGTTCACCCTGTCCATTACGCTGCAAGGCTGGACCGAGTGCGACGTCTTCGAGGCCAGCGGCAGCACCTATGTACCACCCGAACCGGTCGCCGCCAAGGCAGCGGTTGCCGCGGCGAAGTCGACGGCTGCCAAGCAGGCGGAGTTCTACTACAGCTCCACCCAGAAGCCGGGCCAGACCTTTCCGTGCGACATTAAGCGGGCCCTCGACTTGGTAAAGCAGCTACAAGCTGCGGGTGTGACTTGCAAGGCGATTGACGTCGACGGGATGAAGGACCGCTTTCCCACCTATCACAAGTCGGTCACCGGCCCGGATGCCAGCGTACGCCCAGTCTTCGGCTTCAAAGGCGCGCTGGTCGAGGACTTTGGAACCACTGTTCCCGCACTGCTCGTATTCGAAGGCGACCGCTATCCGGTAATGGCTTTCCCCAGGACCGATGCCAAGCGCGGCACGATCCGTGTGGAGCAGGCTCTGGAGGATCTGATCGCTGAGGCGAAGCCCACGCCCCAGGTAGCCGCGACGGTGGGCTAAGGAGTATCCAAGATGGCCGAGTACCTACCTCCACGCGAGTTCTGGCCGAAACGTGTTTATACGCTGCCGGAGTTTGCGACCTATGCTGAAAGCTTCAATCCCACGGAAGAACTACTCGGCAAGGCCGTCGCAGCTGGCCGGGGTGAGCGCACCGCGGTGCTTTTCGAAGACCAGCGGCTGACGTACAACCAGCTCCTCACTCAAGCCAACAAGTTCGCCAGCGCGCTGCGTGGCTTGGGAGTTAACGCGGGCGACCGTATCATTCTGCGCACACCCAACATACCTCCGGCCCTGGTCGCCAACTTCGCGATCCTCAAGCTGGGGGCGGTTTGCACTCCTACGTCGCCCCTATTCTCGCGCACCGAGATCGCGCACGTCGCCAACGACTCGGAAGCGGTGGCAATCATCGTTAGTGCGATGCTCCTGGGGGAAGTGGAGGCGGCGCGCGACAACTTGCAGACGGTCAAGCACATTATCGTCATCGGGGGCGACGCTGCCGAGGTGAAGGCCAAAGGATTCCTGGCTTACGGCGAGCTATTGCAGTCCGGTGCCGCCACCATCGACCCTGTGCTCCGCAAACGCGAAGACGTGGGTCTGCTGCTGTACACATCGGGCACAACCGGACGCCCCAAAGGGACCGTCCACTTAGTGGAGGAACTGCTTATCGTGCCTGACAGTTTCGGGAAATACGGGTGGAAGGTCACAGAGAACGACGTTATCGGCGGATCGGCCCCGCTGGCTTTTGGCGCGGGCTACTCTAGCTACGCGACCATCCCGTTCCGTTTCGGAGCGGCTGCCTCCCTGATCCCCAAGTTTGATCCGGAGAAGATGTTTGACACCATACAGAAGCATCACATCTCAATCCTGACTCTGGCCCCCACCGCCTATCGCAAGATGTTGCAGGTGCCTGACGCGGAGAAGAAATTTGATCTCAGTAGCCTGCGTGTCTGTACCGGAGGTGGCGAGAGCCTGACTGCCCCGACCTATCATGCCTGGAAGGCGAAATTCGGCCTGGAGATCTTCGAGGGATTGGGCACGACTGAGATGATGTACGTTTTCGCCTCCAACGTGGTCAGCCGCAAGGCCAAGCCTGGCTCCTTCGGCCAGGCCGTACCGGGCTACCAACTGAAGGTCATCGACGAGGAGGACAAGGAAGCCAAGGCCGGCACCATCGGTCACTTTGTGGCTTGCGGGCCAACCGGCACGATCTACTGGCGCGATCCCGACAAACAGCGCCATGCGATCACTCCCGAGGGATGGAATCGAGCCGGAGACTTCGTGCATGCCGATGAGGATGGTTACTTTTGGTTCGTGTCGCGAGAAGACGACATCATCAAGAGTTCGGGTTACCGCATCGGGCCAGAGGAGATTGAGGTCACCCTGGCCAGCCACCCGGCGGTTGCCGATGTGGCGGTCATCGGCGTACCCGACGAGGTGCGCGGCCAGATTGCCAAAGCCTTCGTTGTGTTGCGGCCCGGGGAATCCGTCAGTCCCGAAGAGCTGATCGCCTTTTGCAAGGGCAAGGTTGCAACCTACAAGCTGCCCCGGGAAGTCGTGATTGTAGAGGAACTCCCGCGTACGCCGACGGGAAAGCTGCTTCGCCGCGTGCTAAGGCAGAAAGAACCGGTGGCTCAGTAAGCTGACGGTAAGGGCTGAAACAGACTGAAGATTCCAAAACCCGCTGCATCCTAGCATCATTACCGAGCCCGCACGCTGACAAAGCTGTGCGGGCTTTCTAAAGTGAGCATTCCCTGCTGCAATTTTCGTAAGGTTCTTTACTTCACCGCCTGGAAGCGGCTATAAAACTGTATTCCGGACTGATTCATGGAGTTCTTGATGAACAACCTTCCTACTCACCAATGGCTCTGCGAAAGCATTGTGGAACAGATCCCACTCGCCATCATTTTTGGCGATCGGGAGGGCATTGTGCGGCTATGGAATGCGGGCGCGGCAGCAATGTTTGGTTGGAGCGCTGACGAGGCACTCGGCCAGTCCATGGATATGATCATCCCGGAGAAGCACCGGGCGCGTCACTGGGAGGGCTACTTCCATGTCATGGAAACCGGGCTCACCAAGTACGGCCAAAACGTGCTTGCCGTTCCTGCGCTCACCAAGGACGGCCGGCGGATCTCTGTCGAGTTCAACATCGCGTTGCTCAAGGCTGCCGACGGACAAATCCTGGGCGCGGCCGCCAGCATTCAGGATGTGACCGCGCGTTGGGAGCGGGACAAGGCCCTCCGCGTGCGCCTGGCTGAACTTGAAGCCAAGCTAAAAGCCGCCCGTGTCCCGGCTGAGGACAAGGCCTAGACCGGCGTGGGCTAACCCCAACCCATTGCAGAATCCAGCATGGTGACTCCTACGGCAATATCTGGGGTTGTGGTAGAGCAGACCTGGGAGACATTCGATGAATCTTGAGCGCATCACAACATTAGCTGCCACAGACGGCCATAACATCCCTGCATATCTTCTTACGCCGGACTCTGCGCGTGGCGGCGCCGTGCTGATTCCACCCTACGGCAGTACCAAGGAGCACATGCTGGGCATCGCGGCCGCACTAGGAGAGGTTGGCATTGCTACACTTTCCATCGATCTCTGCGGCCACGGCGAAAATCGCACCGCCATCGGTCCGGTAATGCGCGATGAAGTTGAGACCGCAGTTAGCTACATGCGCCGCTTCGGCCGTACTGCGGCGGTAGGCATCAGCTTGGGCGGCCGGCTGGCCCTGATGTCTTCGGCCGATTGCATGGTGGCCATATCGCCCTCCGTGGTTGCGGAAATCTCACCACAAGGCAAGTGGATGTTCGAGAATTTCCCCAGTCCCGCCGTGCGCGAGCCCTATTCGGGATACGTGATCGAGTTACTCGAGGTCCTCGGCCCCGTCGCCTCTCATGATCGTCCATGTCTGCTGCTTTACGCCGAGCGTGACATCCCGGCCATTCTGGAGGGTGCCGCCGGACTGAAGGCGGCCCTGCCGAAGGGCGATTTGCGATATATCACTGCCGATTTACGCCCCGACATCAAGCATGACAACGGCCTGATCCGGTACTTGCCGCGATGGTTCAACCACGGCGAACTTAAGTTCAACTCTGAGGTATTGGCTGTCACCTCGGGTTGGCTGGCCGAACGCTGCGGCAAGGCCCAGAATGCATAGGCGTGCATCTCTTTGGTGCAGAACAGCAGGGAAGAGAGAGAAGGAGTGAAACGATGCAGTGGGAATATTATGATCGGATGGTGGTATTCAGCGAGAGCGAAGAGGGAATGGTCAGTGGTTTGGATTCGTGGATCAATGGCGCCGGCGCGGACGGCTGGGAGTTGGTAAGCTCGGTCCCATTGATCGCGCCCAACAAGGATGGCGTCGCCTACGGTACCATCGGCATCCATATGGTATTCAAGCGGCCACACGAACCATCCGCCGCCGTGTGAGTTGGTTATGTCTGAGTTGCGAGGACGATCGCTGATCGAGAGCCGCTTCGGAAAGCTGGGCAACGGCCAGGACTCCGTCGTCATCGGGGACGCCGAATACGACATCCCGACCCTGCTCGCGCGTCTCGATCTTGCGTTCGAGGATAGCTGGCCGGTCGACGTTCAGGTGGTCTCGGAAGGACACTTCTGCGTCCGCTACTACGACGGGCAGGACCAACGAATCGTGGCCCACGAATTCAACGCCAGCTTTTTTTTCATCGCGGAAACACGGGGACACATTGCGGAGTGGATTGGGGAAGACGCCTATTACCAGTGGTCCCGAAGTGCGGCGTTCCGTTGCCCGCTGGTGCCCGGCGATGACTTCTGAGCGGGTAGAGCGGGCCTTCAGGCTCGCGTCCGTGGTCCGTACAATTCTAAGTTTCAGCCGCTGAGGTCAACGACCTCAGCGGCTGAAGCAAGTTCTTCCCTGAGCCCGAACGCGGCGCTAAAGCGCCGCTCTACCCTTGCTCGCAGGTGTGGGCCACTGATGAACAAGTTGCGAGACCGGGATGTAATTGAGGGCCGCTTTGGACTCCTGGGGAGCGGCGCCCAGAGCCTTGCCATTCGGGGAGCGATCTATTCGCTCTCGCAATTGCTGGCACAAATCGGCGTGGAGTTCGACGATAGCCAGCCGATTGACGCGCTGGCGCTAGCGGAAGGACGCTACGTGCTGCGCTATCTCGACGGACAGGACCAGCGGGTCGTCGCTTGTGAGTTCGACGCCGACTTCCGATTGCTCCGCGAGACGCGAGCTGACATCGCCGAGTGGGAAGGTGACAACTCCAATTTCGCCAGCTATAGCGGGCATTAAAAGTATCGCTTGAGATTGTTGCCAAACAGGGATTTTCCTCCAACCCTAATCGCCGCGTGTACTGGCCGCAGCGGTGCGCCTGCTTAAGGGCACGAACTCGCGGACCTCGTGACCCGTCCAGATCTGCCGCGGACGCGCAATCTTCTGCTCCGCATCGTTGAGCATTTCCTGCCACTGGGCCAGCCAGCCGGCCACGCGCGGAATGGCAAACAGCACGGTAAACATCTTCGGGGTGAAGCCCATGGCTTGATAGATGATCCCGGAATAGAAGTCCACGTTAGGATAGAGCTTGCGTTTGATGAAGTAGTCGTCCTCGAGCGCGATCCGCTCCAATTCGAGCGCAATGTCCAGTTTGGCATTACGTCCCGTCACTTCAAACACCTGCTCGGCGGTCTGCTTGATGATCTTGGCGCGGGGATCATAGTTCTTGTAAACGCGGTGCCCGAAGCCCATCAGTTTGCCGTGTCCTGCCTTGACCTTTTTCACGTACGAGGGAACATTCTGCTTGGCGCCAATCTCTTCGAGCATCTTGAGCACTGCTTCGTTGGCGCCGCCATGGAGTGGGCCAGCCAGGGCGGCCGCGGCCGCGGCGGTGGTCAGGTAGGGGTCCGTGTGCGCACTGCCAACCGAGCGCATGGCGTTGGCGCTGCAATTCTGTTCGTGATCGGCATGCAAGATGAACAAAGTATCCAGGGCCCGGGCCAGCACGGGATTGGCCACGTACTTCGGCTCCGCCATCTTCCATAACATACTCATGAAATTCTCGGTGTAGCTAAGCTCGTTGTCGGGATAAACGCAGGGGAAACCCTTGCTATGGCGATAGGCCATGGCGGCGATGGACGGCGCTTTGGCGATCAGCCGCACGATCTGGTGCAGCCGGTTCTCCGGGTCGTGGATGTCCTTGGCTTCGGGGTAAAAGCTGGAGAGTGCGGCCACCGTGCTCACCAACATTGCCATGGGGTGGGCGTTGTAATGGAAGCCCTCCATGAACTTCTTAATGGCCTCATGCAGCATGGTGTGGTGAGTGATCTCACTGACCCAACCCTTGAGTTCGGCCTCGGTGGGGAGCTCGCCAAAAAGCAGCAGATACGCCACTTCCAGGAAGGTGCAGTGCTCGGCCAGGCTTTCGATGGGGTAACCGCGATAGCGCAAGATCCCGCGTTCGCCGTCAATGTAGGTGATGCTGCTGCGGCAGGAAGCCGTGTTCGTGAAAGCTGGATCATAGGTCATCAGACCGAAATCGTCGGGGCTGGTCTTGATCTGCCGCATATCCATGGCCCGAATGGTGCCATTTTCGATGGGGAGGGTGTATGTCTGTTGGGTGCGATTGTCGATGATGGTGAGGGTGTCTTGCGCCATTCGCAGGTTCTCTTTGACCGCCTTGCCTGGGAGCCAGCGGGCGGATACAACACTTTACCCCACTTGGTGGCCCGTGAGAAGCGCCCACGCGGAAGAAAAGCGCGTACACCCACGGACAGGAACGCAGCCGTCGTGAACTCCATGGCCTCAGTCAAACTGACCTGCAATGGCAAGCCGATCGCTGCGATTATCGCGCAGCTTTCGTATATGTGAAGCAGGGAGGCGACTGGAGCGAGTTTGGGGAAGAGACGATTAAATTGGCAGACCATTTGCCACTTAGGAGAAAGCTGATTCGCTGCCCGAATAGCATTCCAATACAGCGCGAGGTTCGAATCGATCACCTGCTTGCCAATGTTGAAGCTCTTACGCACACGCCCACAAAAACGCAGCGTGGGTTTGAAGGTTGCAACGCTCTCTTCTTCGGTTGTCACTTCATATAAACTTGCGTGTTGCCCTGCCTTGCAGGGAGGGACTGCAATTGGCCCAGGAGGAAGCGGTTTGCCATTAAATCGGGATGTGCTTTGGTACAAGGACGCGATCATCTATCAAGTTCACGTCCGCACTTTCCACGACAGCAACGGGGATGGCATCGGTGATTTTCAAGGGCTTGAAGGGAAGCTCGATTACCTCCAGGAACTGGGGATCAGCGCGATATGGCTCATGCCATTCTTCCCTTCGCCCCTGCGCGACGATGGCTACGACATCGCGGATTACGTCTCCGTCCACTCAAGCTATGGGACGTTGGAGGATTTTCGGAAGTTTCTGGGGTCGGCCCACGATCGAGGAATCCGGGTCATCATCGAAATGGTGTTGAACCACACATCCGATCAGCATCCGTGGTTTCAAGAGTCGCGAAGTTCTCGGGACAATCCACGCCGCGATTGGTACGTCTGGAGCGATACCAACACCCGGTACAAGGAAGCCCGCATCATTTTTCTTGACACGGAAACGTCCAACTGGGCGTGGGACCCGATTTCGAAATCCTACTATTGGCATCGCTTCTTCAGTCACCAGCCGGATCTCAACTACGACAATCCTGCCGTTCGAGAACAGATGTGGAACGTGATGAAGTTCTGGCTGGAGATGGGTGTTGACGCCTTCCGGCTGGACGCGGTGCCGTACCTGGTAGAACGGGAGGGCACAAATTGCGAGAACTTGCCGGAGACCCACAGTGTCCTGAAAGAGTTGCGGCGAAAACTTGATGAACAATTCCCGGGCAGGATGCTTCTAGCGGAGGCCAATCAGTGGCCGGCGGACCTTCGTCCATACTTCGGTGACGGAGATGAATTCCACATGGCGTTTCATTTTCCGTTGATGCCCAGGATGTTCATGGGCGTGAAGTTGGAAGACCGCAAGCCCATCACTGAAATTTTGCAGCAGACCCCGGAAATCCCGCCCTCATGCCAGTGGTCCCTGTTCCTGCGCAACCATGACGA
>ODAK010000690.1_pt1 | contig 38615 bp, 27 predicted proteins | sample 1539591 | NCBI WGS metagenome assembly ODAK01 (sample SAMEA3539303, study PRJEB22396) | soil metagenome | biome: tundra; feature: field; material: soil | place: USA | collected 2010-05 | depth 0.15 m | reverse complement strand
AACCCATGGTATTTCGGAATGAAAGCACACCTTGGCGCGGATCGGGACAGCCAGCGGGTGCATCCTGTGGTTGTCACTGCGGCCAATGTTGCGGACATCACGAAAACGGCGGAGCTGCTGCACGGCCAAGAGACACAAGTCCACGCCGACGCGGGCTGCCCCGGCGTGGAGAAACGAGCCGAAATCACAGCACTGAACCGGCCGATTGACTGGCCGATCGCCCGCCAACGCGGCCAGCTCACAACGATGAAAGAAGGGGCGGAGAAAGCAACCCTCACGGCGGCAGAGAAAACCAAAACCTCGGTGCGGGCGTTCAAGGAACATCCCTTCCCCATCCTCAAGAACCGATTCCGCCACCGGAAAGTGCGCGACCGGGGACGGGCCCAAAACGGGCATCAACGCCACACCCGCTTCGGACTGGCCAACGGGCTGATCGGCGCGCGACCGGCCACGACGTGAAAATCCGCCCACGCGCGGCCACGGCGGACTGAAAAAGCTGGAAAACCACCCCGACCAAACCGGAACTGGCCGATGAACCCAGGAATCCCAACGCCACTTCCCGCCGAAAATTCCCCATTCTCAAGCTTCAACAATTGGAAATTGGAAAACTCCCTTTATTCAGCGTTTCCTTAAGCAGTCGCCTTGTCCGCATGGCGGCTGTGTTGGCAGTTTGAACCGGCACAGCCGTGCTTTGGGCAACGGTCCGGCCCAAGCGTGCGGTCAATCCGTGCGGGGCCATCGGGTGTTTTGATCCAATCGCGGCCAGCGTCGTGGTTGCGGGCAGACTTTTTCCATAGTTCTGGCTGCCGTTTTGCCGTGTTATTTCAGTTCTACCGCGATCTGCTCGCCGAGCAGCGCGGCCTCGGCAATCGGACGTCTTGCCTCGCCGCGCTTCACCAATTCATCGCGGAAGGAAATGGCTTTGAGCGAAATCTTATTGCCGGAGATCTCGGCGTGCGCACCGACGGGACTCTGGCAGCCGCCGCCCATGCCGCGCAGAAACGCGCGTTCCGCCGTCACGCAATGCAACGTCTCGGCATGATTTAGCTTGGCGCAAATCTGCGCCATTCGCCCGTCGTCCGCGCGCGTCTCGATGCCGATGGCACCCTGGCCGACGCACGGCAGCATCGTTTCCAAATCCAGCACGGACGCGAGCAAACCGTCCGGCACGCCTTCGCCGGTGATCGTGCCGTTGGCTTTGATCTTGAATTTCAGTCGCGTGATGCCCGCGAGCGCGAGCACGGTGGCGTCAACGTTTTCGTTGCTGGCGACCTTCTGCATCCGCGTGGCGACGTTGCCGCGAATTTCGACGATGTTCAAATCCGGCCGCAATGCAAGCAGCGACATCTTGCGCCGCGTGCTGCTGGTGGCAATCGTCGCACCCTTGGGAAAATCTTTCAGCGTGGCGTTGGCTTTGAACCCGCGCGCGGTTGATTTGCTGGCATCGCGGTAAATTAAAACATCGCGCACGTCCTCACGTTTGGGCGTGGCGGCTAGGATCAATCCGGCGGGCAGTTCGGTCGGCAAATCTTTCAGGCTGTGGACGGCGAGATCGGCCTGGCCCTTGAGGAGCGCGACTTCAAGCTCCTTCGTGAAGAGACCTTTTGGCAGGCTGGGATCGGTCTTGGCCATCGAGGCCTTCTGCAACTTGTCGCCGGTGGTCTTGATGATCTTCAGCTCGAATTGCAGCTTGGGAAACGCGGCGCGGCATTGCGCGGCGATCATGTTCGACTGCGCCAGCGCCAGCGCACTGCCGCGCGTGCAGATGATGATGGGTTTTTCAGCCATAAATTCTTAACCACAGGCTCACACAGATGGACGCGGATGAAAAGGAAACAACGGAAACAACGCGAACGATAGAACGAAGCGAGATTTGTCCCAAACCGCAGCCGATTGCCTCTCTGCGCTATGTTTTTGGAAGCCGGTCCCATTTCACGGCGCAACCAGGCGGTAGTAACGCTGGCCGCTGTTGGTGGCCTGCGGGTCGGCGAACTGGAACTGGCCGGGGGAAATTTCCATGACGCCGCCAAGTGCCGTCCAGTTGGTTTGCGGCAGGGAAAGATTGGTGGTGGCCAGCACACCGAACACGGCCCCGACGCTGTTCGTGAAAGCGAATGAGAACGCGCCATTGGTTTGCTTTGCCACGTCGGTCAGCGCGGGCGCGATGGGCATCGGCGCGCTGATGTTGACGATGCTGCTGGTGCTTTGAATGCCGTTGACGAGCACCGTGGCCAGCGCATAGCCGGGCGGAAAATTCCAGACCGGCAGCGACGTGAATGAGTTGGTGCCCCAATTGGTGGAAGACACAAACATAGTTTGCCCGCTTTCTAAACTGCGCAACTGCACCAGCGGATAATCGGCGGGTGAATCCTGCGTATTGCCACCCGAACCTTCCGCGATGCCGCGAAATTGCGCGCCGGTGACGACCAGACTGTTGCCGAGATTGAGTGGTGAAGTAAGGGAAGTGATTTGCGGCTGCGCGGTGTTGGTGTAGCCGAGGCCTGTATCATAAAGCTCTGCGCTGGCGATAAAGCCATTGGTGCCTTGGCCTGCTGCAACCAACACCAGTCCATTGGGAAGCAACGTCGCGGTATGTTGAGCGCGCTTGCTTGCTAGCGGCGCGGTTCCAGTCCATTTCTTGGTGGCTGGATCGTATAACTCCGCGCTGTTAGTTAGACCACTGTTGCTCCAGCCTCCGGCGACCAGCACCTTTCCATTGGGAAGCAATGTCGCGGAATGAAGCTGGCGACCGGTGGTCAGATTGCCGGTTGCTGTCCAGACGCCAGTGATTGGATCGAACAGTTCCGCACTTGTAAGATCGACGTTGCCGGTGCTTATGCCTCCAACAATTAGTACCTTTCCATTAGGAAGCAGCGTCGCCGTATGCACCATGCGTGCGTCAATAAATGCGCCAGTCACCGTCCATGCCTGTGTGGCCGGATCGAATAGTTCCGCTGTAGAAAGATAACCGATTCCATTCGATGTGCCTCCCGCTACCAGCACCTTTCCGTTAGGCAGCAATGTCGCCGAATGATAATACCTTGCAGTATTAAGCGCACCGGTAGCCATCCACTTCCCGGTGGTCGGATCATACATCTCAACACTGGATAGCGCTCCACCACTACCTGCGCCTCCCACGACCAGCACCTTTCCATTGGACAGCGACGTCGCAGTATGAAACCTGCGTGCGGTAATCATTTGGTTCGTTGTTTTCCACATCCCTGTTGATAAATCGAACAATTCTACACTCGAAAGAGGACTGGGGCTTCCGCCCCCTGCAACCAATACAGTTCCGTTGGGTAGCAAGGTCGTAGTGTGACCGTAGCGTGGGTTAATCAATGAATTGGTGATCGTCCATGAACCGCTGCTTAAATCGAACAACTCTGCACTAGAAAAGATTATGAGTGGGGTGACACTGCCATTGCCGCCCACGATGAATACTTTACCATTGGGCAGCAAGGTCGCTGTGTGAAAAACGCGATTAGTGTTCATCGCGCCGGTATTCGTCCATATCCCATTGGCATAATCAAACACCTCCACGCTGTTGGTGGCCCCGCTGCTACCCTGACCGCCGGTGACGAGCACCTTGCCGTTTGGCAGCATCGTGGCAGCATGACGTTGGCGTGCGATGTTTAAGAAATTTGTCGTCCGCCAGGTGCCGGTGGAAGGATTGAACACCTCCACGCTGTTGGTGATGCTCGTGCGGCTGGTGCCGCCGGTGACCAACACCAGGCCGTTCGGCAGCAGGTTCGCCGCGTGATATTTTCGCGCGGTAATCATGGCCCCGGTTGAGCTCCAGGTTCCAGCGGCGGGATCAAATAACTCAGCGCCGTTGGTGATGGCGCTGGTGGGATCACCAAAACCGCCCACCGCCAGCACGTTTCCATTTGGCAGCAGGGTGGCCGTATGCCAATACCGTGATGTCTTCATGCCTCCAGTCAACGACCAGGTGCCGCTGGCAGGATTGTAAATTTCCGCAGTGCCCACGGGAACGTAAAGCCCGCCACATGCCAGCACCATGCCGTTGGTCAGCAACGTGGCCGTGTGATACATGCGGGCGACAACCAGCGAGCTGGTGGGCGTCCATGTCTCGGTGGCTGGATCATAAATTTCCGCGCTGTTCAAGTAGATGGAGATGTTGGGTTCAAAGCCGCCGACGACGAGCACCTTGCCGTTGGGCAGCAAGGTGGCGGTGTGAGAAGTGCGCGTGGTATTCATCGGCGCGGTATTCGTCCATGTTCCCGTGACGGGAATATAGAGTTCTGCACTGTTGTCGTTCCCGCCGACGACCAGGACTTTGCCATTCGGCAGGAGCGTGGCGGTGCTGCCACTATGCGTAACTTTCATCGAGCCGGTCAGTGTGCAAAGTCCGGTGGCGGGATCATACAGTTCCGCGCTGCTGCCCGATCCGCCCGCCAGCAGAATCTTGCCATTATTCAGGACGATGGCGGCGTGGTCGCTGCGCGCGGTGGTCATCGGCCCGTTGGTGGTCCACGAAGCGGCATACGTCGAGAAGCCGGGCATGAGGAAGATGAACGCGAGTGCGGCCAGCGCCAGTGGCACGAAGTTCCAAACATGAGTTTTCATAGACGAACCATTCTGTTTTTGTGTCGCACCTTATGAGCCGATGACTCCGCTGGCGAGCTTTTTCCGACGGAACTGCGGGATTGTGCCGTTCACAAACAACGCCTGGTTCGGGCCAGATAGCTGCCACGCCCGGTCACATGCGGTCGTGCGCGAGCTGCTTTTTCGGGTTGACTTGGCGCTTGACCGCGCCGGGGATTTGCATAAACTGATTCCGCAATGTTGAAAAACGCCACACAAGCTGCCAATCTGCTGGTCGTCGTAGTTTGCGATGCCGATGGAGCTTGTTAAACGTAATCATTTAACAAACCCACGGCTGGCAACGGCTGTGGGTTTTTTGTTACCCTTGGCCGCGCCGCCACAAACAAGCAATACCATGAGCAAAACAATTGAATCCGCAAAAGCGAAACCAGCAAAATCTCCCGCCAGACGCGCCGAGGTCGGTCCGGCGATGTTCGGGCGCGACATGTTTGTCGAAGCCCTCGAACGCGAAGGCTGCGAGGTCATCTTTGCCTATCCCGGCGGCGCGAGCATGGAGATCCATCAGTCGCTGACCAAGTCCAAGATCCGCACCATTCTTCCGCGCCACGAGCAGGGCGGCAGTTTCGCCGCCGAAGGTTACGCCCGCGCGACGGGCAAAGCCGGCGTGTGCATGGGCACCAGCGGGCCGGGCGCGACGAATCTCGTCACCGCCATCGCGGATGCCTACATGGATTCCTGTCCGCTCATCGCCATCACGGGCCAGGTGACACAGGCGATGATCGGGCGCGGCGCGTTTCAGGAGACGGACATCATCGGCGTGACGCTGCCCATCGTGAAGCACAGTTATCTCATCACGGACATCAACGACATTCCGCGCATCGTGAAGGAGGCGTTTTACATCGCGCAAAGCGGACGGCCCGGCCCGGTGGTGATTGATTTTCCGAAAAACATCCAGCAGCAAAAAACACAGCCGGTGTGGCCCACGCTCGATGAAATCAAAAAAGGTCTGCGCGGCTATACGCAGCCGGACTTGAAGGCGGATGACATCGCGCTCAACGAGATCATCGGTCTCATCGAGAAGGCCGAGCGTCCGGTGATTTATTGTGGCGGCGGCATCATCACCAGCGGCGCGGCGGCGGAATTGAAAAAATTTGCCGAGGCGACGAATATTCCCGTGACCACGACGCTCATGGGCATTGGCGGTTTCCCGGAAACGCATCCGCTTTCGCTTCGCTGGCTCGGCATGCACGGCGCGGCGTTCGCGAACTGGGCGGTGAACGGCGAATACGAGTATCGCAAGAACACGAACGACCCGATGGTGAAGCTGAAGGACGGCGCGGATCTGCTGCTCGCGTTCGGCGTGCGCTTCGACGACCGCGTGACGGGCAAGTTCGAGGAATTTTGCAAGCATGGCACGATTGTCCATCTGGACATTGACGCGTCGGAGTTGAACAAGAACCGCAAGGCGAATCTGCCGATTGTCGGCGACATCAAGGACGCGCTCACGCGGTTGAACAAGCTCGTCGCCCAACGTCCGCTTCAAAAGAAGCACACGGCCTGGCTCGCGCAGATTGACGAATGGAAGAAGAAAGGGCCGTTCGCCTACCGCATCACGCCCGAAATCGCCAACAGCGACCACATGATTGACCACATGCAGGGCAAGGAGAACGAAGTCATCCTCCAGCAGATGGTCGTCGAGACGCTTTACGAACTCACCAAGGGCGAGGCTTACATCACCACCGGCGTCGGCCAGCATCAGATGTGGGCCGGGCAATGGTATAAATACAAATACCCGCGCCAGTTCATCACCAGCGGCGGCCTCGGCTCGATGGGTTACGGCTATCCCGCCGCGCTCGGCGTGAAAGTCGCTTTTCCCGACAAGCAGGTGATTGACATTGACGGCGACGGCTCGTTCCTGATGAACATCCAGGAACTGGCCACCGCGCATATCGAGAAGATCGCCGCGAAAGCCATCATCCTGAACAACCAGCATCTCGGCATGGTGGTGCAATGGGAGGACAATTTCTACGGCGGCAACCGTGGCCACACTTATCTCGGCGACCCGGAACATCGCCCGCAGATTTATCCTGATTACGTCCGCGTCTGCAATTCCTTCAACGTGAAATGCGAGCGCGTGATGTTCAAAAAGGATTTGCGCGCGGCCATCCAGCGGATGCTCGACGCCGACGAACCTTACGTCCTCGACGTCATCACGCCTTACAGCACGCACGTCATCCCGTTCATCCCCGCCAATAAAACCGTGGCGGACATGATCTGGAAGCCGTAAGAAATCTTTTTGCAAAAGCAAACGACCGGATGAAAATTCATCCGGTCGTTTTTTTATTTACGATTTATGATTTGCGATTTACGCGCTTGCTTGGTGAGATTTGAAAATCATGCGTGCAAAGTGGCCTACAGCGATTGCCAACAACTTTGGGACAGGCAGGGCGCTTCGCTCCGCGCGCGCCGTCGTGGGGCAGCAGGACGTGTCGGTTGGCAGGCGGCGGCGTGCGCGGAGCGAGGCGCCCTGCCCGCCAAATATGCCAAGGTTGATTTTAACCCGAACTCCGAAATAGGAATGGGTGGCACAGGCGACCCGCCTGTGCCGTCCGGCCACTGGCCGGACGGAAGGGACCGGACGCTGGCACTGAAAACCGAGGCGTGGAAAATTCCGGGCGCTTTTCCCCGTTCCGAGCGGCGGGTCGCCGCTCGGCACAGGCCAGTGGCCTGTGCCACCTCCCCGAAATGTCCGCTGCTACTTCGGAATTTGGGTTTAACTGCTATAACGTCGAGCGCCTCGTTCGGCACCTGCCGTCATCCGTGGGTCTTCGTTCCAACTAATCTCTTCCTGGTTGTTTGAAAACCATCTTATGTCTGCCATTGATGCTGCAACTCGAACGTTGACAGTGAAGGGAAAGGCCGGTATGAAGCGCCCATAACTTTCGTTTCGGGAACACTGGATAAATTTATGAATGACGAAATCAAGTCGGCGGAAGAAAATCTGGGGCACCTGCGCCAATGTTGCCAGTCTCTTCAAACCCAAATGGCTTCGGTGGTCATCGGCCAAAATGAAGTCGTTCGATTGTTGCTCACGGGTCTCATCTCCGGCGGCCACATGCTCATGATTGGCGTGCCCGGCCTGGCCAAGACGATGATGGTGAAGGTGCTGGCCGATCTGCTCGGGTGGGATTTCCGGCGCATCCAATTCACGCCCGACCTCATGCCCGCCGACATCACCGGCACGGAAATTTTACAGGCCGATGAAAGCGGCCAGCGCCGCGCGCTGATATTTCATCGCGGCCCGGTTTTTGCGAATCTCATTCTCGCCGATGAAATCAATCGCACGCCGCCGAAGACACAGGCCGCGCTCTTGGAAGCGATGCAGGAGCTGGCCGTCACTGTGAACGGCAAAACGTATCACATGGCCCCGCCGTTCATCGTGGTGGCCACGCAAAACCCCATCGAACAAGAGGGCACTTATCCGCTGCCCGAGGCGCAGTTGGACCGGTTCATGTTGAGCATCCATTTGGATTATCCCTCGCGCACCGACGAAGTGGACATCGCGGCGCGCTCCATCCGCGCCAAGTGGGACGCCTTCAAGCCGCTCGCCAAGAAAGAGGAATTTTGCAAGTTCACCGAACTCGTTGACCACATGCCCGTCTCGCGTCATGTGCTTGAATACGCCGTCGCACTGACCACCGGGAGCCGGCCAAAAGCCGCGGGTGCGGATGAATATATTCGCCGGTATGTGGCCTGGGGCGCCGGCCCGCGCGCCTCACAGCACTTGGTCACTGCCGCGAAAGCGTGCGCTTTGCTCGATGGCCGTCCGACGCCGGAAGCCGGCGATTTGCGGCGCATGGCGGTTCCCGTTTTGCGTCACCGCATCATTCCCAATTACAACGCGCTGGGCGAAGGCGTCGAAGCCGACACCATCATCAAGCATCTGCTCGAAACTATCCGCGAACCCGCCGCGACCCGTTGAAACCAAGGTCAAGGTTGTGGCCACATTGCAGCATCCTTACCTCGATCTCGCCGCCATGGAAGCGCTGCGCAGCGTGCGGTTGCGTCCACGTGGCGCGGCGGAAGGCACCTTCGCCGGTCCGCACAAATCGCATTTTCGCGGCACGGCGGTCGAGTTTGCCGATTACCGCGAATACTCTCCTGGCGATGACATCCGCCAGGTGGACTGGAAAGTTTTTGCGCGGACCGACCGCCATTATCTCCGGCTCTACGATGCCGAGCGCAATCTCCTGACCTATGCCGTCGTGGACAAAAGCGGTTCGATGGAATTCTCCGGGGCCGTCACGCGCACGCCGTCGAAACTGGAATACGCCGCCCGCCTCGCTGCCGCGATCAGCTATCTTGTCCTGCGCGAAGGCGACGAACTCGGCCTCTCGCTCGTGAACACGCGCCTCCACAAACATCTGCCGGCCGCAGCTTCCTGGGCGCAACTCAACCGCGCGCTGGACTGCCTCGGCCAAGCCCGCGCAGAAGGCAAGACCGATCTAGGCGCGTGTCTAGAACAGGTCTTTGCCCAGACCAAACGGCGCGGCGTTCTTGCCGTGATGAGCGACTTTCTCGACGCGGACGAACGTTTCTGGAAAGCCATTGATCTGTTCCGCCGTTCGCGTTTCGATGTGATGCTCTTTCAGATTGTTCACCCGGAGGAGCTCGAACTTCCCGCCGTCGCCGCCGCTCGGTTTGTGGAAACGGAAGGCACGGGATTTTTCAACACCGAACCCGACGCCGCGCGGACGCTTTACCGCCGCCGGTTCGATGCGTTCCTTTCTGAGATCAAAGCGAACTGCCAGGCGCGCGGCTGCGACTGGTATCTGGCCAAAACCTCGGACGATGCGTATGGATTTTTGCGGCGCTGCTTTCTGGCGCGGGAGAACGGGCGATGAACTTCACGAACCCATTGTTGCTGGCGGGACTGGCCGCCGTGGGTTTGCCGCTGCTGATTCATTTTCTCACCCGTGCCCGTCCGCAGCGCATCGCGTTTCCGCCGTTCAAATTTTTGGTGGAAGCCTGCGCTGGTCAGCAGGCGGTCAATCGTTTGCGCACCATTATTCTGCTCACCATCCGCTGCCTGCTGGTGCTCGCGCTGGCGCTTCTATTCGCGCGGCCATTTCTCAAACCGACCGGCGCGGCCGTCAACACTCAGGCGGGCAAGCGCGTAGTGTTGGTTCTCGACGCCTCGCTGTCCATGCGTGCCGTGCATCAAGGAGTCCCGCTTTTTGCCCGCGCGCAGGCCGAGGCGGACGAGGTGATTCGCGCATTGCCGTCCGGCACCGAGTGTGCGGTCATTTTTGAAGGTGCCGCGCCGCGTTCGCTGCTGCCCGCGTTGTCGGAAAATATTCCGGCCCTGCACGACGAGCTCGGCAAAGCCCGGCCCACTTTTGAAAACGGTGATCCCGAGTCCGCGCTGGCGCTCGCGAAAAAAATGCTCGGCGGCGCAGGCACGATTTACATCTTCAGCGATTTTCAGAAATCCAACTGGGAAGGTTTGCGCGAATTGCCCGGCGGCATCGTCTGCCGCCTGCGTCCGGTGACAACCGAGGCGGTGGACAACGTGGCCATCACCGCCGCGCATCTGGTTCCCGCCGCACCGGTGACTGGCGAGTCAGCCGAAGTTGCTTGCACCGTTTTCAATTACACGCCGCGTCCGCGTGAAGAAACCGTGCGTTTGGAAATGGGCGAATTCACGCGTGAAACGCGGGTCGCCGTCGCTCCCTTCGGCTCGGCCAACGCTGTCTTCAACGTTGCTTTTTCGCATGCGGGTTCCTTCGCGGGCAAAGTCTCGCTCGCGCCGGACGACCTGTCCGAAGACAACACCCGCTGCCTCGTCGCCAATGTCGGCAAGGCGCTTGAAATTCTGCTGGTCAGCGATGCGGATGATTCCGACCGGCGCAGTGCTGCATTTTACATCAGCTATGCGCTTGTGCCGTCGCCGCAAGCCGCGCCCGGCCTCAAGCTGGTGCGCCGGCGCGGTCAGGATTTGGATCGCGGCATTTTGGAAACCGCCGATGTTTTCGTCCTCGCGACGCCCGCAACCCTCACCGGTGAAGCGGTTGAAATCATTACGCGGCGAGTTCAGGAAGGCGCGCGGCTCATCACGTTTCTCGACGGACCGACAGCCCCGGCGCTGCTGATCGCCGCGCTGGCACCGCCTTTTCAACTGCAACGCCCCGTTGCATCCGGCAATGGCGATCCGGTGAAGCTTGGCCCACGAAAGCTGTTCACGGATTTGGACGCCGGAGACTTTTCCGCACTGCGCTTTCGCCGCCATTATCAAACTCAGTTGCTCGCCAATCGTGCCAGCGACGTGCTGCTTTCATATCCCGACGGTTCGGCGGCGCTGACCCTCAGCGCAGCGGGACAAGGCGCGATGGTGCTGGCCAATCTTCCGCTGACGCCCGATGGCGGTGATTTTGTTGGCAGTCCGATTTTTCCCGCCATGTTGCATGAGTTGCTCCACGCGTTGCGTCATGATTCCGCTGAACACGCCGCCATGCCCGGGGCCGCCTGGATGCTCGATGTGCCCACCAGCGGCGAAGGTGTAGTGGCTGTCACCGATCCCGAAGGCCACAAGGTCGAGGCGCAAGTTGTCACCAGCGGACGCATCACGCGTTTGGCGCTGCCGGCCGCGAAAATTCCCGGCGCGTATGTGTTCAAACAGGCGGACGCAGTCGTGGCGAATGCCGTCGTAAATGTTGACCCGCGCGAAAGCGATACACGTCCGCTGGCGTTGGAAAACCTGAAGAGCGGAGAAGGTTCCGCCGTGACCATCCTGCGCGGCGAGGAGGATTTGGCGCTCACCAGCAAAACCCGCCAGCTCTGGCCGCAACTCGCCGCCGCCGCAGCGGCTCTGTTGGGAATGGAAATGCTGTTGCTCGCCCTGTGGCGGAGTTCAAAACGCGCCCCGCTGGTCGCCGAAAAGGAAATTGAGGCCGCGCGATGAACTGGGTTTATCTGCCGCCGTGGAGCACGCGCGTCATTGCCGTCGTGGCGCTGGCACTGCTGGCACTGGCCGTGTTGCGCTGGTGGCGGGAACGGCGGGGCGGCATCGCGCTCGCGTTGCGTGTCCTGATGGTCGGGGCGTTGCTTTTCATTGCCCTCAATCCACAGTTGTTGCTGTCGCGTCAGCGCACGGAAAAACCGAAGCTGGTCGTGCTGCTGGACTCCTCCGCCAGCATGTCCACGCGTGATGTTGGCGGAGAATCGCGTTTCGCCGCCGCCGCGCGGACATTGGGCAACCCTTCCACGCTCGCCAATCTCAACAAAGAATTTGTCTTGGATTTCCGGCAGTTCGATCGAACCGTGCGTCCTGCTGAATGGTCGCAACTTGCGAGCAACGCACCCAGCGGCGACGCCAGCGAAATCGGCAAGTCGCTGATGAGCGTGATTTCCGAACTCGGCGACACCAAAGCGCAGGCGTGCGTGCTGCTCATTTCGGATGGTCGCGCCACGGCCGCTGACACGCTCGACGCCGCGCAACTGGCGTTGGCGCGCTCCGTGCCGCTCTGGACCTGGACCGTCGGCGGGCCTGTGCCACGGCATGATTTGTGGATTGAAACGCCCGCGGCCGAGGCACTGGCGTTCAGCGGCGAGGAAGTGGAATTAACCGCCACGCTGCACGCGGACGGTTACCCCAACCGCAGCTTCAAGGTGGATTTGATCCAAGGTGAAAAAGTTGTCGCCACAAAGGAATTTTTGCCGGACACAAACGGCACTGCGCGCATCTCCATGCACGTGAAATCGCCGGACGCCGGCGAACAACGTTACGTTTTCCGCGTTGCGCCGGAACCAGACGAGGCCGACACGGCCAACAATGAGCACGCGGTGTTTTTGCGTTCCGTCGGACGGAAGGTGCGGGTGCTGGTGGTGGAAGGCCAGCCATATTGGGACACCAAATTTTTGGTGCAGTCGCTCAAGCACAACACCAATGTTGAGTTGACAGCGGTCTATCGCCTGAATGCCACGCGCCATGTCGCGGTCGTTTCCGCCACGGGCACCGAGACGCGCACGGAGCAGGATCTTTTTCCACGCACCGCCGACGCGATGAACGCCTTTGACGTCATCGTGCTAGGCCGCGAGGCGGAGGCGTTTTTCGACAACAACACTGAGACGCTGCTGACGGACTTTCTCGCGAAACGCGGCGGCAGTTTGGTTTTTGCCCGGGGCAAACCCTACGGCGGACGTTTTCCGGCGTTGGCAAAATTCGAGCCGCTGGCATGGGGTGACGGCACGGTTTCCGGCGTGAAGCTGCGCCCCACCGAGGCCGGGCGCGATCATCCCATTTTTGATCTTGGCACGGCGGGCACGCTGCAAGAACTTTTGGAACGTCTGCCGGCGCTCGATCAGGCCAGCGTCACGTTGGGTGAGAAACCGCTGGCCGTCGTGCTCGCCAATGCGGTTCAGTCGGACGGCCCGGTATTGATTGCCTATCAACGTTACGGCCAGGGCCGCACCATCAGTTTGAATGCGAGCGGACTGTGGCACTGGTCGTTTCGCGAAACCGGCCAGGACGAAAGTGAAATCGCCTATCAACGCTTCTGGGTTTCGCTGCTGGAATGGCTGTTGGGCGGCAGCGAATTTCTGCCGGGATCGGACGTTGCGCTGACCAGCGCCCGCCGCTATTACAACAGCGAGCAGCCGATGCAGTTCCTCATCTCCACGCGCAATCTTGACCGCGCGATTTACCAGCCGCGTCTGCTCATCAGCGGCAACGGGAAGACCACCGAGGTCGAACCGCGTGCGCGCGGCGAGTCGTTTGTGGCGGAAGCCGGCCCGTTTGCGCCGGGATCTTATGTCGTCATGTTGAAGAACAACGTCGGCAAACCCGCTGAACTTTCGTCGAGCATCGAGGTGGTCAGCGCGTCCGTGGAAAAACGCGAACTCAGCGCCGACCCGGAAACGATGCGCCAACTCGCCGAGACCTCGGGCGGCGCGGTGATCAGCGCGAACGACGTGGCGCGGATGCCGGAGATTGTGCGGCGCTGGGAGGCGGCGCGGGAGATTTCGCATCAGCGGCAATCCGTCTGGGACCGCTGGTGGCTGATGCTGGGAATTTTCGGACTGCTGGGCACCGAGTGGTGGCTGCGTCGGCGGGAGGGTTTGCTATGAACGTCCCCGTTCTCCATCACCTCCGCAAGCGTCTCGCGAGCTGGCTTACGCTGAGAATTTTGCTCGTGGCGATCGGCCTGGTCGGCGCGCTGGCCCTGGCGGCGGTGGTGGCTGATGCCGCTCTGGATTTGCCGGATGCGATGCGCGTAATCGTGCCGTGGCTGTTGGGCGCGGCGATCGTGGTCGTGATTGGTGCCGGATTGTTGGAATGGCGAAAGTTCAGCGAAACGCGCATGGCCAGGTTGTTCGAACAGGCGGACGCTTCGCTCGGCAACCGGCTGATCAATGCGGTCCAACTCGCGCAAAAAACCAGCACGAGCGGAGCGGAGGAACTTTTCCGGCGACAGGCCGTTGAACTGGGCACGCAGGCGGCGGCGAAGTTGGATGCGTGGCCGGTCATGCGCCGCAACACCAAGCGGGCCGGCGCGTTGCTCGGTTGCGTTCTGCTCGCATGGACGATTTTGGTTGTGGCTCAGATTGATCTAGTGCGCACCGTGCTGCCGCGCTTTTGTGATCCGCATGGCGATCATCCGCCTTACAGCCGTTTGAAAATTAAAGTGACGGCGGACCGCGCGGAAGTGATTTACGGCGGCCAGATCGAGGTGCGGGCGACGACGAGCGGACGTCCGGTGGAAAAACTCTGGCTCGCCACGCGGTCGGGCAGCAACGAGACGCGCGCCATCATGTTTCTCGCGCCGGACAAATCCTTTTTCCAGACGCTCGTCAATCTGCGCGAGCCGGCTGAGTATTTCGTGACCGACGGCTCGGCGCGCAGCCGGCGCTTTCTCATCGCCATCCGCTATGCTCCACAGATCACGCTGGTGGAAGTGACCATGACGTTTCCGGACTACACGAGCAAGCCGCCTCAGGTTGGAAAACTCGCCGAGGAAGCGCAGGCGTTGCCGGAAGGGACGCGCATCGCTTTCCGCGTGGCGAGCAACCGGCCTCTAAAATCCGGCGCGCTCGACTTGACTCCAGTGCTCGGCGGCAAGAACGTGCAAATTGCGTTGTCGCCCGAAACCCAAAACACCGTTGTCACCGGTGCCTTCGTGCTGACGGAACCGGTGGTGTTTGATTTGTCGGTGCGCGACGTGGGGAATCTGGATTGCGTGGAAACGAAACGCGGACGTTTCAATATTTTGCCGGATCGCCCGCCGCGATTGTTCGTGCAGGAACCCGGTCGCGATGCAGTAGCCACACCCAACATTCGGGTGCCGGTGCGCGTGCAGGCGGTGGATGACTACGCGGTTTCGCGTATCGTCTGGTTGCGCAGTCACAATCGGTCCATCGAGCGTTCGTTCAATATGAAGCTCACGCTCAAGAACGGGCCGCAGTCAGTCGAAGGGGTCGGTGTGTTTGAGTTGGACAAGCTCGGCGTGCGACCCGGCGACGTGATCGAGTATTACTTTGAGGCGGCGGACAATTATCCCAAGGGACCGAACATCGCGTTCAGCCGGCCGTTCCGTCTGCAAATTATTTCGCAGGAACAATACGAGGCGGTGCTGCGGCAGGCCGCCGCGCGGAAGGCGTTGTTCGAATCATATTTCAAACTGGATGCTTGGCTGCGACGGATGGCGGAACGTTCGCGCTCTCTGGAATCCAAGGCCGAACACAGTGATGCCGCCACGCGCGAGGACGCGGAGGAACTGGCGAAACAACTGGCGAAATACGACGAAGAGTTGGCCAAGCTGCTCCAAACCCCGACGATGTTTGACGTGGAAAATTCGTTCCGCGCCACGCTGGCCGCACAAAAGTCGGAACTGAGCGACGCGGCGGCGAAGCTGAAGCAAGCGCTCGGCGGCGGCACACTCGACCCGAAGCAGTTGAAAGAAATGAGCGAGGCGTTGAGCCGGCTCGCGCAAACGCAGGACGAACAGGTGGAACAGCCCGCGCAGCAAATTGCATCCGTGGTGCGGCTGTTATCGCGCGCGGACACGTTTGTAAAGCTGGCGCAGCAACAGGCGGTGCTGGCGCAGATGCTCCGGCGGTTTGCCGACAAGACCAATGCGCTGACCCACCTTGAACAGATGGAGGTTCAGGAATTGACGCATCAGCAGCGTCGCATCGGCGAGGCGTTGCATGAATTGCTTGGTCAGTTGCCGGAACTGCTGGCGAAGACGCCGGCGGACGCGGAGTTTGATCCGTTGCGCAGCGATGTGAGCAAATTCCTCCAAGCTGTGGCGGATGCGAAGATCGAAGAGCATCTGGCCAACGCGGCCAAAACGCTGGAGGAGCCGGACACGATGACCGGCCAGATGCTGGCGCAGCGCGCAGCGGAAGAAATGGACAAGCTCATCGGCAAATGCAATGGTTTGCCGGATCAGGCTCAGCAATGTCTCACCGCCCGCTTCCAGCCGAAACTCAGCAAGCCTGGCCTGGGCGACACGTTGCAGCAAATCATGGCCGCGTTGAGCACCGGCAACGGCCAGGGCGGACGCGATGGTTATGGAATGTTCAATGAAGATGTCGCACTCTACGGCCCGAATGTGGAATTGGCCGGCGAGCAGGCGGGTGGCCGGGCTGACACTGGTGGCAGACAAGAGCAGGCATCGGCAACGCTGACGGGCGGCGCGCCGGATGCGGACTTGTCGCCCGCCGAGGGGCCAGGTCATGTGCGGTTGCAACCGGATGCGAAATTTCCGCTGCGTTATCGCGAACTGGTCGGCGAATATTTTCGCGTGATGGCGGAAGCTGGAAAGGAAGGAGACAAATGAACAAATTATTTCAATCTACGGCGATGCTTGCATTGCTCTTGCTGCCGGCGCTAACGGCTGATTCCGCGAATGACACCACGGGCGAGGCGGTGGAATGCGCCAACCTCATTTATGCCGGCACCAAAAGCTCGGTGTGTTTCAGCGAGGAATTTCTGTCCACCGTTGCCAGCGAAACCAGCATCAAGACGTCGCGGAAATTCAAGCCGGAGAAACTCGGCGAGAAGGAGATTTTTCATTTTCCCTTTGCCGTCATCACGGGCGAAGGCGCATTCACATTGACGGATGAAGAGCGGAAAAATCTGAAGCTCTATCTGGAGAAAGGCGGCTTCCTGCTCGCCAGCGCCGGTTGCAGTAGCAAGGAGTGGGGCGACTCCTTCGCGCACGAAATCGAAACCATCTTTCCCAATCGCAAACTGGACGAGGTGCCGATGACCCACCCGATTTTTCGCACGGTCTTTGACGTGTCGCGTCTGGACATGAGCCACGGCGGTGAAGCGAAGCTCCTTGGTCTCACCATCGGCGGCAAGATCGTGCTGATCTATTCGCCGGACGGACTCAACGACACCGGCACGATGCACGGCTGCTGCTGTTGCGGCGGCAACGAAATCAAAAACAGCCAGAAGGTGAACGCGAACATTCTCGCGTATGCGCTGTTGCAATGATGATGACGCGGATGAAATCGTGAATGAAATGAGATTGCTGACCAACACAACAGAGCAATGCTTCCGCGAGAAAAGCGGCGGTGAACCGCCGCAGTCCAGACGCTTCGCGTTTATGCAGGATGTGGGCTGCCGCGAAGCGTCTGGACTGCGCGTGCTTCAGCACCGCTCTCGCGGAGGATTTGTGGGGTTTTTAGCGCGGTTTCAAAAATACTGTGGTCGGGTTTTGAAAGCCCGTTCGGAAAGTTCCGCGAGGTTTTGGACAGCGGCAGCCCTCTGCCGCTTTGCGTTGCCAGTGCACCGGTGGAAAAGCGGCAGAGGGCTGCCGCAGTCCAAGACGCTGGCGCGCTGTCCGATCGCCCCATGCCCACCCGCTGGCTACAGTGTTTTTCAATCTGCTCTCGTAGCACTGATCGTCTTCGCCACGGCGGTTGCTGAGGCCGCGATCATCCAGCCCACGGTTCATGCCTCGCTCAAAGCCGCTTCGGACGCGGCGGCTGCGGACCAATCGCTGGTGCTCCTGATTTTCGGCGCGGAGTGGTGCGGACCGTGCAAGCTGCTCAAAAGTAAAACGCTTTCCGCACCGGAATTTCTTCGGCAGGAAAATCCTTTGCACCTCGCGGAGGTGGACATTGATGACAATAAAAAATTGGCGAACGACTTCGCCATCGAAGCCGTGCCGACGCTCGTGTTGCTGACGGCGGACGGGAAAATTATCGCGCGCCAAACCGGCTTCATGGAAGCCGGTGAATTGTTGCTGTGGCTTCAGGAAGGACGCCGTCGCGCTGTAGCCGGCCAGTGGGAAGGCACCGCGCCGGGCGCGAAGCTGGACGAATTCATCAAGCAGGCGGCGGCGGACAATCTCGGCACGAATGAAATTCAAAAATTGGTGGAGTTGTTGGGCGAAACGGATCCCGCCAATCGAGAGAGCGCCGGAAAAATTCTGCTCGCGCAACGCGAACAAGCGGTGCCTTCGCTCATCGAGGCGGTGGGCCATCCTTATCTCGGCGTGCGGATCGCGTCGAGTGAACTGTTGCAACGGCTGGCCCAGAATCTCAGCCCGATTGATCCCTGGCAGTCGCCCGCAGAATTGAGCAACACGGTGGTGGTTTTGCGAAAGTTGTGGGCCGAGACGGGCCAGCTCCCGGCCAGCGTCGCAACGCAGCCGGTGGATTCGGTCACGGGGAATTCCGTCAAGGAGGCGCTGGAACAATTGCGGGGCGACGATCCGGTGCGGCGCACAGCGGCGATGACGATGCTCGCCAGCCATGGATTGGCCGTCCTGCCGGCGGTGCGCGAAGCCGTCAAACGCGCCGAACGGGCCGGCGATCAGCGCCTGCTCGGTCTGCTGGAGGATGTGCGCTGGACCATTCTTGTTTCCGATGCTTTGGAACAACGCAGTGGTGGCGTTCGCAATGTGCTGGCACGGGGCAAGAGTTCAGAGCGGCAGGCGACAGCGGAACGGCTGGGTCGCATTGGCCGCGATGCGCTGGGCGCATTGACCGAACTCGCCAGCGATTCCGATGCTTTGGTGGTGGAGAGCGCGGTTCGCGCCTTGGCCGGCATTGGCGGCAATGACACGATTCCCGCGCTGGCCGCATTGTTGCAGTCAGCCGACAACAATTTGCGGATGACGGCGGCGCAGGCGCTCGGGCACACAAAAAATTCCGCCGCCGTCAAACCTTTGCTGACGGTGATCAACGATCCGAACGAAGTGGTCGCCTGCACCGCGCTGTCGGCCTTGGAAGAAACGCAAACCAGCGAATCGTATGGTTCTGCGAAGAAAGTATTTTCAGAGGAAATCACCAGCGGACTGAAGTCCTGTCTGGCCGATTCCCGCTGGCGGGTGCGCGCGGCGGCGGCGGGAATTATCGGTAAATTAAATGTGGCGACGCTGGCAGATGACTTAAAAAAATTGCTCGACGACGCAGACGTGTTTGTAACAAAAAGCGCGTTGACGGCGTTGGGTGCCATGAGCGCCGCGCCCGAGCCGGAACAGCTCCTGGCCTTGAGCAAGCGCCTGCCCAGCCTGCAAGGTGATGCGGTGAAGATGATGTTGCAGGCGGGAACAGATGAGACGGTCAAAACCATCACGGATCTTTTTAACACCGGCACTGCTGAAAACCGGACGGCCATCCTCGACGCGCTGGCGCAAGCGGAGTCGTCGGATGAAAACAAACCTGGCGAGGAATGGAAACCGCTGCTGACCCAGGCCATCACGGCGGCGGATCCGAAGATGCGGCGCGGCGCGGCGAAGGTTCTGGCCGGGCAGCCGCCGAAATTGGCGACGGAACTGGTCGGGCGGCTGCTCACTGATGAAGACCGGGAAACGCGCCTGGCCGCGGTGGATGTGGTTTTGCGAATCCTGGACAAAGACAGCATCGGCCAGTTGAACACCCGAATATCTTCGTCAACGTCCGCCCCCAAGACCAATAAACCCTTTGCCTCCGCCGAGCAGATTGCCGCCTGGCACAATGCGATGATGCAACACGCGGAACCCGCGTCAGACTTGAATTTTGCGGCGGCGGTCTTTGTGACTGGCGATGGAAAAGCCGGTTTGCCAATCCTGCTGGCCGCGCTCGATAAAATGGAGGGGGCATCCAGCCAAGACCGGTTGAAGCGACAGATGAATTTGGCAGCGATGGGATTGATTATTCCAAAATTACCTTGGCCGGAAGGTCGGGCGGCATTGGACAAGGTGTCGGCCTCGCCGTTCTGGTTTGCCCTGGCGGCAAGTCTGAATGGACGGGGCCAGTCCGCAGCGGCGGATTATTTGATGGAGCCGGCCCGATTCAAATCAGCCGTGGAACCGGCGAACGGTCCGGCATTGTTGGAAACTCTGGGACTTCTGGCCGGCACTGAATATGAGTATGGCGAACGCCGCAATTGGTCTTTGTGGACTGAAACGGACCGGACGAAAGCTGTGGCCTTGACGTTGGTTGAATCCACGAACGCGGCGTGGCGCGCAGCCGCAGTCTTTTCCTTGGGACTGCGTGCCGATGCAGCGGAGAACAGGGTCGTTTTTGAAAAGGCAATAGGCGATTCGAATCCCTGGGTGCGCGGCTCGGCGGTCAAAGCGCTGGCCCGAAACACCAAAGATCGTCCGGCTTTGGAACAACATTTGGCACCTTTGCTGACGGATACGAATCTGGAGGTGGCTACCGCAGCCGCCGTGGCGCTCTTGGAACCGGAAATTCGCCAATCCGCCGGGCTGCAATGGGAGCTGAGTTACTTTGCTTTCGAGACGGTTCGCGGCGGTCGAAGCCAGTCTTACGCCCAGAACGACGACCGTCCCCTGACGACGCTGGAAAGCAAGCCTCCGTTTTTGCAAGCAGTCAGAGGACGGCTGAAAGAAGCCCCGTTGGAATCGTCGCCAGCCTTCGCGCTCTTGCTGGCGCAATATGGCGAGTTCGAGGGCGTGGACCGGTTGGTGGCCCAACTGGCGACGTTGGATTCCAATAAAGATCGAATTGCCACGGATGCGCTGATGACCGGCATTGCGCTCAGTCGCGACGCCAAATATTTGCCGGCTCTGAAGCAGATGGCATCCGTCCGGCATGAAGAGTGGGATTTGCGAAAAATTTTATCGGCGCTGAAAGGAATGACGGGGCCGGACGCCAGGCAACTGCGGTTGGAAATCAACAAGAAACTCCGAAGCGCCGGCGGCTCGGACCGTTCCGAATTTTAGTGAAACGAAATTTTTTATGTGCAAACAAATGTCTCTCGGTCTGCTCTTGATGCTGCTCTGCGGCTGCATCAAAACCGAAGATGAACTCACCATCAATGCCGACGGCTCGGGCAAGGTGCGCATCGAAACGCGCAGCAGCATTTCACCGGAAATGTCCGAGTCCATGCAGGGCCGGATGGGCGGCATGGAAGGCGGCGTTTTGTATCCGCCCGGAAGTGAAGCCGAAGCGCAGAAGTTTTTCCCCGCAAAAGATTTCACGGTCACCGTGAAGCAAGACAGGGCCGACAACGGCGACGTGACGACGGTCATCGAAGCAGAGTTCAAAAACATCAACGCGCTGCTGGCCAGCGCTTACGGTCGCGCGCACCAATTGTCCGTAAAAATTGCGGACGGCGCGCTGGTGGTAAAAGGCGTCACCGGAATGGAAGCCACCGCCAGGCTCGCCGAAATGAAGGATGAAACCGGCATGGGCATGGCGGCAGTTCCCGGCCTTGCCGATCTGCAAAAAAGGAAAGGCGAGATGCGCGCCGAGTTTCGCCTGAGGCTGCCGAACGAAATCACCACCGCCAATGGCGCGCATGACGGCAAGACGGCCATGTGGATTGTGGAACGCGCCAAGTGCAAGGACGCCGAGGAATTTGCCCGGCAGCTCGGCGTGGTGTCCGAGGCGCGCTGTTCGGTTGCGGGATTGAAAATGGAGCCGGTCACACGGGCACGAATGGGATTGCTGCCGTTTGCCGAACTGGCCGCTGGCGCAGCTTCGGATGGCGGCGCGGTGGACACAAACAAGATTGCCAGCGTTGCGAAATATGTTCCTTACGGACTGACGGTGACGCGGTCAATGGATTTGAGCGGCGGCGGTGCGGAGGGAAATGTCGCCCAGTTGATCGGCGCGGTGGAGCTGCCGCAGGAATTCGCGCCGCCGAAGTGGGGCGAGCCAAAACTGGATGAGGTGGTGGATGCGAGAGGGAACGATCTCAAGCCCGCTGCCGCTGGCGAGGAACGTGGCTTTTCGCAGCGCTCCCGCTTTACCGATTCGGAAAACGGGGCGGCGGAAGAAAGTGCCACGAATAAAATTCACCGGCACGTGGCCACCATCAGTTTCCTCCCGCCGGATTGGAAGATCAGTGAAATCGCGCGGATCAAAGGCTCGTTCAACCTGCAATACTTTGGCGGTTTGCAAGTGGTGAAGTTGACCAATGCCGTCCCGGCAAAATGGCTCACCGATGCTTCAAAAATGATGGGCGGCGCGGCCTTTGACTCCTCGGAAAAACCGCTGAACAGCGCGGCGCTGGCCGGACTGGGCTTGTCTCTATCGGTGCAGATGGGCATGGTTCAAAGCGGGATGACGATGCTGACGTTGCAGGTCACAGGCAAGCAGGCGGCGTTGACCGACGCGCAGGCGTTCGATGCCGACGGCAAACCCTGGCCCACAATGTTGCAACAGGAGGACTCCGGCGGGAACGAGACGTTCACCTGTCAGGTGATGATTGCCGGAAAACCACAACCGCCGTTGTCGCTCGCACTGCTCGTCAGCGGCGGCGGCGCGACGGTGGAGGTGCCGATTTTGTTGGAGCACGTTTCGCTGGCAAAATAAACCACCCCAGAGAAATTTTTACATGAAGCTATTTTTTCGATGGACGCTGGCTTCCGCCGTGTTTGCGGCGGTGATGCCATGGAACGGAGCGGCGTCCGCCCAGGTTTACGGCATGGCGAGTTCTCAAGGCGGAGAGGAGAAACATTCAGTGTTGACCATCAAATCCGATGGAAGCTGTTTGTTCACCATGGAAACGGTTGAATCCCGGACGGCGGCGGAACAACGGGTGCGAACGATGGAGCGCTATCAAAAAATGTCTGAAGGTGAAGGCGAGACACCGCCGGAAGCGGATCTGTCCTCGACGAATGAAGCTGCCGGACCCCAGCCGTTCACCGACGAAGAACTCACCAAAAAAATCACCGGGACAATTAATGAACGCGCCGAGGAGCGCGCGGCAGACTCCGGGCAGAAATTCAACGTGGATGTTAAAAAGGACAAAGTTATCACCACCACCACCCGTTTGTTTTCGTCCATCGAAGCAATGTTGAAGGAGAGTTACACCATCTGGAGCCAGGGCGGCGTGGTGTTTGATAATGCGCGTTTCGAAACCGACACCAACGGCCTGTTACGTGTGACCTTCACGCCGCGAAGCGGAATGGAACGCTACCTGAAATCCACCCGTTCCACGTGGAAATTGAGCGGAGCGAAGAGCGAACTGAAACTAGTTTTTCCCGGCAAGGTGGTCGCCAGCGGTTTTCCCGCGACGGAAACCAACGCGACCTGGCTGGCGATAGATGCCAGGCATGACGAAACGTTTGATGTAGTGGCGAAACTTTACGCCGCGCCCACGGTCATCACGGCGGAACTGGGCGGACTTAAATTGGACCAGCCGCTCGAATCAAAAAAACTCTACCGTGCCAGCCGGCAGCGCGTCGTCGCGAGCGATGACCTGCCCATCACCGACGCCGGCCCTGGTTTTGTGGCCGAGGCCCAGAGCATCACCACGACAATGTTTCAGGTTTTTCCCGGCGGAGAAAATTATTTCAAACAGAACGGCAGTTCCTACGGCGCGCAGACCGGCACGGTCGTCAACGTCAAACTGTTTGCGCCGAGGGGACGCACGCTGCAATCCGTGAGCGACGTTCGTGTGCTCACGGCGGTGGACGACAAGGGCCGTTCGGTGGTGCGGGAATCGAAGGACGACGAGAACTCGTCTGATTATCGTTCGAGCGGTTCGCCGGATGCCAGTTCGCTGGCGATTCAACTTCATTTGCAGTTGCCGTCGCCAGATGCGCAATCCATCGCCGAGGTTTCAGGCGAAGTCGTTGCCACCAGCGTCGGCACCTGGAAGGAAATCACGCTGACCCACCTGCAGGAAAACGCGACGAACGAGCTGGATCTGGCCGCCGTGTTGCCGGGAGCAAAATTGATCATCACCAAGTTTTCAGCAAAGAACACCCAGTTGAATATTCAGGCGACCCTCAAAGGGCCGCGCACGGTGCGAGGCCTGGATATTCGCGCAAAAATTCCCGGCAACGACCGCTTTAACAGTAATTTTTCCGAACGCAATTTCAGCACCAAAGGCGGGGAATCCACCCGCACCGTGGCCATCCAAGGATACAGCTTTGGCAGCGAGGACGCTTCCGGGCAAGAGTCAGTCGTCCTGATGGTTCGCATGCCAGAGGATCTACGACGGGAGCGAATAAAATTTAACCTTAAAGCACTGGATCTTCTCTAGCCGCTTTTTATTCAATCGGAAAATCTATTTGGCCAGTCCGAACCGTCTCAACGCCCAGCCCATGGTTACCGCGATGCTGACAGTGCCGAAAAACAAATAGGCCACGACAATCAGGCCATTTACAAATTCCAGATTCATGAGATGGTTTGAATTTTCATATAAAGACCATCAGTCATTTGGGAACCAGTCACAATGGGGTGTTCACCTTACCAAAGGATTTCAAGCAGTAATGAATCAAACGTTTCAACTAGATGCTTCCACGTTTGTAGCCACGAAATTCCAGGGAATTCCAAAAAGCTGACACCCTGAAATACTGAAAAAGCTGACGCTCCGCTTCCACGCATGGGACTACAGCCGGTCCACGAATTTCTGCATGGCGGCTACCGGCCCTTGAAATGTTTTCAGGTGGCGCGGGAAAAGCAAAAGCTGAAATTCTGAGAGTCTGTGCCGGACTGGCCATGAAACTTGAAATGAAAAATCTGACGATGCGATTTTTTCTCCGGTGGAGAAGGCTAGGATGAGGGCGAGCGTAAAAACTAAATTCTTTCTCATTCGTCCGACCAAAGACGCACTTCCGGGGGAAGGCAAAACTAACTAGGCGGGTTGGCGTGTGTGGCTCGATTCCAATTCATCGGCTCATCCTTGAGCCTCGTCCGCCCCACACGCCAACCCGCCGCTAATCTGATTCACCCTCGCCCCAAAGAACCGTGATATACGCCAAATATCCCATTTTCATAACAGTGCCTTTGAAGTGCTTGAGCCGCTAATCAGTGTTTTCCGCCCCGCTGTCCCTTCGTAATTTGAGGCTTTGCTCCTCGTAATCGCTCTCCGCCGGCTTGCGAAGGCGATTACGAGGAAGCCTGGCCGTTAGTCGCGACCGTTGTCGCCCTTGTCCGGAGTCACCGTGATGTTGTAGGTGATGTCCTTTAAGAAAAAGGGCGTGGCCACAGGGCCGGCGACGCCGACAAAGTGGACCGTGTGTGACCCGACCGAAAGCGGCGCGAGCATCAGAAACACACCATCTGAAACTGCCGGCGTGACGGTGATGCCATCCGGGATGCAAGGCCCGTCGAAGACCGCCGCCAGAAGGTTATTGTGGCTGGCGACCTTGTAGGTGAAGGCCGGCGATTGCACGCGATAGAGCGAGTGCTGCGGATCGTCCAAACCAGGAACCGGGACGCCGTCAACACTGCAGGTCGTCTCCGACACCACCGAGAAAATGTCCGCCGCCTGCGCGGCCAACTGGTCAGCCGTCAGCAGCGGGTTGTTGTAAGTTGGACAGCCGGTGTTGTCGTCAATGACTGAGAGGATGGAGAAGAACAATGCTTTGCCGTGCGGCATCGTCAAGGTGCGCGTTACCGTGGCGCTGCCATGAACGGTGGTGCTGCCGTGGGCGCCGGCCAGAAACCAGACTTTGCCTGATTGGGCCGACTCGGAGGGCGCGGTGTCGCTGGCCGGGTCGGCGTTCGCCGGAAAGGCCATGGTCCATTGCCAGTATTTGGCCGACCATTCGCCGTAGGTCAGGCCGTAAGGATGGGTTTCGACGACCGGCGGCTTGATGCCATCCGGGTTCGTAGGGCCGTCGTCGGCCACTGCCACCCAGGGTGTTGTGAGCAGCAGCGCCAGGGCCGCCGCCGCGCAGGTTTTCCCGCCCGCCGGGAGGATGCGATTTGTTCGTGTGCTGTAATGTTGCATTGTCTTATCTTTCTTTTGTTCAGGCGGGTTGCGCCTGAGGGTTATTGGTTGTATTTCTTCAGCGGGGCGAGCCGATCTCTCCCCACATTAACCAGTGCGAAGTTTCGGGGAAAAAACGCCGGATTAATTCAAACAATTATCGTGCCTTAATGAGTCGAGCACCGATGCGGGCAGTAAAATGAACCACGGATTACACGGATTACACGGATGGACCGAGCAACACTCTGAATGCCGTCTAAACGGCTGCTCTCACCCATTGGCGAGTAATCGCTGAATCGTCATGAACCCCTTTCGCATCCGTGAAATCGGTGAAATCCGTGGTCAATCAATTGGGAACCCAGGAATTCCGGCCCGGGGAGCATCAATCCCGCCGGGTCTTGATTTCGCGATAGAGCCAGGCGCGGGCAAAAGCCCATTGGCGACGGGCGGCAGGTTCAGAGATGTCGAGAGCTTCCGCGGCTTCAGTGATGGTCATGCCCACGAAGTAGCGCAACTTCACCAATTCCGCTTTCTGCGGATTTTGCGCGGCGAGTTTATCGAGCGCTTCGTTGACCGCAAACAGTTCCTCGTCGGAATGGGTTGCAGCGACGTCCAACAGCGAAACATCGGCGCGCTCCAGACCGCCGCCATGACGTTCGGCATTTCGCCGCCGGGCCTTGTCAATCAGGATGCGACGCATCGCCTCGGCGGCGGCGGCGAAGAAATGAGCGCGATTGGCAAATTGCGGATTATCATTTCCCACCAGCCGCAGCCAGGCTTCATGGACGAGCGCGGTCGGCTGTAATGTGTGATGGGCTGATTCATTCGCCATCTTGGACGCGGCAAGCTTGCGCAGTTCCCCATAGACCAACGGCAGCAATTCATCGGCGGCCTTCGGGTCGCCGTGCTCGATGGACTCAAGGATGCGGGTGACGTCGCTCATGGCCTCATCCATATCAGATCAGCCGGCACTGCGCCAGAAAAGATGCCTTGCACAGTCAATGTGGCGATGGGGTGGTAGGGAGCAACTTTGCTTTCCAGCGGGCGGCTTCGTCGCTTCGGCCGGTGGATTCATAAAGTCGAATGATATTAGCGATGGCGTCGGGCAAGGCATTGGTGGCGGTCGGAGGCATGGCCGCTTCGCGTTGTTTCATGCCTTGGTAACCCTCAAGGAGAAATGGCTCGGCCTCGGCATATTTTTTTTGTTCCAGTAGAACACTGCCGACAAGGACTTCAGCGCCAAAAGTGGACGGGTCGTCGGGAAGCTGCTTTTTCCGAATAGCGAGGCATTCCCGAGCCGTGGTTTCGGCTTCATCCGGCTTGCTTTCTTGTAATAGCAAATTGGCCAGATTTTCGAGAGACAGGGCCGTGTAGGGATGGTCGTTTCCCAATGATTTGCGATAAAGCGCGAGCGCCTCGCGATTGACGGTTTCCGCTTCGGCCAGCTTTTTTTCAGAAGCGAGCAAGCTGGCGAGTTCTCCCAGAGCGATGGCCATCTGCGGATGGACATCGCCAAAAGATTTTTTCAGCATGGGGATGACTTGGCGGTCGAGAGCCTCGGCTTCGGCCAATTTGCCCTGCAAGTCGAGCATCAAGGCGAGATTAAACATATCCATGGCCACGGACGGGTGATCATTGCCTAGGAGTTTGATGTCCTCGGCCAGCGCCTGGCGTTGCAGGGATTCAGCCTCGGCTGGCTTGCCTTGGTCGCGGAGGACCAGAGCAAGATTGTTGAGGGAAAGAGACACTTGGGGGTGTTCATCGCCGAACAGCTTCCGACCCATGGTCAGGGCGGCGCGAAACATGGGCTCGGCATCCGCCAGCTTGCCTTCCTGGGCGAGCACGGTGCCCAGGTTGTTGAGCGACTTCGCTACTTCGCCGTTCTCAGCGCCGAGTTTCTTCCGGCGGATAACCAGTGCTTCGCGAAATATCTGTTCTGCCTCTGCGAGTTTTCCTTTTTGATTGAGCACGTTGGCCAAAACGGTAAGGTCGGCGGCAATCCATAGTTGGTTATCCCCCGGCAATTTCCTGTTCATCGCCAACGCGGCGCGAAGGTTGATTTCTGCCTGGTCCAGATCGCCGAGAGCCACAAGGGCATAACCTAGTTCAAAAAGTGCGTTAGCTACGGACGAATTCTCAGAACCCAAGTGCAATCGGCTCAGGCGGAGCCCCTCACGAGCCATGTCCGCCTGTTGTTGATAGAGGCCCAACTCACTGTAGGTTTTAGCCAGGATGTAGCGGAGTTCGATTTCAACTTCCGGTTGATCGTGCAGATCCTTGCCGACTCGCTCCGCAGTCTTGTCCAAAATCTCGCGCAACATTTTGGTGTCGCGTCCGAGGGCCACGGATGGTCCGACTCCTTCGAGCATGTTTTCCAGGAAGTGCGCTACTTGCCGGCTCTTGGCCGCTTCGGTCGCTGTCTTTGCCCGCTCCGCTTCAGTTTGCCGCCGGGCCTGTTGTTCCTTGAAAAACATCCAAGTGGTCATGACCAAGCCGAGGACGAGCGCGGCCATCACGAAACCGGCGGCAGTGAAAACCAGTTTATTTCGGCGCACCAATTTCTGGAACCGGTAGAGGTTGCCCGGCGGACTGGCCACCACGGGTTCGTTGTTCAGATGCCGCTGAATATCGGCGGCGAAACCATTCGCCGTCTCGTATCGTCGCGGGCGGTCTTTTTCTAGCGCCTTCATCACGATCCAGTCCAAGTCGCCGCGCACCAGATGAATCAGCCTGGGCGGCTCTGTCTGTCGTTGCCGTGCTGCCGTTTTCAATTCCCCCGCCAGCATCGTGCTCAAGCAGGTGGAAGGACGCGCCGGCTCTTCCTCGCGAATTGTCCGCCGGATTTCATCCAGTCCGGCTTGCAGCAGCTTCTTGGCGTCAAAAGGGGTCTGGCCGGTCAGCAGTTCGTAAAGCAAAACGCCCAGCGAATAAATGTCGCTGCGCGTGTCTATGTCTTGCGCGCTCAACTCGGCCTGTTCTGGACTCATGTAAGCTGGCGTGCCAATAAACTGTTCGAAGGCCGTGAATAGAGTTTTATCCGTCAACTTGCCGTGCGTAGCTTTGGCGATGCCGAAGTCAATCACCTTGGGCACGGGCACGCCGTCGCTCATCGTCACCAGGATGTTCGAGGGCTTGATGTCCCGATGAATGACTCCCTTCTGGTGCGCATGTTGAATGGCGCGACAGACTTGAATGAACAAACCAAGCCGCTCGCCGGTGGAAAGATTGTTCGCGTCGCAATAGTCGGTAATCTTGGTGCCGCGCACCAATTCCATGACGAAATACGGCCGGCCAGTATTCGTCGCGCCGGCGTCCAGCACCTTGGCGATGTTCGGATGATCCATCAAGGCCAGTGCCTGCCGCTCCGCCTCAAACCGGGCAATCACGTTCTTGGTGTCCATCCCCAGCTTGATGACTTTGAGCGCCACGCGGCGGTGAACCGGTTCCTCCTGCTCGGCCATATACACCACCCCGCAGCCGCCTTCGCCGATTTGTTGCAGCAATTTGTAATGGCCGATTTTGTCGCCAGATTTTTCGATGGCGGAGCCTGCAGTCTCAGCACCTGCGCGTGGGCTTTGGGGACCAGCGGCTGGCGCGGTCTCCGCTCCGGGGGCCGGGTGTTCGAGAAATTCACCCGCCGCCTCGTCAGCCGCAAGCAAGTCCTCGACGAGCTGCCGCAGCGCGGCGTTCCCGCCACAGGCCCCGTCGAGATAAGCGGCCCGTTCGGAAATGGGCAGAGCCAAGGCAGCCTCGAAAATGGCTTCCTCGGGAGGAACTGGATCGTTCATCGGCGCATTTAGTTTCTACCACACAGTGCGAAATACGCGAAGATAAATGCTCAAGAAAAGTGACAAATCTGGGGTTCGTAGGCGCCGTATCATTTTGAGTGGAAATCTTCCTCCGCCGTTTTTTGTGAAAAAGCACCGATAAGTCCATCAATCTCCATGCCAGGTATCCAGAAGACCTGGAGCACTGCCGGAGCGATTACCACGAACCTGAGGATCGTATCGGGAACAGCCTGAAGATTGCCATTTTCGGCCAGCGAAGACGCAATAGCATAAGCGATTGGCAATACGATCCAAGCAACGAGTTTATGTAATCCCGGAAACCGGCTTTGGAACCATTCGCCCAAGTCGCGTGTGAGGAGGCTTTTCTTATGGTGTTCGGCCGCGCCATCGGCTTCGGTTGCATTTGCCCCCGGATCGTCCAAGTCTTCAGAAAATTGAGCTGGATCAGTGGCTGGAATGAAAGCACGGCGAAGAGTTCGGATGAATCTCCATTCAGCAACCAAGCCCAGCCAGCCGATCCCCGCACAGGCAATAGTCTCAGGCAATAAGAGCCCTTTGCCAAACGGTCCAACAGAAAGCCACATGTGCGCCAGCGCCAGAAGGACCGATAACCTTCCTGTCACGGAAACCAGGGCGAGTAGCTTCGCTGTCAGCGGCTCCGAGATGGCACACCAAAGGAATCTTGAGAAAAGCTTCACGGCCCACGTAATTGCCGCCGTCAACGCCATTGGCAACACAAAGCCGTAAAGTGCAAATGAATTTAACGCATCTTTGAAAATGTCCGGCTGGCCCAAAAGTGCAAAGGAAATGATAACCAAACCCAGGACCAAACCGATCAGGAGCCACAAGGCGTAAATCCAGATGATCACTCCTATCCCCAGATAGCTGTTGGCGAGACGAAGGCCAAGCCTCACAGCCCTCCTCCGTGTGCCATTAAGCTCGGTGGGTTTGCGGAAGCTCGCAATCATAAGTCGTTGTTCAGATATTAGAATCAAGTTTCTACCAGACAGTGCGAAATACGCGAAGCTAAACGCTCAAGAAAAGTGAGAAATCTTTGCGACCGGTTGCCGCCGCGAGTTGTAACAATGGCAGCGTGCAGCACCCCGGCCATGCTTTCATGGCGATGGCGTTTGGTCCCAACGGCGCGGGTCCAGCAGGTTTTTGAGTTGGTTGGCGAGAAATTGTTTATAGCTCTGCGATGATAGGCCCAGACCGTGGTGAAGTAGTTGCGATCGCGTCGCCCGTAACACACTTAAAGTCCGTCCACGAATTTCTGCATGGCGGCTTCCTGCCGCTCGATGGATTCCACCAGCTTGAACTGCGTCCGGCAGCGGTCCAGGTTGTGTTCCGGCCGATGCGTGCGGAAATACACGTCACCGCTCAAAAAATCGGTCAGGAACCGCAGCCCGATTTCGAATGTAATCAGCTTGCCGGCGAAGGCGATGAGTTCCTTCTCCCGCTTGGTCAGAAATTGTCCAGCGGCGGCGAGATATCCTTTGGCCAGCATCTTGAACATGGGCATCTGCATCTGCACCTTGGTCAGGTCCAGTTCATCCTCCAGCGTGGGACTGGTCGTGGTGCGCACCATGTCGCCAAAATCGTAAAGCGCGCAGCCGGGCATGACGGTGTCCAGGTCCACGATGCACATCGCCTCGCCCGTGAGCACGTCGAGCATCACGTTGTTGAATTTCGTGTCGTTGTGCGTGATGCGTTCGGGAATCTTTCCGTGACTCATGCCGTCCAGGATCACGCCGGTGATCGCCTGCCGTTGCTGGGCAAATTCAATTTCCCGGCGTGCGCTCGCGGCGCGATTGTAACGGTCCGCTTGCACGGCGTTCTGAAAATTGTCGAACCGTTTGCGCGTGTGGTGGAAACCCGGGATGGTTTCGACGAGCCGCCCGCCGGGCAAATCCACCAGCAGACTTTGAAATTCCCCGAAGGCCTTCCCTGCCTGAAATGCTTGTGCGGGAGTTTGCACCGCTTCGTGCGTTTGCACGCCCTCGACATATACAAACGTCCGCCAGACATCTTGGTTGCCGTTCTCATGGCAGGCGTTGCCATCGCGCGTCGGAATCACAATCAACGTGCGCCGGGTGACGTCGGGAACATTGCGGGCCTCAAGTTTGCTCCGGATATGGCCCGTGACGCGCATGAGGTTTTTCATCACACCCGCCGGATTTTTGAAAACATTCCGATTCAGTTTCTGGTGGATATAGCGCACCCGCATACCGCCCTGATTGTAGGTGGCGGTGTAAGTTTCGTTGATGTGGCCGATCTTCAACGGCTCCGCATGCAGGATTTCCCCGTAAATCTGAAAATGGCGGGAAATGCGTTTCAGTTCGTTCTCAGGATAAGGCATAGGAAAAAGCGTGTGCTGGTGTGATGCGCGAGGAGTAAAGTTTACCCGACGCGGTTCAGCGGTCAGGAATATCAGCCACCGGATTCATGAATAGTTAGATGGAGGATGAATGGGGAGGGTTGGTTACAGAGTTTATTTCACGCTTTCCAAACTTGGCCCTTTTTGGTCGTGATCGGGGCCATGACGTTCCGGGTATCCACAATGCACTTTGACCACTGCGCCAGTTCGTTGTAGTTCACGGCGGCATGGGCGGTGGCGATGACCACCACGTCAAAGGCCGCAATCGCCGCGCGCGTCCAGCGGACGGATTTGGTGCCGGCCCAGTGCGGATGTTCCCGCGTGTGACGGATCACCGGCACATGCGGGTCGTAGTAGGCCACCTTGGCTCCCTGTCCATGAAACAAATCCATCAGCACGTAGCTGGGAGATTCGCGGTCGTCATCCACGTTCGCCTTGTAAGCGAGACCCAGGATGAGGACTTTGGAACCGTTGAGCGGTTTCTTGGCGGCGTTGAGCGCGGCGGCGGTGCGCGCGACGACGTGATGCGGCATGGCCGTGTTGATTTCGCCAGCCAGTTCAATGAACCGTGTGTTCTGGCCGAACTCGCGCGCTTTCCACGTGAGATAGAAGGGATCAATGGGGATGCAATGTCCGCCCAGTCCGGGGCCGGGATAAAACGCCATAAAGCCAAAGGGTTTGGTCTTGGCCGCATTAATCACTTCCCAAATATCAATGCCCATCTCGGCATAGACCACCTTCAACTCATTAACGAGCGCGATGTTCACGCTGCGAAAAATGTTTTCGAGCAGCTTGGTCGCTTCTGCTTCGCGGCACGAAGCCACCGGCACGACGGTTTTCACCGCCCGTGAATACACGGCCACGGCCAGTTTGAGGCAGGCGGGCGTGTAACCGCCTACGACCTTGGGAATGTCCGCCACCTTGCTGGCGGGATTGCCGGGGTCTTCGCGTTCCGGGGAGAATGCCAGATGAAAGTCCACACCAGCTTTCAAACCGGAGATGGTTTCCAGAACTTCGCGGAGTTCACCATCCGTGGTGCCGGGATAGGTCGTGGATTCCAAAACCACCAGCATCCCTTTTTTGAGGTGCGGCGCGACGGCCCGGCCCGTTTCGAGAATGAAAGAGATGTCCGGCTCGCGCTGCTTGGTCAACGGAGTGGGCACGCAGATGATGATGGCGTTGACTTCCTGAATTTTCCGGAAGTCCGCCGTGGCGGCAAACCGCCGGGCGCGCACCTCGACAGCCACGGTGCTGCTGTCAATATGCTTGATGTAGCTCTGGCCGCGATTGAGCCGGGCGACTTTGTCCGGGTCAATGTCAAAGCCCAAAACCTCCACCCCGGCGCGGGCAAACTGCAGTCCGAGCGGGAGGCCAACATAACCAAGACCAACGATGCCGATTTTCATAGAGTTATTTTAACGATTTGGATTGCCAGTTTTCTAATTACGTTTTTTGCCTGGCTTAAACTGCGTTCGCAAACGACCGTGCCAGATTTGGTAACACCAGAAACCACTGGGACAAGACTGAAAGGAGGAAGCTAAAAATGAAAGCTGAAAATTGTTCAGTCAGCGTGTTTTTCTCCACTCTTCCGTCGGATTCAAATGTGCAGCCCTGGCGGTGTTACTGGTCACGGGATACCTTGTCACGTGCGGAGGATGGCAAATTTTCAATTCATTTCAACATCAAATGAAATCAGTTTTTGACCGCGCTCCGTCCTGACGGCCATCTGCGGGATTCAAGTCCGAGCCACCATCGGTATTTTTCTCGCCAGGATTTAGGCTGGCCGCAGCCCCGGTCGAAGAAATGGAGTCAGGAATCCTCAGAGCGTGTCTGAGAAATGGGGGGCGCGGGCGACTCGCCCGCTCCGGTCGGCGACCCGCCGACCGGAACGAGGGAGAGCAAGGTTGCGAACGAGGCGTTTCCATTGGCTCGAAGCGTTGTTCCCTTTCCGTCCGGCGCGTCGCCGGACGGCACAGGCGGGTCGCCTGTGCTACCCAGAACGAATTTTTCAGACACACTCTCAGGCAACTTTGAAACTGGATTCCGTGACGGCGATGTTCTCAAATTTGGCGTAAATCTTGGTCTGATTGGAATTCAGACAGCCGGCCACAGCGACCTTGTCAATTTGTTTTCTGATCCGGGCGCTGGCCAGTGTCATAAACACAATGATCATTTTGGTAACGAAGATTGCCAACGATCTGCCAGGCCAGTTCCGTGGCGGGCAGCCCAAACCGGCTGCGGCGGTCATTCGGAAAAGGCGCAAAACGATTTACCTTTTGCACTGTCCAATTCAATAGAACGATTAGAACCCAAATAAACGAGGCCACTATGTCTAATTATTTATATGAGGCTATTGATGCCAGTGGGTTGAGGAGCCACGGCACGCTGGCGGTTGCTGATCAAAGCGAAGCCTTGAGACGGATTCGGGAAATGGGCTTGTTTCCGATCAAGGTCTGGCAGGGCCTGTCGAATCTGCCACGAAGCCGGTCGCTGGGAGTGCGTAAAACCGCCCGGCTTCCCCGCTGGATGACCGAGCGCAAAATCAAACCAGCCGCGCTGGCGGTGTTCACGCGCCAACTGGCAACGCTGGTGGACGTGGGGATGCCGCTGCTGCGCGGGTTGCGCCTGTTGCAGGAACAGGAGGAAAACCGAACGTTGCGGCGGGTCATAACGGAGGTGTCCGCAACCGTCGAAACCGGCGGAACCTTGTCGGAGGCGCTCGCGGCGCACCCCCGGGTGTTCAGCCGGCTCTATGTGAACATGGTCAAGGCGGGTGAAGCTGGAGGCATGCTGGAACTGGTGCTCCGGCGGCAGGCGGATTTCTTGGAAAAGGCACTGAAGATCAAAGGCAAAATCAAGGCCGCCATGTTTTATCCGATGGCCGTGCTGGTGGTGGCGGCAGGGATACTCACGCTGCTGCTTGCATTCGTCATTCCACGGTTCCAGGCGGTCTTTGACGGGCTGCTGAACGGGCGGCCGCTGCCGGGCTTCACCCTCGCCGTCTTGAAAATTAGTGACGTGTTTAAAAGCCACTTCCTGCTGGTCGGAATCGTGCTGCTGGGTTTGTTCATTGCATTCCAGTTTGGCATCCGCACCCAGCCAGGCCGGTGGTGGTTCGACCGGTTCAAACTGGTCATGCCCATCCTGGGCAAAGTTTCCCGCAAGGTGGCTTTGTCCCGTTTTGCCCGGACACTGGGGACGTTGCTCGGCAGCGGCGTGCCGATTCTTCAAGCGTTGAGCATCGGCAGAGAAACCGCCGGCAACGTCGTGGTGGGTGACATGGTTTCGAATATCCACGACAATGTGAAAGAAGGGGGAACCCTGGCCGAACCGCTGAAGGCGTCCCGAATATTCCCGGCCATGATCGGCGGCATGGTGGACGTGGGGGAACAAACCGGTGCATTGCCGGACATGCTCCTGAAAATTGCCGAGACGAGCGACGAGGAGGTGGACAACGCCGTCACGGCCATGACGTCGCTGCTCGAACCGGTGATGATTGTGTTTCTGGCCGTCATCGTCGGAAGCATCGTTGTGGCCATGTTCCTGCCGTTGATTTACATCATGGGGGATCAAGGCTTCGGCGGCGGCGGGGGCAATTGAAGCATTTGGCGGCTCCTTACGTTCGGAATAAATTTTACTTACGTGCATCCAGCAGAAACAAACCCACACGCGGTGTAACTTGAGCCGTTGTGCTGCAACCGCATCATTCCGTTCGTGAAACTCAACGCATTGGGTAACGCCACCCAGTTCACGAGGTCGGCGCTGGCCTGCACATCGAAGTTGGCAAGGTCCGGCGGCGAGAAAACATGGCGTTCGCAAAACCCAGACGACGATGAAAACAGAACAAGCCAGGCGAACTGCCGTTGAACTGGACCGGAATCAGATTTGGATTTAATCTCACTCCGGCAATGATCTCGGCAGTCAAATCGCTGGTCGGCAAGACGGGGAGACGCTTCTTATCAGCGGTGCGTTCGCCTGCCGCGCTCATCATTCTGCTGCTGATTCCTCTGATGCTGCTCGAATTGGTCGGCATGGCGGCGGAGGGCCGGAAACGATACGGCACGTTTGAAGGAGCCATCATGCTGATGGCCGCTGCGCTGGGACTGACTTGGAACGTCATTGGCGGCGCGGTCATGTGGCTGGTTCGCAACCCGGCCCGTGAACTCGTCAGCAAATCGCGGCTGAACCGAGGCACCACCTTTGTCGTATTTGCGACCCTGCTGGCTTTGCTGGAGGAAGGAGTGACGACGAGTTTGACGAATTTGGCTCAGGTGTTTGGGAATGCGCAGGCGTTTATTACGGCATCGCACAACTATCTTGAAGTGGTGGTCTGGCACAGTGTTATTGTCATTGCGCCCATGTTCTTCGTTTGGTCCTGGTTGCTGACCAAGTTCAGATTCAGCCCCGCGTGCGTTTTTCTTCTGTTCGGCATCAATGGTGTGCTGGCAGAACTCCTGATCGGCGGCCCGGCCCTGCTCATGGCACCATTCTGGATTTTCATTTATGGCTTGATGATTTTTCTGCCCGCCTACAGCTTTTCAACTAATGCCGAAACGCCCGCACCACGCTGGTATCACTATCCAATGGCGGTAGGAGGCTGCCTCCTGGCCTCGGCGGCAGTGGCGCTGCCCGTGAACTTGGTTTCGCCCCACCTGCCGCACTTTGGCACGACGCTCACGTTTCCGAAACCATGAGACAAGGTTGCCTCAAAACCCGGGGCCTGAAGCAACTCCTATTAATCCGGCGGAACAACCACGCATTGCCAAGCAATACGGCTTTGGTCGGCATCAACTCCAACCGATGAATGAAAATGGTGAGGCGTTGGGCCGATACCTCAGTAAATTTGAGCAAGGATTGGGAAAATCGTTTTGAATCCATCCGGTTCGAGGTGGGCGACTGGCAGGATGAGGCGGTGCGTGCGGCAATCGAGGAACACAATTTGCAGGTGCAACTGCGCTGGCTTTCTGGTGGTGGCGATCCCGCCCGCTCGTGCTGGTGGCACATTACGGAAATCACTCTGGATCACCTGCGCCAGTCGCCGACATGCGAGAAGCAAATGGCTGATTTGAAGATGGCAAAAGGTGCCGAAGCCGCGATTCGGAAAGGGTTGAAAGCCTTGGCGAAACGGAAACAGGAAAAAGCCGAGCGGCTTCGACTGTTGCAAGAGTGCGCCGCCGAGTTGGTCAGGTGTCCAGTGGACTCCGCACGCCCAGCCCTGGCCTCTGCATGACGTGCGTGTAAATTTGCGTCGTCGCCACATTTTTGTGCCCCAGCAAATCCTGCAAACTGCGGATGTCCACACCCGATTCGAGAAGATGCGTGGCGAAGGAATGGCGCAGCGTGTGGCAGGAAACCGGTTTGGTTATAGTGGTCCGGCCCAACGCCTCTTTGATCGTTCGCTGCAATCCGGTTTCCGTCATGTGATGCCGGCCCACAAGGCCCGCGTCGGCATCGGTGGAAATTGTGGCCGAGGGAAACACCCATTGCCAGGCCCACTCGCGCCCGGCATTGGGATACTTGCGCGCCAGCCCCGGCGGCAAAGCCACGCTGCCAAGTCCATCCTCCAAATCATGGGTATGTTGTATGCGGACGCCTGCCAGATGCCGCTGCAACGGTTCCCGCAGCGAATCCGGCAACATTGTCAACCGGTCCTTGCCCCCCTTGCCGGCGCGCACGATGATTTGACCGCGCGCAAAATCCAAATCCTTCACCCGCAAGCGCAACATTTCCAGTAAGCGCAAGCCGGTGCCATACAACAGCCGCGCCATCAGTTGATAGGTTCCCGTCATGGCGTCCAGCAGTTCGCGCACCTCATCGCGCGTCAACACCGTGGGCACCCCGGGTGGTCGCCGCACGCGCACAAAGTCGCCGGCCACCATCGGCATTACCAGCACCTCGCGCTAAAGAAACAGGAGCGCATTCAACGCCTGATTCTGCGTGGACACCGAAACATCGCGCTCCGTGGCCAGCCAAGTCAGGAACGGCGGCACACTGCGGCTGCCCAGGGCGCGTGGATGCCGCCATGCCCCGGCCCGTTCCTTGTGGAATTTAAGGTAACGCACCACCCATTCCCAGTAAGCCGTTTCCGTCCGAAATGACAGATGCTGGAAGCGGGCCACTTCGTGAAATTGATCCTTGAGCCGCGCCTTGGGATTGGGCAACAATTTGTCCTGCGGCGCGCGCGCAGTGTTTGCTGAAACCGGTTGAGGGGTCATAAACAACGCAAGATTATGATAGACAGCAATTTCAGTCCAGTTTATACTTTTTTATGTGAAAAGGATAGGCTGCAAAATCAGCCGTCCATTATTTGTTAGGCAGCATTCGCATATGAGCATCAGGACACAAAAGACTATCGGTTACATTTCGCTACCGATTCTCTACTTTGGAGCGGGTTTTGGCTCATATTTATGTGCGATGAGGCATGTTTGTCGAGAAGGCCACATGAGTCATCCTCCGTATCCACTCGGTGAGTATGTTCTCGATGCCGCGTGGTCATTGGCCTTCATTGCTATTCCCATTATTTCATGGCGGCTGCTCTTATTTGGTCGCTTCTGGTGGCTTACACTGATTGTTGTTGGCTTTCCGTTCTGGAGATTTTACAACGGGTGTATTAGTGACATTCAGTTATTAGGATTTCAGTTATGAACCTGCTGCCTAACAAGTCGCCGGAGCCAACCGCCGTTGGTCATCGCAGTTCCGCTGTCGCGGTTCACGTCGTTAGTCGGCGGTGGCTCAGCTTTCTACGTTA
>ODAK010000689.1_pt1 | contig 38638 bp, 31 predicted proteins | sample 1539591 | NCBI WGS metagenome assembly ODAK01 (sample SAMEA3539303, study PRJEB22396) | soil metagenome | biome: tundra; feature: field; material: soil | place: USA | collected 2010-05 | depth 0.15 m | reverse complement strand
ACGCGCTTCTGGAAGAAGAACTCGCCGGTCACGCCGTCGACCCAGCGCTTCATCGTCGTCGGACGCTCGCGCAGGTGACGCAGCGCCGCCTCGCCGCATTCGAGGTAGTAGTTCACGAGGTCGAGCTTCGTGAACCCCGGCTGGGGAAAGAAGAGCTTCGCCGGGCTGGAGATCCTGACCTCGCGGCCGGCCACCTCGATTGTGATCGCCTCGGACTTCGCCATCTGGTGAGAGAGAATGGCGCATCATGGCCGTGCACGACAAGCCGGTCCTGGTCGCCCCGGACTCGTTCAAGGGAACGCTGTCGGCCCGCCGGGTGGCGGAGGCGATCGGCCGCGGCCTGCGCAGCGCGGGCCTGGACGCCGACCTCGCTCCGGTCGCCGACGGCGGGGAGGGAACGCTGGAGGTGCTGCTCGAGCGCCGCGGGGGCCAGCGGGTCACGGTTGCCGCGAGCGATCCCCTCGGGCGCGAGGTGGCCGCAAGCTTCGCGCTGCTGGGCGACGGGCGCACAGCGCTGGTGGAGGTCGCGGCCGCGAGCGGTCTGGCGCTGCTCGCGCCGGGCGAACGTGACGCGGAGGCCGCCTCGAGCGCCGGCACCGGTGAGCTGATCGTCGCGGCGCTGGCGCGCGGCGCCACGCATGTGCTCGTGGCGGCCGGCGGCAGCGCCACGAGCGACGGCGGGATCGGAGCGATCGAGGCGATCCGCGAGGCCGGCGGGCTGCGGGGCGCCCGGCTGACGGTGCTCTGCGACGTGCGCACGCCGTTCGAGCAGGCCGCCGAGGTGTTCGGGCCGCAGAAGGGCGCCGACGCGGCCGCGGTCGATCGCCTGCGCCGCCGCCTGGACGCCTTCGCGTTGCCTCGTGGCGTGCCCATGACGGGCGCGGCCGGCGGACTCGCCGGGGGGCTGTGGGCGCAGCTCGACGCCACGCTGGTCGCCGGCGCGGCGTTCGTAGTTGACGCGCTCGACTTCGATCGGCGCATGCTGGCCAGCCACGCGGTGATCGTCGGCGAGGGGCGGCTGGACCAGACAAGCCTGCAGGGCAAGATCACGGCCGAGATCGCCACCCGCGCACGCCAGCACGGCGTGCCCGCGCACGCGATCGTCGGCAGCTGTGCGCTTACGCGCTTCGACGCGAGAATCCTCGACTTGCAGGAGATTCTCGAGGCCACCGACGAGGTCGCGATCGAAGCTGCGGCCGTGACCCTCGCCGCCGTGATCCCAGCGCGACCGCTACGCTCGCACCAGTGAGCACGGAGATCGCCGCCGAAGCGAGCACGTCGGTCCGCCCAGCCGTGCTCAGCCGCGCGCAGGCATCGCTGCCCGGCGCGCGACGCGCGAGCGTGATCGGCGCCGGCTCGTTCGGCACCGCGATCGCGGTCCTGCTCGCACGCGCCGGGGTCCGCACGACGCTCCAGACGCGCACCGAGCAACAGGCGACGGAGCTGAACGAGAGCCGCGTCAACGAGACCTACCTGCCGGGCGTCGAGCTGCCGTCACAGCTACGCATCGAGTGTGTCTCGAGCGGCGTGTCGCGGGCCGACTACGTCTTTCTCGCGGTGCCGTCGACCAGCCTCGCCGACGCGATCACGGCGCTGGAGACCGCCGGGCTCGGGCGCCGCAGCTCGGTCGTGTCGCTCTCCAAGGGGCTCGTCCCGCCGGACGGCGTGGCACCGACGGGCGCGTTGCGCGCTCGCTTCGGCGCGGACCGCGTCGCCTGCATCGGCGGGCCCGCCCACGCGCAGGAGATGGTCCACGCGGGCGCCGCACTTGTCGCCGCAGCGTTTGATGAGGGCCTTGCCGAGGGGCTCGCCGGGATCTTCAACCGCGCGGGGGTCGTCTGTGAGCTCTCCAACGACCCGGTCGGCGTCGAGCTCGCGGGCGTCGCCAAGAACGCTGCGGCGCTCGCCGCGGGAGCCACCGAGGCGCAGGGCCTGAACGCCGCCGGGGCCGCCGCGGGACACATCTTCGCCGAAGCCTGGCGGTTCGCCGAAGCCGCGGGCGCCCGACCGGAGTCCTTCATCGGACTGGCGGGGGCGGGCGACCTCGTCGCCACCGCACTGGCGCCGCTCAGTCGCAACCGTCGCGCCGGCGAGCTGCTCTCCCAAGGCGTCGCACCGGCCGAGATCCAGCGGCGGGTGGCACAGGCCGTCGAAGCGCTTCAATCGGTCCCGCTGCTTGCGCACTCGATCGAGCGAGCAGGTTTGCCGGCGCCCGTGACCGGCGGGTTGGCGCGGCTGATCGACGGCGAGCTGCCGCTCGCCGACTGGATTGCGTTGGTACGCGCGACCGTTCCTCCGCGAGCGCGCTGGCGACGTTCGCGCGGCTTCTGGCAGCGCCTGCGCGAGCGGCTCACACGCTGGGGGCGCGGCGCTCGGCCAGAGTCGTGACGACCGCCTCGTAGACCCCCGCGCCGTGCCCACCGACCGCCAGGCGCACGTTCTGATGGGCACGTAGCGCGTCGTGCATCGTCGGGTCACGCTCGAGCGCGTTGGCGACCAGCCAGAAGCTGCCCACGACGCCCGCCACAGCCAGGTCCTCGCGCGAGTCGCCGACGGCGAAGGTGTCGGCGCGCGCCAGGCCGCGCGCGCGCATGTGCCGGGCCACCGCCGCCGCCTTCGATCCGCCGGCCGGGATCAGGTGGTAGGCGCGCAGGTTCTCCCTGGCGGGCCCGCTGACCCCGCCGTTGTCGACCAGTCGCAGGTTTCCGTGACCGTGCTCGCCCAGCAGAGCATCGGCCTCCGCCGCGTCGATCAGCCCGCGGAAAAGGTGCGAGATCTCGCGCCCGCGATGCCACGGGTCGTGGTATTCGAGCCGCCCGGCGTAGTGCTCGAGCAGCAGTGCGGGCGCTCCGGAGTCCTCGATCTGCTCGTACACGCTGCGCTCGCCCGCGACCAGCTCGGTCATCCACAGCTGCTCGCCATCGAGCTCGAGCACGCAACCGGCCTCGTAGATGAACGCGCGCTGACCGAGCAGGCGGGCGTCCTCTGCGACCTGGGCGCGGCGGCGCCCGCTCATCAGCACCACCTCGACGCCGGCTCGCAGGCAGGCCTCGACCGCCCGCACGCCGAGCAGCGTGACGTGACCCTCACCGTCGTGCATCAGCGATGCGCCGCGTCCGAGCAGCGTACCGTCGAGATCGACGTACAGCGCTCCGCTCACCGGGCGCTGACGATCGGCGGGCGCTCCAGCAACGGAGCGTCGAACGACGCGTCGTCGAGCAGCAGCTGCGCGGGGTCCAGCTCGATCAGCCGTCCCTCGCGCTCCATGCGCGACGCGAGCACCCTGAGCACGGCGTAGGCCATCGGGACCAGCTCGAGCAGCGGCTGGTGACTGTTTTGGTGGCTGTCGAGGTCGACCTGCGCCATACCCTCCAGGCCGAGTTGCGCGAACACGTCGAGCAGCATCGCGATCTCGACGCCGTAGCCGGTCGCGAATGGCAGACGTTCGAGCAGCGAGCGCCGCGCGGCGACCTCGCCGGCCAGCGGCTGGCGCACGCCGGCGAGCGCGGGGTAGAAGATCGCCAGCGCGGGACGCGCAAGCAGATGGTTGACGCGGCCGCCACCGTCCGCAACCACTAGAGCGCCCTGGCGGAACGGTCGACGGTAGTAGGCCTTGACGAACTCGATCTCGTCGAACTCGATCAACGGTCCGAGCAGGCCGATCGGATAGTGCGCCGGAAAGTCGAGCACGTCGGCGTCCAGAAAGCAGATCAGCTCGCCCTCGAGGACGCTCAGCGAGCGCCACATCGCGTCGCCCTTGCCGGCCACCGGACCGTAGGCTGCCATCAGCGCCGCTTCCGCGAAGACGCTCGCCCCGGCGTCGGCGGCGATCGTAGCGGTCGCGTCGCTCGATCCGCCGTCGATCACCACGAGCTGGTCGATCGCGCCACGCTCGCGCAGGCCGACGAGCAACTCGACGATCGGCCCGATCGTGGCCGCGCAGTCGCGAGCCGGCAGGCAGACCGACACCGAACGCTCACGTGCCGCGAGGAACGCCTCGTCGTAACGGGAATGATGGAAGCTGCGAGCTTGCTGCCAGTGGGCCGGAGACTCGAAGGGCATCCGCCCCTACTATGGCAAGGCGTGAGAGAGGCGGCCGCGAGGATGCGCGAGACAGAGCCCTGGGCGGCGTTGCTGGAGGCTGCCCGCGGAGATCAGCGGCTGGTCGGCGAGGCCTTCGAACACGCCCGCCCGGCCCGGTTCGCCCCACTCCCCGCCGAGCTTCACCCGACGCTTGTCGGAGCGCTGCGCGCCGCCGGGATCGAACAGCTCTACAGCCATCAGGCGCAGGCGCTCGAGGCGGCGTGGCAGGGCCCGACGATCGTGACCACCGGGACCGCCTCGGGCAAGTCGCTGTGCTTCAACCTCCCCACGCTCGACACCCTGCTGCGCGACCCCAAGGCCCGCGCGCTCTATCTCTATCCGACCAAGGCACTCGCCCAGGATCAGGCTCGTGCGATCAGCGCGCTCGGCCTCGGCGAGCGCGTCCGCCTCGCCATCTACGACGGCGACACCCCGCGCGAGGCGCGGGGCGATATTCGCCGCAAGGCGAATCTGGTCTTCACCAACCCGGACATGCTGCACCTGGGGATCCTGCCCCACCACGAGCGCTGGTCGACGCTGTTCTCGAATCTCGCCGTCGTCGTCGTCGACGAGGCGCACATCTACCGCGGGGTCTTCGGCTCGCACGTCGCGAACGTGCTGCGGCGACTGCGACGGATCGCCGCGGCCTACGGCACGCAACCGCGGATCCTGCTCGCCTCGGCGACGATCGCCAATCCGCTCGAGCTGGCCGAGCGGCTGACCGGGCTCGAGGATCTGACGTTGATCGACGACGACGGCTCCCCGTCGGCCGGCCGGCGGATCGCGATCTGGAACCCACCCGTAGTCGACGAGGCGCTCGGCGTTCGACGCTCCGCGCTCGGCGAGGGCGCCGAGCTGCTCGCCGAGTTGGTCGCCTCCGGAGCTCGGACGATCTGCTTCGTGCGCTCGCGCAAGGGAGTCGAGCTGCTCAGCCGGATCACCCGCGACGAGCTCGAGCGACTCGGCGCCGGGGAGCTCGGCGCGCTCGTGACGCCCTACCGCGCCGGCTACACGGCTGCGCAGCGGCGCGAGATCGAGGCGCGACTGGTGGCGGGTGAGGTGCGCGCCGTCGTCACGACCGACGCCCTCGAGCTCGGGATCGACGTCGGCTCGCTGGACGCCGCGCTGGTCGTCACCTTCCCCGGCACGATCGCCAGCCTGCGCCAGATGTGGGGGCGCGCCGGACGGCGAACGCGCGGCCTCGCGCTGTACGTCGCCGGCGAGGACGCGCTCGACCAGTTCTTCGCCCGTCACACCGAGGACTTCCTCGATCGAGCGGTGGAGTCCGCGATCCTCGACCACGAGTCCGAGGAGATCCATCTCGCGCATCTGCTCTGCGCGGCGCACGAGGGTCCGCTCAGCGAGAACGACGGCGAGTTCTTCGGCCCGCGGACGCTCGCCTACCTCGAGCGCCTGGCGGGACTCGGCGAGCTGCGCGCCAAGGACGGGCGGTTCGTCCTGCGCCGTCGCGAGCGTTATCCGGCCGGCGAGGTCTCGCTGCGCTCGGCCTCGCGCGACTCGTTTGAGATCGTCGAACTGCAGACCGGCGAAGCACTCGGAACGGCCGAGTCCGCACGAGCCTTCTCGACGCTGCACCCCGGTGCGATCTACCTGCACCTCGGCCGCTCGTTCCATGTTCGCGAGCTCGACATCGAGGCGCGCCGGGCGCTGGTCGAGCCGTTCGACGGCGACTGGTACACCCAGCCCAAACGCGAGACCGACACGCTGATCGAGCGGCTGCTGGACCGCCGCGAAGCGCTCGGCGTAACGCTCTCGTTCGGTCGTGTGCTGGTGACCGAGACGGTGCTCGCCTACCAGCGCCGCCGACTCTCCGACCACCACGAGATCGACCTGAGCGCCCTGGATCTGCCGGCGACGCGCTTTGCGACGCAGGCGATGTGGTTCGAGCTCAAGGGCAACGTGCTCGACGGCTTCGCGGCGGAGCTGCTGCTCGGCTCGCTGCACGCCGTCGAGCACGCGCAGATCGCCGTGCTTCCGCTGCTCGCAATGTGCGATCGCTGGGACATCGGTGGACTCTCTACGAACGCCCATCCGCAGACCGGCGGGCCGACGATCTTCATCCACGACGGCCACCCTGGCGGGGTCGGCATAACGCGCATCGCGTTCGCGCACTTCGAGGAGCTGGTCGCCGATGCGCACCGGCTGATCAGCGAGTGCGGCTGCCGCGACGGCTGCCCGTCGTGCGTGCAGTCGCCGAAGTGCGGCAATCTCAACGAGCCGCTGTCGAAGGGCGGCGCCGGCGAGCTGCTCGAGCGGATGCTGGCGGCAGAGGGCGTCGCGACCCCCGGCCAGTAGTCGAGCGCCGCACTCAGGCCGGCGACGCTCGCGCGCTCGGCGAGACGTCCACCGCTGCCGCGCCGTTCTGAAGCCGCGACGATGCTCTGATCCGCGGCCCGGCGGCCAGCGCCCGACGGTCGGGCACGCGTCGGCGCTCCCCGTCCGGCGCGATCACCTGCACGGGCGCGCCGTTGTGAACCAGGGAAAGCTCCGCCGCCTCAACCATCCGGACGATGTCGAGGCCCAGATACATGTGCGAGCGCGGCTGCGCTCCGGTCCGAATCGAGGTGACGAAATCCGCCAGCTCGACGCGCAGCGGCTCCTCCGCGTCCAGATGCGGAGAAAGCACGTCGCCGAGGCGGTAGGACATCTGATGCTCGCCGAAGTTGTGCGGCTCGACGATCTCGGCACCTCGATCGAAGATCCGAACCTGTTCGCTGCTGGTGTCGTCGTAGACCACCATCGCCTTGCTTCCGGCGAGCACCGTTCGGCGCAGTTTCGTCGGCGCCAGCCATGAGAGCTCGACGTGCGCCAGCGAGCCGCTCTCGTATCCCAGATCGACGAAAGCCACATCCCACAGCCCGGGGACCACGGAGTCGCGAGCAATCGAACGCGCGAACAACGGCAGACCGAACCAGTAGTGCAGGATCGAGAAGTCGTGCGGCGCGAGGTCCTGGATGACGCTCGAGTCGCTGCGATGAATGCCGAGGTTGACGCGTGTCGAGGTGATGAAGTAGACGTCGCCCAAAACGCCGTCGTCGAGCAGCCGCTTGATGGCGACGACTGCTGGTGAATAAAGGAAGACGTGTCCGGGCATCAGGATCAGGCCACGCTCGACGGCACAGCTGATCAGGTCGCTACAGTCCTCACTGCTGGTGGCGATCGGCTTCTCGACGAACACGTGCTTGCGGGCTCGCATGCAGCGTTGGGCGATCTCGTGGTGGGTTTGAACCGGCGTCGCGATCAGCACCGCATCGATCGAGTCGTCCTCGAGCACGTCCTCGAGGCGCTGGGTCAGGCGGACATACGGGAATCGGCGAGCTTGGACCGCCAGCGCCTCGGCCGAGCTGTCACAGACGACCGTCACCTCGGCGTCCTCGAGGTCCGCCGCGGCGCGCAGCAGATTCGGACCCCAGTACCCGACTCCGACCAGAGCCAGTCCGAGCGGCGATGCGCTCATCGGCGCAGTGCTGCGGCGAGCGCATCCGCGACGCGCACCTGCTGTTCCTCGGTGATACCGGGAAAGCACGGCAGAGAGAGGCAGTGTTCGGCAAGATACTCGGCGACCGGAAAGTCGCCGTGGCCGTAGCCGAGGTGACGCCACGCGGGTTGGAGGTGGATGGGAGTCGGATAGTGGACAGCGGCACCGATGCCGGCGCCGCGAAGCGCCGCCAGCACGGCGTCGCGCTCGGCGACCTCGACGACGAACAGGTGATACACCTGCGTTTCACCAGGCGCGTCGGCCTCCGGCAGGATCAGCGGCAGCTCATCGAGCAGGTCGCGATAGATCTCAGCAGCGCGGCGACGCTGCTCGTTTTCGTGATCCAGGTGGGCGAGCCGCAGGGTCAGCAGCGCCGCCTGCAGGTTGTCCAGCCGAGCGGTGCCGCCGCATCGTACGTGGCAATTTGGCTGACCGGGGAGCGAGCCGTGGTGGCGCAGCGAGCGCACGGCATCGGCCGTCTCCTCGGAGCGGCAGACGACGGCCCCCGCATCTCCCGCTGCACCGAGATTCTTGGTCGGGTAGAACGAGAACGCCGCGGCGTCGCCCCACGTGCCGGCGCGCCGCCCCGCGGCCATCGCACCGTGAGCCTGCGATGCATCCTCGAGCACGGGCGCGCCTGCGCCCATGCAGATCGCCAAGATCTCGGCCATCGGCGCGAGTCGGCCGAAGAGGTGTACGGGGATGACCGCGCCGCTGTCGCCGCCCAGCGCCGTGCGCAGCTGGGCGGGGTCCATGCAGCGGTGCACCGGATCCACGTCGATCAGTCTCGGGCGCCCTCCCGCGGACTCGATCGCCTCAACGGTGGCAACGAACGTGTTCGGCACGGTGATCACCTCGGTGTCCGGCTCCACGCCGAGCGCGACGAGACCAAGCTCCAGGGCTGCGGTGCCGTCGCTGACACCGACACAGTGCTCGGCGCCGCAGAACTCGGCGAACAGATCCTCGAACTGCTCGAGCTCAGGTCCGAGCACGAACTGTCCCGATCCGAGCAGGCGATCGAAGGCCGCGAGCGCTTCTGAACGCACGGCATCGAACCCGCGGACCAGATCAAACAGGGGGACCGCAACGCCAGCTTCACCGATCAGCCCGACCGCACCGTTGCCGACCGCCGGCGCATCTCCCAAAGATCGCCCGGCTCGCGGAGCCCCACCGTCGACACGGGCTCCTGGGCTGGCTGCTGATCGTGAATCCATTCGGGCTGGGTACCTGGGGGCAATCATGCACAGGCCTGTCGCGCCTTCTGGAGAGATTTCTCCGGAAGGCGCGCACTTTGCGCAACTTGGGCGGCAGTCTGACGTCTTGGTGTGCTTCTCGCTGGGCCTACTTCGCAAATTGGGTCGATCCCGATCGCGCCCCTAGTCGGCCGGGCAGCCAGGCCCACCCGAGCCGGTAATGCTCTCCCCCGACGGTTGGGTGGGAGCAGCCGGTACTCGGCGAATTTGGCGGCTCGGCGAGCCGGTGGCGCCCGCTGGTGGCGCTCGTCTCGACGGCCAGCGGGAGGGCTCGTCGGTCATGCAGGGCCAGTCATGTCACCCCGGGGTTGGGGGGCGCTCAACGACGCCGCGGCAATCCGCGCAGCAGACGCCTCAGCCGGGGCGCCATGGACGTCCCCCGGACCAGCGACCTGGCGGATCTACGCACCCGCGCCGCGCCGGCCGCGAACGACGCAAGCTCGACCGAACCGGCTGCGAGCGCAACTGCGCGGTTGGTCAACATCCGCTTGAAGTCGTAGCCGCCGCCGCCTAGGTCGATCGTCGTGATGTTCGCCTCCGGCGCGTGTTCGACCAGCCTTAGCAGCAGCGTCAGGCCGGGCGAGTACGGGGCGAACTCCGGGTCGTAGGCCTGAAACCAGGAGTGGCAGACGTGCCCGGAGCGAATGCCGAGATGCGCCGCGACCGGCCGGCCATCGACATGAACGAACGACAGCACTCCGGCAAAGCGGTCGGTCTGGGTCGAGTGGGATCTTCGGAGCACCTCCCGGACCCAGTGCTGGCGGAGGATGTCAACCGCTCCGGTTTTCAGGTACTGGTCGGACTTCCACCGAAACAGCGTCTCAAGCGCCGCTGGATCGTCGGTGTGGTAGGTGAACCGAAGCGCACCGTGTTCACGTTCGAGCTTGCGCGTCTTACGGCGGAGACGGCTGATCGACTGGCCGTGGGTGGCTTGGACGCCTTGCATGTATGCCTCATAGCCATCTGAAAGCTCGATCTGAAGCGAATCGAACCGGTCGCGCGCGAACCGCGCAAACGGCGCTTGCGAGCCGACAACATGATGAAACTCCCAGGTCTTGAGTCCGCAGCCGCGGATCAGCTCCTTGGCGTCCCAGCGGGCGTCGTCGAGCGCGAGCACGCCGTGATAGTCGGAGAGGATCGAGCCGACCGGCTGTCCCGATCCGAACGGTCCTCGCTGGAACGGGAAGAACCCGAACGCGTGGCCGGCGTCTTCCAGGATGGCCACCTGCACGTCATCCCGCGCGGCGGAAACGATCGACGTGAACGCGGGAGAGAAGAACGGACTGGCCAGCGAAGGGACGCTGCGCTGGATCTCAGACCAGCATCCCAGCTCGTCGCTGCTCAACGATGTGGCGGAAACGACCCGGACGATCATGGCGCGGCCTTCAGTCTGCGGGGTACGAGGGGCAAGCCGTCAGGTCGCCAAGCGTCCGCTACGTTTCGCCGCGCGCCAGCGATGACCCGACGTGGCGTGCTCGCGGCTGATTGCGACCTGGTAGGCCGCCAACAGCGTGTTGCTGGAGTTTTCCCACGAGAGCGCGCGCTCAACGCGCTCGCGGCCGATGCGTCCCATCAGCGCTCGCCGATCGGGATCGTCCAACAGCACTGCGATCGCGTCCGCAAACGCCTGCGGGTCGTTGGGGCGCGCGTACAGCGCCGCGTCCGCAGCGGTCACCCTCGACTCGGTGAGATCGTAGGAGACGATCGGCCGCGACATCGCCATGTACTCGGCGATCTTGACCAGCGTGGAGGCGTCACTCAGTGGGGTCTTGGGATCGGGCGCGATACACACGTCGGATGTGGACAGCACGCGCTTGAGTTCGGGGTCGTCGAGCCAGCCCGTGAACTCCACGTGGTCATCCAGTCCGAGACTCGTGGCGAGCACTCGCAGACCGGCACATGCGGGGCCATCGCCGGCAAAGATGGCGTGCCAGTCATCGCGCCGCTGGAGGAGATGCGCCAACGCATGCAGCGCGTGGTCCACCCCGTCTTGCGGCGCCATCTCCCCGATGAAGCTGATCAGCGCACTGCGACCGCGCTTGAGATCGGGGTCGGGAGCCACGGGACCAAAGCGAGCGAGCTCCGGTCCGCTGCGCACGACGAAGACGTCCTCGGGCCGCATCCTCCCGCGCGCAACGGCGACTCGCTTGTACGACTCGTTCGTTGCGAGCACCAGGTCGCTGATCGCGAAGTTGACTCGCTCGAGCAGCCGCGAGAGGCGGTAGAACAGACCTCCATCACCGCCGAACCGCGCCAGGTACAGCTCCGGCGCGAGGTCGTGGTGGTCGAAGATCAGGCTGGCTCCGCGGCGCTTGAGGAAGCACACCGACATGAGCAGAAAGTCCGGCGGGTTCGAAGCCTGCACGACGTCGAATCCACGCTCGCCGGCGATCGTGCGCGCCAGTCGCCGGATGCGCCAGAACGCGACCGCGTACTCGCGCATGTAGCTCAGTGAACTTCCGCTGGCCGGCGGTTGCGCGTAGCGGAAGATGTCGATTCCCTCGCGTCGCTCGAAGCGAGCCGCGTCGGGGCCGTCGCCCTTCGGGCAGATGGCGACGGGCTCGTAGCCGGCGTCGCGCAGCGCGCCGAGCTCGTTCCACACGCGCCGGTCACGCGGAACCGGCGCGTTCTGGGTGATGATGAGTACGCGCGGCGCGGATCGGAGAGCCGCATCGCTCGGGGCTTTATCGTCCGGAGCCGGGCGGGGCTTCTGGGCCTGAGTGCGAGTTTTTGGCGTTGGCATAGGGCGCCGAGGCGAACGGCGATCCTATAGCCTGGCGAGATGGGCAATTGGGCGGCGCCGGCGTCGAGCGAGCGGGCTGCCGGCTTTCGCGCACCTGCCACACTCTTTCGTCGGCGGGGCTGAGAGGACGGCGTGCGACGCGCGCCTCGCTCAGCGGGCCGAGACGCTCTGGCCCCCGAGGGAGCGAGGTACGTCGCGCGCGCGCTCGCGGCCGGCCTGGCGGAGCCCTTCGACGCTGGAGACCGGCTGATCGAGAAGCTCGCGGTCCGCTGGGAGCGAGCGCGCCGGCGCGGGCAACTACCGGAGCGGCGCGCGGCGGCGCACTGGGAACGAGACCTGCACGACATGCTAGGCGCGCGTTGGCCCTGCCCGCACGCGGACGCGTTCGCCGGCACGTGGGAGGGCGTGTTGGACACGATGACCCGTTCAGGGCTGCGAGTCGGACGGCGCACCTACGGCGATCAGGACGACGCCGACCCGGGACTGGCGCGCGCCCTCTCGTGCATCGTTCACCACCTCAGCGCCGACGTTGTGATCGAGACCGGCGTTGGACATGGCGTGAGCAGCCGTGTGATGCTCGAGGCATTGCGCCAAAGCAGCGGCGGCCGACTGTACAGCGTCGATCTTCCGCCGCTGCTCGTGCCGGACCGACGGGTCGAGTTGGCGGCAGCTGTGCCTAGCACGCTGCGCGATCGCTGGGTGTTGCTCGAGGGCTCGAGCCGACGGCGTCTGCCGGGATTGTTGGGTGGGCTGGGGCAGCTCGATCTATTCGTGCATGACAGCCGGCACTCGACCCGCAACGTTCGCTGGGAACTTGCGAGCGCGTGGCCGCAGCTGCGGGCCGGCGGCATCGTGGTGGTTGACGACGTCGACGTCAATTGGGGCTTCGAGCGGTTTCTGCGGGCCGGCGACGATCGTCAGCCGATCTGGTGCGTAGCCGACGACGGGCAGAGACAGTTCGCGATCGCCCGGAAGAGCGCCTGAGTCGCTCGGCCGCTTGTGCGCAAGACGGCGAACCTGGTCACGCCTCGTGTGCCCTAATGGCTATCCGGGCGCCTGCCCGATCGATCTGACCGTCGTAAGCGAGCCGCGAGCCGCCGCCTGACGAAGCCTGCGACGCACGCCAGTGCTGGAGCTGGATCGCGCGGATCAAGGATGCCGAAATCGCGGGTCCCGGCATAGGAGCGCGCGATCCGCCATGCAACCGCGGTCCGCCTCGAGGGCACTGCGCCGCGCATCGCGGCGAGCACGGCACGGGCGTCCTGCTGCGGGTACACGAGACGCCCACGCCGGCTGATCGGGCCCTGAGCGGCAAGGCTCTGGCCGCGGAGCGTTGCAACAAGCCGGGCAGATGCATCCAATCCCGAGCAGTCGGCCAGCCCCCACTGCGTCGGAATGCGGACGTTGACCTCGAGAAAGTAACGCACACCGGTCACGGCATGGCGTTTCGTTTCCACACCCGCTACGCCCACGAATTCAGCTTGGTCAAGTATCGCGCGAGCGAGCGCCATCGATTCGGGCAGCTCCGCTATCTCGCACAGCGAGGCGACACCGAAGCCGACCGGATACTGCCGGATCTTCTGGCAGCCGAAAGCCACCGGGTAGGAGCCGTCCGCCGCCCGAACCACGATCGCCTCCTCGACGTCCCCGTCGCCCCCCGGCACATACTCGCTCAACACCAGCGCAAATCCGGCGGCGAGCCCTCGCTCTGCCTCGCGCCGCGCCTCGGACGCGTTCGCCACGAGGATCACGCGGTTGTCTCCCAACGCGACGCGCCACTCGTGCGACAGCACCGGCTTGATGACACACGGCCAGGGTGCGTTGGCGGCGAACGCATCGACGTCCTCGGGTGTGCGGACCGAGACCGTCCACGGCACCGCGACGCCCGCCGCGCGCGCGATCGCATGCGAGGTGTCCTTTGCCATCAGGTTGGCGTGGGCATCGTCGCCCCGTTCGAAGCAGACGATTTCCGGCGGCAGACGCTCGCGCGCCTGGACGAGCCACGCGCTCGCGAAATCGCTACCCGTCAGCAATGCGTGCGGACCTCGACGAGCAAGTTTGGCCAGCAGCTCGAGCCAGGTTTCGCCATTATCGGTAAACGGTACGAAGTGACCTTCCACGCCGCGAGAGCGTGTTGTGAACGCGTTGTCACTTCCGGCGATTACAACCACGTGCTCGCCGCCCCGTCGCAGCGCCCTGGCTGCAGCGAGACCCCCGTTGAGCGGGTCGAGCAGGATCACCCCGCCGCGTGGATCTGCCATCAAAATGCCCAGGAAATCGGCGGCTGACGCCGGCCGAGCACGCGCCGCGCGACGGCCGGAGCCGCGTAACAGCTGCCGGTGACAAAGCGCATGACCGGACCAAACGTGCGCGCCGCCGGAGCGCCGACGAAATGCAGTCCGTCGATGGACGATTCGAGGCCCGGTCGAAGGACCGGATAGCCACCCGTCAACGCCAGTCGCTGGGTCAACTGGGCACCGAGAAACGGATACTGGCGGACGTCAACTTCGAACCCGGTGGCGAGCAGCAGGTGGTCGACACGCCGCACCGCCCCGTCGCTCAGAGTGAGTTGCAAGTGTCCATCGCGCGGCTGCGCTGCGACGATGGTGCGCCCACCGGTCGCGACCACGGCATCGGTTCGTGTATGCAGCCAGGCCGACGCGGCAGGCCGAATGCACCGATATGCGAGCCACGGTGCGATCGCGTCGGGAAGCCGCCTGAAGACGTCCGGCGCCGCAACCACCCAACTGGCGCGAGGTCCGCCAACAGCCGTCGGAGCCCCCATCTTGGGCAGGCGCCATGCCGGCTGAGGGTCCAGCCAGAGGATCCCCTCGGAGCGGAAGATCAGCTCCACCTCAGCGCCCGCCTCGTGCAGCAGCGCGCTCGATTCCACGGCGCTCTGCCCCGCGCCGAGTACCGCGACCCGCCGGCCGGCGAAGCCGGCGAAGTCGGCGTGCTGCGAGCTGTGGGAGACGAGACTGGATGGCAGAGCACGCAGCTGCGGCGGGATGAACGCGAAAGGCGCGATGCCAGCCGCGACCACGACCCGCTCGGCATGCAGCTCGTCCCCGCCTTCCAGCACAAGCCGGAAACGCGGGCCGGCGGATTCGATCGACGCCACCGCGCGGCGGTCGAGATCATCGGCGGCCGCTCGCTGGAACCACTCCCCGTACGCGATGAAGTCCTCGACGGGCAGCGGGCTCGAGGCCTCTCGCCGCTCGACCGTCGCCCAGCGTTCGAGCGCCAACTCGCCGCGCGGCGAAGCGATGTTCGAAGCGCGCAGCGGCGAGCGCAGGAGCATTCCGCGAGGCATCTGCTCGCGCCAAAAACCCATCGGCTCGCCGCAGATGAACGGTCGAACTCCGCCGTCGCGAAGATATGCAGCCACCGAGAGGCCGAGCGGCCCCGCGCCCACTATCGCGACCTCGTAGTCGGGGGTTGCCGTCGCGGTCACGGGCGGGCCTATGCCGGAATGGCGCCGCGCCAGCGTCCCCTGGACCGGGCAGCGCGGTCGCGGAGATCGCTGAGGTGAGTGCGGGTCAAGGCCCGCGAAGCATATCCTCCACAGCGTGTCCCGGCAGGAGCGGTGGGGCCGCCGGACGCACGGGGGTGCGCAGACGCGTTGATCCACGTCGCCGGCAGCCCGTGCGGCCCGGGCCCGTTTTCTTGTAGACCATGAGACAATCCTCCAAGCGTTTCGCCGATCTACCCGGCGACCTCGTCAGCGTCGACCCGCTCCACGACGCGGCGTGGCTTGATCTGCTCGAGCGGGCGCCCGCGAGTACGCTGTTCCACCATCCGGCTTGGCTGCGCCTGATCCACGACCATTACGGCTATGCGATCTCGGCGTGGTGCTTGCCCGGCGCCGACGGCCGTCTCGCGGCCGGCATCCCGTTGGCCCTCGTTCCAAGCCATCTGACGGGTACGCGTCTGATCGCGCTTCCGTTCTCGGACTCGTGCCCGCCCTTGTTCGCCTCATCCGCGGGGATCGATCCGGCCCGCCTCGCGCAAGACGTGGCGAGCGCATGCTCACGATTTGAGCTGGGCCTCGAAGTACGTGGCGCGCTGCCGGGAAGCGGCGACGGCATCGTGCTCGAGCGCTACGTGCAGCACGAGCTGACTCTCCACCCAGACGTGGAGGCGGTCGTTGAACAGTTCACCAAGAGCTACGTGATGCGCGGCGTCGCGAAGGCCCGCCGCGAGGGAGTCGCCATCGAGCGCCGCACGGACCAAGATGCACTCGTTCGCTTTTTCCGTCTGCACACCCTGACTCGACGATTTCAGGGTGTACCCACGCAGCCTCGTCGCTTCATCCTCGGATTCAGCGAGCTGTTTGACGCCGGGCTCGGCTTTGTCGCGATCGCCCGATATGAGGGGCACGACATCGCCGCGGCCGTGTTCTTGACGGACGGGCGAACGTTGACATACAAATTCGGCGCCTCAGACCGGAGATACCTGGGCTTGCGGCCAAACAATCTGCTGTTCATGGAAGCGATCCGGTGGGGCTGCGAGAACGGGCAGAAACGACTCGATTTCGGGCGTACTGACCACGACAACGCCGGCCTGCGGGCGTTCAAGAGCACCTGGGGCGCCACTGAGTCACCACTCGCGTTCACCTACTTTGGTGGCTACAACGCGACGTTGGGCCGGGGACGGGTGAGGCGCCTGACGGGTACCGCGATCCGGCACACTCCTCCGAGCTTCGGGCGTCTGATCGGTCAGGCGTTCTACCGGCATTTTGGCTAACCGAGTTCATATCCCCGCTGGGCGGCCACACAATCACGCGACCACAAGCGGCTCAGAAGCCTGAGCGCGTCCACGGACGCTGGTCAAGAGCAATCTTGACCGCCGCGACATATCGCCCCGCCGCGACGTTGCCCCACGGCTGCGGCGAGTACCACGCGCCGATGCTCTTCCACGCCTGACCCGCCCGGTAGGCGGACGAGCACCAGCTGCAGTCGCCGTCGTAGTAGTAGCGAACCGTGGCGGCATAGTAATCGAGATTGAACGCCGTGGACTGCCAGCGAAGCGGCTCGGTCCCGGCACCGACGGAGCCATTTGGAATCCACTTCTCCTGCGCGATCCCGAGAGACTGATACACACCGCTGCTACGCGAGACACGCGAAAAGCCGGGATACAGCCGAAACCACCGTGCGCTGACCCCCTCGAGATCGCCACGCTGGGCCTGGCGCCAGTCAGACTCGACGACCAGCTGTGCCCGAATCCAGTCGGTGGGGATCCCCCATTTATGGGAGACCCACTGGATGAGGTCGTCCGTGGAAGGGTCCCTGATCCCGGGCCGGCCGGTGACGTAGGCCGTCAGCGGGTTGTACACGCCCTTGCTGCGCGCCCTCGATTGGGCTGCGTGAAACGCCGCGAGCGCGGCGTCTGTCGGCACGAAGGCGTTTGCGGTGGCGTTGGCCGGCCGGTTCTCCGGCGTGCGTGTGACGAGCGCCGCGGCGTGCGAGTCCGACAGCGGCGCCGCGCCGGGTGGAGCCCAGGCCGTCACGTCGTGTTCCTTGGGGCCGGGCACGATCGTCTGTGAGCTCCCGCCCACCACGATCAGGGCGACCAACGCGGCGATTGCCAGCGCGAGCGCCAGAGCCAGCCCGAAGCGGAGAGATCTGGGCAACGGGCGACGGGGGGTGGTCATCAGGTGGCTGAGGTGAGGGCGTGAGCGCGTTGCGCGGGCTCAGCGCGTCGTGCTCCGCGAAAGGGCACGGCGCAGGCGCTCGCGGTGCTCGCGCGCAAGGAAGGCACGCTGGTCCGCGTCGGCTCGAGGGTCCGACCGCAGAGCCGCCGTGAGCCACCCCGCGATGAAATTCAGCCCCCCGACAATCCGCGGCTGCTCGCCAATTCGCCGCGCGCCGCCGAGCAGCACCCACCATGGGGCGGCCCCATAGGCGTATGCGGCGACTCCGTTGCGGCGGTGTCCCCGCACCGCCCCGTCCTGCGTCGCGGTCGGCCGCAGGTGGATCGGATCGCCCGCCGGCATCGAGAACGACTGCGTGCGCCAACCGTGCATTCGAGCCCGCACCTCGTCCGAGGTATCCCATCCGAGTCGAAATGGCATTGGAAACACCTGCTCGAAACAGGCCCGCCGGTAGAACTTCGTGGACCCGCGAACGTGGTTGACCGGGCAGCGCTCGCGCACGTGGCTGCCGTCGGGCGCGATGATGCTCTGATCAGCTCCGGCGATTCCGAGCTTGGGATCTGCTTCGAGCCTGCGCTCGAGCTCGGCGAAGGTGTCGGTCGAGAGTCGGAGGTCGGCATCCAGCTTGGCGACGACATCCCACGCGATGTCGAGCTGCTCGACGGCCCAGCAGAACGCCTCGAGTTCGGCGGCCCTCGCGAGGCGGTCGCGCTCGGCAGGCCGCCGCGATCGGCTCAGCACCCGGACCCAGGGGCGGCGCTGGGCAAACTCCTGCGCCAAGCGCAGCGAGCCGTCTGATGATCCGTCATCGACGAGCAACATCCGGTCGGGCTCACGCGTTTGGGCGACCAGCGACTGCAGGAATGTGGGCAGGTATGCTTCCTCGTTCAGAAAGCAAGCGATGACTGCCAGCCGCATCGCCGGTCAGCTTATCCAGCCGGCGCAGCGGGTCACCGATGACTGAAGCCCTCGCCCCCCGCGCATGGATCACCGCGACGCTGCTTGGCGGACTGGCGATGGCGCTCGGGGTCCTCGCCGACCGCCATCCGAGCTACGCGGTGGCCGTGGCGGCGCTGGCGGTCGTGACGCTGTTCGCGTTCATGGCGCCGGTGACGCATCTGACGATCCTAATCGCGCTGACGACGCTTGTGCCCTACTCGGTGGCGGACGCCTACCACGTGGGGGGTGGCGGCAGCGGCAACGGCGGTCTCCAGGTGTCGGATCTCTTCCTGCTGACCGGGCTGCTGCGAGCCGCGCTCGTGCTGCCGCGTCTGCGCCTGACCCGCCGGCAGATCACGGTCACGGCGCTGGTCGTGACCGCCTGCGTCTTCACCTTGTACGAGGCCGTACAAGGGCTACATGCCGGCCAGCCGCTATCGGAGGTCGGGGCCGAGTTTCGCGCGCTCGGGGGGGGCTTTGCCTTGGCGCTGATCGCGATCACGGCGCTCGCTGATCGAGGCGCCCACCCGCGGGTGTTGAGAGCTCTCCTCTTGCTCGGCCTCGCGCTCGGCCTGCTGGGCATCGCGCAATGGACGCTCGGCGCGAGCTTCGGTGGTGACTTCGGCGTGCGCTCCGGCGTGAGCCTCACGACCAGTGGGGTCGGCCAACTCCAGGGGGGGCTGTTTGCATTTCCAGTCGCCGTTGTGCTGGCGGTGGCCGCGTTGACCTCAGGAGCGCTCCGCGACCGGCGCCAGCGGACTGTCGTGGCGGCTGTCTTGGTGCTCAACACGGTCTCGTTGCTGCTCACCTTCGAGCGAACCTTCTGGGTGTCGACCGTCGTCGCGGTCCTGCTTGTCGTGATGCGTTCTGGTCGCAGCCGACGAATACGAGCGCTGATCTCGATCGTCGTGGCCGCCACCGTCGGCGTGTCCGTGCTGGCCGCGCTCTCGCCAACCACGCTGCAGACCGCCGAGCAGCGCCTGCTCAGCATCGGGCAGTACCAGACCGACAACTCCGTTCGCTACCGGACTGTTGAGTCAGGCTTTGTGATCGCCAAGATCCGTGCCAAGCCACTCCTGGGCTGGGGCTTGGGTGACACGATCTACTGGGGGCAGCCGTGGGACCAGGTCCCTCCGTCCGCGCAGTCGTACACACACGTCGGATACCTGTGGCTGTTCTGGCACGAAGGAATACTTGGCGGCGCAGTGTTCCTGTTGCTGCTGGCGCTTTCGGCCCTCTGGCCCGGGCGAGCACGCGCGGGAACCATCGTGACATCGATCAAGATCGGCGCTCAGGCTGCCATCGTTGCGTTACTGATCGAGAACTTCACCTTCCCGGTCTTCCATCAGGGCTCGCAGATCGCCTACGTAATGGGGTTCCTGGTCGCATATTGCGCGCTGCCGACCGTGCTGCGATCGCGCAACGCCGCGGATCGTGGCGAGCGCACTCCAGCCGTTGCGCTGCCGGCGCTCTAGTGGAACAGACCCCGGTACGGACTGGGCAACGCGGCCTGCGCGTCGGGCGAGCGCTGACCGATGACCCGAGCCGGATTGCCCGCAACGATCGCCCACGGCTCGATCGCTCCGTGGACCACCGCGCCCGCGGCGACGACGGCCCCCTCGCCAACCCGCGCGCCCGGCAGGACCATCGCCCGCGAGGAGATCCACGCCCGATCACCGATAACGGTGGAGCGCTCTCGGTCTTCGAAGGCCGGCGAGTGCGGATCATGGTCGGACGTCAACAGCATGACCTCCGCGGAGATGTTCACGTGCGCCCCGACGCGGAGCAGTCCCCGTCCGTCCAGGGTGGCGCCTCGATTGACGATCGTGCCATCACCAACGGTGACGCCTCCCTTCGTCGTCAGCCGGATCGATCGCTCGAGCGTGGCGCCGGACCCCAGGGCGTTGCGGGCGAGATTGCGAAACGCCCACTCTCTGAACCGATGTACGGGCACTGGAAGCAACCCGTTGACAGCGACGACGTACGCATCGTGCATGCGCTCCCGGAACAGAAGCCACGCGCTGAGCGCGTGGCGGCTCGTCGCGCTCCCCACGAAGCCAAGGATACCGCCGGCCAGGATCCGCCGGGGCGGGTCAGGCACGCCGGTGGCGTAGCGTGGCGAGAACGACGCCGCGACCCTCGCTGAGCAGAGCGGGAGCGCACAGGCGTAGCGCCGCGAACAGCGCAAGCACCCCGGCCGCGGCTCCCGCGAGACCGCCCAGCAGCATCCCGCTCCCAGCGTAGTCGAGCGCTCCGGTGACGGCGGCGGTGGCGGCCGCCTGGACGGCGACGCAAATCGCGACGTTGCGCACCGCGCCCGCAAGCGCGTTGCCCGACAGGCCGATGCCGGGGCCGCCGCGCCACGCAAGCGCGACTGCAAGTCCGCAGAACGTCACGACGTGCGCGACGGCGGCACCGCGGATCCCGCCGACGTTGACACCGACGACGATCGCCCCGATCGTCGCGAGCGCCCACGTGGCGTCAATCCGGGCACGCAGGCCCAGGCTCCTGACGCCCGCCCCGGCAAGTGCCTCCCCGAGCGTATTGACGACTCCCTGACCAACGCCGACGACGATCAGGATCTGGAAGGGGAACACCATGCCACTCCACTTGTGGCCGAGCACCGCCGGAATCAGCCCGGGAGCGACAGCGATCGCCGCCGGAGCCAACGGCAGCAACATCAGCGCCATCATCCGCACCGCCTTGAGCGTCGCTCGTCGCACGACCTCTTCGTCGCGCGCGGCTGCGACGGCCGGAAGCAGGACCTGGCCGACGGTCCATGACACCTGTGTCAGCGGCGCATAGGCGAGCGAGAAGGCGAGCGCGTAAAGACCGAGCTGGGTGGGGTTGGTGAACGCTCCCACGACGAGGTTGTCACAGGTCCAGGCCAGGAACCCGGCGCCCGCGATGATCAGGAACGCTGTCGCGCCGGGGCGCCTGGGAACCGAGCGCGCGCCGGCCGCTCGGCGGGGAAGCAGGTCCCGAGCGGCCGCCCAGGTGAGCGCGGTCACGAGCACCTGGTTGACCAGGATGCGGATTGCCAGCGCCCAGACGCCGGCGCCCAGTGCACCGGCGACGATCGCGGCGACCGAGGCGATCACGGCCGCGGCGATCCAGATCTGGGCGAGCGCCTTGAACCGCAGATGCTTCGACAACAGGGCGTTCGGCACGATCGACACCGCGGCCAGCCCGACCGTGAGGCCGATGACGCGCAGCACGCCGGCATCCGACCCGCCCGTGAAGACATCGGCAAGCGGCTGAGCCAACGCGGCGAACACGGCAGTGGCGGCGACGCCCCCCAGGCTGGTGCGGATCAGCGAACGGCGCACCGAAGCCGCAGCCAGCTCGGGCGCGATGATCAGCGAGCCACCGGTCCCGGACTCGAGGATCATCAGGGTGAATGACACGACGGCCGCGCCCACCGCGACGACGCCGAAATCTCGCGGCGGCACGAGCACCGCCAGGACGAAGAGCGACGCGTACCAGGATCCCTGGCCAACCACCACGCTGAGGACCTTCCATGAGACCCCGCGGGTCACGCTACCCATCGTGGGCGCTGGCACGGCGCTGTCGGCGGCGGGCGTGTTCACAGGACCAGGTCTTCGCCTTGTGGGGTCAGGCGTTTGGGTCGAAGGCCCAGGCACTTGGGTTGAAGAGCCGGGTAGTCGCGCTGCACGGCCGCGCATTTGGGTTGAAGGGCATGGCGCTTGTGTTGATCGACCTGGCCTGCGACGTGTTCGGTCACGGACTCTCCTACCAGAAACGACCAGCGCCATCGCCAGCAGGGTCACGACGAGCACGCACGCGGCGAGCCCTCCAGCCAGCCGGCGCGCGCTGCGCGAAGTAACGCGTCCGGCCCACAGCCGCCGCTCTCCGGTAACTGACCCGGCGGGTCGGCGTAGCACGACCTCCCCCGGAACATCCCTGTTCACCGGGCGATGGTAGCCGCTAACGGCCGGCTTCACGAAAACGCGCCGGCGGATGCACCGCACGGGATGCACCGCACGGCTACACACGCGAAACCGCGTGGCGGCGGTCACTTGTCGCTCCACCCGGAGCGCGATAGCTTGCACGCGTGCGGACGGACGGCGCAATCGAGGAGGGGCGTCGCGACCCCGCAGGAATCGACCCGGATGTCTTCCTGCGCGAGCGCTACCGCGAACATGCCTCACGACGCCGGGCGCTGAACGCGTATTACGCAATCAAGCCGCTGCTCCCCCGTCGTCTTCAGATCACGGCGCGCCGCCTGCACGCAAGGCGCGCCCTCCCCGCGTTTCCGGCGTGGCCGATCGAGCCGATGCTCGTTGAGCACCAGCAGGCCCTGCTGCGGCGACGCCTGTCCGAGGAGTCGTTGACGCGGCTGCCGCTCGTGAACCTCTGGCCCGATGCTCGCCGGTTCGCCGTCATCGTGACCCACGATGTCGAGTCCTCGGCCGGCGTCGAGAACATCGCGGCGGTGCTCGAGCTGGAGGCCCGCTACGGCGTCATCTCCTCCTGGAACTTCGTCGCGGAGTGGTATCCGATACCGGCCGGGACCTTCGAGCTGGTGCGAGGCGCCGGATGTGAGATCGGCGTGCACGGCATCAGGCACGACGGCCTGCTGTTCCGCGACCGCGCAAGCTTCGAAAGCCTGCTCCCCACGATCCACCGCTACCTGCGCGACTGGGAAGCGGTGGGTTTCCGATCTCCAGCGCTACACCGCAATCCCGACTGGATGGCCGAGCTCGGCTGCCTTTACGACTCGTCGTTTCCGGACACCGACCCATTCGAGCCTCAACCCGGCGGCTGTTGCTCGATCTTGCCCTACTTTCTCGACACGATCGTCGAGCTTCCGGTAACCATGGCGCAGGACCACACGCTGTGGGAGATCCTCCGGCAGTCGAACATCGACCTGTGGCGGCGCAAGGGCGATTGGCTGATCGCCAACCGCGGACTGGTCAACGTGCTCGTTCACCCCGACTACGTGAGCTCCCCTGCGCGGCTGGAGCTGTATGCCCAACTGCTTGGCTACCTTCGGGAGCAGGTCGAGGATCAAGCCGGCTGGCACGCACTGCCGCGCGAGGTCGCCTCGTGGTGGCAGGCTCGCGCGCAGATGCGCGTGGCCCAAGAGCAGGCTGGCTATCGCATCGTCCACGACGGCCCGGTGGGGGCGTGGGCGGAGCGCGCGACCCTGGCGTGGGCTTCAGAGTGTGACGGCATGATGCACGTCGATGTCTGAAGCGGCACGCCATCGACTGGTCTTTGCGGCTTGCCGTCCTCCATACCCGCTCGATAACGGAGCGCGGATTCGCACGTTCCAACTGCTCACCGGGCTGGCCCGGACATTCGACACGGTGCTGGTCACATACGAGCACCACCCGGAGAGTCCAGATGGTCGCTACCGCAGCGACGAGCTCGAAGAGCTCCTGCCGAACATCGCAATCGTCAGCGTCGCCGGTGCGGGCGCGCGCAAGCGCGCCGACCAGGCGGCGAGCCTCCTGCGCCGTGAGTCGTGGAGCCTTGGCCGATATCGAACCGAGCCCTTCGCGACCGCGCTCCGAGAGACCGTGGCCGCCCACCGTCCGAGCATCGTCCACTTCGACGATCCCGGCGTTGCGTTCCTGCCACCGTTCGCCGGCGCGCTGAACGTATACAGCGCGCACAACATAGAACAGACCTTGCTTCGCCTTGAAGCCCGCGCAGGGACCCCCTTGCGGCGCGGGTTCAACGCCGTCGAGGCACACAAGGTCAGCCGCGAGGAGCGGCGAATCTGGCGAACGATGGACCTGTGCCTGGCGGTCTCCGCCCCTGATGGCGCCGCGATGACGGCCGGCGGAGCACGAAGGGTCGAACTGTGTCCCAACGGCGTCGATCCGGTCGAGCGCCTTCCCCTGCGAGCGCTGCGGCGTGATGATCCGCTGAAGCTCCTGTTCGTCGGATCTGGCAGTTACGCGCCGTATGAGCGCGGCCTTGCCTGGATGGTGCGCGAGGTGCTGCCACGTCTGCGCCGCCAGACCGCGGTCAGCTTCGATGTCGTCGGTCAGCCGCCGGCCCGCCCGGTGGCGGCCGAGGGCGTGCGCTACGTCGGACGCGTTCCGACGGTCGAGCCTTACTACGACGCCGCGCACGTGGTCGTAGTGCCGGTGTTCGAGGGTTCGGGCACGCGGTTGAAGGTCATCGAGGCCGCCGCCTTCGGACGTCCGGTGGTCTCGACCCGCCTCGGAGCGGAGGGGCTGCCGCTCGAGGCCGGCGTGCACTATCTGGCGGCTGAGGGCGCCGATGAGTTCGCGGCCGCGGTGCTCGAACTCGAGCACCGCTGGCGCGAGCCGAGCAGCGGCAGCCTTGAGCGCATGGTCCACAGTGCCCGGGAGACCGTCCTGCCGCTGAGCTGGCCGCGCGTCATCGGCCGACTTGTCGCGCTCTATGAGTCCGAACTCGAGCGCCGGACCCCGACCAAGCCGAGCGGAATACCCGCCGGCGCGATCACGTCGCCCTCCCACTGCTCCTGAGCGGTTGACGATGGGCGGCCTGCTGATAATCAATGCCGACGACTGGGGAGCCGATCAGTCGACCACCGAGGCGATCTGGCGCTGCTTCGACGCGGGGGCGGTGACATCCGTGAGCGCGATGGCGTTCATGGCCGGCTCGGAGCCCGCGGCGGCGCTCGCCGTGGAGCGAGCGGTTCCTGCCGGCTTGCACATCAACCTGACGGAGCCGTTTACGGGGACCTCTGTGCACGCCGCAACGCGACTGCGGCAGGCACAGATCGCCGAGTACTTCGGCGGGCCGAAGTGGCGACGCTGGGGCTTGAGCCCGGCATGGTTCACGACGATCGAGCAAGCCATCGACGAGCAGTTCAAGGAGTTCCGCCGACTTTATGGTCGCGAGCCCTCGCACGTCGACGGACACGAGCACATCCATCAATCGCTCGGCGTACTCGCGGCGCGCACGATCCCCGCGGGCGTGAACATGAGACCCAGCTTCACCTACCTTCCGGGCGAGAAGTCTTGGCTGAACCGGTCCGTTCGCGGGCTCTTGAACCGCACGCTGCGGGCCCGCTTCCGCGCGCCGCGTTACTTCTTCTCGATTCGTGACATGCACCCGGCGCTCGGTGGCGTCGCGTTGCAGGAAAAACTCGCGCTGTCGGGCGGGTCGGCGGTCGAGGTCATGACCCATCCGGAGTGGGACGACGAGCGCGAGATCCTGCTTGGTCCGAGTTGGCTCGAGCTGATCGGCCAGCGTGGCCTCGGGTCCTACGAGCAGCTCGCGGCGCTCCAGCCTAGAGTGGGGCGCATGCGGCGGACCCTGTCGATGGCACGTTACGGGAAGCGGACATGAGCCTGCACGCCGATCCGCGCGCACCGGGTCTGCACGTCGGCGAAGGGGTCTCGATCGCGCCTGGCACGGTGCTCGGCGCGCACGTGACGATCCACGACGGCACGACGATCGGCGAGGGTTGCGTGATCGACGACGGGGCGGTGCTCGGCAGGCGTCCGCGGCTCGCTCGTCACTCCAGCGCGGCGCGCGGTGAGCTCAGCGGACTGGTGCTCGGGCCGGGTGTGACGGTGGGCGTCGGCGCGATCGTGTTCGCGGGCACGCGAATCGACGCGCATGCGATCCTCGGTGACCAGTCGTTCGTGCGCGAGCGCTCGCACGTCGGCGAGCAATCTGTGATCGGCCGTGGGAGCGCCGTCGATCCGGGGGTCAGCGTCGGTTTGCGGGTGCGCGTGCAGACCAACGTCTACCTCACGCAGGGCACATTGGTCGAGGACGATGTGTTCATCGGGCCCGCCGCCTGCACGACCAACGACGACACGATGGCTCGCCACGACGCCACCTACGAGCTGCGTGGCGCGACGCTCCGCAGGGCGTGCCGCATCGGCGCTGCGGTGGTGCTGCTGCCGGGCGTCGAGATCGGCGAGGAGGCGTTCGTCGGGGCCGGCGCCGTCGTCACGCGCGACGTCGCGCCGCGCACCGTCGTCGTCGGAATCCCGGCGCGTGAGATCGGCCGCGTCGAGGACGAGGCGCTGCTCGAGCGCTGGCGCTGACGCGCTCGAGTTGGCGCTGACGCGAGCGACGATCAGCAGGCCGAAGCGAACCGCCCCGACCCCGTCGTGCTCAGGCGGTGTGCGCTCTGAGGATGGCCAGGGGTGTCCGCGCCATCAGCCAGAGGTCGTAGCCAAACCCCTGGCGACGCACGTATTCGACGTCGAGGTCGAGCATCTCGAGAAAGCCGAGCTGGTTGCGGCCGGACACCTGCCACAGTCCGGTTATCCCAGGACGTACCGTGAACCGCGCGAAGTGCTCGGGGCGGTAGAACTCGAGTTCATACACGACCGCCGGGCGCGGTCCGACGATCGCCATGTTCCCGGCGAGCACATTCAGCAGCTGTGGCCACTCATCGATGCTGGTCTTGCGAACGAACGCGCCGACGCGCGTGACGCGCGAATCCTTGGTGAGCTTGCGGAGGCCGCCATCTGCGCTGGGGCCGGCGGAACTGGCCAGCGCCGTGATGTACTGCTGGTGTGCCTCGGACGTCGCGTCCGCCGACATCGAGCGGAACTTCAGCACCGTAAACTCGTCGCCGTCGCGACCGACCCGGCGTTGGCGAAAGAACACCGGCCCCGGCGAGTCGACTCGTATGGCGACCGCCACCAGGATGATCAGCGGTGCTAGACAGACGAGCATCAGGCAGGCGAGCACCAAGTCGGTGGCGCGCTTCAGGGCATTGCCGGTCCAACCGCTCCGAGCATCGCCGACCGGCGTTCCGCGGGCCGCCGTCGCCGAGCGCAGCAGCTCGGTCTCGCCCTCGACCACGTGAGCGCGGGCTCGCGAGCGCGGGCGGGCCATCGCGGGCGGCGAGTGTCGTGCGTCCGGGTTGCCGCGCAGCAGAAAGATCCACAGACTCTAGAGCTTGATCGCGACGCGAAGCGCAGTAGGTGCACAGAGCGCCCGCGTATCCGTCGGCCGCCGCCGTGGAGTCGGCGAACGTAAACGCTTGCGAGCCACTGCGAGAGATCTTGGAGTGGCATACACTCATGCGGTTTCCTCAGCGGATCGAAACGGCTCCCTGAACAAACGGACTCCCGTGTGAGCACTCGCGAGATCATGGAAGATCAACTCAACGGCTCCGGCCCGGGCGTCCTGATGTCCGAACAGCTCGCGGCGAGCGCCCGAGTTCTGCGTCGGCGCTGGCGCGTGATCGCACTGATCCCGCTGTTGGCGATTGTCGTCAGCCTCGGCCTGAGCCTGAAGGCCGCCAAGCAGTACACCGCGACCGCGAAGGTCTACATCGCTCCCACCAACCAGGTCGCCGGGGTGATCTATCCGGGATCGCAGGTCACTCCGGCCGACCCCGAGCGAGACCTCAACACCGAGGTCTCGCAGATCACCGAGACGCCGATGGCAAACCTGGTTCGCGCCAGCCTGGCGCTCAGTGAGAACAGCCAGGATCTGCTCGCCCAGGTATCCGCGCAGATCGAGGGCACGACCAACATCGTCGACATTGCCGTCACGGATGGGGATCCCAGCCGCGCCGCCACGATCGCCAACGCGTTTGCCACACAGTACGTCGGCTTCAGCCTGGCCTTCGAACGCCGCGCGTACGCCTCGAGCCTGGCGGCCGACCAAGGCAAGCTGGCGGGCTTGACGGCGGCGGAGCTCGCCGGCGCGACCGGACAGCAGTTGCTGAAGGAAGAGGGCGCGCTGCAGGGAGCCCTCGCCGTCTTGGCCTCAAATGTGACGGTCACCCAGAACGCGACGACCCCCACGTCCCCATCCTCGCCCAAGCCGCTCCTGGACGCAATCGTCGCGGCGGTCGTCGGGCTGCTGGTCGGCATCGTCGCCGCCATCGTCCTGGAGCTGTTTGACCGCAGCGTGCGAGACGAGGAGGACGCCGCGGCGACCGCGCGCCTGCCGAGCCTTGGCGTGATTCCGCGGCCCAGCCCGCGCGCGGGCGCGAATCCGAGGCGTCGGCCGCGCGGTCCATCGCCGGCCGAGATCCACGAGCCTGCCTGGCGCGCGTTGGGCTCATCCGCAGAGACATTCGCCGCAGGCCCCGCAGCGCTGGCGGCCGCCGGAGCTTCGTCGCTCGACTGGGAGCAGGACGAGAGCTACAGCTCGCTGGCGATCAGCCTGCTTTCACGCAGACTGAGCGCGGAACAGAACGTCGTGCTGATCACCTCACCGGGCCCGCAGGACGGCAAGACCAGCGTGACCCTCGGACTCGCCAACGCGCTTGCGGAGCTCGGCCAGCGGGTGATCGCAGTCGAATGCGACCTGCGTCGCCCGCGCTTTGCCGAGTATCTCGGGCTGGCGCCGAGCGCGCCGGGGTTGAGCGCGATTCTCGCCCGAGACACTGTGCTACCCGCCGGCCTGGTGCCCGTCGGTGCCGCTGAGCAGCGCGCGGTCGCGGCGAAGCCCAGGGCACGCAGTCGAGCCGCGAAGGGCTTGACGACCGCGCTGGAGACAGCTCCTGCGCAGCTCACCGTGTTGCCGTGTGGCCCGATTCCGACGAGACCGCTGGCATTGCTCGGCGGCCCCCAAATGGCCCCGACGCTGCGCCAACTTCAGTCGATGGCCGACATCGTGCTGATCGACACTCCTCCCCTGGGTGTGATCAAGGACGCCGTCGTGCTGGCCTCGCTGGTTGATCAGGCGATGCTCGTCGCGCGCGTCGGCCACACGCGCCACGACGCGCTCAAGCACTGCCGCGACGCGGTCGACGAACTCGGCACCCCGCTGGTTGGGCTCGTCACCGTCGGAGGCCCCCGCGGTGGCGTCCTGCGCTATTACGGTCGCACGGACGGTGAGTCCGGGCCCGCCGTAGCGAGCCCGCCGAGGACGCTGACGACACCCGAGCGCCAGCCCCCCCAGGATGCGGAGCCGCCGGTCGAGCGCCAGCCGCCGGTCGAGCCCCAGCCGCCGGTCGAGCCCCAGCCGCCGGTCGAGCAGCAGCGGCCGGGCGAGCAGCAGCCGAACCGCGAAGCCGAGCAGCAGGCCAAAGCGCGGGCGGAAGAGCGGTCGGCAGCCGCGGCGAAGGGTAGCCGCCCGCGGCGCCGCGGCGCCGACAGCGTTGGATGAGACTTCGGAAGCGAAATCGCGAGCATGCGCCACATGAGCCGGTCCTCCGAAAGCAACGCGGTCCCGATCGTCGCGATCCTGGCGGGCGCCATTGTCGGCGTCGTCAGCCCGGTCGCGGTGGCTGCGGTTGCGCGCCGGAGCAAGCGGGAGCTTGACGCGAGCGCCGCTCGCCAGCGAGCGGCCCTGGACGCCGAGCGGGAGCGACTCCAATCGACGCTGGCGGCAGAGGGCCTGCGCCAGCGGCGCGAAACCGAGCGCAGACTGCTCGATCGCGGCACGGTCCTGATCGCCGACTTCCGCGCCGCGGTTGCGGACGTCAAGCTGGACCCGCGTGGAAGGCCGCTCGTCACCGACCGCTGGCGAGCGATCGTGCACGAGGTCGCCGCCTTCCGCGGCAGGCTCCTGCTGTGGTTCGACGACACTTCAGAAATCGTTGAAGCCTTTGACGGCGTGATGCGGTTCACGGCGTGGAGCGCAACCTGGGTCGGCGAGCTTCGCGCGGGCGAACGCAAGGTCAAGCTGACGAGGGTGCCACAGGGCGGGAGCGAGGACGTACGGGAGGGCTTTCACGACAACACGATCGAGGATGTCGACGTGTCGCACCTCCGCTACGTGGTTGCCGCCCGCGGCTACCTCCGCAGCTAGCGGCCGACAACGATGTGGTGCAGTTCGGCGCCGGCGCGACTCCCGGCGCGAGCCGCCCTGAGTCACTCAGAAGCCAGGTTGGGCCCAGGTCCGTGCGGCCAGGTGAGCCTGCACCTCGGCGATGTAGCTGAGCTGCCCGGAGTTGAGCCACGGATAGGGCTCAAACCAGCCGCCGAGGCTGTCCCATGCGTTGCCCGCGCTGTAGGTCGAATCTCCCCACGCGCTGCGGAGACCGTCTGGATCGTCGAAGTAGAAGCGCAGCGTGGCAGCCTGGTAATCGGCGTTGAAGGCCGTTGACTCCCAACGCAGCGGCTCCGTTCCCGCCCCGACGGAGCCATCTGGGATCCACTTGATCTGGCTGATCCCCATCGATTGGTAGACCTCGTCGGTATTCGGAACCCTGGCCTGCGACGGGTATTCGCTGTAGGCGGTCGGCGTGACGGTCGCGAGATCCCCGAGTTGGGACATGTTCCAGCGGGACTCCTGGACGTACTCAGCGCGCAGCCAGTCCGCCGGGATCCCCCACTTCGCGGCAGCCCACTGGATGACCTCGTCGGTGGTTCCGCTGTAGTGCCCGGTGACGAACCGGTCGTAGGGGTTCGCCTGCACCACGGTCTGGCCATTGCTGTTGATGGCGCTGTAGAAGGCCTGCAGCTGGGCGGCCGTGGGCATATAGCCATTCGCCGCGGAGTTGCCCGGCCGGTTCTCCGCCGCCGCGATCACCTCCGCGGCCGCCGCCTGGTCGGAGCGCGGCGTGTAGAGACCGCCGCTCGCCGCCACCCACGTCGTGAGCGCCAGCGGCGGATTGCCACCGCTGCCGGCGGGCGAAGACGGACTGCTCGGCGCCGCGAGCGGCGTCGCCGAAACGGCGGCCGATTGGGCTGAGACGTTGCCGGCCGCGTCAAACGCCTTCACCGCGTAGGTGTAGGTGTCTCCGTCGGTCAGGCCGGTATCGGTGAAGCTCGTGGCGGTGACCTGCGCCACCTGGCTTGCGTCACGGAACACCCGGTAGCCGGCGACGCCGACGTTGTCGCTCGACGGGCTCCAGGACAGCGCGACCCGCGCGTCGCCCGCGGTGGCAACCAGGCCCTGCGGCTTCGACGGCGCGGTCGTGTCGCTCGGCGCCGTGGCGACTGTCCAGCTGACGGTCGCGGCCGCTCCGCGCAGGCCGCGTGCGACGGCGTACACCTTGAACGTGTGCGACCCGCGGGCGAGTCCACTGTAGGCGGCAGGCGAGGAGCAGCCGGAGTACCGCTTCGAGTCAATCGCGCACTGGAAGCTGACGCGCGACGCGGCGGAGCTGAAGGCAAAGGAAGCGCGAGTGGAACTCGAGGCGCTGCCGTCCGCGGGGCCCGAGGTGATCGTGACCGTCGGGATCGACGGGAGCGCCAGGGCGACGGTGAAGCCCGTCAAGCCCAGCTCGCGGCTGGCGTCCAGCAGGCGCGCCGCACGATACGCCCGGCAGGCCGAGCGTTGGCTCGCCGTTGAGCGCTTTGTGTGCCGGCAGCGAGCCACGGCGCTCGCCCGCGCCCGGTCCGCCGTGTGCGCGTGAGCTGGAGTGCCTGACGCCGATGCGAAGCCCGGTGAGAGCGCAAGCCCGACGGCCGCAAGCACACTGCAGAGTGCCGCGCGATGAGGCGGCGAGATGGTTCGCATCGCCGAACGAGCTGAGCGCCCGGTCACGGAATTCTCCTTCAGGAAGGTGGCCGTTGCCAGAACATCGGCAAGGGCTTGCGCCTTCCCCGGCAGCGGTAAACGAACGTTGCCGTGCTTGGACCGGTTTTGCGCGAGTGAGCCCGGGTACTAGACGGATCTCCGCCACGGACAGATGCACGGGATGGCGCGTGCGCAGCAGCTTGCTCGAGGACAGCAGGTTGCGCGCGATCAGCGGGCTGCGAACACCACGCCCGAGGTGGGAATCAGGCGACGCGCCGGCGGCGCGGCATGCGACGCCGGCGTTTCGCCGGGGCGCTAGCTGCCCAGCGCCATCTTGCGCAGATCCAGCGCTTCGTCGAGCACGGCTTCGCTGACTCCCTGCTCACGCGCCACCTCGCGCAGCGAGCGACCGGAGCGGGTCGCCTCCTGGACGATCAGGGTGGCCTTGTCATAGCCGATGTAGGGGTTCAGCGCGGTCGCGACGGCGAGCGTCGACTCGGCGCTGCGCGCGCAGCCCGCACGGTTGGCCCCGATGCCGCGGACGCACTTTTCGTCAAGGACGGTGGCCGCGCTGCTCAGCAGCGCGATCGACGACAGCAGGTTGCGCGCGATCAGCGGGACGCGCACGTTCAGTTCGAAGTTGCCCTGCATGCCGCCGATCGTGATCGCGGCGTCGTTGCCGATCACCTGCGCTGCGACTTGCAGCACGACCTCGGGGATCACCGGATTGACCTTGCCCGGCATGATCGAGGAGCCCTTCTGCAGCTCGGGCAACAACAGCTCTCCGATGCCGGCCCGAGGACCGGACCCCATCAGCGCCAGGTCCTGCGCGATCTTCGTCATCGAGACGGCGAGCACCTTGAGCGCACCCGACAATTCGACCAGCGCGTCGCGATTCGCCTGCGCCTCGAACGGGTCCTCGGGCGCTGAGATCTTCAGCTTCGTCTCCGCCGTGAGGCGCTGGCGAACCTTGCGGGCGAACTGTGGATGGGTGTTCAGGCCGGTGCCGGTCGCCGTGCCGCCGAGCGGGATCTGAGCGACCCGCGGGAGCGTGTCTGAGATGCGCGCGCGACCCAGGCGGATCTGGGCGGCGTAGCCGGCGAACTCCTGTCCGAGCGTGACCGGGACAGCGTCCATCAGGTGCGTTCGGCCCGCCTTGACGATGCTGTTGAAGCGCTTGCCCTTGGCGCTCAGCGCGCGCTCGAGCGCGGCGAGTGACGGCAGCAGCCGGCGCGTCGTCAGCTCGAGCGCCGCGAGATGGACCGCCGAGGGGAAGACGTCGTTGGAGGACTGCCCGAGGTTGACGTGATCGTTGGCGTGCACGCCCTCGCCGGCCAGCTTCGCGATCACCTCGTTGGCGTTCATGTTCGACGAGGTGCCAGAGCCGGTCTGAAAGACGTCGATCGGGAACTGCTCGTCGTGCTCGCCGGCGGCGACGCTCGCGGCCGCCTTGGCGATCCGCTTCGCGAGGGTCGGCTTGAGCAGGCCGAGCTCGCCGTTGACGAGCGCGGCCGCCCCCTTGATGCGCCCAAGCCAGTGGATCACCGAGACCGGGACCGGCTCGCCCGAGATCGGAAAGTTATCGATCGCCTTGCGGGTCTCGCCACCGTAGAGAGGTTCTGGGCTCATCAGTTCGTCCTTTGTCGCACGTCGGGTGCCTCAAACCCTATCCGCAGAAGGCCGCCAGCTCGCGCGCCACGCCGACCGGATCGTCGTAGGCGATCAGATATCCGGTGTCCGGCAGCACGCGCAGGAAGGCGCCGTCGATCAGCTCGCGCGCCTCCTCGGCCACCGCGAGCGGGTGGGCGCGATCCTCGTCCGCCCACAGCAGCAGCACGGGCATCTTCAGCCGCGGGTAGAGGTCGAGCAGATCGTGGTTCGCGCCGGCCGGCCAGCGCGCCGCAAAACGCGCCCACGAACGGGCGCGCGCCGCGTTGCCGCCGACGTCGGCGAAGGCGTGGCGCATCAGATCGCGCGCTCCGGGCGCACCCCGGGAGGAGAGGCGCAGCCCCAGATCGGGCCGGAAGATCAGCCGCGCGCTGTGGGAGAGCACGTGGTCGAGGCCCGGGACCGCCCCGACCCGCGCGGCGATCCGCAGGCCGCGGCGCAGCTGTTCGTGCGCGGCGCGGCGATGCATCCGGTTCGGCAGCAGGATCAGCCGCTCCGGCGCGATCTCGCCGCGCGCGAGCGCGTGCAGCACGATCTCGGCGCCGAGTCCGTGCCCGCCGATCAGCGGCCGCGGGCCGAGCACCTCATGACTGAAGCCGGCCAGCACCTCGGCGAACCAGTCAGGCGTATAGGGGTGGTGCGGGCGCTCCTCCGAGTCGCCGTGCAGCGGCAGATCCGGCAGCACGACACGGAAGCGGTCGGCGAGCCCCTCGACGATCGGCTCGAACTCCTTGTGTGAGAGCATCGCCGAGTGCAGCAGCGCCAGCGGCGGGCCGGTCCCTGCCTCGCGATATGCGACGCGCGCGCCGTCGCGGTGATGGTAGAGGCGCAGCTTCACGCTGGGCCATCGTACGCCGCCGCCCTGCCCGGGGCCCGTGCGCCTGCTCAGGCTCGCGGTCGCCCCACACGGGCGCGGCGCACGCCGCCGCGGAGTCCCGCGGCGTGGCGGTCAGCTACCGCAGTACGGGCAGCCACCGCGACCCGCGTCGATCGAGCGGGCCACGTGCAGGCCGTGCTCGAGTTCGAAGCCCGGGTCGGTCGCGATCGCGTGATCGTGCTCGCGACGGGCGCGGCTGTGGGCGGCGTGGCCTTGGTATGCGCGGACCACGCCGCGACGTAAGGCGCCGGGGCGCAGACGGACGGGTAGAAGTGAGTTCGACATCGGGTCTCCTTGGGTGGCGTTTTCGTGTTCGCCTCCTCCCCGGGTGTGACCGACCCTGCTTCTCCCACTTCCCTGCGTGACTACATCCTAGACGACCGCGCTTGCGGGCCGGTGAAGATCCTGTGCGCCCGCCGCGCTGTGGCTCGCTCGCCTGCTCGGGAGCGCCACGGTATGACAGCGCCCAGTCTCGCAGCGCCACAGCGCGGCGACGCTGGACCGTCGGCCAGGATTCGCGCGGGCGCTCTGGCCGGCCGGACGGACCCGCGGCGGGCTCGCACCTAGAATCCCCACCGTGTTTCGCGCCGTCGATCCCAAGCTGTCCTTCCCCGACCTCGAGCTCGAGGTGCTCGGGCGCTGGCGCGAGCGCGATGTCTTCGCCGAGTCGCTGCGTCGCCGCGAGGGCGCGCCGCAGTACGTCTTCTACGAGGGCCCGCCGACCGCCAACGGCCCGCCGGGATCCCACCACGTGCTCGCGCGCGTCTTCAAGGACATCTACCCGCGCTACAAGACGATGCGCGGCTACCGCGTCGAACGCAAGGGCGGCTGGGACTGCCACGGACTGGCGGTCGAGATCGCGGTCGAGCAGCAGCTGGGCCTGACGAACAAGTCGCAGATCGAGGAGTACGGGATCGAGAAATTCAATAGTCGCTGTCGCGACTCGGTTTTCGCGTTCCTCGAGGAGTGGAACGCTTTGACTGAGCGAATCGGCTTCTGGCTGGACCTGGACTCCGCCTACCGCACGCTCGACCCCAGCTACATCGAGTCGGTCTGGTGGGCGCTCGAGCAGATCCACGGGAAGGGCCTGCTCTACGAGAGCCACCGCGTGGTCCCCTACTGCCCGCGCTGCGGTACCGCGCTGTCCTCGCACGAGGTCTCACAGGGCTACCAGAACGTGATCGACGCGAGCGCGTACGTCAAGCTCTGGCTGATCGGACACGACGAGGCGCTGGTTGTCTGGACGACGACGCCCTGGACGCTGCCCGGCAATCTCGCAGCGGCGGTGGGCCCCGAGATCACCTACGCGCGGGTGCGGGTCGGCGAGGAGACGCTGATCGTCGCGGCGGCACTGGTCGAGCGGGTCTTCGGCGAGGGTGCTCTCCTGCTCGGCACGCTCGAGGGCTGGGAGCTCGTCGGGCGCCACTACCAGGGCCCGATCTTCGCTCTCAGCGACGTGCAGCCGCGCGGCTTTCCGGTGATCGCCGGCGACTTCGTCACGACCGAGGACGGCACCGGGATCGTGCACGTCGCGCCAGCGTTCGGCGAGGACGACTTCCGCGTCGGCGTCGAGAACGAGCTGTTCGACCCGACCAACCCGCATGCGCTCTACAACCCGGTGCTCCCAACCGGCAGCTACGACTCGCGCGTGCTCGGCTACGAGGGGCGGTCGGTCGTCGACCCGCAGCTCGCTGACGAGTTGATCGAGAACCTCCGCGAACGCGGGCTGCTGCTGCGCGAGGAGCGCCACGAGCACTCCTATCCGCACTGCTGGCGCTGCGGCACGCGACTGCTCTACTACGCGAAGCTCTCGTGGTACATCGCGACCTCCGGGCTGCGCGATCGTCTGCTCGCGGCCAACGAGACCGTCAGCTGGCACCCGCCGCACATCAAGCACGGACGCTTCGGCGACTGGCTGGCCGGCAACGTCGACTGGGCGCTCTCGCGCGAGCGCTACTGGGGCACGCCGCTGCCGATCTGGCGTTGCAGCGCTTCGCCTGATCACCGGGTGTGCATCGGCTCCTTCGCCGAGCTCGAGCGGCGCTCGGGAATCGCGCTCAGCGACCCGCACCGCCCCTACGTCGATGAGCTGACCTTCCCCTGCGAGCAGTGCGGCGCGCAGATGCACCGCGTGCCGGAGGTGATCGACGTCTGGTTCGACTCGGGCTCGATGCCGTTCGCGCAGCATCACGCTCCGTTCGAGAACCTCGAGCGCTACGAGCAGGCGTTCCCCGCCGACTTCGTCTGCGAGGCGCTCGACCAGACGCGCGGCTGGTTCTACTCGCTGCTCGCGATCTCGACGTTGCTGAACGATTGCGCCCCCTTTCGCAACGCCGTCTGCCTGGGGCTGCTGCTCGACGGCGAGAACCAGAAGATGTCGAAGTCCAAGGGCAACGTGGTCGTGCCTTGGGAGGTCATCGATCGCTTCGGCGCCGACGCCTTCCGCTGGTACTTCTTCACCTCCAAGCAGCCGTGGGACGGCTACCGCTTCTCGGTCGAGGCGGTCGGTGAGTCGGTCCGCCAGTTCCTGTTGCAGCTGTGGAACGTCTACGCCTTCTTCGTGCTCTACGCCAACGCCGCGGGCGGGCCGGTGAGCTCGGGCGCCGGCGGCCCGGGCGCCGCCTCGGTGGTCAGCGCGGCGGCTGCGAACGGATCCAACGATCTCGACCGCTGGGTGCTCTCACGCCTGGCGGCGACCGTCGAGACGGCGCGGGAGCGCCTCGACGCCTATGACGCGACAACCGCCGGCCGCGAGATCGCGGCCTATGTCGAGGACCTCTCGAACTGGTACGTGCGCCGTTCGCGGCGGCGCTTCTGGGACGGCGATGCGGCGGCGCTCGAGACGCTGCGCACGGCGCTCGTGACGCTCGCGAAGCTGCTGGCGCCGTTCACGCCGTTCATCGCCGATGAGCTCTACGACAACCTCGACGGCGAGCTTGCGAGCGTCCACCTGTGCGACTTCCCTGAAGGCGACGAGCGCGATCTCGAGCTCGAGTTCGCGATGAGCACGGCGCGTGAGACCGTGCGGCTCGGCCTCGCCGCTCGCAGCCAGGGCAACGTGAAGATCCGCCAGCCACTGCGCGAGGCGATCATCGTCGCCGACGGCCGTGAGCGCGAGGCGATCGAGCTCCTCGCGGAGGTGGTCCGCGAGGAGCTGAACGTCACCGCGCTGCGCTTCGTCGCGGCGGCCGATGAGCTTGGCACCTACACCGTCAAGCCGAGCTTCCGCACGCTCGGCCCGCGCTTCGGCAGGCGGATGCCCCAGCTCGCGGCGGCCGTCGCGGCGCTCGACGGCGGCGAGGTGGCGCGCGCCCTGCGGGCCGGCCGGACGGTCGTGGTGTCGATCGGCGGCGAGGACCACGAGCTGACCGGCGAGGACCTGGCGCTCGCACTCGCGCCGCTGGAGGGCTACGGGCTCGAGCGCGACGGCTCGCACGCGGTCGCGCTCGAGCTGACGCTCGACGACGAGCTGGTCCGCGCCGGCCGGGCACGCGAGATCGTCCATGCCGTCCAGCAATGCCGCAAGGACGCCGGTCTCGAGATCACCGACCGCATCGCGCTGGTCCTCGGCGGCGACGAGAAGCTGCTGGCGGCTGCGCGCGAGCACGAGCGCTACATCGCCACCGAGACCCTCGCGACCACAGTCGGCTACGGCGCCGAGCACGACCCCCCATCGCGGGGGGCAGGCCCCCCATCGCGGGGGGCAGGCCCCCCATCGCGGGGGGCAGGCTGGCTCTCGACGGTCGAGATCGACGGGCTCGAGCTGAAGATCTGGCTGGCTCGCAGCTAGCGGCCGCGCGCTGCCGCGATCACCCGCGGGCGCCCGGCGCTCGGATCAGACCTCGGCGAACAGCTGCGCTTCGAGCTTCTTCTTCGGGTAGGCGCCGATGACCTTCTTGACGGGCTGGCCGCCGCGGAAGAGGATCATCGTCGGGATCGACAGGACCTCGAACGCGGCGGCGGTCTGCTGGTTCTCGTCGATGTTCAGCTTGACGATCCGCAGGTCCTCGTGCTCGGCGGCGATCTCCTCGAGGATCGGCGCGACGATCCGGCACGGACCACACCACGGCGCCCAGAAGTCGACCAGCACGGGGGTCTCCGATTCGATTACCTCAGCCTGGAAGTTGTTGTCCGTGACGTCCGTCAGCGTGCCGGCCATGGTGTGCTCCTAAGATCGTTTGATTCGGTTGCTGTCCAATACTATACAGAATGAAGTGGTGGCTCAGCGGACGACGCGTACGCGCGGCAAACACCGCGCCGACGCACGCGAGTTGCGAGCGCGGCCTACGCGGGCGGCCCAGCAATCGCCGCCGCACGCGCGCGAGTCGGAGCCCCGGCTGCTCGCGCCGACGCGCGGGCCCAGCCGACCAGCTCAGATCAAGAGCGACAGCACGTGCGGGGAGACGTAGACCTCGATCAGCGCCGCGACGACCAGCATCGGCAGGGCGATCGCGACGGTCACGAGCGTCGCCGCGAGCAGCTGGTCCCACTCGCCGCGACGGCTCGCGATGATCCAGGCGGCGAGCGGCAGGAAGAGGGCGGTCAGCTCGATCAGCGCGTG
>ODAK010000687.1_pt1 | contig 38720 bp, 34 predicted proteins | sample 1539591 | NCBI WGS metagenome assembly ODAK01 (sample SAMEA3539303, study PRJEB22396) | soil metagenome | biome: tundra; feature: field; material: soil | place: USA | collected 2010-05 | depth 0.15 m | reverse complement strand
CGCCCTGTCGCTCACCGCGATCGGCCTCGTCGTCCTCTACACCGTCAACAGACTCTCTGGCTCGAACGATGCTCGCTGACCCGAAGGCAGCGTCGCCGGCGCTCGAGGTCCGAGTCTCGCTCGCGCACGCGTTCGCGCTCGACGTCGCGTTCGAGGCGCACGCCGGGTTCACCCTCGTCTCGGGCCCGTCGGGCTCGGGCAAGAGCACCCTGCTCGCGGCGATCGCCGGGTTCGTGCGGCCGACCCGCGGTCGAATCGCCCTTGGAGGCGAGATCTGGTTCGAGGGCGACCGCCGGCTCGACCTGGCGCCTCAGCGCCGGCGCGTCGCGATGGTGTTCCAGTCGCTCGCGCTCTTCCCGCACCTGACGGCCGCGCAGAACGTCGCGTACGGCGCCTCCCGATCGCTCGACCGCGCGGCGCGACGCGCTCTGGCCGGGACCCTCCTAGAACGCCTGCGCGTGGCGCACGTGGCCGAGCGAAAGCCGGCGACCTTCTCCGGAGGCGAAGCGCAGCGGGTGGCCCTCGCTCGCGCGCTGGCGATGCGGCCCCGCGTCGTCTTGCTCGACGAGCCCTTCAGCGCCCTCGATCCCGCCCTGCGCCGCGACCTCACGGCCGACGTGCGGGCTCTGCTGACCGCCCTCTTCGTCCCGGTGGTCCTCGTGACTCATCAGCCCGAAGAAGCCGGCGCACCCGGCGATCGCGTGCTGACGCTCGAAGCCGGGCGCATCACGAAGTCGGGCTCGTTCTGAGGGTCCGATCGCACGCGCCGCGCGTCAGGCGGTTGACGCCAGCCGGCACGGCGAGCGACCTTGCGCGGCGATGATCCGCGTGCGCGCGCTGCGAAAGCACTTCGACGTGCACGAGCGGCCGCCGGGGGTCGCCGCCGCGTTTCGCTCGCTCTTCCGGCGTCAGACCAAGCGGGTCACGGCCGTCGACGGGATCGACCTCGACATCGCCCCGGGCGAGCGCGTCGGCTTCCTCGGCCCGAACGGGGCAGGCAAGACGACGACGCTCAAGGTCCTCTCGGGCCTCTTGCACCCGACGAGCGGCGAGGTCGCCGTCGACGGGCACGAGCCCCGGCGCCGCGAAGACGCGTTCTTGAAGAAGATCATGCTGGTGCTCGGCCAGAAGCAGCAGCTCCTCTGGGATCTGCCACCCGCCGAGACCTTCGAACTCAACCGCGCCGTCTACGACGTCCCACGCGAGCAATACCGAGCCACGATGCGCGAGCTCACCGAGCTGCTCGAACTCGGGGACTTGGTGAACAAGCCCGCGCGCACCCTTTCGCTCGGCGAGCGAATGAAGTGCGAGCTGGCCGCGGCCCTGATTCACCGCCCCCGCTTGCTCTTCCTCGACGAGCCGACGATCGGGCTCGACGTGTCGATGCAGGCCGTCGTGCGCGATTTCGTCAAACGCTACAACGAGCAGAACGGCGCCACGCTCATCCTGACCAGCCACTACATGGAAGACGTGGCGCGGCTGTGCCCGCGGGTCGTCGTCATCGACCGTGGCCAGATCGTCTACGACGGCGCGCTCGAAGCGCTGGTCGAGCGGACCCGACCCGACAAGCGCATCGTTCTCCGCTTCGCGCGCGAGGTCGACGCCCGCGATCTCGAGTCGCTCGGGCAGCTCGTTCGTCACGGGGCGGGCGAGAGCGTTCTCCAGGTCCCGAAGGACGCGGTCAACGGGGTCGTGGGCCGGGTGCTGGCGGAGCTTCCAGTGAGCGACCTGACCGTCGAGAGCGCGCCGCTCGAAGAAGTGATGAGCGAGGTCTTCGCCCGCGGCCGAGGGTCGCGTTGAGCCTCCGCAACACCGTTCGCGCCTTTCCGACCCTCCTGCGCGTGGGCTTCGCCGACGCGGTGGCCTACCGCGCCGAGATGCTCATCTGGGTGCTCGCGACCACGATGCCGCTCGTCATGCTCGCGCTGTGGTCGACCGTCGCCCGCGAGGCTCCCGTGGGCCGCTACGGCCAGGCGCAGTTCACGGCGTACTTCCTCGCGACGTTCGTCGTGCGGCAGATCACCGGGTCGTGGGTCTTTTACGACATCAACTTCGCGGTGCGGAACGGCACGCTCGCCATGCGCTTGCTTCGCCCCGTGCACCCGCTGTGGGCGTACGCGGCCGAAGCGCTCGCGGCGATGCCGATGCGCATCGTCGTCTCCTTGCCGGTCGCAATCGTCGCGTGGTTCGTCGTCGGCTGGGCCGGGATGACGCACGACCCGTTCCTGTGGGCCGTGTGGCTGGTCTCGATCGCCGGGTCCTGGATGATCACGCTGCTCGTCAACCTGCTCATCGGGTGTGCCGCGTTCTTCCTCGAGAGCAGCCTCAAGGTGATGGACGCGTGGCTCGTCGCGTTCTTCGTCTTCAGCGGCTACCTCATTCCGATTGATCTCTTCCCTCCCCGCCTTCGCGCGGCGGTCGAGTGGCTGCCGTTCCGCTTCCAGATCGGCTTTCCGGTCGAAGTGGTAACGGGAGCCCACGACCGCGGCGCGGCGCTGGCGCTGCTCGCGGGCCAGTGGGCGTGGGTAGCGGCCGGCCTCGCCGCGACGGCGCTGGTATGGCGCGCCGGGTTGCGTCGCTTCGCGGCCTATGGCGGGTGAGCCGTTGCCGACTTCGACGCCGCCCTCTGGACGCACGTCGCGCGAGCCCTCGCGGGCGCGGGCGACGGCGGTTGCGTCGCGGTATGCGCGCTATGCGCGGCTCCTCCGCACCCAGATCCGCGCGTCGCTGCTGCTCGGCCTGCAGTACCGGGCGGACTTCGTGCTCGACGCGACCGTCAACGTCTTCTGGACCGGCGCGGCCATCTTGCCGCTCGTCATCGTGTTCCAGTCGCGCGCGTCGATCGCGGGGTGGAGCTTCGGCGAAGCGCTGATGGTCACGGGCTGGTTCACGTTCCTCGAGGGGGTCCTCGACGGAGCGATCAACCCGAGCGTCGCCGACGTCGTCGACCACGTCCGCAAGGGGACGCTCGACTTCGTTCTCCTCAAGCCCGCCGACGCGCAGTTCCTGGTCTCGACGACCCGTCTCCAGCCCTGGCGCGCCACGAACGTGCTGAGCGCGGTCGCCATCTTCGCGTGGGGCTTTCACCTCCTCGGTCGAGCGCCGACGCCGGGGGCCGTGGGGCTCGCCACCCTCTCGATGCTGGCTGCCGTCGCGGTGCTCTACTCGCTGAAGACGCTCGCCGTCAGCGCGGCTTTCTACTTCGTGCGCGTCGACAACCTGACCCACCTCTTCGACTCGGTCTTCGACGCCGCCCGCTGGCCGTCGAACATCTTCCGGGGCGTCGTGAGCGTGGTCTTCACCTTCGTGATCCCGCTCGCCCTCATGACGACCTACCCCGCCGAGGCGCTCCTCGGCTCTCTCCCGATCCGCTCGCTCTTCGGCGCCCTCGGCGGCGCCGTCGTCGCGCTCACCCTGTCGCGCGCGGTCTGGAACCGCGCGATCGCTCACTACACCAGCGCCGGCGGTTGAGGAGGCGGGAGGAGATGGGCCGCAGAGGCGCAGAGGGCGCAGAGCGCGCAGAGGGCGCAGAGGATCATGACCGGATTCCGAATCCCTGAGATCTCTGCGCCTCAGCGGCCCATCTCTCTCTTCTACTCCTCGACGCGCTTGCGCAGGACGGCAACGTAGAAGCCGGCGAAGAAGGCCGCGGGCGTATCGGCGAGGCTTCGCTCGATGGATCGCAAGAGCGGCGCGAGGCCGGGGACGCGCATGGCGGCGGCCGCGGGGGTGACGATGCGGACGCCGCGGACGGCCTCGAGCGTGAGGCTCGGTGGCAGGAGACGCGGGATGATCCACGGCGCGTCGAAGCGCGTGTACACGGCGCTCTCTCGTGTGGCGCTCGAGATCTTCGCCGCGGGGCCGAAGCGCTTCGCGAAGCCGCGGAGGCTGATCGGGTTGTAGAACTCGGCCAGAACGAAGCCACCGGGCCGCGTGACCCGGCCCATCTCGGCGAGGGCTCGGCCGATCTCCGGAACGTGGGCGAGGACCTTGAACGAGCAGGTCACGTCGAAGCTCTCGTCGACGAAGGGGATCGACGTGACGCTCGCCTCGCGGACCTCGAGACCCCGGAGGCGCGCCTTGTCGAGCATTCCCGGCGACAGATCGATCCCCTTGGCGGATCGGGCGAAGCGGGCGATTCGCTCGAGGATGAGGCCCGTTCCCACGCCGCACTCGAGCACGTCGCCTCCGGCGCCGTGGCGACGCACCAGATCGACCTCGAGGTCGTCGACGAGGGCGTGGTACCCGTCGGGTCGGTTCGGCCGTCGCTCGGCTTCGTACCGGTGGGAGAACTCGTCGTAGTAGGAGCGGGTCGCGCGCGTGACCGGATCGTGTGTGGGCGTGGGCGTCATTTGGCGCGCTTGCGCCGCCGCGAAGCGCCATAGAGGAAGAGATCGATCGTCATCGTGGCCTGGGCTCGCACGTCGGCCCCGTCCTGGGCAAGCGACGTAAGCACGAAGGCGCGCATCGTGCCCCCGAGAAACCGCGACAGCGCGTCGGCGTCGAACGGCTCGAGGTCGCCCGACGCGATGCCCTCTTCGACAATCGCCCGGAAGACCGCCCGGAACGTCTCCATTCGCTCGAGGTTTCTCGCGGACGCGCGCGCGCTCGGCGCCACCGCGCCGGCGAAGAGGCCGTGCTCGTTCGCGATCGCGAAGAACGCGCGGTGCTTCTGGACGTAAGCGAGCATGCGGGCCACGCGCGCCTCGAGCCGCGGGCGAAACGCCGCGGGTTCGTCTTCGCGATCGTCGGCGCGCACCTGGGCCAGGAGGCCCTCGGTGCGCTCTTCGAGCAGCGCAGAGAGCACGTCATCTTTCTGCGAGAAGTGATTGTAGACGGTGCCGACGGCGATCCGCGCGCGCTCGGCGATGTCCTGGATCCGGGCGCCGTGGAACCCGCGCTCGGCAAACACGGCCTCGGCGGCGTCGAGGATCGCGTTCCGGAACATGGCACGCGCTTCGTCACGGCGACGAGGGAGTCGGTCCGGCACGAGATTCATGGGGCGAATCCTGATTCATCTTTCCGTCCGCCGCAATGCCCGCGCGGTCACCGGCAGTTCAGACGCTCCAACCAGCTCCCCGAGGAATCGACCCAGGCGAGCCACAAGGCGGCGTGGCCGTCGAGGGTGAGGCTCACGTCGGTCGGGGCCTCGGCGGTCGGTACGAAGGCGCGTGCCGTGAACACGCCGTCGACCGTCAGCTCGCCCAGTTCGAGCACATGGGGAGCCCCGGGCGCCGCGGCTTCGGGCCTCACGCGCGCGATCCACGTGTGCCCGCCCGCGGCCACCGAGCCGATCGAGGCCGGGTCGAGGCCGTTCGGGTACATCGACCACACGACCGGCTCGTCGACGCGCGGCGGGTCGTCGACCCGCACGGTGGCGAGCCCGAAGTCGAGCGTATCTCGCGCGATCGGCAGGAGCGCCCAGGCTGGGCCGGCCGGCGAAACGGCCAGCGTCGCGGCCGTGCGATAGTCGCCGGGCGCGCCGACGAAGAGGACCGCGTCTTCGCCGAGCCGCGCCGGGTGCTCGAACGCCACCGATCGGGCGTGCATCGCCGTGAGCGCGGTCCGCGCGTCGACCGTGAGCGCGAGGAGCGACGCTCCCCGGGCCGCGAGATCCACGGCCGTCGCTCCGCTGCCGTCTTCGGAGAGGCGTATGGGCACGTCGTCGTCGAGCGCGAGCCAGGCCTCGCTCACCCAGCCCTCAGTCGTCTTCCGGCTCGCGAGGTACGCGAGCGCGGCGTGCGCGCCCGCAAAGGTGGCCGCCGCGACGCGAGACCCGGCCCGACTGCTCGCGACGATCCGGTCATCTTCGCCCGTCACCCGCGCGCGATGAACGGCGCCGGTCGGGTCGGGACAGAACGCGATCTCTCCGGCAACGGCGCACGCGACGCGCGGGGAACGCGGCGTTCGCGGCGTCAACCCGTCGGCCACCTCGCGCGGCGGAGGTGTCGAGGACGCGCCCCGAGGGAGCGGGCCCGCCGAGAAGGACGCGACGCGCGGCCGCCCTTCGTCGTCGAGGACGACGTCGATCGACCCGTTGCGTGCGACGAGCACGGCCGGCGCGCGGACCGGGAGCTCGATCGGACCTCGGACCGCTCGACACGACGAGGCCCCTCCGTCGAGCAAGAGCGGCGCGGCCGGCGGGGGCGTGACCGACGCGATCGATGCCGGAGCCGCCGCGCCGGAAGAGGCGGCGAGGGAGGCGAACGGGGAGGCAGCGGGTACGACGACCGGCGGGCTGCCCGCGGCGACCGGCGCGCTCCGCGCGGCGGTCGCCCCGCCCGACTCGTCCGTGTCCGGGGTGGCCGGCGCGCCTCGCGTGCAAGCCGCCAGCGCGAAGGCCACGGCCACCCGCGCGACGGTCTCGTCTCGAACGAGCCTCACGCGCACTCGACCTGCGCGCCTTCACGGAGCCATTCGCGAACGTGGGCGCCCGCCGCGGCCTCCGCGTGGAGGTGATGGACGAGCCACTCCGCGCGTCCACGGCTTCCGACGAGGTTCGCAACGCCGAGAACGACGGCGAACGGAACCCCGCGAGCGGCGCACGCCGTGGCCACGCCGTGGGCCTCGAGGTGCTCGACGTCGGCGCCCACAGCCGCCGCGATGCGCAAAGCGGCCGCGTCATCGACGGTGATCGCGAGCGTCGTCGCCACGCACGCGGCGCACGCCGATGCGCGCGCTCGAGGCGGTCCGGCGAACTCGAAGGCCGCGAGCGCCTCGCTCAGTCGCGCGTCGGTCTCCAGCCGGGTCGCCATCGGCGGCGGGAACTCGGCGAGGCCGTCGAGCGACGCGAGATCGACGAGGCGGAGCGTGCGTCCGACCACGACATCGCCAATCGCGAGCGCGGCGCTCGCATAGGCCCCGCACGACCCGACGAGCACTACCGCGCCCGGAGCGACGTCGACGAGGTGCCTCGCCGCCCCGGCGGCCGACCCGGCGAGCCCGACGCCGGCCGTTCGCGCAACGACCGTGCGCCCCCCTACGCGCGCCGCTAGGCGGTCGCCAAGAAGCGGTCGCAGCGGAGCGAGTTCGGGGTCGAAGGCGGCGAGAACGAGGAGATCCGCGCCGGGCACGTGCACGTCAGAAGGTACCTTAGCCCCAATGCTGCTCACGTAGAAAAGGAGACGGAGATTGGCCGCGGAGGCGCAGAGGGTGCAGGTGGTGCAGGTGGTGCAGGTGGTGCAGGTGGTGCAGGTGGTGCATTGGCAGCCGCCCGAAAGGCATCCTTCCTTGCCTCGGCTCGGCGCCGCGACTAGCGTTAGGGGATCGTGATTCGCCGCTCTTCTTCGACTGCTCCGGCCGTTTGCGCTGCCTTTCTCGCGTCCCTCGCGGCTTGCACCGGGGCGGTCACGAGCCCCACCGGGCCCGGCGACGCCGAAGCCACGATCACCAGCGCCGTCGTCATCGTCGAGCGCTCGGTCGACGTGACCGCCGGCACCCGCGCAGAGGCGAGCGCGCGGTTCGTTCGGGTCCGGGCGCGCTCCTCGACGCGCGACGCCCTGCGAGCGATCGGCGCGGCGGTGGACCTGCCCTCGCCGTCGACCTGCGCGAGCATCGCCGCTCTGGCGAATGGCGCCTCGCCCGCAACGGGAACCGAGGTCGAGCTGGCCGATGTCGGCGCGGTGTCGCTCGAGGCCAACGGCCACGAGACCCACCTGATTCCGAGGCAGTTGCCCGACGTGACCGACGTCGTGAGCGGCGTGGTCTACGCGAGGGCGGCCGAGCCGACGCTCTTTCCCACGAGCACGCGGTACCTCGTTCACGTCGCCGGCGGCGCCGACGTCGACCCCTTCGACGTGTCGGCCACGGCGCCCGCCGATCCGAGCGACATCCACATGACGGGCGACGACGGCGCGACCGGACTGGTCGTCGCAGCCGGGGCGCCCATCGAACTGTCATGGTCGGCCGACGGATCGGACGACGTCCTTTACCTCGACGTGCAGCCGGCCGGCTTCCGCTGCGCGCTCGCCGAAGGAGCGGCGCTCGCCGACGGGCGCGTGCGCGCCGTCGTCCCGGCCACCATGATCGACGAATCCGGTTCGATCGTGGTGCACCGCGTCCACCGCGAAGCGCTGGTCGCGCGCGGCATCGAGGGTGGCGAGGTTCGCTTCGACTTTTCGCGATCGGTTCCTTACGTCCGCCGCTGACGCGGCCGAAGCGCCGCCGGGTCGCCCTCGCCCTCGCCCTCGCCCTCGCACGATGACGCACGCTCGCCTCGCCCACCTCGCCGCTGCCGCGACCGTGCTCGCCTGCGCGCTGACCGCGAGCGCCCAGCCTCCGCGGCCGCACCGCGCGATCGCGTCGACCGGCGCGGCGCCGGCCGTCGCCAACCCCACGAGGCCGGTGAGCGCGGCGGCCGCGGCGTACATGGACTGCAAGCAGCCGCTCACCGGGATGCATGCTCCGTCGACCAGGTCCGTCGAGAGCGACCCGAACGGCCGCCCGATGCTCGCGCTCACCACCGTGAACCGGGGCGAGTCGCTCGCGGTTTCCGTCGCAGGCGACGACGGCGGCTTCTCGTCGGTCGACCTCGATCGGGTCGCTCACCTGCTGAGGGCGGCGAGCGGAGACGAGCATCCGGTCGATCCGCGAACGCTGGGCCTGGTCTATCGCATCCAGACGCACTTCGGAGTTCCCGAGCTCCGCGTGGTATCCGGCTACCGCGTTCCCAAGCCGGGTTCGCATTCGAATCACGGCAAGGGCCGGGCAATGGACCTGGTCGTACCGGGTGTGGCCGACGAAGAAGTGGCGCGCTTCGCGCGCGAGCTCGGGTTCGTCGGCGTCGGCGTCTACCCGACGAGCCAGTTCGTTCATGTCGACGTCCGGCCGCGGAGCTACTTCTGGATCGATCTGAGCGGCCCCCACATGAGGAACAAGGAGTCGTGCATCCTGCCCGCGGTCGCGGCCCAGGGCGACGCGGCCGCCCTCGCACGAGGGCAAACCCCGATCGAGCCGTTCGTGGTATCGACCGACGTCGACGCCGCGCTCCGTGCCCGCGGCGCGCCGCCGGCGCCCCCGGTCGAAGACGAAGACGAGGACGAAGACAACTGAGCCGCCACTTGCCCCTTCTCGCCGAGCCTCGCCGGCGTTCGCCGTGCGCGATACGCTGGATGGCGTGGACGCCGACATCGCCGAGCTCGTGCGCGCGGATCGCCTGCTCGAAGCGGCAACGCTCAGCAGCGCGCGCGGCGATGCGCTGAGCGCGAGCGCTCTCTTCGAGCGCGCTTGCGACTGGCGGAGCGCCGCGACCGAAGCGCTTCGTGCGGGCAACGGCCCTCGCGCTCTCGACCTCGCGTTGCGCGCGGGCGACGAGCAGCTCGCGCGTTCGGCCGTCGAGCGCGTCGCCGGCGACGTGACGGGGGCGGAAGTCACCGCGGCGCACCTCGAAGCCCGCGGGCGGCCGGACTGGGCGGCGCGAGTCCACGAGGCGCTGGGCCGCGACCGCGACGCCGCCCGCGCGTGGGAGCGCGCAGGCGAGATGACCCGCGCGGCGGCCTCGTTCGAGCGCGCCCAGGAGCCCGCACAGGCCGCCCGGGTGCTCGAGTCGGCGCTCCGGCGTGACAGCGGCGACGTCGCGGCCGCGCTGGCGCTCAGCGCGCTCCTCGGGCGCTTCGGAAAAGAGGAAGCAGGCCTGCGCGTACTCCAGCGCGCGCTCGAGCGCATGCCCGCCGGAGCTCCTGAGAGGCGCGAGGTGCTCGAGCGAATGCTCGGTCCGTTGCAGCGCCTCGGGCTCGCGGGAGCCGCCCGCGAGGCGGCCACCGAGCTCGCCGACCTGCCGAGACTTCGCGACCCCGATGCGCAGACGTCGCGGCCGCAGCAGCGCGCGGCGTGGCTGCACGGCCGGTACGATGTCGTCCGGCAGGTGTCGTCGTCCGCGAGCGCGCGCGTCCTCGAGGCGTTCGATCGGGCAGGTGGAGAGCGCGTCGCGCTCAAGATCTACGCGACCGAAGAGAGCGGCAGCGCCGCCCGCGCCGCCTTCGATCGCCTCGACCGCGAGCTGCGCGCGCTTCGGGCGCTCGAGCCTCCGTCGATGGTGCCGATCCGCGACGTCGTCGTCGCTGAGAGCACCGTCGTCCTGGCCTGGATGGGCGGCGGGACCCTCGAGCAGCTGCTCGCGAAGGGCCCCGTCGCGCCGGCGCGCGCGGTCGAGATCGCATCCGCGGTTCTCTCGACGCTCGGAGACGCGCACCGGCTCGGGATCGTGCACCGCGACGTCAAGCCGGCGAACGTGCTCTTCGACGCCGCAGGCGCCGCCCACCTCTCGGACTTCGGGGCCGCCCACGCGGCCGACGCATCCGCCACTGTGACAGCGGGCGAGTTTGGCGCGCTCGCCTACCAGAGCCCGGAGCAGCGCGAAGGCCGGGCTATCACGGCCCGGAGCGATCTTTACGCGGTCGGCGTCTTGCTCGCCGAGATGCTGGTGGGATCCCGGACGAGCGCGGGGACCGAGACGCTCCGGCCAAGCGAAGCGCTGCCGGGGCTCGACGCGCGTCACGACCGGATCGTCGCGAGCTTGCTGGCGCCCATACCCGACGCGCGGCCCGCGGACGCGTTCCAGGCGCGCGAGAGGCTGCGCGCGTTGCCGTGGCCTGCCGACGCGAGCGGCCCGGCGAAGGCCGCCGAGGCTCGCGGCGCGGGCGAACCCGCCGCCGTGGGGCGCCTTCAGGTCCGGGCCGACGGCGGCTTCGTCGACACCTGGACGGGCCGTCCGGTCGAGTGCGTGCCGCTCTCGGAAGCGGTCGTCACGCGCGCTCGGTGCTTTGCCGCCGCCGACCACGCGGCCCTCCAGACGGTCCTACGCATCGACCGCGAGGGAGGACACCTCTGGCTGGCCGCATGCGCCGCGCCCATCCATCGCTCGCCGACCGATGTCGAGCAGCTCCGCGTGCGATCGGCGCTCGACGCCCTCATCGCCGCCGGCCTCGACCCCGCGTGCCTCGACCCGACCGCCCTGGCGATCGGTGGCGAAGGCGCCGTCGTCGTGCGCTTCTAGAGCCACGGCTGCTCATTTAGGCGAGAGAGCGAGATTGGCTGCAGAGAGCGCAGAGGACAGAGGGTTTTGCGCGCGCTGGAGCGCCATAACGCAGATCGGATCCGCCGCGCAGGTCGCCAGCGTTCGACCCAATCTCTGCTCTGCGCCCTCTGCGGCCAATCTCGCTCTAGCGATCGATGATCGTGTAGACGAGCTCGCGGGGCTGACCGCCGCGCTCGACGGCGACGCGCAACTCGCTCGCCACTTCGAGCGAATCGAAGGCTGTCTGCGCTTGCTCGGGGCGCTCGATCGGAAAGCCGTTGACCGTCGTGACGACGTCCCCCGGCTTCAGGTCGACTCCGCTCCAGAACTGCGCGTCACGGAGCCCGGCGATGCGAAAGCCGTGAAATTTCCCCGCGACGAACACCGGATGACCGTCGACGTCGACGCGGCGCAGGAACATCCCGAGGCCCTGCGACACCACCTCTTGCACGGCGGAACGCGCGACGGCGTGGTCGGGCGCCGGGCTGACGGGGGCCTCGCCGACCTGTGCGGAAGCCGCGGCGGGCGCGACGACGGCCACCGGTTCCGACGCGCGAGACGCCGCGCAAGCCGCGAGCGGGATCGGCAAGAGCCAGAACAGCGAAGCGACGGGCCGCATGCGCATGCGGGTGAAGTTGCCTCGCCGCTCGCAGGAGAGCAACTTTTCGGGCCGACGCCGCCAGGCTAGCGCGCCCATGAGCGCGCTAGCCGCGCTCGTAGGCATCCCAGATCCGGCCGTGGACCACCTCGACCGGGCCGGCGGCATCGACGACGACGATGCGGTCCTTCGGCATGTGCTTGTTCAAGTCCTTGTAGAAGGCCGCGAGCGCGCGCTGGATCTCGTTCTGCTCGTAGAGCTGCACCGGCTCTCCCCGGTGGCGCCGCCTCTCGGCCGCCGTCTCCGGGGAAACATCGAGGACGATCGTCAAGTCCGGCCGCCGCACGTAGCGGTTCAGCGACCGGATCCATTCGACCGCCTCTTTCGCTTCGGCCCCGCTCGAGACGCTCTGGTAGGCGAGGCTCGAGGCGTCGTAGCGGTCTGACACCACGACGCCCCCTTCGGCGATGAACGGGTCGATCTCGCTCCCGACGTGATCCATGCGATCAGCGGCGAAGAGCAGCGCCATCGTCGACCAGCCCGGCGCCCGCCCACCCGGCACGACGACACGGCCGGTGAGCACCTGCCGGACGAGCGTGCCGACCGGGCCATCGCTCGGCTCGCGCGTCGCGCGGACCGGGACGCGACTCGCGCGAAGCCGCTCTGCGAGCCGCGCGACATGCGTCGTCGTGCCCGCGCCGTCGATTCCTTCGAGCACCACGAAGCGTCCCTTCGAATTCATCCCGCGAACCCGTTAGCGCAGCTGGCGGCCGACTGGAAGCCGCGCGACGTCGGTGTCGCGAGACCACCGCCCTCATCCGGCCAGGGCCGCGAGGGGGGGCGCATCGACCCCAAGGACGACGTTGTCGATGAGGCGGGTCGCGCCGATCCGGCAGGCCACCGCGAGCAGCGCTCGCGGGCCGGTGAGGTCTTCGATCGCGGCCAGCGTGTCGGCGTCGCGGACGTCGGCGTAGTCGATGGACGACGCGACGCGCTCGATCGGCTCGCGCGCGGTCGCTTCGAGCACGCGCGCGCGCCGCTCGCCGGACGCGAACGCCACCGCGGCGCGAGAGAGCCCGCGCGCGACCGCGAGCGCGCGCGAGCGCTCGTCTGGCGACAGGAACGCGTTGCGCGAGCTCATCGCGAGGCCGTCCGGCTCGCGGACCGTCGGTAGCCCGACGATCTCGATCGGGGCAAAGAGGTCGCGAGCCATCCGCCGGATGACGAGGAGCTGCTGGTAGTCCTTCTGGCCGAACACGGCGACGCTGGGACCGACCAGGTTGAAGAGCTTCGCCACCACCGTCGCCACGCCGTCGAAATGGCCCCGGCGGATGCTTCCGCACAGCGGCTCGGCCACCCGGCCGACGTGGACGCGCGTGTCTTCGCCCGCCTCGTAGATCTCGGCTGGCTGTGGGGCGAAGACGGCGCTGACGCCGAGAGGCTCGAGGCGCGCCAGATCGCTGGCCAGATCGCGGGGGTACAGGGTGAGGTCCTCGTTCGGGCCGAACTGCGTCGGGTTGACGAAGATCGAGACCACGACGAACGATCCGCGAGTCTTCGCTTCGCGAACGAGCGCGAGGTGCCCGGCGTGAAGGGCACCCATCGTCGGCACGAAGCCCACGCGCTCTCCGCGGCGCCGGGCGGCGTCGCAGGCCTTTCGGAGTTCGGCGCCGCACGCCAACGGCGTGAGCGAGGGCGTGAGCGTGGGCGTGAGGGATGGCGTCGGCGTCGGCGTCGAGGAAGACGACATGGCCGGGAGGTTATCCGAATAGCCAAGAAACAGTAATTGTGGCAAGTTCCAGTACTCCGCGAAGGGAAGCGCTTATGAAGTTTCGATTTCCGCTGCGTACGACCGTGGGCGCAGGCCTGTGGTCGTTGCCTGTGATTGCCATTGCCTGCGGAGGGCGGAGCCCGCTCGACACGGATATCGCGGCCTACGACTCCCCTGACGCCTCCGGCCTGCAGGGCAACAGCAGCGGGCCGGGCAACAGCAGCGGGGGCGAGGCGGGCGAACCCGGTCAACCGACCGTCGACTCGGGCACGATGCCCAAGACGGTGCCCGATTCGGGCAAAGGCCCGGTAAAAGACGCGGGAACGCCGGGCATTCCCGGGCTCCCGGGCCCGGGCATCGATGCCGGTCCGCTCGGAGCGTGCTTTACGTGCGCCCAGGACATGTGCGGCACCCAGGTCACGGCGTGCGTCTCTTCTCCGACGTGCGTCCAGGAGGGCTTCTGCGACCTGATGACGTGCCTCGGTGGCACGGGAACGACCGGCGGCGGGGGGCTCGGGGGGCTGGATCTGGCGTGCTTGCAGAAGTGCGGAACGGACGCGACCGCGAGCCAGGAGCTCATGTCCGCGCTGCTCTGCGTCTTCGGGTCGTGCGGGTCGCCTTGCCTGGGCGCCCTCACTTCGCTCGGAGGCGCGGGGCTCGGAGGCGCGGGCGGTGGGTTGACGGGGTTCCCGGGACACTGACACGACCCTTGACGACAAGATTCGCCGCAACGGGTAAGGCGGAGTGGGTCCACGCCGGCTCGCCTTTCTGGTAAGGGTCATCCGCCGAGCGTCGGGCATGCACACGAGAATCCTCGGTCGCTTCGCAGCGGCCACCGCGCTACTGATCTCCGTCGGACCCGCAAAGGCTGCGAGCGCCGACGCGCCGCCGACCGGGGCGCAGCTGAACGCCGCCCGCGCGCTCTTCATTGCCGCCGAGAAAAACGAGGACGCCGAGCGCTGGGGTGACGCGCTCGACAAGCTCGTTCGCGTGTCGGCCGTGAAGTTGACGTCGGGTGTTCGCTACCACACGGCCTTGTGCGAAGAGCACCTCGGGAGGCTCGTTGCGGCCCTTCGCGACTACAAGGCCGCAGCGAACCAGGCGCACTCCGAGAACGCCGCCGACGTCCTGCGGCTCGTCGACAAGCGGGTCGCTGACGCCGGCGACAAGCTGCCCAAGGTGACCATCGTCCTCGTCCCTAGCCTCCCCGACGCGACGGTGTGGCTCGACGGCGAGCCGGTTCCTTCGGGCGCCCCGGTCGACCTGGATCCGGGCAGCCACAAGATCGAAGCGAGGGCGGCCGGGCGCGTTCCCTTCGAGGCCAGCGTCACCGTGGTCGAGCATGATTCGACATCGATCGAGGTCAAGCTCGACCCGATCGCCCAGCCGGCGCCGGCGAGCCCCCCGCCACCACCGCCAGCCCCGTCGCCGAAGGGGGAATCGGCGGCCGCGCCGCCGGCGGCGCCGCGCCATCGGGCCCTCGCGCTGGTCGGAACGGCGGCCACGCTGGCTCTCGTCGCGGGGGGGATCGGCGCATACGCCGTGGCCAGCACCGAGCACTCCGATGCGGTCGCCGGGTGCGCTCAGGTCGTGAGCTTGCGGACCGACGAGTGCGATTCGAAGCGAAACCTCGTTCGCGCCTGGGACTGGGTCGCGGTCGGCGCGTGGGCGGGCGCGCTCGCGACCGCCACGCTCGCCACGGTCTCGTTCGTCCGGCTCCGACGGGACGCCGACACGTCCGCGCAGCTCGTCGTCGGTCCTGGATCCGTTGCGCTCAGGGGGAGCTTCTGAACGATGGCCGTGCGCCGGGGAGTCGGGGTCGCTCTGGCGGCGGTGGTGTCAGCGGCGGCGGGCGGGGCGCTCGTTGCCTGCTTCGATCTCTTTCACGCGACAAGCGACGTCGAGACGGCGTGCGAGCTCGACGCCGGGCACGCCGGCTGCTTTCCGGCCGTGAACCCCGACGCGATCGACACCGACTTCTGCGCGTACTCCCCGGCCCAGGCCCAGAAGCACGCCGCGCACGCGTGCTCGTGGCTTGGCGCGTGCGAGTCCCCGATGGGCAACAACGCCTTCGGGCCCTGCTACTTTCGCGCTCTGATGGCGTACGACTGCGCGGCGAATCCGGATCACCGCACGCGCAACGAGGCGCACCGCCTCTGGGATTGCCTCCAGCGCGTCCGGAGCTGCGGCGACGTCGACACCTGCGTCTTCGGCTCGCGCGTGCCCACCTGCGCGGCGAACGACGACTATACGGCCTGCGCTCCGGCGCCGGTTCCGCTGGCCGTTCGGGTGCACTGCTCCGATGGCGGCGGGGCGAAGCTGCGGCCGTCCGGCGAGAACTGCGCACTCTGGGGCCAGACGTGCGCCACGGGGCCCGAAGGAACCGCCTGCGCGGGCGAGACGACCGGCCTGTCGTGCACCGACAGCGACCGCAGCTGCGTCAACAGAACCTCGCTTCACTGGTGCGAAGCGACCGCAGACGGCGGCATCGCGCGCGATCTCGGGATCGACTGCACAAGCTACGGGTCGACGTGCGGTGGCTTTCCGGTCGCAGACGCAGCGTACTGGACCGCATGCAACGTCGAGACCGACGCGTCCGACGGCGCGGCCAGCTGCGAGCCCGACGCGTCCGCGACGTGCGAAAACGGCCGGGCTGTGTCATGCCCGAGCGGCGTCGTCGAGAGCCTCGATTGCGCCGGGCTCCTGCGGTCTCCGAACGCCTGCAACCCGGGGGCCCTCGATCCTCCGTTCGACTGGACCAGCTCCTGCTCGATCGCGGTACCCGAGTGCGCGAGTGACTCGTGCGACGGCATGCACCTCACGAGCTGCGAGCGCGGTGCGAACTTTTATGTCGACTGTGCGAGCACCGGGCTCGGATCGTGCCAGCTCGTCAGCGCCGAGCCGGGCGCGGCTCCACGCGCGACGTGCACGGCGCCGTCGCCCTGAAGAGCGTTAAAGCTTGTCCGGGACGAACTCGCGCGGTTCCATGGCTCCCGACCCATCATGTCCGACGATCGCCGTACCGCCCACCGCCTCCGCCTCTCCGGAGTTCAGGTCACCTACGAGGGTTCCACGGGAGAGCGCCACCTGGCGAGAGTGGTCGATCTGAGCCGGGATGGCCTCTACATCCCCTCCCCCCGGCCCCTGGCCGTCGGCAAACGGCTCTCTCTCGAGATTCAGCCGGTGGGCGACGCGACCTCGTGGTCGGCGCTCGGCCGCGTCGTCTGGGTTCGCGAGGTCGACGAGGGAGACGAGCGTCCGGCTGGAATGGCGATCAAGATCATCGACGCCGAAGAGGCGGTGCTCACCGCCATCGAGCAGCTCCTCGAGGCGCGGGAGCCGACCGAGCGCGGACTCGGCACCGGCGACCAGATTCTACCGGTACGACCGCGGGCACGTTCGAACCCGCCGGCGCGCGAGAAGACCATGCTCGGCGTCGGCGTCGATACGACGTCGGCGCCCACGGCTCCGGTCCTGATCGCGGTCCCGGAGCGCGAGGCGACCCTGCTCGGCGTCGGAAGCGATGAAGCCGCCGAGGCCCGCGAAGTGAGCCTTGCGATCGACCTGATTGCGAAGAAGCCGCCCAGCGTCCGTCCCGCGACCGAAGTCGCGGAGCCCGAGGCTCCGGCGAAAGCCGTCGTCGCCGTCGCTGCGGTCGTGCCGGTCGAACCAGCGCGGCCCCTCGCAGTCGAACTCGAAGAGGCCCCGGGCGATCGCGACTCGGTCGATCGGCCGCCCCGGCGAGGCTCCGGCGGCAAGTGGCTCTTGCTCCTGGTGGTCGCGGGGGCGGCGGGCGCCGGGTACGTGTACCGCGACCGCGTGCTCGTTTACTGGCACGTCGCGGTCACCGAAGTGACCAAGCAGCTTCGCTGAGCGCCTCGCGATCAAGTCGCGGTCTTCGGAGGGTGGGCCTTGGCGTGGTGCTTTCTCGGGAGCTTGTGCACATTGCCGGGACCGACCTTGCCCGCCGGCGCGCGGTGCGTGCTCGAAGGCGCGACGTTCGCGGGCGACCGGGTGGGAGCGCCCGCCGCGAGGGGGCTAGACGACGACGACCCCTTCGCATCGAGACCCGCGTCGCGATCGCGGGTGAAGGCGGGAGCTTGCGCGCTCGCCGCCGATGCGCTCGGAGCGGCGGCGGTCTCCGGAGCGGACGACGCGGCCGGCGCCGACACGTAGGACGCGCCGCCCGCCGCGGTCGCGGCGCGATGCGCGAACCAGAGCTTGCCGCCGATCACGACGGCGGCGATGCCGACGAGCCAGGGAAGGATCGAACGTCTGTGCGGAATATGGATCGACTCGTCGGTCGCGTAGAGCTCGCGCATGGGTTCGCGCGTCGGTTGCGCCGGGGGCATCGCAGCCTCCGACGGCTCGCGAAGATCGGTCGAGCTGAGCTCGACTGTGGGCTGATCGACCGAGGGTGCCGACCGCGGAGCGACTGGCAGCGCGGGCGGTGGCAGCGCGGACGGCGGCGGCGCAAGCGCGAGGTGCGTCGGCCCGCTCCCCTGCTGGATCTCGGCGATCGCACGCTGCACGTCCACGCGCATCGCGGACGCGGTCTCGTACCGGTCTTCGCGCCGAAACTCGAGAGCCCGGTCGATCACGCGAGCGCAGGGCGCGCTCACCTCGGGTCGGACGTCGCGGACGCGAGGCGCGGCGACGTTCGCCATCTTGCGCACGAGCTCCACGGGGCCCGCCGCTTCATGGATGCGGCGCCCGGCACAGATGCGGAACCCGGTAGCGGCGAGCGCGAACAGGTCGGTCCGACCGTCGATCTCGTCGATTCGACCCGCCGCCTGCTCGGGGGACATGAACGAGGGCGTGCCGAGCGCGAGCCCGTACGACGTGATGGCCTGCCCCTGAACGAGGCGCGCCAGACCGAAGTCGAGCACCTTCACCCGGTCGCCCGCCGAGGGCGGATCCGAACGCGCGAGGAAGAGGTTCTCGGGCTTGAGATCGCGGTGGACCACGCCCCGCGAGTGCGCCGCCTCGAGCACTTCGAGCACGCTGCCGGCGATCGACAAGAACTCGAGCTCCCCGACGGGCGGGCCCCGCTCGAGGCGGTCCTGCAGCGACTCCCCTTCGAGGAGCTCCATCACGAGGTACGCCGTTCCCGATTCGGGTCCCGAGGCGATCACGTCGTCGTCGAGGACCTTCACCGCCCCCGCGTGCTCGACGCGGTTCGCCGCGTACCCCTCACGCAGGAATCGCTCGCGCACGTCCTTGTAACGCGACAGATCGGCGTGAAGCACCTTGACTGCCGCGCGCGCCCCGTTGCGGTGCCGGGCGGCGTAGACCGCCGCCATGCCGCCGAGGCCGAGGAGCCGCTCGAGCGTCCACTTGTCGTCGAGCACGCACCCGACGCGCGCTTGCGCCTGCTTTTCCGCGTCTTCCGCCAATTCGGAGGCTCCACTCGACAGTGTACCGGAAGCCGCGCGCCGTGCGCCGGCGTGTGTGCGCGCGCGGTCTAAGGGATGACGGCGAGGGTCGTGTCGGGTTTGCCGTCGGCGCGTCGAGGCGCGGGCGAGCCGTCGCGCGACTGCCAGGCACCCGCATACCGCTCGCGCCCGATCCGGTGATTGAGCACGGCGTAGGTCATGTAGAGAAACCGAGGTCGCCAGAGCTTGGTGGAGATCGGCGGCGGATACGCCATCTCACGATCGATGGGGTCAGGGTCGATCAAGCTGAAGGGCGCTCGAGCCTCGACGCTCGAGCGGACGTTGAACGACGCGTCGCCCATGGGCGACGTGCATTCGAACCAGCTCTCGACCTTCGGCTGGGCGCCGCGCGTCACCCGGGTGCCGAGGAGGCGAACCCCTTGACCGAACGACGTCGCAGCGCCGAGATCGAGCTGGCCCTTGATGCGCTGGAGCAGCCTGCCCGCCGCCGTGTCGTCGCCCTGCGAAATGGCGACGTTGTGCGAGATGCGCAGCTCGTCGAGCGTCGTGGGTTCGCCGGCGGGAAGGGCCGCAGGCTGCCCCAGATGCGTCCGCCACTCCCATGTCGCCCACGGATCCGGAGACTTTCCAATCGACCGTGCCGGCTCCGTCCCGTCGACCAGCAGCCACTGGACCAGGCTCGGCTCGTGCTCGTTCAACGAGATCGCGTCGACGGGCCCGGCCCCCTCCCGCTCATCGACGACCCAGATGTCACCGTAGATGCGAACGTGCGCGGCGCCGGCGATTCGACGCTCCTCGTCGCCCGACATGCGGCTGCCGCGTCCGATCCAGAAAGGACGCGGCGCCGACGCGACCCCGGCCGACGGCGTGGCCTCGGCGTTGGCCTCGCCCTCGTTCGTCCAGAGCTGCTCCCAGCCCCACCCCACCGACGGATAGTGGTCGATCCGGGTCTCGCGCGCGATCCGGGGGCGGATGACGTTCTTCAGGACGTAGAGCTCGTCGATTCCGCTCTCGATGGGGCTTCCGCGGTCGTTGTAGCGGCCGCCGGTGCGACGCCAGACCCACAACGAGCTCACTCCGTCGTGCGCCATGGCGGCGACCGGAATGAGGCCGAGGGCGAGACCCGCGATCGCCGCAACCGCCGGCGCGCGCGACCGGTTCACCCGACCGACGAGCCAGCCAAGCGCGGCCGCGATCGCTCCCGCGAGCTGCGCCAGGGCCAGGGCGAAATACGCGGCGAAGTAGTGCGGCCAGAAGATGTGCACGTCGGCGCCTTCTTTGAACCCGACGTATTGCAGCGAGGCGCCGAAGAGGATGCCGAGCGAGTACGTCTCTTCGTCGCGCCGCGTGACGAACCACCGCACGAGGCATACCGGCGCCGCGACCTTGCCAATCTTGATGGCGAGAGGCGTGAAGCTGAACTCGATCCACGACTTTCGGGCGTCGAGGGTGGCGCGAAGACTCGCGCGAAAGTCGTCGGTGTGGGCGCCCCCTCGCGAGGCGCCCGAGTTAAGCCAGTCGGCGATCTGGTTCACGTGATGAAAGAGCCAGATCCACCAGACCAGCGAGGCGACCGCCACGGTGACGGACAGAGCCCACCAACGCGTGTAAGGCTCGAGTCGGAAGCGCGGGGTGAGGCGCAGCGGAAGCACGAACGCGCGCAGGAACGCCCACCCGAGCGTAGGCGCGACCAGCAAGTAGCCGACCCAATCGCCGGAGCAGGCCGTCGCCAGCCCGATCAGGCTCGCCACGAGGTAGCGCGTGCGCCGCGTCGTCATGTGACGCGAGTGCCCCAAAAAGAAGAGGAGCGAGCCGAAGATGCTGATCGTCTCCAGATTCCAGAAATTGGAGAAGCCGACCGCAATGGGAACGACCGAGTAGCCCGCAGCCGCAACCGCGCCGAGCGGCGCTCCCCACCGCTCTTTTCCGATTCCGTAGAGCAGCGGAGGAATGGCCGCGCTCATGAGAACGGCCGGCAAGTGGACCAGCACGTCGTGATGGCCGAACACCCAGCCGAGCGCCGCGGACACGTAATAGAGCCCGAACGGGTGATGGCAGTAATAATTGCCCAGCGCCGGCGGGTCGCCGTTGTACCAACCCCACGCCGGATACATGATCTTCCAGCGGATCATCTGCTCCGCCGCCATCACGTTGGCCGCGCTGCCCGAACCGATGTGCCCCCCGCCGGGTATGCCGAACATGCCCCACGCGGCCGCGAACGCGAACCACGCACTCGCGACGATCGCGACCCCTCGCGCGACCCGATCGATCGTGGGCGCATGCGCCTTCATGAGGGCGCGCACGCTAGCACGCCGTGTTCAACGCCCCATCATCACGGCTTCATGACGAAGAGTGTCACGGCGCCCCCGACGAGGAGCGCGAGAACGCCCACGATGAGCGGCAGCAGCCATCCGGGCTTTCCGCCCGGAACGCCGTGCGCCATGACGTCCGAGTCGGGCGCTCTCGCCGCGTCGTATGCAGACGCGGGCCACGGCTGATTGGCGTTGGCCGCGAACGGATCCCCTACGACGTTGGCCCCGAAGGGATCGCCCGCGACCGCGAGCGGCGCGATCCTGGCGGCCATCACGCGGGGCATCGCCTCGGCGATCTGCGCCGCGAGCTCCTGCTGCGGCACCAGCGCCCACTGCCGGTGGTCGCCGGTGAGCCCGTACGCGGCGCCCACCGCATCGGCCAGCGCGCCCACGCTCTTCGTGCGGATCGCGGGGTTCTTCGTGAGCGCCATCTCGAGGACGTCGTCGATTGCGGGTGCGATCGGGTACTTTGGGTTCGCCGCCTTCGTCGTCGGCGGGTCGGGATCTTTGGTCAAGATCGCGAGCAGAATCGACGGGCCGTTCGTTCCGCCGAACGGCACCTCGCCCGTGATGCACTCGTAAACCACCGCGGCAAGGGCGAACACGTCGGCGCGCGAGTCGATGGTCTCCAGCCCCTGCGCCTGCTCCGGCGCCATGTAATACGGGCTGCCGATGGTGGTCCCGAGGACGGTGAGCTTCTTGCGGCTGCTGCTCGCCGTGTCCTTCACGCTCCCGAAATCGAGGAGCTTCACCGCGTCGCCCTCGCGGGTTCCGCACAGGAAGAGGTTGTCGGGCTTGAGGTCGCGGTGAATGAACCCGCGCGCGTGAGCTTCGTCGAGCCCGATCGCGACCTGCGAGAGCATGCGAACGAGGCGCTCGGGAGGCAGCACCTTCTCGCGCTTGAGGACGTAACGAAGCTCTTCGCCGTCGAGGAACTCCATCACGAGGATCCACGCCTGCGAGAGTGGGTCGCGGTCGAACGCGAGCACCTTCACGATGTGCTCGTGCGGCAGGGACGCGTTGATCTCGTACTCGCGCTTGAAGCGCTCGAGGGCGACCTCGTCTCGCGCGACGTCCGTGTGGAGCATCTTCACGGCGATCCGTGAATCGGTCTTCTTGTCGATGCCCTCGTAGACTCGACCCATGCCGCCGTCGGCGACGACGCGCCGGAGCTCGTAGCGCCCGCAGAGGCGAGTGCCGATGCGTACGTCGTCGGCCGAGGGGGCGGCGGGAGCCATGCTCGCCGCGGCGAGGGGCGTTCCGTCGGCCGGGCAGAATCCTGCGTCATTCGGGAAGACGCGCTGGCACTGCGGGCAACTCTTCATTGATAGACTGGGCCGCCGTTCACGCTTCCCACCACGAGAAGCCTATCGCGAGCCGTTGCGCGTGCGAAGGGTCTGTAGGAGGTGCGTCGTACAGAGCGGCTCACACCCGTTCAGCCTCGCTCCGGCGGAATCGAAGCGGCCGCCGGCTGAGGAGCCACGAAGTAGATGATCCGGTTGCACGAGGGGCACTGCTCGAGGATCGGTTCGCGCCGGAGCCGGTGAAAGAGCTGGGGCGGCAGCGCCATGTGGCATGCGTTGCAAGTGCCGTCGCTCGTTTGCGACAGCGCGGTGCCGCGCTTCAGCCGGATCATGTCGTAGCGGCGATAGAGCTGCGCGGGGAGCGTCTTGGTCGCTGCGCCGCGCTCGGTTTGCTTCTCGCGCTCCTTGCTCGACACTTCGCCGAGCTTGGAGTTGATGTCCCCCTCGCGCGCTCCGAGCTCGGCCACCAGCTTGGCGTGATCGGACTCGGTCGCCTCGAGCTGCTGACGCGAAGCCTCGGACTCGGTCGACAGCTTCCCGATCTCGTCTTCGCGATCCCGAACGAGCTTGCGCAGCTCTTCGAGCTCCCGCTGCGCCGCGTTCGATTCGCGCTCGGTGCGTGACCTCAAAAGTTTCTCGCGAGAGTGGTCGAGCTGCTGGGTCATGTTGCGGACATCTTGCACGAGCTCGGCCCGGGTCTTGTCCATGACCGCCAGCGAGGCGCGGCTCGCTCCGAGCTTCTCGTCGAGCTTGGCAATGCCAGAGCGAAGACCGTCCAGCGTGGAGCGCTCCTGCGCGAGTTGCTCCTGTAGTCCCTTCAGTTCAGCGTCGATCTGCGCGAGCTTTTCGAGCGCGCGGATCTGGTCGGGGATGCTCAATTCGTGACTCCGGAACGATGAAGAAAACGAGGTAGGCACGTACATAGCGCACGTAGCCCTTTTAGGCGACGCCCCCTCGCCGCACGGGCGCGCGGGCGCTCGAACAGGGGGCTCTCGAGGATCGTCATGGATGGTTTCTGCGACCGGTACGCGGTCGACGGCGCGGCCAGACCTTGCGGCGGCGGGTATGCGCGTAGAGCCCCGCGAGAGCCGCGAGAGCGTGGGCCCACCTGGGTTCGAACCAGGAACAACCCGGTTATGAGCCGGGGGCTCTGACCGATTGAGCTATGGGCCCGAGTCGCTCTCGATCGCAGCGGAGAGCGACCGTATCGCGCGGCGAATGCCACGCGCGCAAGCTAGTCGAAAGGGCCGCGGGACGGAAGCGTGTCGAACGCGGGCGAGCACGCCCGGGCTACTTCGCGCATGCAAAAACGCGGAGCTGCGCATCGCTGTCCGAAGGCGACGCGACGAGGATCGACGATCCGTCGGCCGGGGATCCCCCGAGACGGTCGAGGAAGAGGAGCGGCCGGGCGTCTTTCAGTGCGTCTTCGCCGCTCGGCGGCGCGGTCGGGGACCCGGCTCTGTCCAGAGGAAGGAACCGCGCGTCCTCGTCTCTCCCGACCCAGGCGAGCGCGAGGGTGCGCGCGCCGTTCGTGGGCGCGAGATCCGAGACGAAGCTCGGTGCGCCACGGCCCAGTCCGTCCGTCTCGAAGGCGACCGGCGCTTCGACGGTGTCGCCTTTCACTCGCACGCGAAGGAGCGTCCCACCCGAGCCGTCGACGGCCTCGCCGTCGTCGCGGGCGACGACGAGGAGCGTCGGGGTGCCCGCGCCCTCAGCTCCCTCTGCCGGCGGCTCGGCCGGGCGCGCTTCGAGATCGAAAGCCGAAACGTGCCCTCCCGGATGGGTCAAACGTCGTACCGCGCCGATGGCGATTCCCCGGTCGTCGAGCGACACCATTTCGAGCCATCCGAACGCCCGGGCTTCGCCGGTCGCCTCGGACTCCGACCCGTCCGTCACCGTGGCCTCGGGCAGGCGCGCGATCCAGACGACGACGAAGCCCGGGCCGGCCGCCGCGACCCGCGGGAGCTCCGCGTCCGACTCGGCCGGCGAGATGTCGTGCGCGATCGCGACGTGATCCTTCGCGAAAGCGGCGGCCTTGATGACTCCGCGAGGACCGCTGGCGGCGCTCGTTGCTTCGTCCCAGACGAGAAGGCCGGACGGCCCCGAGAACGCGAGATCGAGCGCCAGCGAGTCGTCGCGGCGCCGGGGAACGACCCTGGGCGCGCCCAGGGTGGCCCCGGTGTCCCCGGTGATCGCGTAGAGGGCGACGTCGCGGTCATCGCCTTGCGCAGGCCCGGGCCCGGCCACCCCGGACCGCGCCGTAGACCCGGACGGCGCGGACGCCGCGCCCGCTGCGGGGCCGGACTTGATCGTCGGCTGGCGGGCGTAGGTCGCCGCCACGAGATCGGGCGATCGCCAGCCGACGCGCGGCGGGGGCGCGTCGCCCAGGGTGGGACCGAGGTCGACGATGCGCGTGAGCTTCAGCGGGGCGCGAGCGAGCATCGCGACGGCGCCGACCCGACCCGCCCCGGTGCGGTGCACCAGGCCCACCGCGATACCGCCCGGATACGAGACCGCATCACCGAGCTCGAGCTCGTCGAGCGTGTCGGCCGATGCGAGCACGAACGCCTGGTCGGTTCGCTTGCAGCGCGCGGGAGCGAGCGCGACCTCCGCGTCCGGCGCTCCGTCGGCCACGGCCTCCTCGGCGGGCGCGCTCGCCTGACCTTCGCCGCTCGACCGGTGGCAGCCTGCGACGGAGAGCGCGGCGAGCCCGACCCAGACGGTCGCGCCACCCGCGGCCGACCGCGACCGCCTCATCGAGAGTCCATGAAGCCATCGACCACTTCGAGCGCGAGCTCGAAGCGCTCGAACGGGGGCATGATGTAGGCCCCCGCAACGCGACCGCGAACGGCCGAGAGCATCTCCCGCGCGATCGCGACGCCTTCTTTGCGCGCCGCCGGCCCTCCGCCTGCTTTGCGCATTCGCTCGCGGATCGACTCGGGCACCTGCATGCCGGGGACCTCGTTGTGCAGGAACTCGGCGTTGCGATGGCTCGCGAGGGGCAAGAGGCCGACGAGCACCGGCATGCCGAGGGGGGCGATGTCGTCGAGGAAGCGCTCGAGCACTTCGGGCGAGTAGACCGGCTGGGTCATCACGAGCTCGGCGCCGGCGGCCTTCTTGTCGCGCAGGCGGGCGAGCTCGCGCTCGTAGTTCATCGCGGCGGGCTCGGCGCCCGTGGCGAGCACGAAGCGCGTCGTCGCCCCGAGCGGCTTGCCGCCCGGATCGACGCCGTGGTTCAGGCGCGTCGCGAGCTTGAGGATCCCGATCGAATCGAGGTCGTACACCGCCGTCGCGTCGGGAAAGTCGCCCATTTTGGGCGGGTCGCCGGTGATGACGACGAGGTTTCTCACGCCGAGATCGTGAGCGCCCAGCAGGTGCGCGATCGTCGCGAGCAAGTTCCGGTCACGCCCGCAGACGTGGAGGATCGTCTCGATGCCGACCTCGCGATGCACGCGCACCGCGAGCGCCAGGTTGCTCATGCGGGCCTGTGCGCGCGCGCCGTCGGCGATGTTGACCACGTCGACGCCGCCGTCGCGGAGCATCTTAGCCGCCGCGACGGCGCGGGCGGGATCGAGCCCGACGGGCGGGTTCACCTCGACGGAGACCACGAACCGGCCAGCCGCGATCTTCGCCGCGAGCTGGCTGCGCTCGGCGAGAGGCGGAGGATGCATCGAACCGGGGATCGACACGCCGAGCGCCGGCGTTCGGGAGTCGGCGTTCGACGCGTCATCTTCGCGCTTCACGGCAAAGCCTTCGGCGTCGCCCGTGGCGCTCGCCATGCGCGCCGCAGCCGCGATGCGCCGGATGTGCTCGGGCGTCGTTCCGCAGCAGCCGCCCACGAGGCGAACGCCCATGCGGATCATGCGACGCGCGTAGACGCCGAAGTACTCGGGCGTCGACACGTAGACCATCCGCTCGTCGACCCGGCGCGGGAGGCCCGCGTTTGGTGATGCGAGCACCGGCAAGCCGAACGGGATCATCTTGGTGACGGCCGCGAGGACGCCCATCGGCCCGTCGGAGCAGTTGACCCCGACCACGCTGGCGCCCCATTCCCTGGCGAGGCGGGCAATCTCGTCGGCCTCGGTGCCCTCGGTCATCCGCCCGTTCTCGTCGAGCGAGACGCTCGCGATCACGGGGACCCGTCCCTCGGCCGCCTCGACCGCGGCTTCGACCGCGACGCGGAGCTCAGGGGTCTGGCGCATCGTCTCGACGACGAGGGCGTCGACCTGCCCCTCGAGCAGCGCGCGCGCCTGCTCCGAGAACACCGCCTTGACCTTGGCGAGGTCTTCGGAGTCGACGTCGCCGCCGGCTTCGCCGAGGAAATACCCGCTCGGCCCGATGGCGCCGACGACGTAGGCCTGGCCGGCCGCCGCGGCTCGCGCGAGGCGAACGCCGGCGGCGTTGATCTCCTGAACGCTCGCCGCGAGGCCGTATTTCTCGAGCCGCAGCGCGTTGGCGCCGAACGTGTTCGTCTCGATGACCGACGCCCCGGCGCGCACGAAATCTTCGTGCACCTTGGCGACGATCTCGGGGCGCGAGACGTTGAGCTGTTCGAAGCAGTTCGTGCCGTAGAGGACGCCGCGCTCGTAGAGCTGCGAGCCCATGGCCCCGTCGACGACGAGCACGCTCGTGCGGACGGCATCGAGAAACGGGCGATCTGTACGGGGCGGACTGGGCGGCATGGGCGCCGCCCGAGGCGGCGTGGATAGCACCTAGTAGGACCTTGTCGCGCTCGGCGCAAGGCGTCTCGGGGCGAGACGGGCGGCGATCGCGCGCCGCCGCTGTATCGTGCACGTCGAAGGAGAAACCGCAAAGGCGCGAAGGCGCGAAGTTCTTTGATCGAAGCCTCCACAGTCGTGGTCCCTGCCACGGCCTCATGTTCTCACGTTGCGTTGGCCCTCGCATTAGCCTCACGTTGGGCCCTCGCATTGGCCTCACGTTGGCCCTCACGTTGGCCTCACCTTGCTCCTCAGCTGGCTCTCACGCCGGCCTTCACCTCACTCATCGCGCACGTTGCGCTGCCCTCCCCCGATGTCTCTTCTCCGCGGCCTTCGAAGCGCCCTTCCTGATCTGCGCGCCAGCGTGGACGAGGCCGATCGTGTGGCTTATGGACGTGACCTCTGGCCGCGGCATCACTTCGCCGTTCGAGCGGGCCGCGCGGCAGGCCACAAGCCGGAGGCGATCGCCTGGCCCGCGTCGACCGAAGAGCTCGCGTCGCTCGTCGGCTGGGCGGCGCGCGAGGGCGTTCCGCTCGTTCCATTCGGGGCGGGGAGCGGGGTCTGCGGGGCCGTGCTCCCAGGCGCCGACACGCTCGTGGTCGATCTGAAGCGCATGGGCCGCATCCGCGCCATCGATCCCTCCGCGCCGCTGGTCGACGTCGAGGCCGGCCACATGGGCGTACCGCTCGAGCAAGCGCTCGGACGGGCCGGGTTCACCCTCGGTCACTTTCCGTCCTCGATCCTCTGCAGCACCGTGGGCGGGTGGGTCGCCACGCGGAGCGCGGGGCAATGCTCGGGCGCGTACGGCAAGATCGAAGACATGGTCGTCGCGCTCGAGTGCGTGACCGGCGCCGGCGAGATCGTTCACCTCCGGCGGCGCGAGCGAGGCCCGGACCTCGCCTCGCTGGTCATCGGGAGCGAGGGCACGCTCGCGATCGTCGCGAGCGCGAAGCTCCGGCTCCATCCTGCGCCGACCGCGCGGGGCTTCGGCGCCTGGTCGTTTCCGACGACGGAGCACGGGTGGGAAGCGATGCGCGCCATCTTTCAGGCGGGGCTGCGCCCCGCGGTCGCGCGCCTCTACGACCCGTTCGACGCCATGCTCGCGAAGCGCGGAGGCGTGAAGGCCGGTGTGAAGCCCGGCGTGAAGTCCGCCGACGACGGCGACGGTCGCGCCCCCGCTCCGGGCCGCGGCGGCGGCGCGCTCCGCACCCTCTTGAAGCGGCCCGCGGCGCTGAACGAGCTTCTTCGCTCGGGCGTCGTGGGGCGCGCGCTCGGCGGGGCGATGCTGGTGGTCGTGTTCGAAGGCGCCGGCGATCGGCCCGAACGCGCCATCGAAGACGTGCGCCGGCTCGTCGAGGCGCAGACGCGCGCGCCGCGGAGCGAGCAAGGCAAGCCGGGCCAGACAGGCCTGCGAGGCGTCTGGGAGGGCGCGGCGCCCGCGGAGCGATGGCTCGCGCACCGGTACGCGGTCAGCTACCGCCAGGCGCCCATCTTCGCGAACGGCGCCTTCGTCGACACGATGGAGGTCGCGGCGCCGTGGTCGCGTCTCGGCGCGCTCTACGAAGCCGTGCGCCGCGCGCTCGGCGACCACGTGTTCGTCATGGCCCACTTCAGCCACGCGTACCCCGACGGCTGCTGCATCTACTTCTCGTTCGCCGGCAGCGCCGGCGAACGAACGGGCGCAGGCGGATGGGACGCCGCGTGCGAGGCGATCTACGACCGCGCGTGGCGGGCGGCGCTCGCCGCCGCGGTCGACGCGGGTGGAACGATCGCCCACCATCACGGCGTCGGCCGCTCGAAAGCGCCGCGGCTCACCGACGAACTCGGGGCCGGCGTCGACGTCGTGCGGGCCTTGATGCACGCGTTCGATCCCGAAGGCATCCTGAACCCGGGGAACCTCGTCGCCAAGGGCGCGCCCGGCGTTCGACCGATCGCGCCGGGGCGCGCGCCGGGGACCACTTCGAGCCCGAAGGTGTCGGTCGATCGAACGAGCCTGCTCGCCTGCGTCGACGGCGGCGTCGACCTCGCCAGCCTCGAGCAGCAGCTGAAGGGCGACGGGCTGACGCTCGGCGTTCGCTTCGGCGACCCCGCGCCCACGGTGTGTGAGTGGCTCGAACGCGGCGCGCCGGGAGCCCGAAGTCGCTGGCTCGATCCCGTCGATCAGGTGCTCTCCGGGCTCGACGCGACCCTGACCGACGGGCGTGCCCTGCGCGTCCGTCCGGCGCCGAGGCGTGCAGTGGGGCCTGACCTCACGGCGCTCTTCGTCGGGGCGGGTGGGCGCTTCGGCCGGATCGATCGCGCCTGGCTCCGCGTGCATCCCCTCGGTGTCGTGCGGCCGGAGAGCGCGCCCTTTCACCGCGACCACGACGTTGCGCTATCGCGCGAAGAGGCGTCGCTCGCCGACGCGATCGAGGTCGCTCTCAGGCGAGGCTAGAGCCGCTCTAGCCTCAATGCCGCTCGGCCAATCTCGCTCTCGAGCGCGAGCCGAGCGGGACGCGCAGGCGCTAAAGCCGCCCGGGCCGGGTCATGCCGGTCATCCAGGCGGCCACGCCATCGGCCGCCCACCGAGCACGTGGCAATGAAGGTGGAAGACGCTCTGGCCAGCGTCCGCGCCCTGGTTGACGACGAGCCGGTACCCGCCCTTCGCGAGGCCGAGCTTCTCGGCGACGTCTCGGGCCGCCAGGAGCACCTGGCCGAGCGCGGCGGCGTGCTCGGGAGTCGCCTCGTGGATCCCCGGGATGTGCACCTTCGGGATCACGAGCGCGTGCACTGGCGCGGCGGGACGGATGTCCTTGAACGCGAGGACGTGCTCGCTGTCGTGGACGATTTCAGCGGGCGTCTTGCCCGCGACGATGTTGCAAAAGAGGCAGCCCGGCATGGTCGGCCGAGCGTGACGCGGGCGTGCTTCCGTCGCAAGCGCTAAGAAATGCTCGAGGCCACCCCATGTGCGGCCGCGCCGCGCTCACAGCATCCCCAGCCGAGCTCCGCGAGATCTTCGGCCTCGACGAGACGCCGGTCATCGTCCCGCACTACAACGTGCCTCCCTCGCGGCCGCTCGAGGTCGTGCGGGTCGTTCGCGGGTCGACGTCTCGCAAGCTCGAGCCGCTGCGGTGGGGCCTCGTGCCGCCCTGGGCGAAGGATCCGAAGATCGGTAGCAAGCTCTCGCTCGCCCGCGCCGAGACCGTCGCCCACACGGGTGCGTTTCGCGAGGCGTTCCTCACCCGGCGGTGCCTCATCGCGGTCGATGGCTTCTACGAGTGGAAGCGCGCGGGGAACGGGAAGCACGCGGGGAACGCGAAGAAGCGAGCGAGCACGCCGTTCTTCCTGCGCCGGCCCGACCACCAGCCGTTCGCGCTCGCCGGTCTCTGGAGCCGATGGGTCTCCGGCGACGGCGAGGTCATCGAGTCGTGCGCCATTCTCACGCAAGCCGCGCGCGCCCCCGTCGACGCGATTCACGACCGCATGCCCGTCGTGATCGATCCGGTCGACTGGAGCCGCTGGCTCGACCCCGACGGGAGAGACGCCGGCGCCCTCGAGTCGCTGCTGGTCCCGCGGGCCCTCGATCTGGTCGCCTACTCGGTCAGCGCCTACGTCAACGATCCGCGTCACGACGACGCGGCCTGTCTCGAACCGTGCGAACCGTGCGAGGTCGCGCAGCAGAGTCTTTTCTGACTGTCCCGTCGCGCTCGATGGGCTATAAGGGAAACCGATGGCGGTGGAGTCCGCCGAGACCCGTTGTGCCCATGGTGGCCAACCAATGACTCCTACGTGCTGCGCCTTGCGCGCGCCGTAGGAACGATCGCCGGGAGTTTCCGGGCGCCCTCCTCGACGCGCAGTCGAACGAGAGGAGATTCCGATGATCAGGTTCGCCCGCCTCCAGGCCCTCGCGCAAGCCCTCGCCGTGGCGCTCGCCCTTGGCGGCGTCGTCGGAGCCGCGTGCGGTCTCGCTTCCGGAGTGTTCCTGCTCCTGCTCGAACGGGTCACGGCGTTCCGCAACGCGCACGAGATCATCGTGTACACGCTGCCCGCCGCCGGCATCGCGATCGGCCTCGTGTATGGCCGCTGGGGGAAGCCGATCCGGGGCGGCAACAACCTCATCATCGACAGCATTCACGAAGACACGCCGCAGATCCCCCTCCGGATGGCGCCGATGGTCCTCGCGGGCACGCTCCTCACGCACCTCTTCGGGGGCAGCGCGGGACGCGAGGGTACGGCCATTCAGATGGGCGGGAGCCTCGCCGACGCGGTCGCGCATCGCCTCGGCCTCGACCGGATCGGCCGCCGCCAGCTGCTGGTGGCCGGAATCGCGGGCGGCTTCGGATCGGTGTTCGGCACCCCGATCGCCGGCACGCTCTTCGGGCTCGAGGTCGTGGTGATGGGCCGCATGGAGTACGAGGCGCTCATCCCGTCGCTCGTGGCCGCGCTCGTCGGCGATCGCGTCACGCGCGCGCTCGGGGTCCACCACGCGCCGTACCCCGCGGCGCCCTTCGTCAGCCCGACGTTCCTCGTTCTGGGCAAGGTGGTGCTCATCGGCGCGGTCATGGCGGCCGCGACCGTGGCGTTCGTCGAGCTCACCCACTTCTTGAAGCGCACCCTCGAGAGGCGCATCCCGTCGCTGCCCGTCCGGATGATGTGCGGCGGGCTCGCGGTCGTCGCCATGTGGAAGGCCATCGGCACGAGCGACTACCTCGGCCTCGGCGTCCCCACGATCGTCCGGTCGTTCGAAGACCCGGCCCTTCCCGTCTACGCGTTCGCCGCGAAGCTGGTCTTCACGTCGGTGACGCTCGCGGCAGGTTTCCTCGGCGGCGAGGTCACGCCCCTCTTCTTCGTCGGCGCGACGCTCGGCAACGTCCTCGCCCGCGCGCTGAACCTGCCCATCGCGATCGGCGCGGGCGTCGGGCTCGCCGCGGTCTTCGGCGCCGCCGCAAACGCGCCCATCGCGCTCTCCGTGATGGCCGTCGAGCTCCTGGGGGCCAACATGTTTCCCCACGCCGTGGTCGCGACCGTCGTCGCCTACCTGCTCTCGGGGCACCGAGGCATCTACCCGTCGCAGCGCCTCCATCGCCGCAAATCCGGCGGCGCCCCGCTCGAGGCACCCGTGGCCCTCCGTGACTTCCACGATCCGTCGGCGCCTGCGAGCCCGGAGGTGAGAGCGCGGAAGTAGTCGTGCGCGGGGGGCCCACCTCGCTTCCGCCCGCTCTCCGGCCGTGCGAGCCGGGATCAGCCGTTGTCGGCGTCGATCTCGTCGAGCTTGAGTCCCGAGGCGAGGCGCAGGAGGGCGGCATCGATGCGGGCGCGATCGCTGTCGTCGGCGTGGAGGCCCGAGACGCCCGCTCGACCCGCGAGGTACGCGACGCACGCGTACTCGACGTCGCTGAGGAGCGCGCGGCGCTCGATGCGGAGGCCCGGGAGCGAGTAACGCATCTCGCGCGCGCCGGTCGCGGCGAACACGCCGAACGACTCGACGCGGCCCTGCGTTCCGGTCAGCTGCCGCACGATCCCACGCAAGAGGGCTGCGCGCACGCGGGCGCGGCGAACGTCTGGATTTTCGAAGAGAGCGAAGCTGCGATTGCGCGACACGAGCCCCGGGACCAGCGTCATCCCGACGACGAGCGCCTCGCGATCGACGGGCAAACGCATCACGGATCGGCCTCCGCCGACGCGGCGTGCGAGGTCGACCCCGTCTTGATCACGCCCGCGCGCTGGAGGAGCTCGGCCTGGTGGCTCGTGCGGAGGGCAGTGATGAGTTCGTCGAGATCGCCTTCGATCATCCGATCGAGCTTCGACAGCGTGAGCCGGATGCGGTGATCGGTGACCCGGTTCTGGGGGAAGTTGTAGGTCCGGATCTTCTGCGAGCGCTCGCCCGTCGACACCATGCTGCGGCGGGTCGCGGCCTCGGCCGAGTCTTGCCGCTCGCGCTCGAGATCGAGGAGCCGGCTGCGCAGCACCTTGAGGGCCTTCGCCTTGTTCTTCAGCTGCGAGCGCTCGTCCTGGCATTTGACCAGGAGGCCGCTCGGCTTGTGGATGATCTGGACCGCGCTGTTGGTGGTGTTGACGCCCTGGCCGCCGGGGCCGCCGCTCGCAGCGATGCTGATCTCGAGGTCTTTCTCGTCGATTTGAACGTCGACCTCGTCGGCCTCGGGCAGCACGGCCACCGTCGCGGTCGACGTATGGATGCGGCCCTGCGTCTCCGTCGCCGGGACGCGCTGGACGCGATGCACCCCTCCCTCGAAGCGGAGCTGCGCGTAGACGTCGCGCCCCGTCACGAGGGCGATGCACTCCTTCAGACCCCCCGTCGCGCTGTCGCTCTGCGAGAGGATCTCGACCTTCCACCCTTTGCGCTCGGCGAAGCGCGTGTACATGCGGAAGAGATCGGCCGCGAAGAGGGCGGCCTCTTCGCCCCCCTCGGCGCTCCGGATCTCGAGGATGGTGTTCTTTCGCTCGTTGGGATCCGGCGGCAAGAGCAGAAGCTGGATCGACGCTTCGAGGCGATCGCGATCGCCGTTGAGCTCCGTGAGCTCGGACTGTGCGAGGTCTCGAAGCTCGGGGTCCTCGAGCGCCTCTTGCGATTCGCGGATACGCCGCTCGACGTCCCGGTAGCGCGTCAGCGCGCCGACCACGGGCTCGAGATCGCTGCGTTCCTTGTTGAGCTTCGACGACCGCGCTCGATCGGAGAGCACGTCGGGCCGGCAGAGCATCTCTTCGAGCTCCGTATAGCGGCGCGCGAGCTGCTCGAGCTTCTCGATCGGGAGCATCAGGCCGCCCGCGCGGGCGCCGTCTCCGCGCGCAGACGCGGCGCCGCCAGCAGGTCGGCGTAGCTCGCGAACGACACGTCGCCACCCGTGGCCGGGGCCTCGCCGTGGTCCTGCCGGAACAACGTCACGCGCAGGCTCGCCAGCGCGACCTCGAGCTGCGCGTCGTCGGGCTCGGCCGTGGTGATCTTCTGGACCAGAAAGCCGGGAACGAGCAGCACGCGCAGCGGCCCGGTGGCGCAGTGGCGCGAGAAGAGTCGCTGGAGCTCGAACGTCACGGCGACCAGGAACGGCAAGAAGGGCAGCTTCTCGAAGAAGAAGAGGACGTTGTCGGCCAGGGCGCTTCCCGTATGGATGCGCGGGAGCGCGGCGCCGACGGCGATGAAGACGAGGATCGAGACCAGGGCCACCATGACGAGGAACGTCGTTCCGCAGCGCGGATGAAGCGTCGTCTTGCGGCGCGCGTTCTCGACGAGGAGCGCCTCGCCGGTTTCGTAGGTGGTGATCGTCTTGTGCTCGGCCCCGTGATACTGAAAAACGCGCCGGATCTCGGGGACGCGGCGAATGGCGACGAGATACCCGACGACGACAACGAGCTTGAGCACGCCCGTCATCGCCTGGAACGGCGCGCTCTGCACTTCGAGGCCGAGGCGCAGCAACCGGTTCAGACCCGCCGCCGCTGCCTGGGGCAGCGCAACGAAGAACGCGATCGCCACGGCCGCCATGATCCAGCTGCGCCCGCCCGCAGCCTTCGACGAGCCTGCGGCGGGACCCTCGCCGTCGGCGCGCGTGACCACCCAGAACAGCGCGAGACCGAGCGCACCGAGGACGCCCAGCATCTTCACGCCCGCTCCCCCGACCGTGCGGGGAGCCTCCGCGTCACCCTCTGCGTCTTTCTCGAACTGCTCGGCGCTGAACCGGAGGGCCTCGCCGCCGAGACGGAGCGACTCGACGAGCGACGCCACCCCTCGAACGAAGGGCCAGCGCGCGGCGCCACGCGCGCCTTCGCTCATGGCGCGCTCGCGCACCTGAAGGCTGCCGTCGCGACGGCGAACCACCACGGCGAAAGACTTCGGGGCGCGCATCATCACGCCCTCGAGTACGGCCTGCCCACCGATGTACGGACGAGACGGAGCGGACGCCATGGTCGTGCAACAAGAGTAGCCGAGCGGAACGGCTTCCGCCGCACACGCTCGCGTTTTTGCTCGCCCTCGCGAGCGTGCCGCGGGCGCTATTTGCTCTCGGGTCCCTTGGGCTCGGCCGCCTTCGCGACCTTGCCCGCGGCGACCGCGGCCGTCTTCTCGTACCGCTTGCGGAAGCGATCAACGCGGCCGGCCGTGTCGATGAGCTTCTGCGTCCCGGTGTAGAACGGGTGGCAGGCGCCGCACACGTCGACCTGAAAGTCGCCGCGGGTGGAGCGAGTGACGAAGGTGTTGCCGCAAGCGCACTTAATGCGGGCCGCGGGGTATTCGGGGTGAATGCCTTCCTGCATGACGGCCGACCAACCTAGCAACGGTTACGCCGACCCGCAATGGGACCGGGGAAGATTGGCCGCAGAGGCGCAGAGCCGTGAGGGGGTTGGTACCGATGCGACTCGCGCGCGAGAGGGTCGCGCGTCGTGTGGGTGTGGACGCTGGACTTCGAACGCCTCTCGCTCTCTCTGCCTCTGCCCAGCCGCCCTCTGCGCCTCTGCGGCTAATCTCCCCCTCGAGGGGGAGGGGGGGTCAGAACGGGATGTCGTCTTCGCCGCCGCCGGAGGAGGCGCCCTGGGCGAAGTCGTCGTACGGGGCGTCGGACGGCATGTCGCCGCTGCCGCCGCCGGCCGCGCGCGGAGCTTCGCGACGGGGCGCGCCGCCCTCGCGCGGAGCGCCGGCGCCGTCGCCGCGGCCACGGCCCGCGAGGACGATGTTGTTGGCGACGACCTCGGTCGAGTAGCGCTTCTCGCCGTTTTTCTCGTAACTCGAGGTCTGGAGGCGACCTTCGATCAGGATCGAATCGCCCTTCGTCAGGATCTTGCCGAGCGCCTCGGCGCGGCGACCCCACACCGTCACGCGATGCCACTCCGTGCGCTCTTGGCGGACGTTGTTGCGATCGAGGTAGCTCTCGTTCGTCGCCAGGCGCAGCTTGAGGATGGCCTGACCCCCGGGGGTCACTCGGAGCTCGGGGTCTGCACCCAGATTTCCGAACAGCATCACACGGTTCAACCCTTCGGCCATCGGCGCGACTCCTTCGGTGCGATTCCCTTCACGCGTGATTACGCCGGACCGCGCGGGAACGCCAGCCTCGGCGGCTTCTCGAGCACGTCTCGACTCCCCCATCGGCCGGCGCCGGGCAGAGGTTGCGTGGAGACCTTCATGCTAGCGTCCGGCGCCGTGGGCCTGGACGACCATCGTAAGCGGATCGACGACCTCGACGACCAGATCTTGAAGCTGCTCGACGAGCGGGCGGGGGTCGTGGCCGACGTGGCGCTCGCGAAGCGTGAGGCGAACCTCCCGAGGTTCGACCCCGAGCGCGAGCGCCAGGTGCTCGACCGACTCGCCGCGCGGGCCGGGCAGTTCCCCCCGGACGCCGTTCGCGCGGTCTACCGGGAAGTGATGAGCGCCTCACTCGCGCTGCAGGAGCCGATCAAGGTCGCCTACCTGGGCCCCGAAGGCACCTTCTCGCACGCTGCGGCGCGCCAGTTCTTCGGCCTCGCCGTCACGTACTCGGAAGCGACGACCTTCGACGGCGTGTTCGACGCGGTGTCGCGCCGCCAGGCCCTTTACGGGGTCGTGCCCGTCGAGAACTCGAGCGAGGGGACGGTGCCGCACGCGGTCGACGCGCTCGTCAGCGGCGATCTGCTCGTTCGCGCGGAGTTCGAGATCGAGGTGTCGCAGTGCCTCCTCGGGCGCGCCTCGGGGCTCGCGTCGGTCGAGCGCGTTTACTCGAAGGCCGAAGTCCTCGGCCAGTGTCGCGTCTGGCTCGCCAAGAACCTCGGCGGCGCGCAACTCGTTCAGGCCTCCTCGACGGCCGCCGCGGTTCGCGAAGCGCTCACCGACCCGCAGGGCGCGGCGATCGCGAGCCGCCTCGCGTCCGAGCTCTACGGCCTCCCCGTGATGCGCGAGCGCGTGCAGGACCGGGCCGAGAACTACACCCGGTTCGTCGTGGTCGCCCACGAAGACGCCGGGCGCACCGGCGACGACAAGACCACCGTCGCTTTCAGCCTGCGAGACGGACGCGGGGCCCTCATGCGAGCGCTCGCGGTCTTCGACGAAGAGGGCATCAGTCTGTCTCATATCGAATCGCGCCCCAGCCGGGAGAAATCGTGGGACTACGTGTTCCTGGCCGAGCTCATCGGCCACCGCGAAGACGCGTCGGTCGCGCGCGCCATGGCGCGTCTTCGTGAGACCTGCCCCCTGGTCAAGCACCTGGGCAGCTACCCGCGTTCGCACCGCTCGGCCTGATTCGCTTCGAAACAAAACGTCATACGCGAGGGAAGGAGACGGAACGACCATGAGTTGATGGGTGGGCCGGCCGCGTTTCGAGCCTCCTCGCCGCCGTTGTTCTCTCTGTTCTATCTTCTCTCCCCCATGGACTCCGTTCGAACCCTCATCGTCGGCGCCGGCGTCACCGGCCTGGCCACTGCCGCGGCGCTCTCTGAACACGGTGACAGCGATTACCTGATCCTCGAGGCCGACCGCGAAATCGGCGGTTGGTGCAAGACCGTCAAGAAGGAGGGCTTCGTCTGGGACTACTCGGGCCACTTCTTCCACTTCAAGCACCCCGAGATCGAGCGGTGGCTCGTCGAGCGGATGCCTGGCCAGAACATCCGCGTCGTTCAGAAGAAGAGCTTCATCGCGTACAAGGGCCGATTCGTCGACTTCCCCTTCCAGAAGAACATCCACCAGCTCCCGCAAGACGAGTTCATCGACTGCCTGCACGACGTTTACTTCGCGCGGTCGAGCGACGTGAAGGCCGACGAGAAGCACGCCGCGCCCCCCGCGGCGAACTTCAGAGAGATGCTGAGCGCCCGCTATGGCCGAGGCATCTGCGAGAAGTTCCTTTTTCCTTACAACGAGAAGCTCTATGCGTGCGACCTCGCGACGCTCGACGTCGACGCGATGGGCCGCTTCTTTCCGTATGCGGACCTGACCGACATCGTCCGCAATATGAAGCGGCCGGACAACGCGAGTTACAACGCCATCTTCACGTACCCGGAGGGCGGCGCGATCGAGTACGTGCGCGCAATCGCGAGCGCCGTTCGGCCCGGCGCCGTCGCGTTCGAAGAGGCGCTCGTCGCGGTGGATCTCCAGCGCAAGGTCGTGCGCACGACGAGTCCCGACGGCGGCCGCGAGATCGGGTTCGACCGGCTCGTCTCGAGCGTGCCGTTCAACCGCTTCGCCGCCTTTTGCGGTCTCGATCACGACGCGGGTCTCTGGACCTGGAACAAGGTGCTCGTCTACAACTTCGGGTTCGACGGCAAGGGCCAGCGAGACGTGCACTGGGCCTACTATCCGGCACGCGAGACCGCCTTCTACCGGGTCGGCTGGTACGACAACATCTTCGACACCGACCGTCTGAGCGTCTACGTCGAGGTCGGGTTCCCCAGGGACGCGCCGATCGACGCCGCGAGCATGCGCGACCGCGTGCTCGCCGACTTGAAGCGCGAGGGCGTCGTCTCGACGCAGCAGCTCGTCGCCGAGCACTCGGTCGTCCTCGATCCGGCATACGTCCACGTGACAGCGCGGTCGATCGCGGAGCACAGGCGCATGGCGGCGCTGTTGAAGGCGCGCGACGTCTGGTCGCTGGGCCGCTATGGCGGGTGGACGTACTGCGCCATCGAGGACAACATCGTGGAAGCGCGCGAGCTCGTGGA